>Ga0111539_10004254_pt1 | contig 18750 bp, 17 predicted proteins | sample RhiMethybrSRZTD1_FD_79667 | JGI IMG/M metagenome (GOLD analysis project Ga0111539, IMG submission 79667) | Populus rhizosphere microbial communities from Tennessee, USA - Rhizosphere MetaG P. TD hybrid SRZTD1 (version 2) (version 2) | ecosystem: Host-associated > Plants > Roots > Rhizosphere >... | reverse complement strand
GATGCCGGGGCAGATGGAATGGGCGAGTCCGGCGCAGGGTCTTGAATCGGCGCGCCCAAGCGTTCAAGTGCTTTTTGAAGCAGCTGACGTGCTTCTTCTTGCTCAGTGGCGTTCATTCGCCGCGGGTCGACATTGATGCTGATGTGGGGCAAGCGAATGGCAATCGCCTCGCCTTCATGGGCTATTGCTTGAAAATCGTCGATGACGCGGTACGTGGTTATCGGATCGGCAAACCCCTTAACCCTGATCCGCCCGACCTCCTCACAGCTGATCTCGTCTTTTACGTGCGCATAGGTTTCATAGGAGATCAGGATTTCTCCAGGGGGCGCCTCGCTTTCAAGACGCGAAGCCAAGTTTACGCCGCTGCCAATGGCGGTGTAGCTGACGCGGTCTTCGCTGCCGAAATTTCCGACCGTGCAATACCCAGTGTGAATGCCCATTCGGCAGGATAAAGGTCGTTCAATACCGGCGTCCCGCCAGATGCTTGCGAGCTGCCGAACACGCGTTTGCATCGCCACCGCCATCTTGACGCATGTCAGAGCATCCGCAGTCACACCGCGACTTTCGGGATCGCCGAAGAAAATCATGACAGCATCGCCAATGTATTTGTCGATCGTCGCGCCGTAGCTCAGAGCAATCAGCGACATTTCGGTCAAATATTCATTTAGGAGCTGCGTAAGGTCTTCCGATTCCATCTTGTCGGTAATTTCGGTAAAGCCCGTGATGTCAGAAAAGAACACCGTGAGTTTTTTGCGCTGGCTAACAACTTTGACATCCTGAGCGCCCGAGAAGATTGTCGCATAGACTTGCGGTGGCAGGTATTTTGCGAGTTTCCCTGATAAAGTCTCAAGCATCGAGTTTTTCTCGGATACCTCGATCGTTACGCGCCGCAGACGTTCACGTTCGGCAGCAAGCTGCTGCTCGCGCAATCGAAGCTCGGTGATGTCGGTTCCGGTTCCCCGATAACCCTTGAACGTTCCGTCCAAAGCGAACACCGGCTTGCCGCTGATTTGCAGAAATCGAAGCTCCTTGTTGGGCAACGTTACGTCGTACTCGAAGTTGCGAAAGGGCTTCCGGGCATTCAGATCGCGGTAATGAGCCTGCCAGTGCGGCACTTCTAATGCCTTGCCTGCAAACTCCTGCCTCGTTCGGCCGATCAGGGCTTCTCGCGCGACCGGCAAGATCTCAAAGAAACGATCAGAGATGTAGGTGAAGCGCAGCTCCTCATCCATCTCATAGAGCCAGTCACCAGAGACCTCAGCGACATCGCGAAAGCGCTGGTTGCTTGCTTCCAACTCCGCTTCATGCCGCTTCATGTTGGTGATATCCGAGAAGACGACAACAACACCGCCATCGCGCGTTTTTCTTTCGCTGATCTGATACCAGGTGCCATCGCTACGCTCTACGACGACAGGCTCGCTTGGATCACGGTGCTTGGCGACACGCTCGCGTATCCACTTTTCAGGGTCCTCTTGGGCTGCCGGAATGAGGCCGTTCCTTATCGCGCGCCGGACGATGCTCTCGAACTTGTCTCCGATTTCGACTGACGAGCCGGCGTCATGCCGCATCAGCTTGTGGTAATGAGAATTGCACAGGATCAATCGATCCTGGTCGTCGTAGAGCGCAAAGCCTTCAGAGATGGTTTCAATCGCTTCCAGGAGACGCTGTCTGGCGAGCGTTACCTCCTGTTCGCGGAGTTTGAGGTCAGTAACGTCGCTGCCGGTGCCGCGGTAGCCAGCGAAATCGCCATCAGCCCCAAAAACCGGTTTGCCGCTGATTTGCAGATAGCGCACTGAACTATCCGCCATCGCAGTGTTGTACGCGAAATTTCGAAACGGGCGGTGCGCGGCGAGTTCGGAATAATGCTTTTTCCAATGAGGCTCGTCGAGTTCGCGGCCGGCAAATTCCTGGCGAGTCTTGCCGATCACCTGCTCAGGCCTGACGGGAAATATTTCGAAAAAACGATCAGAAATGTAAGTGAATCTCAAGTCGGCGTTCATTTCATAGATCCAGTCGCCGGCGGTGTCTGCTACATCTCGAAATCTCTCCTCGCTCGCCTTGATTGCCAAATCGTATGCAGCTTGTGCCTTCGCCGCCCTCAAATGCGATAAGACCCAGTGCCGCACGATGCGAATGTATCTTCGGGCGTCATCAATTGGGGCAGCAACCGCAACACAGAAGAGGCGCTCGCCTTCAAAATCGATAGCGGCGGCGCACCCTTCGAGCATGCTGATCGATCGCGCCGCTTCCTCTGCGGTCACACTGAACGAGTCGATCTCGCCGACCATGATTTTTGCGCCGTTCTCATGAAGGTCGCCAATGCGCGTTCGTTTGGAAGAGGCGATGACCCGACCACGGCCACCGATGATTGTGACGACAGCATCGATCTCGTTGGCGATCTGGTCGCAAATATCCTGAAGAATGCCGATTTCTAGCTGCATCAGGAGCCAGAGTCCTCAAACTGACAAAGAATTTCCCAACCGCCCGTCGCCCCTAATGTGTGACGCGGACGCAATCAAAATATCCGGTAGCATGGCAGCAGCCTGCTATGTCTGCAATTGGGGCCCTGATGTCCGCTTTGGGTCAAAAGCAGACATATGCGCTGCAACAAGCCATGTCCGCTTTACACCCAAAAGCGACCGCGAAAGCGTAATTCCGCAAAAGGCCATGTCCGCTTTACACCCAATAGCGGACATGTGCGGCGCAACTAGCGATGTCCGCTTTGGGCCAATAGCGGACATCAGCCACTATTTATTGCGTCTGCCGCCTACAAATTATCTTCGATCCAGTCAGCGGCGAAATCGATGCCGATTTGGCGGTTGTCGACGTGGGCATGCTCTGCGCCGCCTTCTTCGGTCGTGAAGATCTTGATTGTCTTGTTTTTCGAGCCGACCGCATCAAAGAGCTTTTGGGCATTCTCGACTGGCACGACTCTGTCGTTCGCGCCGTGGGTGATGAGGAAAGGGCATGTGATGTTCTTCGCCACGTCCTTTAGAGTGAATTTTTTTGCGATTGCGATGCCGTCTTCCGCCGTTTCCGCCCCGACCACCCAGCGGAACTGAAAATTAGATTGCGCCACCGTGGTCGGGGAGTTGGCGTTTTTTTGCCTGATCTTCTCCTGCCACTCCGCAAGGTCCCAATGCAATGCGGAAAGCGCGACGCATGCTGCGTAGCGATTCTCGAAAGCCGCGATACGGGACGAGTAATAGCCGCCAAAGCTGTAACCGAAGATGGCGATGCGCTTAGCGTCAACGTCCGAGCGCTTGGCGAGATAATCGAAAGCCGCCGTGCCAGGCACCTCGTAGTCGTAGCGGCTTGCCATGTCACGGATTCGTCGCGTCTCGCCCATGCCGGGACCGTCCAGTGCGAGGGTGTTAATGCCGCGACGCGCGAACTCTCGGCCCGCGAAAAAGATGCTCATCTCCTTGGCATTGTCCATGCCGTTTACGACGACGACCGTCGGCGCCGGAAGGCCATTCGCGGATGCCTTCATGAACAACGCTGGCAGCGTGGTTCCCTCATAGGGCACCTCGACGAATTCGATGGACGGTTCGCGCAAGCGGATGCCGGCATGCCAGCAATGATAGGCTTTTTCGGCCTGCGCTCGCTTTTCCGGGCCCGGCGTGATGAAACGCTCGGCGTTGTAGTGATAGACGCCGGCGCGCAGATAGTAGTCGCCGGCGCTGATCTTGTGGCCCTTGGCCAGCGCCGCATCGGCGCGGCTCTCGAGCTGCGCGCCCATCGCGCGCCACTCTTCTTGCCAGGCCTTCGGATCGCTTTGCCGCACCCGGAGCCTCTCACAGACGCGATCGATCTCCTCGAGCGCGACCACGCCATAGGGCGCCATGCCCTTCAAGATCAGCGTTGCATTGGACCAAAGAAAGTTATCGCCGAAATGGTCGATCCATGGTCCACGAGTCATGAAAAATCCTTTCGCAAGTTGGTCGATTTGTGTGTCCACCGTTAGCTGGCGTGTGGACGAAGGCAGGTTCTAGAGGATTGTTACATGCGCTTTGAACGAGGTTATCGGCTCGTTCACCGGCGCACTAATTCGCCTTGAGCCCCTTGGCCTCGATGAAGGTAGTCCAATTTTTGATCTCGTTCCGCAGCAGTGTCTGCAGCACCGCAGCGCGGCCGAATTCCGGTTTGATGTCCAGTGCAGCCAGGCGCTCGCCAACGGCGGGCGATTTTAACACCTTTTGGATAGCGTTCTCCAACTTCGTCTTAACGTCGGCCGGCATTCCCTTCGCTCCAAATATGCCAAACCAGAACTGGAGATCTACGTCGGCGTGCGTGACGCCGGCCTCTGTCAATGTCGGAACGCCTGGCAGCGCCGGGGAGCGTTCCTTACCGGTGACGGCAAGGGCTTTGATCCGCTTGTCGTCAACCAGAGGCTTCGCCACCTGGCTCGATGCCATGATGATGTCGACCTCCCTCGCAATGATAGCAGCCATCGCTGGCCCGCCACCCCGGTAGGGAACGCTGAGTGCGTCGATTTTCGCCCCGTCCTTGACGACTTCCCAGACGAGTTGAGCAACCGATCCCGCCCCGGCCGAAGCGTAATTCAACGTCTTACCGGACGAATGAGAGTAGGCAATCAGTTCCTTGACGCTGCTAACCGGAATTGCATCGGTAACGCATAGCGCGAGTGGCGAATGCGCGACCGACGCGACCGCATCGAGTTCCGTGACCGGATCGAAAGCCGGCGTCATATCCTTGAACCCCGGCCGGATCGCGACTGCGTTCTCCGCCATCAGCAGCGTGTAGCCATCCGGCGTGGAGGCCGCTACGTTCCGCCAGGCGATATAGCCGCTCGCGCCGGCGATGTTTTCGACATAGATCGCCTGCCCGAGTTCCTGGCCGAGCGCGCCCGTTAACAGACGCGCGAGCGTATCGGTGGCGCCGCCGGGCGCGAAGCCGACAACCAGCCGGATCGGCCGGTTTGGATAGTCGGTCGTCGGCTGTGCGTGCGAAACGACCGGGATGATGAGAGCGGCACCGGCGAGTAGAGCCGCAAACAATTGGCGCATAATGGCTTCCTCGTACTACTCCGCCTTGATGCCGGCGGCCTTGATCAGCGGCCACCACTTCTCGATCTCGGCCCTCTGGAATGCGGCGAGCGCCTCTGGCGTCTGTTGCGCGCGCGGCGGAATGTCCGCGCCCAGTCCAGTAAGCCGCGTGCGCACCGAGGGATCAGCGAGCGCATCGACGACTGCGCTGTTGAGCTTGGCAATCACGGCCTTGGGCGTGTCCTTCGGCGCCCACAGGCCGAACCAGATCGAGGCATAGAATCCCGGCAGCCCGCTCTCGTCGATGGTCGGAATTTCGGGCGCCGAGGCAAGCCGCGTCTTGGCGGTGACGCCATAGGCCTTGAGCTGGCCGCTGCGCACCTGCGGCAACGAGCTCGAGGCCTGGTCGAACACGAGATCGATCTGCCCCGCGATCAGGTCCTGCAGCACCTGCGGCGTGCCGCGATAAGGCACGAGCTGGAAATTCTTGCCGACAGCGATCTGGAAATAGACCGCGGTGAGGTGCGATGGGCTCCCTGGCCCCGCATTGCCGATCGTCACCTTGTCGGGATTTGCCTTGAGCCGCGCGATCAGCTCGCGCAGATCCTTTTCCGGCGTGGCCTTGTTGGCGATCAGCAGCTGATGATTGCTCGGCAACAGCGAGATCGGCTCGAAGTCCCTAGCGAGGTCGTATTGCAGCGGATAGATCGCGCCGTTGACGACATGGGTGCCGAGATTGCCGAGCATGATGGTGTGGCCGTCCGCTGTCGCGCGCACCACGCGTCCGGTTGCGATGCTGCCGGCGGCGCCGGTGACATTCTCGATGACGACCGGCTGCCCAAGCGTCTCCCGCATACGCTCGGCGAGGATGCGCGCTAACACGTCGGCCGGCCCTGCCGCCGGGAACGGCACAACCATGGTGATAGGCCGCGACGGATAGGTCTGCGCCGAGGCAATAGGCGCGAGCGCGGCGAGCGCGACCGTGCCGGCAGCCAACTGCAGGAATCCGCGGCGTGGAAATATCATGGCGCGTTCCTCCAGATATCCGTTGCTTTGCCGGCGGCATTTCCGCCAGCGGATAGGCTAGGGTTGGCGGCCGTATTTGTCACCCGGACGAGGTGTCTATCGATGCCGATGCCCATTTTGGGTCATAAGCAGACATTTGCGCCGCAAAACGTCATGTCGGACTCATGCAGCGCAGCAACATCATTGGATAACCTTCTTGGCGCGGGCGAGGCATTGTCAAACGGCCCCGAAAACGATGTATCTTGACCGTCACTGCAGCTGCGTCTCGGTCAGGCTGGTTAGATCGCATATGCTACTCGAGGTGAAACTCCGGCGATGTTCTAGCGCGATAGCCGGCGCTCTCTTCGCCATCGCGGCGCTTCTCGCTGCGTTCGTCCCTGCTCCGGCGGCAGCGCAGACCGGAGAGCCGATCAAGATCGGCTACAGTATGTCGCTGACGGGAGGGCTCGCGGCCAACGGCAGGTCCGCCCTGCTTGCCCAGAAGATCTGGGAGGAGGATACCAATGCTCGAGGTGGACTGCTCGGTCGTCCCGTGAAGCTTATTTATTACGACGATCAAACCAATCCGGCGACGGTACCCGGCATCTATACCAAGCTACTCGACGTCGACAAGGTCGACCTGATCATCGGCCCCTACGGCACTAACCTGCTGTTGCCGGCAATGCCGATCGCCATGCAACGAAAGAAGGTCTTCATCGGTCTGCTCGGGCTCGCAGTGAACAGCACATTCAATTATCCTAACTACTTCAGCATGGTTCCGAGCGGGCCCGACCCGAAGACATCCTTCACCAAAGGCTTCCTCGACCTGGCGGTGCGGCAGAATCCAAAGCCGCAGACGGTCGCGATCGTGGCGGCCGACGCGGAGTTCGGCCTGAATGCCTGCGAAGGCGCGCGCAAAAATGTCAAGGCAGCCGGCCTCACCGTCGTCTATGACCGCAGATATCCAGCGGAAACCACCGACCTCGCGCCGGTGGTGCGGGCGATCGCGGAGACAAATCCGGACCTCGTCATCGTATGCTCCTATCCGCCCGACTCGGTCGGCATGGTGCGGGCGGTCAACGAGGTAGGCTTCAAACCGAAAATGATCGGTGGCGCCATGGTCGGCCTGCAGAGCACAGCGATCAAGGCTCGGCTCGGTCCACTGCTCAACGGCTGGACCAATTACGACTACTGGCTGCCGGTGCCGAAAATGGAATTTCCTGGGATGAAGGATCTTATGACGCGCTACCAGGCGCGGGCGGCGGCGGAAGGGGTCGATCCGCTCGGCTATTACATGGCACCATGGAGCTACGCCCAGCTGCAGGTCGTCCGGCAAGCGGTCGAGGGCACCAAGGGCCTCGACGACACCAAGCTCGGCGATTACATGCGCGCTAACACGTTCAAGACCGTGGTCGGCGACGTGAAGTTTGGGCCGCAGGGCGAATGGGCGCAGTCGGACGTGCTGCAAGTCCAGTTCCGGAACGTCAAGACCAATGACCTCGCCCAGTTCAAGGACATCTCGACCCAGGTCGTGGTCTGGCCTGCCGAATACGAGTCGGGCAAGTTGATGTATCCTTATGAAAAAGCACAGTAAGCGCTTGCTTCAAGTCCCTGAGAAATCAATCCTCATACCGAACGACCCGAACCGCATTAGATCGAACAGTCTCATTCGATGATCTCGTCGGCACTCGATGAGAACCCGGGCGGGACGTCGAGGCCAAGCGCCTTCGCAGTCTTCAGATTGATCACGAACTCGAAGTTGGTTGGCTGAACGATAGGCAGCTCGGCAGGCTTTTCGCCCTTTAGAATCCGGCCGGTGTAGATGCCGGCCTGACGATAGGCATCGGCGAGGCTCGTGCCGTAGCTCGCCAAGCCGCCGGCCCTGGTAAACTCGCGCCCTTCAAAAATCGCCGGAACGCCATAGCGCGCTGCCAGCGCAACGACTTGATCACGTTCGCTGTTAAAGAACGGGTCGGAGCCAACCAGCAGCGCGCCGGCGCCCGACTTGGTCACGGTCGCGAACGCCACGTCGATGTCGCGTGCGGTACTCGCGCTAAGGATGCTCACTTGTTGCCCGAGGGCGCGAGCGGCATCCTGAACACCCCTCAACTGAGTTTGAAAATTCGCATTGGTTGGGTTGAACAATACCGCTATCAACGCGGCAGCCGGAACCAGCCCGCGAAGGAGCGCCAGTCGCTTTCCCTCCAACACTTGCTGAAAGATGTACACCCCGGTTGCATTGCTGCCCGGCCGGTTGAGGGTCAATACCAAGCCGGATGTGACCGGATCGGCACCACTTACGAAGACAATTGGAATCGTTGTGGTTGCCGCGTAGGCGGCAAGTGCCGCGGCGCCGCCTCCCGCCGTAACGATCACGGCCACACGCCGGCCGACAATGTCTCCGGCCAGCGTTACAAGTCGATCCGTCTGACCATTCGCCGAGCGGAAATAAATCGCCACATTCCTGCCCTCGATGTAACCGGCATCTTTCAGGGCCTGGCGGAATGCCGTCATCAGGTGAAGATCAAAGGACTGGCCGTCGAGAAAACCGATCACCGGCATTGCCGGTTGCTGCGCGCGCGCCACAAGTGGCCACGCAACCGCACCACCGAGAAGTGCAATGAATTTCCGGCGCCGCATAAGCCCCTCACACGAAGGGTCACAGCTTACCATACGCCGAATAGAGTTGGGCTTGTGCACCACAGCAAATCGGATTGTTCAGTGTCCGCTTTGGGTCAAAAGCCGACATATGCGCTGCAGCAAGCCATGTCCGCTTTACCCCCAATAGCGACCGCGAAAGCGGACATCCCCAACGTGCGAAGCATATCGACCCTCCTTCTGCGAACTACCCACAAGTCGATATAGCACCCTGTTCGCCATACCGAATCATGCCGACTCGGTTTAAAACTTGGTCCGTGATTCAAACTCAAAGGGGTGCACTGTGCTCAAGTCGCTAGTGCAACTCACGGGATATGCGACGGCTTGTGCATTGCTTGCTGCTTTCGCAGTTGGGGCTGGGCTATGGGTGAGCTTGGCGCTGATTAGTCGTTAGCTTGATGGCGCCTGGCGACTCGACGATCTAAGTCCCCTTTCTTTTTGATCGCCCGCGCTATATCCGGCCCGCATGTTGTGGCGTGTGCGTAACTCTCGCGGTAGGCCATTGAGGGCCCGGACTTGCCGAGGGTGCTTGCAAGCTATCAGCCGGAGGCTGGGTTAATGCATGTGCTTCGTATTTTATTGCTGGTGATGACGGCAGGCGTTTTAGCTTTCTTTCTATACCAAGCAATTACTCGGCAAATACCAAGAGACGCTTTCTGGACTGTAATTGCCATTGCCTGCGGCTTTAGTTTGAATCTGATCTATCTCTGGTTCTCTACACCGGGCGGAACGCCAGTGGCTATCGAGGATAAACCACCTGTCGCTGTGGAAGAAAAAGCACCCGTGGTCGGTAAGGCAAACGATGCTGGTCCACAGGCCGAAGAGGCCAGCGGCAAGCAGGCCTTCACGCCAAACTGTGAAAAGGAAATACGGCGTACAGCCGATTTATTAAGATTTTTTGCAAATAGAATCCAAGCGGGAGAGGAAACACAATCGGTCGTTGGTGACATGAGACAGCAAGAGAAAAGAATAGCGGTAGTTTGCCCTGATTAAGCGACCTGGATAAAAGTCAAAAATCCGAAGGCTCCCGCCGCCACTCGCGCAGTAGATGGGACGTTCTAATGAACCGAAAGTTCATCGTTGCTATTTTGCTGGTCGCCACCGTACCGGTGTACGCACAGGCTCAAAATCCGAAAGTGAGCCAGGGTGACGCACAGAAGGTCGTAACAATCATCAGCAGCGACAAAGTCAAAACCCAAACCTATTGCGAAATAATGAAACTCGGCGAGCAGCTCGGGCAGGCCTACGAGAAGAACGACAAAAAAATGATCGTTGAGTTGTCCCAGAAACTTGAAAGAATGGAAAAAGCCCTCGGACCCGAATATGTCGCATTGCTCGATGGGCTTCAGTACATCGATCCGGAAAAACACCAGCTTCATGCGGAGTTTTTGTCGGCATTCGGAGCACTCGCTAGGCTGTGTACGAGATAAGTCTCAAAAACCCCGGCGGATGAAAAAGATATTGACCTTGGGCTTCCTGCTGCTCGGCTTGCAGCAATTATCGGCTCAAACCTTGCCGTTCTATGATCTTAGTTATTACGACAGCCCCAAATGCGTAAAAGAAAAAGCAACTAGCTTTGCAAAAAACACTAATACCAAAGCAGACGAAGCCGTCGGCAGGTCAATATGCCAGGTAGCGAAAATGTCCGGGGAGTCTTTTCGCAAAGATATAGCGAAACGGTGGGACACGATTCCATCTGAAGCCAGGTTGAAGTGCATCAACGATTTAGAACAAGCGCGAAAGTCTGGGCGGATACCGATGGTCGACTATGGCATGCTTGAAAGTTGCATTAATGACCTGACGAAAAAATAGGGAACCCGAATGCGGGTTATCAATCACCTATAACACCCTCGGCAAATCCGGACGCCGCGCACCGCATGAATCATTCGTATTGTGCGCCATCTTCTTCGGACAATCGGCGGTGATCTCATCGAGCCAATCGATCAATTTGGCATTGCCTCCACGTTCCTCGATTACATGCTGCACCCGATAGCGACCAGCGCGGCTGCATCTATGGCGTCGGTAACACCGGTATCCCAAAGCAGCCGTAAGCTGCACAGCCGAGCAGGCCAAGATCAGCCAAAGAATTTTTTAAATAAAAAATCAAACTTCGCTTCGAATTTTTGCGGGCTTTGAATCAAGGATGTCAGCACCAAGCTCTGGCACAATACTGCTGTCGAAGCAGCCACAGCAAAGAGCCTTACGGGTCTCTAGTTCGATGCGCCGCCCGCTCGGATACTCAATGTACCGCCGAACGAACCCCCCGTGGCTTTCGAGAATATACTTCGTGCCGACAGGGAAGCGTTTTGGAAGCCGCGGGGAACGACGCATACTCAACACTCCACTGTACTCGCCAGAGCGAGCAGCGTGCGTTCCTTGTGTGAAGAAATCGTTACTTATCCGCGACTGTGAATAACTGACGCTGCACATACCTGCAACTCCGAAAGCGGACATTCATGAGCGTCAACGGCATGTCCGCTTTGGGTCAAAAGCAGACATTTGCAGTGCAAAACGTCATGTCCGCTTTGCCCCCGAAAGCGGACATTGACGCCACGCAAACGGATGTCCGCTAGGGGGCCAATAGCGGACTATTCGCCATTGACGGTAGTTCCAATTGCATCTGTCATTAACATCGATCACCGGCGCTAGTGCCACGTGGTGCTTGGGAGCGGAATGATGCTGCAGCTTTATGGCAACCCCCGATCACGAGCGATGCGATGTCTCTGGATGCTCGAGGAAATGGGTAAGCCATATCAGCTAATAGAGAAGAGTACCCGCGCCGACGATCTGCAGAGCGCCGAATATCTACGACTGAATCCGAATGCGCGAATTCCGACTCTCGTGGATGGTGATCTGGTGTTGTGGGAATCAATGGCGATTAACCTCTACCTCGCTCAAAAATACGAAGGACCCATGCACTGTGCCGGTCCCGAGGTGTTGGGTCTGGCTGCTCAGTGGAGCTTCTGGGCCATGTTGGAAATGGAAGAATTGCTACTCGATTTGTTGCAGCATCGCGCAATGCTGCCCGAATTTGCGCGCGATGCTTCATATGCAGAACGCGACGAGTTGTTGCTAAAAAAGCCACTAGGCGTGCTCAATGATGCCTTAGCGGGGCGCGATTATTTGGTGGGCAATAGCTTTACCGTCGCCGATCTCAACGTGGCGGGAATCCTCGTATGGGGCAAGATGAGCCGACTGAATCTGTCGGACCACGCGGCAGTGACACGGTGGTTTGACGCCTGCTTGGCACGGCCCGCCTGCAGTCGAGTGCGTGATCGAGCAAGCCGTAAATGATAGGGATTTGCGGTGTCCCCATTCGAATTGCCTCTACGATGCCTCGACGTTTAACGGCACATCTAGAGCAAAAGGCCCCGGTCCAAACCGAAGCCCAATGCACGCCTTCTTGGTTGCGCCGACTAGCAACGAAACGCGCTTCCGTAACCTGGTTTCTTTCTTTGGCCCGGAGGGCAAAAGCCATACGACTTGGCACCGCGCTTCTTCGTCTTCGCTGCGAGGTAAAGGTGGGTCGCGTCAGTTATGCTCAGGCGAGGCGGAGTGTTATTCACGCCAGTGCCTGTGGCTGCTTGCGCTGCAGTAAAGAGCGAACCCAACGAAAGCACCGCAACTGCTGCAATTAAGATGCTCAAGGTGCGCATTAAATTCCTCCCAGTGTTCAGAACGCTCAATCGCTCAATCAACGCCGAATGTCAGTCGCAGTTCCCGTGCTCTGCCCGCTAATGTCCGCTTTGGGTCATTAGCAGACATTCGCGCCGCAAAAAGTCATGTCCGCTTTACCCCCCGAAAGCGGTTCGATGTCGGTATAATTGATAAGTTGGCTGCGCATAAGTCGGGGTTGGTCATGCCTAACGAGGAATTGGGTCGCGTTTTGGAAATGCCGGTCTCCTGTCCCCATTGTCCGAAATATTCAATGCAGCCGGTGGCTTTCGTTGTAACCAGTGAAAAATTTACCTGTTCTGACTGCGAGGCAACGATTAATCTCACAACGAAAGAGTGGGTCGCGTTTCGTCAAAAATTTCGAAATGCGCTCAAAGAACTCCAGCCGCTTTACAAACAACTACCGTGATGACGCGGCACAAAGCTCGCCGCCGGGGCTGTCCGCCAAACGGATGTCGGGTTTCGGAGGAAGCCGTTAGCCCGGGAAAAGCAGAGAAAGATTGGAAACATGCGCATTATCCATGTTTTCCGCCGTCGCTACTGGGGCGTTATTCTCGGGCTGCTTGTGGCAGCTCTAGTGAGAGGTTCTGCCGGCGCGCAAACCTCCGTTAAGTTCACACTTGATTGGAAGTTCGAAGGACCGGCCGCGCCCTTTCTGGTCGCCGTGGACCGGGGCTATTTCACCGCAGAAAATCTCGAAGTGATGATCGAGCCTGGGAACGGTTCGCTAGAGCCGATCAATCGCGTCGCGTCCGGCGCCAATGACATCGGCTTCGGCGATATCAACACACTCATCAAGTTCCGCGACCAAAAGCGAGGCGCCCCGCTCAAAGCGGTCTTTATGGTTTACAACAAGCCCCCCGGCGCGATCGTCGCGCGCAAGAGCCGTGGCATCACGACGCCGAAAGATCTGGAAGGAAAAAAGCTCGGCGCGCCGGCCAGGGATGCCGCTTTTGCCCAATGGCCCATCTTCGTTCAGACTACCGGGATCGACGCCAGAAAAGTGACGATCGTAGATGTCGGATTCGCGGCACGCGAGCCGATACTCGCTTCCGGCCAAGTCGATGCCATCACCGGATTTTCGTTCTCCTCATATTTACACTCAAAGATCGCGGCGTACCCGTGGACGACATCGTTGTTATGTTGATGGGCGACTATGGCCTCAAACTCTACAGCAATGCGATCATCGTGAATGCGAAGTTTGCGGCGGAAAATCCCGAGGCCGTGAAAGGCTTCCTGCGTGCCTTTCTCAAAGGGTTAAAGGACACGGTCACCAGTCCCACGCGCGCGATCGAAACGGTTCTCCGGCGCAATGAGGATGCCAAAAAGGAGGTCGAGCTCGAACGACTGCAAATGGCCATCAGAGATAATATTCTAACGCCGGAAGTGCGGACGAACGGCTACGGCGGCGTAGATAATGAGCGCTTCGAGCAGGCGATCGACCAGATTGGGCTGGCATACAAATTCAAGGCAAAACCGAGCGTGGCGGATATCTTTGATCTGTCGTTTCTTCCTCCTGCTGGCGAACGATCGGCTCGCTGACGTCTTAGGAGGTATCGCTTTGGGTCACTAACGGACATTTTGACCGTCGAATGGGATGTCTGCTTTACCCCCGAAAGCGGACATGTGCGGTGCAACTACTGATGTCCGCTTTGGGCCAATAGCGGACATCGCGCCACTTACTCGATCACCTCGTCGGCGCGGGCGAAAAGCGAGGGAGGCACGGTGAGGCCAAGCGCCTTGGCGGTCTTGAGGTTGATTACAATCTTGAACTCGGTAGGCGCTTGGATCGGGAGGTCGGCAGGCTTCTCGCCTTTGAGGATGCGACCAACATATCTGCTCGCCTGCCGAAACTGATCGACGACATCAATACCGTATGAGAGTAAACCGCCACTAGCTGCCCAATTACGATATGGATACACAGCCGGCACACGGTGCCGGACGCTCAAATCTATAATTAGTTGTAGATGCACCGCCGTGACCGCATCCGGCGGCACGATCAATCCACCGTTTTGTTTGCGTGAGAACGCTTCTATTCGGCCTTCGATTTCGTCGCCATTACGCACCGGGCCCGGATCAATTTCAATCGCACGTCCTTCCGCAAGGGATTTAGAAAATCGAGTGTATCCTGTCCATTGCGGGACATTTTCGGGATTTAGCAATAGTAGGACCCGCGAGGTGCTTGGCGAGATCTCCCTGAGAATCTCAAGCCACTTACCGACCATCGAATATTCATAGGTGGTGAATCCAGTGATATTCCCCGCTGGGTGCGCGAGGCTCGATACAATGCCAGCCTGAACTGGATCGGAGACTTGGGTGAATACCACCGGTATGGAGCGTGACACTTTTTGCACAGCTGATGCGACCACGGTGCCGAGAATCAGAATTACGTCCGGATTGGAGTCAACAAGTTGGATGGCACGGTCCTGTATGACCTTGGTGTTGCCATCGCCATATCGCACATCGATCCGCAGATTTTTCCCTTCGCTCCACCCCAAGCTCTGCAGCTCATGGCGCATCGCTGCGATGCGTGCAGGTGTGTCAGGATCGCTTTCTCCGGTGGCAAACAAGACGCCGACGCGTCGCATGCGGTCAGGCTGCTGCGCGCGTGCTGTCAGCGGCCATGACGCTACCGCACCGCCGAGAAGTGAAATGAACTCGCGCCGTCTCACTCGATCACCTCGTCGGCGGCATTCAACAGCCCAAACGGCACGGTTAGGCCCAGCGCTTTGGCAGTCTTGAGATTGATAGTCAGGTCGAACTTGGCCGACTGAATAACTGGCAACTCCGCCGGCTTCTCGCCTTTGAGAATCCGGCCAACGTAGACGCCGACGAGACGATACATGTCCGTCAAGCTGTTGCCGTATGCCATCAGCCCACCCGCGTGAGCGAAGTCTGGCAGGTAGTAGATCGCCGGTATCCTATGGCGTGCCGCGAGTGAGACGATTTGGTCGCGCCGGTTAAAAAGAAAAGGATCGGAGGCACCGAGAAGCATGCCGATTCGCTGCTGAACCATGCTTGCAAATGCTGCATCAAGCTCGCTTTCGCTGCTGACACCAATGACAACAATTTGTTTTCCGAGAGAGGCGGCTGCCTCCTGTGCGGCTCTCATTTCGAGATTACCGTTCGGGTTGTTTGGATTCATGAGAAAAGCGATGACGACGCCCTCCGGCACAACGGCATGCAGCAGCTGTAGTCGCTTGGTCACCGCTGCCGGACCAAAGATAGTCACACCAGTCGAATTGCCGCCCGGCCGGCTGAGGCTGTCTACCAAGCCTTCCTTGACCGGGTCACCAAACATGCCGAACACGATAGGAATCGTTTGAGTAGCCGCTTTCGCAATCTGCGGCGACGGATCGCCCCCGCTTGCGACGAGTACGGCAACCCGTCTGCGTACTAGATCAGCTGCCAGCTCAGGCAATCGATCATATTGACCCTGAGCCCAACGAAACTCGATGGTCAGGTTCTGGCCTTCTCTAAATCCCGTTTCCCTGAGGCCTTGATGGAAGCCGGCCACGGGCCCCGAGATGTTCTCGGGTGATAGGGCGCTCATGAAGCCAACCACCGGCATGCTTGGCTGCTGCGCGCGCACCGCGAGCGGCCAACCGACCGCTGCGCCGCCGAGAAGCGTGATGAACTCGCGTCGCCTCATTCTCGCCCCCGAGGCTCAGGACAGGGGCATCGTAGCGGTTCAAGTGAGGGTCGTTAAGGGATGCTCGATGTCCGCTTTGGGCCAATAGCGGACATCAGCCGGCTTGACGCACGGGATCAGGAAATTTGTAGCTGCGATTCAGGCCCGTACATTCGCGCAATCACACTCATAGGGCCATTGGGAACAGGCAGCCAGTTGCTTTCCTTGTCCTTGCCCGGCGAAATCTTCTCCATGTTCGGAATGTCTTTGGCGTCCTACCCGTATTACCCGTCTTACCCGTCATCCTCCAAGCTCCTTGTACCACGCCGCAAACGCCGTCTCCATGAAGCTGGGATTGAACAGCGTCCACTCTCCGAGCGTGGCCGGCAGCTTGTAGGCCGCCGCGCCCGCCGCCGCCGTGAGCCCCTTGCTCTTCGCGTCCCGGACGGCGCGCTCCACCTCATCGAGCACCGACACGTACCGGTCGAGATCGGATTGCTTGCCGAGTGCCCCATGGCCGGGGACGTAGAGGAGCTCGGCCGGTCCGCGAAGACCGCGGACGGTCTTGGCGAGGAGCGTGGGAACGCAATCCATGTAGTTCGGAAACATTCCGTTCCAGATGAGGTCGCCACCGAAGAGGATCGGCGGGTCGTCGAGCAACACCACGACGTCGCTCGCGGTGTGGCCGGCATGCGGAATGACGCGCACGGTCCGGCCGCCGAGATCCAGCTTGGTCTCGGAGGTCGGATCGAGCATGATGGCGCTGCCTAGGGCCCGGCTCCGGGCTTCATCAGCCGGCTGGTTCTTGTCCGATCGCTCCCAGGTGTTGGCGGTCAGGTGGAGCTTGGGCATCGGACCGCCGTCTCCATAGCCCGCAATCCCGTTGACGTGGTCTCCGTGATAGTGGCTCACCAGCGCGTGGGTCGGCCACTTGCCGGTCAGGTCCTTGGCCCGCTCCGCCAGCCACTTGGCGCCGGCCGGGCGCGTCAGGCCCTCGTAGACCAAAACCCCGTCCTTACCCGCGATGATCCCGCCGTTCGACACGGTGGTGAAGTCGCCGCCGAGTGGGGTGGAGATCAAGGCCCAGACGTTGGCGCCGATCGCCTCGAGCCGGCCGAACGGCTCGGCCGCTACGACCGGGCCGACGGTGCGTCGAGCCCAGGCCGCGCGCGCCAGGGCGGGGGTGAACGCGGCGGCCAAGGCGAGATGCCGGGCGCACGACGCGGTCTCCACCAGAAACTCTCTGCGGGTCGGGTTAGGCATGGGCTCCTCTCATGTTTGCAACTTAACCCACATCCGCATACCGGGTGCGTCATCTTGTTGCAGGGCCGAACGCGGACATCGACTGAAGGGTATGGACTAGTACTGTAAAGTGCGATCGATGCCGCTCTAAGCGCGGCTGTCGTAATCCCGACTCAATAATTTTCGTCCCACAACGCCAAGGAGGTGCGCATGTCTCATCGCGCGCCGAAACCCGCGTGATGTTCCGCCCATCACGCCGCAACGAGGACGCAGGCCTCGCGGATTTTAACGAGGGCAGGAAAGGAGACTCATGTCATGAGTACCATTACGACCAAAGATGGAACTGAAATCTACTACAAGGACTGGGGCACGGGCGCGGTCGTCACCTTCTCGCACGGCTGGCCGCTCAATGCCGATGCATGGGACGGCCAAATGCTATTCCTCGTGCCGCACGGCTACCGCTGCGTCGCGCTCGATCGCCGGGGCCATGGCCGCTCCAGCCAGGCTTCAGCCCACAACGACATGGACGGCTATGCCGACGACCTCGCGGCCGTAATCGAAGCCCTCGATCTGAGGGAGGCCACGCTCGTCGGTCACTCCACAGGTGGAGGCGAGGTCGCTCGCTACATTGGCCGTCATGGCACCAAGCGGGTGACGAAGGCAGTCCTCATCGCGGCAGTGCCTCCGATCATGCTCCAGACGCCATCCAATCCCGAAGGCTTGCCGATCGAAGTATTCGACAAGATTCGAGCGGGTGTCGCCGGAGATCGGTCGCAGTATTATAAGGAACTGGCTATCGCTTTCTACGGTGCCAACCGGCCTGGAGCGAAGGTCTCCCAAGGTACTCTCGATCAGTTCTGGCTCTGGAGCATGCAAGCCGGCGCCAAAAATGCGTACGAGAGCGTCAAGGCCTTTTCCGAGACCGACTTCACCGAGGACCTCAAGAAGTTCGACGTCCCTACCCTGGTTTTGCACGGAGAGGACGACCAGATCGTTCCGGTCAAGGACTCGGCGAAGAAGTCGGCTAGGCTCATCAAGGGCGCCAAGGAAATCTACTACCCGGGCGCTCCGCACGGCCTTACCGCTACCCATCAGGATCAGGTCAACGCCGACCTGCTGGCGTTCATTGCCAAGGAAGTAAAGCAGAGTGCGGCTTAGCGGCTTGGTTGTGTTCGGCCTCAGCGCGCGTTGTCTCCTAGATGCGCGCTAAGGGCTGGACTTCGAGGGCCGGCACTCGGGTTGTATAAGCCCCGTCACACAATCATCTGCGCCGGCTAGAGTCCGGTTGGGGCCGCCAGACACAATGTAGGTTTTGTTTTTCCTCGGGTCATTCTCGACCGAGTTAAGGCTGACGTTCCGGCAGCGGCGGAAAAATTCTTTGATCGCGATGTCCGCTTTGGGTCATTAGCGGACATATGCAGTGCAAAAGGGCATGTCCGCTTTACCCCCAATAGCGACCGCGAAAGCGAAATTCCGCAAAAAGCAATGTCCGCATTACACCCGAAAACGACCGCGACTTGCATCAGAGCG
>Ga0111539_10004250_pt1 | contig 18760 bp, 13 predicted proteins | sample RhiMethybrSRZTD1_FD_79667 | JGI IMG/M metagenome (GOLD analysis project Ga0111539, IMG submission 79667) | Populus rhizosphere microbial communities from Tennessee, USA - Rhizosphere MetaG P. TD hybrid SRZTD1 (version 2) (version 2) | ecosystem: Host-associated > Plants > Roots > Rhizosphere >... | reverse complement strand
GTTCGAGCCGAAGCCGAAGAGATCCCTGAAATGCCGGTAACTGAAAGCTGCCCGCGGGCGCCAGTTCGAGACTCGCCACAGTACGAGAACGCCGGCGATGGAAATGGCAAGCTGCTGGGCCACCAGGCTCCAGACGCCAAGGCCGATAAAGGCAAGGCTCACTCCGATTACCGCTCCAACGCCGACCGAGACAAGGGTACGGAGCGCAAGGGAGCGGAAGCCGAGCTCTCTCGTCATCACCGCTCGCTGGACGAGGTTGAGACTGCTGATCGGAATCGAGAGTGCGAGGACGGCGAGGACCGGCGCGAGACGCGGTTCGCCGAGCGCGTGTGAGATCGGAATCGCGAGCCCCGCCATGATCGCGGCCAGAAAGACGCCGCCAGCGAAGTTCATCCAGAACGCACTGTCATAGTGAGCCGGATCGAGGTCCTTCCGCTGCACGAGCGCGTCGGCCATGCCCTGGTCGGCGACCACCTGGGTCATCCCTATGAAGATGAGCGCGAGAGCGACGAGCCCGAAATCCTTCGGGTCAAGCAGCCGCGCAAGAATCACGAAGACGAGCAGCCTGGTGAGCTCGTTCCCCCAGTTGCTCGTCGCCGTCCAGAAGACGCCCTTGGCGGCACGACCCCGCAGCCCTGGTTCTGTTGCCCGCCCCTCGCTCACGAGCCTCCCGTCGCGCCCAACCGGAGTTCGGCTCTGAAGTTCAGTAGTGGCAAAACCGCCCCCTCAGTCGAACCGCAGCCTGGGGGTGGGTCGGAGCGCAGTTCCAATGCGCCGGGCGCCCCAGGACTCGTCGGGAGCGCGTGCCTCCTGATTCTTCACGGCTGCGGCGCTCGCCACAGCGAGCGAGACCATGATCCAAAGCGACTTGCTGTCTTCAAGCGAGAGGGTCATCGCGCCGAGGGCGAGAACGGCCAACTGCACGGACCAGTACCACCGATCCCAGCCAGCACGCTGACGAACCCGGCGAATCAGGCTCATGATGATGAAGGCGAAGAGCATGAAGCCGACGAGCCCCGTCTCGACCAGCACGGAGACGTACGTGTTGTGGGCTTCTTTCTCCGCCTTCTCGTACGCGCTCCGCTGCTCGAGCCGCGGTGCGACCGCCGCTCGGTGTGCATCGGTGCCGACACCGGCGATCGGATGCTGGATGAACACCTGCTCCGAGTCGCGCCAGATCTCCACGCGGCCACCAAGGGCGCCCTGAGGAGTTTTCTCGCCGAGATCTCCCGCGGTCGCGATGCGGTTGAGTTGGCCCGTTGGGGCGAACTGGATGAGAGCCACACCGGCGAGCGCGGCTGCCGTGATGGCAGCGACCCGCTTGCCGGCACTCGCACCCCGCAACGACCAGATGATGAGGAGCGCGGTCGGAATGCTGGCGACCGTCGCGCCTCTCGTACCAGTCATGGCCACCGCAAGGACGGCCACCGGGATATAGGCGTAGTTCAAAGCCCGTGCCGATCGGGGCTGCTCACGCGCCCTGGGACCCGCCGCCAGATACCACGCAGCCGGAGCGGCGACTGCGACGATGAGGGCGATACCATCGGTCTTGTACCCGAGGGCGCTGATGCGGTCGTGCTCCGGAAAGCGCGAGGGCGGGGCCGCAAGGTAGTTGACGATGATGCTCCCGGCGGCGACGAACGCCCCGAGCACGTACGCCTGAAGCGCTGCCTTGACCAGCACCTCCCTGTCGTAAAGATTCCAGAAGAGCAAGAGCAGACCGAACATCTCTGTATAGGTCACGAAGGCGGAAAGAGTCGCCGCGGGGTCGAGGCTCCAGTACAGGGTGAGCCCGTTCCAGATCAGGAAGAGGAGGAACGCCTTCTGCAGAGAGTCAGGCTTGCGCAAGCGCTTGTGGGCAAGCACGCCCAGTCCCCAAACGAGAACGGTCAAATACCCGAGCGCTTTGCTCGCTCGCCCGATGTGGCCGATTTGAATGGCGTTCTCCCACGGGACGGAAAAGACGAACACGAGGCTCAACCAGATGCTGACCGAGCGTATGCCGCCGACGCTGGGAAAGCTCAAGTACGACAACGTTCGTCCCAAGGCTGCCCTCATGCCGGCGCCTTTCCGGCAGTGCCCCGGCCGCTGGTCTTCCTGTAGAGCGTCAGCGCCGGCTTGTAGATCAGGTACTGCTTCGCCCGTGATGCGGTGAGCTTGCGCCTGTTGAAGTCGCGCAGCCGGTTCGCTTGGTAGCGAGCCACTTCCTCGGGAAGCGAGGGTCCGTATTCGAGTCGCTGGGCTGGATACAGCTCCTGCGTCACGTGCTCATAGAGCGCGAGATCGGAGCTGTTCGCCGCGACGATCGCGCGACGCATCCGAGGGCTTGCCAACACCTCGGCCGCGAGCGTGTTGCGCTGGGCGACGTTGACCGGCTTGTATGCGATGTCCAGGTCGCCCGCGCGGAGACCTTTGAGCAGGAGGAGCGATTCGTCGAACTGCTCCGTCAGGCCGACGAAGATCCCCTTCGCGTCGATTGCGCGGAGGGCGTCATCGACGCTCTCGGTTCCCCCGATCTGCTTGGTCTGCGCGTTTTGAAACGATTCCTGTGCGATCCACTCGTCGAACTCGACGTTCTTCTTCCGATAGTCGATCTGGTACTGGAAGCGCGAGGCGCAGAGAGCAACCGGCTCGCGTAGGAATGTGAAGTACCGAAACTCTGTGCCCCGCTCCTCGAGATCGACATAACCAGTGACGCGGTGCCCCGCGATGCTCTTGAGCTTCGGATAGACCTTCCGGAGCCGGCGCAGGTCCGGCGTCGAGAAAGGAGGCCCGCCCCAGGCAGCATGCCAAGGCTCAACCTCGCAGTGCCGCAGCCCGTAGGAGCTGCGCAGGATGTAGCGGACCGTACGGCCGGCGGTCTTGTTGATGTGGATGAAGACGAGCACGCCGCCCCTAACCCGCGAACGCCGGAGCGCCGTTCGCCCGTCCGCCGAACATGAGTCGGAGAAACTCGTCCACCACGGCGTCCAGCTCGTATGGCTGCCAGCTCTCGTCAGGCGGTCGGGGCAACCGACCGTCCAGTGCTTCCTCCATGGCGGTGGCCAAATCCTCGACAGCGTTCACGCCGACGAGCTTGCCGTACCGTCCGTCGGCCAAAATCTCCCTTGGTCCGCTGGGGCAGTCGGTCGCAATGACCGGCAGGCCGCACGCAAGCGCCTCGATCAGCACAGTAGGGAGACCTTCCCACCGTGAGGAGAGCACGAACGCGACCGCGCGAGAGAGGTAGGCATAGGGGTTCTCGACCGATCCAGGCAGCGAGACGTCATCGGCGATGCCCAGCTCGCGAGCCAATTCCTCCAATTCCGAGCGCTCGGGCCCCTCGCCGAGGATGACGAGTCGAGCAGGGCGCGCGGCCCGTACTCGACTGAAGGCCTGGAGCAGCGTGCGGAAATCCTTTTGAGGTCGCAGTCGACCGACGGCAACGAAGACCTTGCTGCCATCCGTGAACCAGGGATGTTCCACCGGCTCCTTCGCACGTTCCTTTAGATCGGGCGTCACGATCGGGTTGAACACGACCTTCAGCTTCTCCGCGGGCAGACTCGTGAACCGCGCGAGATCGTCCACGACGCCCGACGACACCCCAACGACGTAGTCCGCTCGAGGATAGGCCACACGAACGATCTGGGGCATCAGCCGATCACGCCGGCTCTTGCCGTGCTTCGCGGCCTCGGAGAGCGTGTTCTGTTCGACGACCACGACCCGGCCCCGATATCGCACAAGCCGGCAAGCAGTCAGAGCGATGACGTTTGCATGGTCGAGGTAGGAAATGAGTGCCAGCGGCTCCTCTCTGCGGAGATATGCGATCAGGCGTGGCAGGGAGGTGAGAACGCGGCGAGCGCGGAGATCAACGATCCTAACGTCGGGAGAAACCTCCGGCAGCCGCGGGCCCTCGGCGGCGGCGAGAACGAGGTCGACCTCGAACCCGCGTCGCATCAGCCCCTCGGCGAGCTTCAAGGCACCGCGCTCGGCCCCGCCCTGCGCCATCGACGGGGCGAAGATGGCAAGCCGCGCGCCGGAAGGCGAAGGCAAGTCGCCGATCGGCCACTTCTCGTTCATCGGGCCCGCTCCGTCCTGGAGTTCGGGCGCCCGACCACGCTCCTCGACCGCCGGATTCACCCCCGAGCGCATCCGCCGCTAGCGCCGTTGGGCGAGATCTTCGACGCTCGCGTCGGCGACAGTGCGGCGCTCGACAAGCTCTGGCCGCCCGACACCAGGCTGCGGGGACCGCCGAGGCGTCCAGTGCTTGCGAGTCGCTCCGCCTCGGTTGTAGACGTAACCAAGGGGTCGTACACCGAGCATCTCGAGGCGATTGATCAGCTGCCTTGCATCTTCGGCCTTGCTCCGGTGACGAACGACGATGACGACAGCACCTGCCATCCGCACGATCTCGTCCGCGTGATCGCCGTCGAGCATGGGAGGGCCATCAGCGACGACGAAGTCGAACTCCCTCTGGGTGCGCCGATGCATCGATGTCGGCGCCGCCGATCCCACGTCGACAATCGCCACCTTGCCGTGATCGCCTACTCGGATCACCGGAGGCGCAGCGTGCTCCTCGACCTGTCCTGCGCCGTCCTCGCGATGTCCGTTCGTCTCTCCGGCGTCCTCGCTCATCGTCTCTCCGCCGTCGTGGCTTGACATCGGTGTGACGAGGGCGAGCAAGCTCTTCAGCCCCGGGGCCTCGACGTCTGCGTCGAGCGCCTGTACACGGTGGCCTTGCTGTGCCGCTGCGAGTGCCGTGTTCGCCGCCACGGTCGTCGATCCATCACCCTCAGAGGGGGAAACGAACGCAACGAAAGCGGGCTGGCGAACCTTGGTCGTCCTGCCCCTCGGCTGTCCGTTTGACTCCGCATTGACCACCAGACTTGCGGCCAGGAAGCGAAACTCGCGGGCCGCCGGAGTCGCCGGGCTCACGAGTGCCGGCAGCTTCAATGCCGGTCCGCCTCGACCGAAGTTGGGTATCTCCGCGAGGAGGGGGACGCCGAGTAGCGTCTGTGGGTCGAGCGCCTCGAAAAACTCCTGACTGCGTGTGCCCTTCCAGTAGGCGACCCCGGAGCCGACGAGGGCTCCGAGGAAGAGGGAGACAGCCAGCACAGCGAGAGTCGAGGGTCCGCCTGCCTTGCCGGCAACAGCTTCGTAGACTGCGGAGACGCCGTCGCCGGCCACCGCCGCGTCCGTCTCGGTACGATCGCGCTCGGCTTTCAGGCGGCCGACGAGGTCGGCGGCATCCTTGGCATCCTGACCGCTTGCAGTCGCAGCAACCGCCTCTGCTTTCAGGATGGCGGTCTCGAGCTGCCGGAGCGCCTGGTCCGTGATGTCTTGGAGGTCCTTGCGAGTGGCCTCCTCGTAGGCTCGAACGATCGCATTCGCACCGGTCGCCGCAGCATTGGGACGATCTGCATGGAAGCTGACGGATACGAAGTTCGACTCGGTCGATGCGGTGATCAGCGTGCGCTGCTGAAAGCTGCGAGCATCGACGGTGATCGGATTCTCCGGATCTTTGCGGGCGATCGCGCTCGCCTCTTCGGCAATGGGCAACGACTTCATCACGGCGACCTGGTCGGCCACGTAACGCGCCTCGTCGCGAGAGGGATCCGCAGCCGTCGGCACGGGCTGGGACAGGAGCACGGATGCCTCGGCCGTGTACTCCTTGTGGCGCAGTTCGCTGACGAGGAGGCCTACGCCTGCGAAAGCCAGAGCGAAAGCGACGACGAGCAAACGTCGGTTCCAGATCAACGAGAAGACGTTCGTCTCGGTGGTACCCGATGCTAGGTCAGTCGTCATGCTCTTCGCTCACCACCGATCCACCAACCGATCATGGCTGCGTTACACGTCATGTGTCGCGGCCTCCGATTCACCACTGAACAGGCGTGGGACGTACGCACGCCCAACCATGGCCCAGTTCCGGCTGAAATTGTTCATCTCCCCTGGTCCTACCGCTTCTCTCCGAAGCCTCACAGTGTAGGCACGATGAGGAATCCGGACAAGCTTGAGCCGTCCGCCAAGAGCCTTAGAGAGCCTCCCAGACGTGCTTCCGGATTTCGGCAAGCACCTCGGCCAGTGGGCGATCGGTTCGGATCCTACGCACCGGGACTCCTTCGAAGCGAAGGTTGGAGCTCCGTTCGTGGCGTGAGCGCACGTACGCTTCCGGCTCCACCTTCTCTCGGTTCCTGTTTCGCTCGAGGGTCGTCTCGAGCGGGGCCGTGAGGTAGATCGCGAGATCCGGCGGGACGATCGTTCGGTAGAGGCGACCCTCCCGTTCGACGAGCCAGCGGCGGAGGCGGCTTTCGTTGCCCGTTGCTCCGCGAGAGGCCAGCTGCGCACCGTCGGGGGCCCCTTCATCCGCGGACGGGTACCGGTCGCACAGCACGACGCTGCCGTTGACCGCGTTGGCAAAGGCACGCTTTAGAAGGACATTTCGATCATGCGCCAGCAGGACGGAGCGTATGCCGAACAGGAGCGGGAAATCCTCCGTCGAGCCGGATGGCCCAGGACCGGCCGAATGTCGACGCTCGGCCACTCGGGTCGAGCGCTGCCCGGGGAGGAGCGAACGAAGCAACGGAAGCAAGAGATTGGGAACCACCGTCAGCGGCGTGCCGGGAGGCTTCCCTGCGTGCACTCGTTGAACCGTCAGATATCGACCTAGCCAGCGCTCCATTTCCGTGAGGACGGTGGACTTGCCCGTGGCCTCCGCCCCGACGAAGGCGATCACGGCCCCTCCCTCTCCGAGGGTGAGCCTTTTCCGAGTCCCGCGCACGCGGTACATCGCCCTGCCGGTGAACGCGCGCACGCCGGCGGCCCATGCTCTGAGCCTTCCGCGCCGGGCGAACTGTCGCAGCTGGCTGCGGACTCGGCGGCCGAGCACGATGCGGCGCCACATTGGCGCAGGATCCAAGAGGCCATCGAGCGCCTGGTCGAATAGATCCGGGCTAAAGGCAGGCAGCCAGGCCGTCAGCAGCTCCCTGGCGTCGCGGCGCGCTTCGTTTGTCGCGAGCCACGCTGCCTCCCGACGAACGTCCTCCCATCCTCTGAGAAGCAGTGTGAGCTCGGCGAGCGTCGCGTGTTTCAGGGACATTCGCAAGACGAAGACCACGAGCTCAGCTCCCTTGCGCGGGACATTGACGGCGCCCGCTCGGCTGACGTTTGTCAGGAGCATCTCCTCGAGCGGGAGGCGGTAGTTCTTCGTCAGGCTCTCGCCCGAGATAACGCGGTAGTAGGCATGGACGTGGACGATTGCGCCCTCCGCCTCGTCGAGCGCGAGATAGTGCTCCACCGATGGGAAAGGCGGAACGCCAACCTCGATCGCCGGGCGAAAACCGAGCTCCTCGATGACGCCACGAAACGCCTGAGCATCCTCCCGCTTGACGAGTAGGTCGATGTCGGTCTCGGCGGCGAGAGTCTCTGCCAGGACCCAGTTGCTCTTCCAGTGGCAGTAGCGGATGTTGGAAGCGTCGAGGCGCTCGAAGAGCACGGAAACTTTCGGGAGCACCGTCTAGACCTTCTCCTCGAGGGAAGAATCGAGCGTGGACCCGGCCCCAGCGCTCTTCCGCTCCCGCCCCGGTATCGAGGAGCGCAGGCGATTGACGACCTCGCTTGCCAGCCGGATCCTCCCCTCCCCGTCTAGCTCGCTGCTCTCCACGATCGTGACTCGGCCTGCGAGGGGCACGGTCTGGACAAGGAGATCGAACAGCTCCACGGTGCGCCGGACATCGGCCTCGATCTCTGCGACGCCTACCCCTACGTGCTGGCGACGCGGGTCAGGGCGTGACCTTGCCCTTTCGACGAGCGACTCGACCGGCGCTCGCACGTAGACGACGACGTCTGGCATGGGCGCGAGGTCTGCAAACCGGCCGAGCTCCGCCTCCCCGAAGTCCATTTTCGTCGCGACAAAGAGGTTGTACGAGCTCAGAAGCGTCCCCTCATCGGAAAGGACGATCGCATCTCGCGCGCGCTCCTGGGCGAGGTGGAACATGCCGACCTTGCGAAGGACGCCACGCATGCCGTTGAGCTTGTCGAACCTCGAAGGTGCGTGACCCCAGAGAGTGCGCCGTGCGAACGCGAGGAAGGGGCGCTCGTCAGGGAGGGCGCCGAGGAGGAAGGGAAGGCTGCCGAGCTCCTGAACGACGTTGACGGCCGTCGGCTGTGCGACTCTGCGAAGTACCCGTCGCTGGAGCAAGAGATCGGGCATCGCAATGACCTCCTGGTCCGGAATGCCGGTTTCGCAGATCAGATTCCTCAGTGTCGTCTTGCCGGCTCCGGCGCAGCCGATGAGCTCGACGATCATGAGAGCTCGCGATAGACCGCTTCGTAGCCCGCGTGCATCCGCTCGAGCCCGAAGCGGTCTTGGGCAAGATTCCGGCACTTGACACCGACCGCCCGCCGTTCCTCGGACGTCATGTCTTTGAAGCGGTCGATCTCGCGCGCAAGTGAGCGAGAGTCGCCGACCGGGACGAGCGGGATGAAGTCGACCCCGGCAGCGATCTCTCGGTGAGGTGGGATGTCGGAGAGGACCACGGGACAGCCGCTCGCCATCGCCTCCATCACGGCAACGGGAAGACCTTCACCGCGTGAGGGCGACACGAAGAGGTCGGCTTCGGCACACCGAGCGAACACCTCGTCGCGTGGAATCAACCCGGTCAGCTCGACGCGATCGTCGAGCTCGGACACAAGTAGCTCTTGTCTGAGCCGGGGCTCCATGGTGCCCGCGCCGATGAGATGCAAGCGGATGGATCCGTCGTCCACCTGGCGAAACGCGGCTAGGAGCGCCAGCGGGTCCTTCACCTGCTCGAGGCGGCCGACAGACACGATTTCGAACGCTCCGTTGGGACTGCCCGCATCTGAAACGGCCCGCCCGACGCGCTCCAGGTCGGCTGCGTTGGGTACGACGCGCCCTCGACCCCTGAGCACCGCTCGCCACAGAGCCGGATAACTCTCGTACGCAGCGTGTCCACAGAACACGGTACGCCGGAACGTCGCGAAGATCGGCAGCATGAAGAGCTTGTCACGAAGCTTGTAGTCGTAGAACGAGTCGTGCACCGTGTAGACGAGCGATCGAAAGCGCGCCCTGCGCCGCGGTTGCCGGATCAGCCCCAGCATGACGAGCACTGCCGTTGGTGGGGCGTGAGCATGGATGACGTCGTAGCGCGATGCGCGCACCGCTGAACCGATAGCGCGGAAGAATCCGCGAAGAGTTCCGTCCCCGGCGAACACCTCGATCTCGTCAGGGACCCGCAGCTTCGGTTCGAAGTATGTGCAGATGGCCAGGTCTCGGGCGTCCTTGACGGGCAAGCAATGCTCGTTGTACTGGGAGTTTGTCTCGCCCAGGAGGAAAATCACATGCAGGATCCTGAGGCGTCGTGCATTTCCCGGCGGAGCCCCGTTCATCGTGATGGCCCCGCCTTCACGGGTCGGTGAGTCGGGTCGCCTCCGAGAACGCCCTCGATTTCCTCGGCGATCCGAACCGGGGACATGACGCTGGTGTCGAAAGTCAAGATCGGCGGCCTTCCGAGCGCCTCGAGCCTTTCGAAGAGCGCGCCGTAGGCGTTCTGATGCGTCTGCAAGACCTCGAAACCTTCGCGGACCGACCGACCTTTCGCTTCGTGGTCTTGCTCCCTGTCGTTGATCCGCCCGAGGAGCACCTCCTCAGGCGCCACGAGCCACACGATGCCGTCCAAATCGGCCGACCAGGCCACCACCTGTTCCTCCAGCCAACGCTCGAACTCCCGCGTCGTCGTGACAGGCTTTCGGCCCCACAAAAGCCGAGCCAGCGCGAAGATCGGGCCCTGATCGAGGACTATGAGCCCGGCGTCGTCGCGACAGGCTCGGCGGAGAAAACGGCGCCACTCCGTGACGTAGACGATGAACTTCGTTTCCTCCCAGTCGAACAAAGGACGCACTCTGGCGCTCCGGGCGACGAGTGGAAGGACGCGCGGGACGCTGTGGGCGACGTATGCCCAGTGGGAGCTGTCTCTCGTGTGCAGAGAGTCGGCAATCCGATTGCCCGGGACCCTGTCGGCGAGCGCTCGAGCGAGCGTCGACTTGCCGGTGCCGGCCACACCGACGATTTCGATCTTCTGACACTCCATCGGCCCTCCTTCTAGCCCAAAGCCGACCAGACGAGCGCCTTCAACTCGAGTGCCACTGCGTCCTGGGACTGGCCCGCGTCCACCACGTCGACTCCGAGGCCCGCCCAGTCGACGTTCCAGATCTCGGCCCCGCGCCTCTGGACGCTTTCGGGATTCTCGTCCGTCTTTCGCGCGGCGGCGATCTTGGGATCGACCCTGAGGACGACGAGGAGGTCGGGGGGAAGAATCGCGCGGTGATACCGCTTCTCGAGGACCACCATCTTCTTCACGATCCGGGTTTCCGATTTGGCGCCAGGCATCGTCGCGATGCGCGGAACATCCATGGAAACAAGCTGTGGATGCGGATACCGATCGCAGAGAACGACACCGCCACCCAGCGCGAACCTGTGCGCCCGGCGGTAGGCGAGACTTCGGTCGCGGGCGACGCAGACGAGCCACACAAGCGGCCGAAAAGCCGAAACTCGACGCGACATACGCTGGACGGGAGCGACCGGGATCGCCCGTGCGAGAAGGCGGGCGACCAGGTCCGCCCCTTTGAGCCCGGCTCGGACTGCGTACGTCGTCGCCGACCAAGGCGGCCTACCGAGATGCACCAGGCGCACGTCGAACTCGGAGCCCAGCCAACTCTCGAGGACGGCCAGCGCGGTCGACTTGCCGGCTCCGTCACCCCCGATGATCCCGATGATGGTGCCGCCGGTAACGAGCCGCCCACGCGAAGCGCGGTGCCTCCGCCGGTTTAGCGCAAGTGCGATCCGGCGCCCGATCCGGAGCGCACGGTCGGCGCGACGTGACCGACGTGCGTACGGCTGAAGTGCGATCTCGAGTCTGCGGGCGGCCATCACCCTCGATCCGACAGATGCCTCCGCGCTCAATGCCTCGAGGCAATCCGAAAACAGACGAGGTTCCAGACTGGGCAGGCACTCTTCGAGAACCGACTGCACGCGCCCCGGGTCTGCACGCGCGGACAGGTCTGCGAACTCCGCGCGCTCACTGCCCTTCGGTCTGGCGCGCTGCCCGCGAAGCGCACGCCAGCCGATCTCATCCCATGTGCAGTACTTGAGGACGAGGCGAATGACGAGGGCGACGTATTCGAACTCGGCGGCCGGAAGCCTGAAGACAGTGCCGGGACGCGCCGACCCTATGTATGAACCCTCGATCGGCAGCCGGTAGTTCTTCGTCCGATCGTCACCGACGACGAGCTTGTAGTGGGCATGGACGTGCACGAGCCGGTCGGCCTCGGCGTCGAATCCGTAGAAGCTTTCGATGCCGGGAACCTCTTGGCCCGACCGGTAAGCCCTTACGAAGCCGAGGCCCGAGAGAAGCTCCGTGAACCGGCGCGCCTGAGTCGCTTCGACGAGGAGATCGACGTCGTTCTGACCCGAGATGGAACGCTCGATCGCCATGGTGCTCTTCCAGTGGCAATACGGGACGCCCGCTTCCTCGAGCTGCCGTCCGAGGCGGATGCTCAGCTCGAGCGGCTGATCGGTCGCGGGCGCGGAGCCGGCAGCCAACGCCGCTGCTTCGGGAGCCGCCGCTCCGTTCACCGCGCTTGTCCCACGGCCAACCGCCGGCTCGCCGCCCTAGAGCCTGCTCTCTCGAGCAGCCGGTCGTATTCGGACATGTAGTCGTCGAGCATCCGCTGCATCGTGTACCGCTCTCGCTGGATTTCTCTGCCTCGTCTCGCGAGTTGCATTCGCCGGGTCTCGTTCACGGCAAGTGTGCGAATCGCCGCCGCCAGGCTCGCCGGATGCTTGGGAGGAACGAGCAAGGCGCCCTGGCCGTCGTTCGTCACCTCGCGATTGCTCGCGATCGTAGTCGTCACCACGGGCTTCTCGGCGGCCATCGCCTCGAGGAGGGAAATCGAGAGGCCTTCCCAAAGCGATGGCAGGACCACGAGATCGGACGCGTCGAGCAGTTCTCCGACATCCGCACGGAACCCCAGGATCCGCACGACATCCTCCAGGCCAAGCTCGGACACGAGTCGGGCGAGCTCTCCCCGCAGAGGGCCGTCGCCCGCGAGCACCACCCTCAGCGCAGGCAGTTCCGAAGAGAGCAGCGCCGCGGCTCGAATGAGGTGCTCGAGGCCCTTCTGGTGTGCAAGCCGACCGGTCGAGAGAACCATGAAGGCGTCCCCGATGCCGAGCTCCGCGCGTACCTCAGCCGGAGCTCGTAAAGCGCTGATTCGTTCGTCCGGAACCCCGTTGGGGATGGAGACAACCTGTTCCGGGCTGCCGATTCCCTTGTCGAGGGCCCACTGTCGCTGAAAGTCGCCCACCGTCACGAGGCGGTCGCACCAGCGTGCTGCGAGTCGCTCGACGGTCACGTATGCCGTCGTGGTGGCGCTCCCTGTCTCCTCGTGGAAGGGGAAGAGATGAACCGTATGCATGACTGACGGAACGCCCCCGAGTCGAGCTGCGAGCGTCCCGACGACACCCGGTTTCGTAGTGTGGGTGTGCACGATCGAGTACTCGGATCGCGAGAGGAATCGCGTGAGACGCATGAGGCCTCGCGCATCCCAAACCGGCCTGATCTCGCGCCGGATCACGTCGAGGTCGACCAATCCCAGGCCTGCGCCTCGAATCGAGGCCTGGAAGTGCGGGTCGACCGCGAGCACGTCCACCTCGAAGCCACGCTCCTGAGCCGCTCGTCCGAGCTCCAGCATGAGAACGCAGTCGCCTCCAAAGGGCGCCGAGCCCTTGATGTGAAGGAGCCTCGGACCCGTCAACTCTCTAGCCGGTCACCACGTTGCCGCAACCGACCTCAGGGCACGTCGATGCCGAAAACGTCGTTCGCCGCGAGACCGGAGCTCGAACCGTCGAAGAAAAGAGACGGCGAGTACGTACCGGCGGTCGTCGGTCCTAGCTGGGTCGGATTGAAGACGAAGACGTCCTCGTCCGCCCCGCTCAAACCAGGAACGGCGAAGGTGTCTGCGGTTGACAAGAAGAGCCTTCCTGAGGCGTCCACGCTCACCGCATCGATGTCCTCAGGGTTTTCTCCGAGTCCAACATCGCTGCCGTCGAAGTAGAGCGCGAACGTGCCCACGGTGGTCTGGCCGAGCGAGGTCGGCGTGAAGGCGAGCAGATCTTCGTCTCTGGCCGACACGCCCGAGACCGAGACCGTGCCTGTCGTCGAGATCACGATCCGCCCATCGGACAGGAGCTCGAGAGCGTCCACGTCGGCAGCCGACTGCGTCAGGCCGACGTCCGAGCCGTCGAAGTACATGGAGAACGTGCCCGCCGTCGTCGCCCCGAGCGAGCTCGCGTCGAAGCGGACGACGTCAGAGTCATCGATTGGCCCCGTCATTCCGGGCAAGATGCTGCTTCGGTCGGCGTCGACGGAGAGGAGCAGCGTGTCCGAGTCGAGCCACGCGAAGCCATCGATGCGGTAGGCCCCCAGTCCGACGTCCGAGCCGTCGAAGGCCAGTGAGAAATGGCCGGCGCCGTCGTAGGAGACGATGTCCTCGTTCGCAACGGAGACTCCGCCGACGGTCGCGGCGTCGCGGAGTGAGAAAGTGAACGCCGAAGAACTCGTGTCGTTCACGTCCGTGACGGTGACGGAGATCTGCTGCGAGTCGCTGCCGCCCTGGCCGTCGGAGACGGCGACCGTGACCTCGTAGACGTTGTCCGTGTTCGCGTCGCCGGGGGCCTCGAAGTCGGGCGCAGTGGCGAAGCTGAGGACGCCGCTCGTCTGGTTGATCGTGAAGGCGGAGGCATCGGCTCCACCCGCGAGCGAGTAGGTGAGCGGATCGCTCTCCGGATCGGTCGCGTCGACGTCGGTGACGGCGGTCTGGTTTTCGGGCACCGACTTCGAGGCCGTCGCCCCGCCGCCGTCCGACGTGATCGTCGGATCCTGGTTGGGTGGCCCCGTCTGGGGTGCCGTCATCTCGTAGATCTTGCCGTCGTTCTCGTTCGGATTGCTGTTGTTGTCGACTCCCCGATCCGCGATGTAGAAACGAAATGCCCCAGATCCGTCGCTCGCGGGTGCGTAGGCGAGGCCCGCCGGCTTGCGTGCTCCTGCGGCCGCAACGTTGATCGTCTGGACGAGCGTACCGGTGATGGAAGTCTCGACGACTATCGGTCCGCTCGGTCGGTTGCTCAGGACGAAGAGGGTGCCGGAGACAGGGTTGTATTCGACGGACTCGGGGTCCTGGACGCCGAACGACGCCACGTCGAAGTGGCCGACAAGGCTGCCCGTCGTCGTGTACTGGTAGACCTCGGCGTTGACCCCGTCGGCGACGAAGATGCGGTCGTGCGCCGTGTCGTATGCGATCCCCTCCGGATCGCCGTCACCGAAGACGTTCACGCCGAAGGAGTTCCAGCTGTCGTCGGCAGTGCCGACGACGTCATCCGCGCCTGGATTGAGGCGGAAGACCGCCTTCTGACCGTCGTCCGAGAAGTAGTAGAGGTCCTGGGCGGGGTCATAAGCGACCCCAGTCGGTTCGTCACTCATGGGAACGACAGTGGGCTGAACCTTGGAGATGTTCGCCGTGCGGATGACGTTGCCGCCGAAGGTCATCTCCCAGACGTTCGCACCCTCGAAATGGGTGATGCCGCCGACCGTCTCCTCGACCTCTCCGTCGGTGACCATGATCCGGTTCTTCCCAGAGAGATAGGCCAGGCCCGATGGGTCAGGGCTCGGCTTGTCCCACGCCGCCGTGTCAACCGTGTGCACCAGCGACGAGCTGAACGAGCTCGCCGCGGGAGCGACCGCCGCGGTCAGCGAGAGCTCCACGATCTGGCCGAGAGCCTGGCGCGATCCGCCGCTGTCCGCCACGTAGATGCTGAGCTCGTCGGGAGCGTCGGTCAGATCGCCGCTCGGCGCAAAGACCATCGCCTGGGGAGTGCCGAGCGTGATTCCGGACAAGTCGCGCACGGCGACCGTCTGCCCGCCCGTCGTCAGCTCGTAGAGCTTTCCGCCCTGAGCCTGGACGTGAAGATGACCGCTCGAGGGATCGAAAGCGATCCCTCGCACGTTCGTCGCCCCGCTCGGGGCGAGGTCGATCGACGAGACGTCGGCGTCGGCGAAGCCGCCGTCCGAGCCGGGCTCGAGGCGAGCGATCCGCGGTCCGCTCGCATCGAGGACGAAGATCGCCCCGCTCGCCGGATCGACGGCCATCCCGGCAGGATGGCCCAGGCCGAAGCGGCTCACGTCATAACGCACGAGAGAGGTCGGGTCGAGGCTTCCATCCGCATTCGCCGGGATCGCGAACAACCGGCGGCCGTCCTCGCGCAGCAAGAGAAGCCGATCGCGGACGTCGTCGAACGCGATGTTGATCCTGTTGCGGACGCGCGCGGCGACCTTGGACGAGCCCACGCGATCCGTGCTCGGGCGCAAGGCGAAAGGCTTGAGTCGGGCGATTGCCGTGTCCGGTGGGGCAATCTGCTTGGGAGCGCTGGTGAGATAGAAGGACTCGTTGCTCGACGCGAAGGCGAGACCCACAGGCGAAGTCGTGCCGATCCTGTCCGATTCGAGCGTCCGGACCTCCCGAACGACAGCCTTGGGGCTGGCGAGACCCGAACCGCTGGCCTCTCCGCTCGAGCCCGCCCCGGTCCGCCCGGATGCCGCCCCAGCGAGCGCGGAGCACATGAAAAGGATTGCCGACCCAACCAGTAGCCCTCTCAACGAGCCGACCCCTGCGCCGCCGGCAGCTTACGACCCCGCCTGACGGCTGCGATCTTCTTATGACTCACTCAGCGCCTCCTGTACGTTCCGCTTCGCGTCCTCGGCGCGAAGCAGATCCGCGATCGTTGTCCACCTGAAGTCGGTCAGCAGCGCCGTCCAGCGAGACTCGGTCTTCTCGAGGTTTAGGTAATGCCGGACGCGCTGACTCCGACGCAGCCCCGCGACTCGTGGCTGCCCTGGATCCAGCTCCCACGGATGAATATAGAAGATGTACGGCTTTCCGGAGCCGAGAACCTTCTCGACACCCAACTTGAAAAGAGGGTAGGGGAGGAGACGGAAGTAGCCTCCGCCCGCCCACGGAAGCGCCTGACCACCGATCCGGAGACACGACAACGGCACTTCCGGCAATCCGCCGTTCCCGAGCCTCAACCCATGAGTCCCCCCCACTGTCGGCTTGCCATACCGATTTCCGGTGACGGTCGTGGGGAAGAAGGACGAGTCGTACTCGAAACCTGCCTCCTCGAGGAGCGGAACCGCCCAATCGGTCAGCGAGAAACTCGGCGCTCGATAACCCCGGACTCGTTCACCCGTGATCCCCTCGAGCACATCCTTCGAGCGCCTGACATCACCGGCAAACTCCCCCTCGGTCAACTCGTGAACGAGGTCGTGGTGGTAGCCGTGCGACGCGACCTCGTGCCCGGCGGCCGCGAGGCGCCGCACGAGACCGGGTGCTCGCTCTGCGACCCACCCGAGAACGAAGCACGTCGCCTTCGCGTCGTGCTCGTCCATGAGCTCGAGCATGCGATCCATCGTTCTCTCGACGCGCAGCTTCCGACGGTTCCAGCTCTCGCGTGAGACCACACCCCTCAGGTTCTCGACGTGGAACCAGTCCTCGACGTCGATCGACATGGCGGTCGGTGCCGCAATCCGACCGGTGGTACGACCGCTCTGAACGGGCGACAGCTGGTCGTGCACCTCCAAAGGGGCCGGGTCAGCGAGCGCCACGGCCCGTGAAGAGCAGGCGGAGCGTCGCGATGAGGATCAGTACGTCGAAGCTCAGACTCCGATGCTTGAGGTAGTAAAGATCGTAGGAGAGCTTCGAAGCGGCCCCCGAGACATTGTCGGTGTATCCGAGCTGGATCTGCGCCCAGCCGGTGATTCCCGGCTTGAGCAGGAGCCGACGATTCCAGTAGGGCACCTCTCTCTCGAGCAGACCGACGTGCTCAGGACGCTCGGGCCTGGGCCCGACGACGCTCATCTCGCCGCGGAGGACGTTCCAAAACTGGGGAAGCTCGTCCCAGCGGGTCCGCCTGAGGATGCGACCGACTCGCGTGACGCGCGGGTCGCTCGCGGACGCATACACGGCCACGCCGGTCTCGGCGTCCCGGACCATCGTCCGAAACTTCACCACCTGAAATGGCTCGCCGCCCTCACCGCTTCGAGTCTGGCGGTAGAGGACGGGTCCGCCGCTGATCCGAAGCGCGAGGCAGATCAGCAAGATGAGCGGCAGGAAGACGAGCAGCGCCGTGCATGCGACGACCATGTCGAAGGCGCGCTTCTTTCTTGCGGAGTAGCTGACTCGCCGGATGTCCAGGACGTTCGTGAACCACGAGGACGACATCACGTCGGCCACGCGATGAAACGCCCGCTCGTAGAAGTCGGGCCAGTCGATGACGCAGGCTGAGGTTACGCCGCCGTCGAGGAGCCGGTTCACGATCGCTGTACGACGCCGCTTGTCGGCCACCACGACAGCATCTGGACGCTCCGTGCGCACCACCTCGAGGAGATCCCCGCTTCCACCCAGGCGCCTCATCCCCGCTGTCTCGGTCAGCATGGGGCGGTCAGAGAGTACGCCGACATAGTGGTAGTGGCCGTTGCTCCCGCCGTTCTGGATTTGCTCGAGCTCAACTGGGGCCGAGCGCCCAAGGAGGAAGATGATCCGGGGACGCGGCCTCAGCGGGATCGAGGTCACACCCTCCAAAGCGGACGCCAGCAGGAAAAAGCCTCCGGCAATGACGACGAGCTCGACGGGCGCGATCGACCCCTCGACAGCGAAGATGTCCAGCCCGACGAGCAGGGCCATCCCGGTAGCGGTCCCGATCGCCGCCGCGGTCAATGCGTCTAGCCCACGTGCTCGGGCCCGCGCGGCAACACCCCAAAGTGCGAGCAGCCAAATCGCGGTGGAAGCGGCGACGATTCCGAGCAGGCCGAACGTCGAGATGTTCCCGGCGCCGGTCAGGAGCACGACGCTCGTCAGCGCGGTGATGAGCACCACCACAAGGACATGCGACCACGTGCGAACACGCCGACGAATGGTCCCGGCCGCTCGTTCATAGCCGAAGTCCGTCGACGCGCGAGCCGAAGCATCGCCGAAAACGTTCACAGCGATCTCCTTCGCAGGCTCGAGGTGCAACCACGTCGGCAAAGCCGCACGGGCACGCTTACCCCGAAGCGGGACGCGTCGGGTCTAGACGTTGGACGCCTGAACTGATGCCCTATGGTTGCCGCCTCACCTGGCAATGGTGACCGGCCGTCCCTCAACCATCTCTCCCCTTACCGCCTTGACGAGGCCTCCGCACCTCGCGTGACCATCATAACCTGCCCCGAACGGACAGGAGCAAATCCTTGTCTCCGCGGTCGACCCGCAGCCCAGAACCCCGCTGTGACGAATATGCATGAGACGACTTGAACCTCCTCGAGGCATCCGCGCACACTCGACGACGCGTCTTCTGATGCAGACCGCCCTAGCCCCTCGTCCGGCCAGTCCGGCCAGTCCGGCCGGGGAGCGACTCTAAGGAAAGTCGTGTGGGCGGCGATCGCGTCTCGGGCTTTCCAGGCGCCCCGCACGAATCCGTTGACGGCCGTACCTCGAAATAACCGAAAGTCTGGAAGAGCCGAGGCGCGGCGATCCGGTGTCTGCGGCAGCCACCCGATCGCCTTCGCAGCGGGGAGAGGCAAGCTCCCGCCTCCCACCACCCAAGTCGTAGCACAGATCTGCCCATCCGTCGAGTGCAAGGGTTTCGCAGGTGAGTGTCTAATTGGGCTGGCGAGAG
>Ga0111539_10004249_pt1 | contig 18761 bp, 28 predicted proteins | sample RhiMethybrSRZTD1_FD_79667 | JGI IMG/M metagenome (GOLD analysis project Ga0111539, IMG submission 79667) | Populus rhizosphere microbial communities from Tennessee, USA - Rhizosphere MetaG P. TD hybrid SRZTD1 (version 2) (version 2) | ecosystem: Host-associated > Plants > Roots > Rhizosphere >... | reverse complement strand
CCGTTGTCGGCGGTGTTGGCGCAGGCGACGGCGTGGGTGGTGGTGGCGGCGGTGGCGCGGGTGAGGGCGGCACAGGCGGCACAGGCGGCAGTGGTGGCGGAGGAGGGGGCGCAGTTGGGGGCGGCGGGGGCGGTGTTGGCGGCAGAGGCGGCGGTGTTGGTGGCAGGGGGGGGGGCGGCGGCGGTGGTGGTGGGGGCACAACAGGTGCCACAGGGGGCACCACTGGCGGCGCGGCACCGAGCGGCGGTCCTGGCAGCGATACGGGTGGCACCATGGGCGACACGACGGGCGCGACCGGCCCAACGAGTGGCGGCTCTACTCCCGGGGTGGACGTTGGCAGTGGCGGGTTTAGCGGCGGTGGCATGAGCCAGAGTGGCGACACCGTGGGTGGCGCGCCTGCTGCCGGTGGCGGTGAAACAACTGGCGATTTCGGCGGCGGGCCCGGTGAGGGCAGCGGCGGCGATGTAGGTGTGTGATGCTGCGCTACGTGTACGGACAGGACGAGATCATCGCGCGGTTCGTCGCGCAGATGATCCCGCATGTCGGCGAGCAAGGCTTCGGCAAATGCAAAGCGATTGGCGTGATCGATGAGAATGGCCGCCTGATCGCGGGCGTGGTCTACCACAACTGGCAACCCTGGGCGGGCGTCATCGAGATGACCGCGGCAGCAACGACACCACGCTGGCTGACGCGCGAAACGATCCAGACGATCTACGCCTATCCGTTCGAGCAGGCGGACGTGCAGATGGTGCTGTCGCTCGTGGTAGACGAGGACGAGCGATTGCAGCGTCAGCTTGCTGCGGGCGGCTTCATGTTCATTCGGGTGCCGCGTCTGCTTGGTCGCGAGCGCGACGGTGTCATCTGTCTGCTGACAAGCGAAGCGTGGGACGAGTGCAAGTTCAATCGGAAGCGCAAGCCTAAGATCGAGACGCACAGCCCAGGGATGGTGGAATTTAATGCTTGGCTCAATGAGGAGGCCGCATAATGCCCTACAATCAGACAGCAGTGGGCATGGGTAGTGCCCCCGGCGCGGGCGGCATGGGGCGCGATCGCATCACCCAGGCGCTGATGAACATCCAAAACCCGCCGCCGGTCAGCTCGATGCCGCAGCAGCCGCCGCCGGTCATAGCGCCGCCCGGGGGTGGTGGTGGCATGACGGCAGCTCCTGGCATTGGTGGTGCGGGCACGATGCCTGGAGCGGCACCGATGATGCCGCAGATGAATGCCGCCGTTCCTGGCGCGATGCAGCCCGGTGGCGCGATGGCGCCGGGGATGGGCATGGGCACCGGCATGGGCATGCCGGGACAGCAGCAGCCGGGACCGATGGCGCAGCCGCCAGCCATGGGCGCACAGTATTGAAGGTGATGCATGGGCATTTTCAAACCTGAGTCGCCCACCCCGCCGAACCCGATCGAGACGGCTCGCGCCTCGACCAGCACCAACGTGTCCACCGCGGTGGCGAATGCGTTTCTGAATAACGTTAATCAGAAGACGCCGCAGGGTAGTCTGAACTACGATCCGACCGGCAATTACAACTGGACCGATCCGACCACGGGGACGGCTTACAACATCCCGACATTCACGGCGACGCAGAGTCTGTCACCGTCAGGACAGGCAATCCAGACAGAGAACGAAAAATCGCAATACAATCTCGCGAACATGGCAGCGAACCAAAGCTCAGCGCTGCGCAATTTGCTTGGCAATTACTTCAATCCCACACAGGGCAGCCCAGGCAGTCCAGGCTCTTGGGATGCGAATGCATATCTGCAGGCTAATCCTGATGTTGCCGCTATTGCCGCAAAGGCCAGTCAATGGGGGGAAACCCCCGCTACATTTGCGCTCAGACACTACAATGAATTTGGCAGGAACGAAGGTCGCAGCGGCCTATTCGGCGCAACGGGACCAACTGGCCCCGCCCCGGCCATGGGCGATATCAACTCGCTGAATGCCATCCCCTATGCCCAGGGCGGCTTTGCCGATGTCGGCGGGCAACAGCGCAGTCTCGGCAATACTGATTTCACGGCTGATCGTGCGCGGGTTGAAGAAGCACTGTATCAGCGCATGGACCCGCAGCTTCAGCGCGATCGGCAGGCGATGGAAGCGCGGCTGGCTGACCAGGGCATTCAGGTCGGCAGCATGGCCCATCAGCAGGCGATGGATCAGTTCAACCGGCAACTGACCGACACGCGCCTGGGCATCACACAGGCGGGCGCGGCTGAGCAGGCGCAGGCATTCCAGCAGCGATTACAGAGCGGCACGTTTGCCAATCAGGCGCAGCAACAGGACTTCCAGCAGCAGGCACTGCGCGGTCAGTTTGGCAATCAGGCGATTGCGCAGAACATGGCGCGCAATCAATCGATCTTCAATGCGCAGAACGAGCAGCGCAATCGATATCTCGCCGAGCAGTATCAGCAGCGCAATCAGCCGATCAACGAAATCACGTCGCTGTTGAGCGGGTCACAGGTCAGCGGGCCGAATTTCGTCAGTACGCCGAGCAATCAGATCGCAACGACCGACATTGCCGGGTTGATCAACAATCGCTTCAGCCAGGACATGGACAGCTACAAGCAGCAGTCGGCGAATTTCAATTCGTTGATGGGTGGCATATTCGGTGCGCTGGGCGGGTTGGCGAAATCCGATCGACGCGAGAAGGAGAACATCGACAAGGTCGGCAGCATCTTTGCCGCCGGTCCTGATGGCGAGAAGCCGCTGCCGATTTACGAATACAGCTTCAAGGACGATCCCGCCTCGACGCGCCATGTCGGCCCGATGGCGCAAGACGTTGAACAAGTCGACCGGCGTGCGGTGGTGAAAGACAAGAAGGGCGTGAAGTACATCGACAAGACGCGACTAGGCTCAATACTGAAGGTGGCGTGACATGGCAGGCGATATCGCTTCCTACATTTTCGGGGGCACGAGCGGCATCCCGAGCTATGACGAGCTGCTGCGCCGCCGCCAGATCGCGACGGCAAATGCGATGCGACAGAAAAAAATGCCCACAACCTTGGGCGAGGGCATGACCTACCTTGGCGAAGCGGTTGGCGATCGGCTTGAAAGCAATCGCCTGACCGAAGCCGAACGGGCATTTGCAACTTCGGAAGATGCGCGTCTGACGGCTGCGCGGACGGCTGCTGCGGGTGGAGGTTCTGTCCCTCCGCGGGTTGGCGTTCCTGCGAGCGGAGCGGTCGGCGGATCAAGGCGCGTTCCGACAGAACGGATCGCACCAGATGCCGTCCCGGCAGGCGCAGTGCCTGGAGGCGGGGCTATTCTAAACCCCACATTGTCGGAGGGAGATGTCGATCCGAAGGACAGGATCGCGCTCGCCTTGATGACGTCGCCCCAGGAGGTGGCGCAGATGGACCCTACTCTGGGGGCGGCAACGCCCCCTGGTTCCCAGTCTGACGATCCGATCTGGAACGCACGCACGAACGCGATCGGCGGCATCGAGAGCAGCAACGACTATCAGGCGGTTGGCGTGCCGACCAAGTATGGGCGCGCCATGGGGCGCTATGGTGTGATCGAGGCCAACGTCGGCCCGTGGACGAAAGAAGCTCTCGGTCAGCCGTTGACGCCGCAACAGTTTCTTGCCGATCCGCAAGCGCAGGACGCGGTGTTCAAGCATCGCTTCGGACAATACGTCGCCAAGTATGGCGAGGAAAAAGCAGCCCGCGCATGGTACGGCGGCGAGGGCAACATCAACAACCTGAATGCGACCGACGCACACGAGAAACTGTCGGTACATGATTATGGGCGGGATTACATCAATCGGCTGAGGAAAGAACGGCGCACCAGCTCAGAGGACGACGGCGCAGCCGCTCCGATCCAACTCGCGGCGCTTGGTGGTGCTGGCGGTACGATGACCGACGCGCCGCCGCCGGGTGCGGGTGCTCGACCGATGCCGGGCGTCGAGCCAGAGCCAGACCCGACCGTCACCGGGGACATCCGCCCGACGGTGGCCCCCAATATGATGGCCCAGGTTGGGCCAGAGATGTTCAGCCCGAGGCGCATGAGCGATACGCCTCCCGTTCTAGGGGCGCCCGCAAGGCCTCCCGCTGCCGCTCCTGGCGCGGCTGTGAGGCCTCCTGCCGATCTGCCTCCTTCTTTGACGCCGGTCCCCGCGGCATCCAGACCGCCCGACCCTGGGGCACCTCCCAAGCCGCCCGAGCGGCTGGACGAGCTGCCGGGACAGAGAGCCTGGATGGACGTGATCAACAATCGCAACGCCAGCCCCTACGCCAAGGAATATGCGCAGAACCAATACAACATATTGGAAAAGCGGAGGACCGAGACGAACGCACTGCGCGAGGCCGACTACCGCGATCTGCGCGAGCTGTGGCAAAAGAAGAAAGAAGCCTTTGATAACCCGTCGTATGACATCGAGGATTTGAACAAGCGCCTTGCGGCCCAAAAGGTACAGCGCGATCTGGTGGTGATGGCGCCGCTGGAAGAAAGGATCAAGAAAGCCGAAGGCGACCTCAAGCAAGCCGAGGTGGACGGAATACCCGACGCAATCGCCAAGCGGAAGGCGGAGCTGTTGAAGGCAAATGTCGACTACTCCATTGCCGTGCGTACCCTGAACAAGCCCGACACGGTCACGGTCGGCGGCACGCACATGGAGCGCCCATACGATCCGAACCTGCCGCCTGGGGAGCAGCCGGGTAAGTTCGCCGTTCCTCCCGGTCTACCGCAACCAAAAGACCCGCTCACCGAGAAGCAGGGCAGCACGATCAAGTTCCTCCAGCGGGCCACAATCGCTTCAAGTCAATTGGGCGACGCTGCCGTGCTGGCTGGGTTGAAGGACACCGCTTCAGGCAAGGTGCCGATCGGCGGAAATTACTTGGTGTCGCCGGAATATCAGCGAGCACGTAGTGCCGCATTCACCTGGGGGCAGGCAGTCTTGCGTGACGAGAGCGGTGCGGTTCTTGGCGCAGGCGAGATAGCGAACAAATTGCACGCATACTTCCCGGAACCGGGCGACAGCGAACAGGTCATCCGCGACAAGGCCTTCCGCCGGAAGGCCGAGGAGGAGAGCCTTTATCACAGCCTGGGTGATGCCAAGCCTCAGATCGACAAATGGCGCGAGGAGCGCAAGGCTCGCAAGGCAATCGATCCGGCAACGAACTCACCTCTTCCCGAGGGAACGATGCGGATCAACAACAGGACCGGCGTCAAGCAACGCGTCATGGGCGGCCATTGGGAGAGCGAAGAGGACCTCAGATAATGGCAACGGATGACGAATGGACGATCGTCAAGCCGGGTGAGGAACCGCCGCCCGCAATCGCGTCTGGCCCAAGCGCCAGCGAGTGGACGATCGTCTCGCCCGGTGCCAGCCGTGAGGCGCGATCGCCGCCGCTCACCGCGAGCGATGCTGCCAATCTCGCATACATGGGCGCGAACTCGTTCACCTTTGGCCTGGGCAATCGCGCGTCCGCAGTTGGCGCGGCGCTAGGCAAGGGTACGTCCTACGGTGAGGAGCTGGCGCGGATCAACGCAATCGATGAGGAGATGCGCCGGAAGCATCCCTACTGGTCAATGGGTGCCGAGCTGGGTGGGGGCATCGGCAACGCGGCGGCGCTTGTGCGTACAGGCGTCCTGCGCGGCGCTCCTGCGGGCGCTAGCTGGCTTGCGCAGGGTGTGCGTGGTGCTGGCGAGGGTGGTGCGCTGGGCGCGCTGCAGGGCGCGGGAACGACGTACAGCGGCATTCCATCCGACTACGTCCACAACGCGGGCATGGGCGGCGTCCTGGGCGCGGGTGTTGGTGCGGCTGCAGGGCCAATCGGGTCGCTGGTGGGTGGCGCTTATCGGGCGATCGCCGATCGCGGTTGGGGCAAGCAGGGCATTCCTGGACAGCTCGCCCGCAACGCCCAGGCGGATGAAGCTGGTCTACGCAATCTCCCTCCAGGCGGAATGGTGCCGGATGCGGGACCATCATTGCTGGGCAGTGCGCAGGGCAACGTCACGCAAGGCCCTGGCAGCAGTTTGCTGATTGGAAACCTGAAGGCGCGCAACGAGGCGTCACCAACGCGCATCACCACGCACATCAATCAGGACTTTGGCGAAGCTCCAGTCCCAAGCTTTGTCGAGCGCGATATCAAGACGCGCATGAGCGAGATGGGCAACGCCTATGATCAAGCGTTTGCCAACGCGCGTGCGGTCGATCCCAACCCGATAGCTCTGTACGTCGAAGGCCAGATCGGCCGCACCGCTGGCGCCGCGCAAGATGCGCTTCGACGTGTTCGCACTGACCTCGATATTCCGACCAATCCCGGTGTGCTCGATCCGCATCCCGAGCGGCTGCATGCAGTGCGGTCAGGCATCAAGGCTCAACTGAACGACCCTAATGTCGACGGCAATACCAAACGGGTGCTGGCACAGGTCGAGCAGCGGTTGTCGCAGGAACTGTGGAACAAGGTGCCCGGTATTCGTCAGATCGATGACGCCTATGCCGAGCTGGGTTCGCAGGCAAGGGCGATCGGCGGCGACCCGCAGAGTGCCGGTCGCAAGATGTTCCAGACCGGACAGGATGTGGTCTACCGCCCGCAGGAACTTGCCGAGACGATGACCGAAGCGGTGCAGCCGAAGGGCACGAACATCGGACCCTCGGCCGAGGGACTGCGCCTGCAGCAGGCGGCGCGTGGCGAGCTGGAGCGTATCGTCGGCACCAACAAGAACGATCTCAACGCACTCGACAATGTGCTCGCGCAGCCGCAAGACTGGAACTCGCAGAAGCTCGCGATCGTGTTTGGTCAGGAACGCGCCGATCGGCTCGCCGAGGTTCTGCGCAACGAGAAAACGTTCCGCGACACTTACCAGAAGATTTACGAAGGGACACAGACGCACCGCCGTGGCGAAGCGGCGAAGCTTGCGGAAGGCGAGGAAGGCAAAATCCCCACCGATCTTAGCGTTCTCGGTATGGTTGGTCGCGGTGGGCAGGAGTTGTGGCGTACAGCACGTCGCAGTGCGATCAATGCGAACCGCGATCGCATTGCGGGAATGCTGGCGACACAAGATCCGATCGAGCTGCAGACGCTTGTCGATCGATTGCTCGCTGCGCAGCCGACGCGCGATGTGCGTCAGGAGATTGCCAAACGCTTGGCCGAACGCGGCTTGATCGGTGGTGCATCGGCGCTCCCGCCGTCTACGACGAACCGATAGGAGACTGCAATGCCGCGCGATGGATCGGGCATCTACACCTACCCTCCGGGGACGCCGGGCATTCCCGACACGACGATCGAGAGTGCGAAGTACAACGGCTACATCGCCGACGTGCAGCAAGACCTGAACCTGCCGCGGCCGATCGTGGCGGGCGGGACCGGCGCGAACAACGCCACGGCGGCGCGCGATAACCTCGACGCCGAGCGCGCAATGGCGACCGTCACCAACTACGACACGCATGTCTTTGAGAGCGGCTCGTTCTGGTCGGCGGTGGGTGCGCTTGGGGCGCCACCAAGCGGGGGTACGGCGAGCCATACGTTTGGCGGTACGGCCATCGTCATCAACAACGATCAGAATTTCATCATCATCGAGGTGCGCGACGAGCAAGACGGCTTGACCCCTGGACAGAAGTACATCCGCGAGAAAAAGAGCGGCGTCTGGACCGCGTGGAAGTTCGATGGCGACGACAAGGTCAGTGTGTCGGGCGACGTGATGACAGGCCCGTTGTTCGTGAACGGCGGCGACATCACTTGCAACAGCGCCATTGCGTCGTATGGCGCGATGATCATCTCGCGTGCGACAGCCTCCACGGCACATCTGGCTTTTCAGGATAGCAGTGGGGCGAGCAGGGGCAGTCTATATTGGGACAACACCGACAACAGTCTGATCGCCAACAACTTTAATGGCGAGAAATGGATTTTTTCTGTGCTTGGCTATTTCTTCGGCGGGAGAGGCTATTCGTCCAGAGCGGGCACAACTGGTGTCTATGGCGCAAACGTATGGAATTTCAACTGGTCCTCAGGACTGCAGGCATGGGTCGATAGCACGAACATCGGAATTGTCACGGTTACTTCCGACTATCGCACCAAGAAGGATGTCGTAGACCTTCCCGGCACGTGGGATACGGTCAAGGCGCTGCGGCCGGTCAGCTATACGCATACCGATTGGACGCCTGTTTGGGAGCTTGAAGCGCGGGCAAAGACAGCGGCCGAAAAGGGCGAAGCAATAACACCATTTCAGGTTGGTGATAATCTAGAGCGATGGGGCTTCATCGCACATGAGCTGCAGGACACGTTGATCCCGACTGCGGCGACCGGACACAAGGATGCGGAAAACCTTATTCAATCGCCCAACCCGTGGACCGTGATCGCCGCACTGACCAAGGCGTTGCAGGAAGCAATGACGCGCATCGAGGCGCTGGAGGCGGCACAGGTAACGCCGACATGAACGTGCCGACCGATGTGGCAAAGCAGGTGGTCGAGAGCCTGCGCGGCACGCCGTTCGTGCTGGCGCTAGTGATGTTGAATATCGTGGCGTTGGTCGGCTTTGGCTTTGTGCTGAATGAAGTATCGAATGCGATGGAACGGCGCGAGCCGTTGCTCAAGGCCTGCATCGAGAGGAAGTGATGAACGGAGCGATGCTCTTGCTGATGTGCTCGTTGCTCATCGGTTGTCAGCAAGGGCGTTGGGTGTGGCAAGAGAATGTAGCCGTGGCGGCGTGTCCAGGCGGGAGAGTGAACCAAGTGAAGCGGACGACCGATACGCATCTGGGTCGCGTCAGACAGACGGTCATCAACACTGACGCCTGCTTGGAGTGAAGACCATGATCGGAACGCTGATATCCATCATCCTGCTGTTGATTGTGCTGGGCGTCATCCTCTGGGCTGTACAGCAGTTGCTGCCGTTGATCCCGCTTCCGGCTCCTTTCCACACCATCATCCATGTGCTGATTGTCGTGATCGTAGTGATTGTCGTGGTCTATATCATCGCGAGCTTGCTGGGGGTGGCGTCGCCCATCAGGTTTTGAGAGCCGGGTCGAGCCGCTGCCGCCGTTTCCTCCCGCGCCGCCGCCGATCTGTAAGGAATGCTAGAGCGGCGGAAACGGGGTCAGCACGAGCGGTCTGTGCGACGGGATCAGGATCGCCGATGGCGGTGGAGTGTAATTATAGTGGACCGGCTGCGATGTCGGGGGCGGCGGAAGGTATCCCTTGGCAGACCATGGGAGGTCTGTCTGAGGGTGTATCGCCGCATAAGCGGTGCCAATCCCCAGGACCGCTGCGAGGCAGATTACGATCCTCATCATTTGCTTTCCTTCCATAGCTTGATCGCGAGCACGATCGCCTCGCCCAGGGTGGTGCCTGCGATGATCATCGCGATCGCGAGCGGGAGGTTGATGCTCATCAATGCACCCCCGCCATGCGAATGAGCGTGCCGAAGCCGCCCAAGCTGACCACGATGACGGTACCGACCATCCACTTAAGGACCAAGAGGTCCGCCTCAATCCGCTGGAACCGATGCTCAAAGCCAGCGACGGCTTGCGCCGCCTTGCGGGCGTGTTCGTCCGACGCGCCAGCATCGATCAGCGCATCGTAGACTTCGGTGATCATGATTGTAGCCATTGGTCCTCTCCGTAAGAGGTTAGAGTGCCGGACACGACGTGCCGGTTACGGACTCGGCCTTTCGGGAGCTACCCTAGCCGCGTCCGACGACATCATCCTAGCTCAGGAAACCTGAGCGGGGAAGGGGTGGCCCCGCCGCCAAGGAAGCCAATCCGAAACGACGGGGCCGGGGAGGCATGCGCGTTGGCCATTGCCCGCCACACACCTCCCGGTACCGATTTATCACGCCACCCGGAGCTGCACCACGGTCGGCGGCTTGCCGATGATCTCGCGCAGGATGCCGTCCAGCTTCGCCAGGGTGGCCCTGCGTGCGTCGTTGGCGCCGCGGGCATACACCAGCGTGGACTTGGTCGCGCCCTCTCCAGCCTGCTTCTGATGGTCAAGCACCTGGGCGATGTGGGCGAGGCTCACGTCGTTGACCTCCAGGTGGGTCGCTGCGGTGCGGCGCAGGTCGTGGCTGGTGAACGGCGCGAACGGCTGACCCTTCTTGGCGACAAAGCCGAGGAACTTCAGCAGGCCCAGGTTGCGCTTCTGCTTGCCCTTGATCACATCGATCCTGCCCTGGAGCGCCTGCGACAGGGAGGTGGTGGTGAGCGGTGCGCCATTGCGGCCGGACGGGAACAGCAGGCCACCGTGACCGTCGAGTGCGACCAGCTCCGCGACGATCTCCTGCGCGAGCGAATTGAGCGGCTGCACGATCGCGCGGTGACGCTTGCCGCGCTCTGCCGGGATGCGGTAGGCGATCTCGCCATCGCCGCCACGCAGCTTCGGAATCAGGCCGATCTCGCTGCGGGCCGCAGTGAGCACCTCAGTGGGGCGCAGTGCCGTGCAGAGGATGAGCTTGAACGCCAGCGCGGTGTGCCGGTCGACCGGGCAGTCATGCCGATCGAGGCCCCACCACAGCGTGCGAATTTCGTCCTCATCGAGGACGCGATCCTTGGCGGCAGGCTTGATCTGCCGCGGCAGGGTCGAGCACGGATTGGTGGTGACGTATTCGCGACCGCCCTCCGCCGCGAAGCGGAACAGTCCGAACAGCGTCACGCGCACCTTCAAGGCCTGCGCATACTTTTTCCGGTCGGTGATCGTCTTGAGCAGCGCGACGATGTCGCGTGCCGTCACCTCGCCAATCGAGGTGTTGCCGAACGCGGCGCGAGACGGCTTGAGGAATGCTGCGGTGTCCCGCCAGCGGCGCAGCCGCGGCAGCAGGTCGCCGTGCTGCGGGATCAGCTCAGAGCAGAACGCGATGTACTCGTCGGCGACCTGATTGAAGGTCAGGCCCTGACGCACGATCGCCGCCTGGGCGCTCCTGGCGCGAGCGGCGATGTCGCCACCCTCGCTCTTGAGGCGGAAGGCGGCAGAGCGTGCGTGCTCAGTGGTGAAGCCTTCGGGGTTGAACTTGCCGAGGGTGACGGTGTCCTGCGCGGCCTTGGCGGTATTCCACACCTTGAGGCGGAACGTGACGGTGCCGCTGGGCAGGATGTCGGCATAGAAGTCGCGGCACGCCTTGTCGAACAACCGGCGGCGCTTCTTGACGGGTTGGGTGACGAGCTTGTCATCGAGACGGATGGGCATGGCTGGCTTCCTTTCAACGGTTCCCAGTAGTGACACACTAGTGACCGTCACTAGAGACGGGGGTATGGGCCGAAACAGGGTGAAACAGAAAGACTAGGGAGACAAGCACTTCTTGTGTTTCAACTTGTTCCAACTTGGGCATAAATACTGTTCTCCGAGGAGTCTGTCAACAACAAAAAACCCCTGTGCTGCAGGGGTTTCTGAAATCGGCCCGAGGGCCTGTCACTAGCCTGTCACTAGTTCAGGCCTGTTTGCGCCGTGAAACACGTTGCACAGATGCAAGCGGGAGGTCGTTTTGCCATGCCGCTACCGCGTCGGCGTACCAGACCTTCTGGCCGCGAACGATGTGACCCTTGGGGAATTGCTTGTCGCGTTGCATCCGCCACAGCGTCGTGCGGCTGATCGGGATCAGCTCCAGCACATCCTCGACGGTGAGCATCTTGCGGACTTCGCTCATGGTGTCCTCACGTGCTACGCTCTCGTTGGTCGCCTGTCGTGGTGATCTGTTACATCCCCTACTCAATCCTGGCCGCCAGCAGTCCCCGCCGCTGGCGGCTTCTTTGTGTACGGCCATGCGTGCGCGCATACCGGACACACGAGCATCCGCGTGTTCGCCATCCGCTTCACGGTCTTGTTGGCGCGGCTGTCGCAGCGTGGACAGGCGCGCGCCGATGGCGGGCGCGCCACCGGCAGCGTGTCGCCACCGACTAGCCATGTCGCTGGTGCGGTCAGAGCAGAAAGACCCGTGCCAACCGTAACCGGCGGGATGATCTCCATCGGTTCGCCCAACGGAGCTGGCGCGGCCTCCAGCGCATTGCTCGCCTCGATCAGCAGATCGGCGGCGTCATGCATTACCAAACTGACCCAGCCGGTCGTTGGCTCGCCCGCCAAGATGGCCGCGGCGCAGGTCCGCATGCGGTCGGTCAGGTCAGTCATGTCTCGCCTCCACCTTGCGCAGCGCGTCGAGATCGCGGAGCAAGCCGTAGAGCACGCCGATCTTGATCACCATCTTGAAGTCATCCGGCAACGGCGCGGCCATGCCTGAATCGGCGGTGGCGATCCGCTCGCGCACGTGGCGCTCAGCCGCCGACATGCCGATGGCGCGCATCGGTTGCTCCGTGAGTTTCTCGATTGTCTCGGCCGCCTCGATCAGCAGCTTCCGCGCATCGATGATTGCCTCCATCTTTTCGTCGGTAAGTATCTCGCTGATCTCGATGGCGTCGAGGAACGCCGCGCATGTCCGCATGTCATCAGCCCGCAGGCGCTCGATCTCGGCATTCGCGATATCCCGCATCTCGACGCATACCCGATGGGCCGCGCACTCGTCAGCCAGCGCCGCCCGTAGCCGCTCGATCTCGTCGGCCGCGTCGGCAAGGTCGTCCATTAACGCCGGATGTAGTTGCGCATCAAAAATGCGGCGCTTGCGCAGTCTCTCAACGATGTCAGTCATCGTCGGCATCTCCAGCCTTGCCATCGTCCGCGCATGACGACTATCCTGCGCATGCCGTGCTTCGCGCACACATCACTGCGTAGCGATGCTCGACGCACGATGCGGACAGCCGGTGGGGATTGTGGTCTGACGCTCACGACCTCCACCGGCACCTCCCGCACCACGGTGGCGGGCGCCAGGGCATTGACGCCAGACCATCGAGCGCGAAACGTACTGTCATCCATGCGGACTGCCCGCACGCCCTCGGTCGCAACCGCCCTGACCGTGATCGGCTGCGCCGCCTTGGGCCACGCGACCCACATCAGCAGCGGCAGCGGGATCGCAGCCAGGACGATCGCGTAACGCATCAGTGCCTTCGTTCTTCAAGGTTGCCGCGCCATTGCGCCAGCAGATGCGATGGTGTTTCCGGATTGGATATCCATTTGATCACCTCATCCATCTGGATGAAAATCTCGTCTGAATTGACCTTGCCGTTTAATTTTATTCGAAACCAAGTGGAATCGGTGGCGGTTGCGATCAGGCGTCCTGCGCGCAGTTCACCCAGCACTTCCTCGCTGGTGAACCCACCGCGCTCCCTGAAGTCGGTCAACGTCATGGCGACCGATGCCGGATCGGCATCGAGCTTTGCTGCCGCTTCGGCAGGCTTGAGCTGCTTTGGCGGTTCCGCTTTTACGGGTTTGAACGGCAGCTTGCCCTCCTGACTGGCTTGGGCGAGTTTCGCCACCGCATCATAGTGCGAGCATTTCTCCACCTTCATAACGTGCGAGATCGCTTCAGCGATTGGCATCCACTTCTTGTTCCTTGCCATGTCACGCCACCTCGCGCTCATTGGCCTTGACCTGCTGCCGATAGTCCTCCGCGATGGCCTCCATGATGGCGATCTGCTTGTCAGCCGTCTTTCTGGTCATCTGGTTTCGCTCAATCATGCCCTTGTAGACGCGCCTGCGAAAATACAGCTCGCGCTCGACCTCTTTCAGCTTGTCGGCTGCGGTGTAGTCGGTCATGGGCTTCCTCTCTGTTTCATCCGCGCCCCGGCGTCCTTGCGTGCTCCACACGGCTCATTGGAATACCGGGGCGCGGCGTTGCCGGTGGTTGCTACCTGCTCAACCGCCGGAAAGGATCGTGGTCTTGTCGAGCTTCTCCTTGGTGAGATCATCCGCCCAGACGTTGGCCTTGCCGAGGGGCGTGTCGAGCGTAGCGGCTGCTTTGCCCTGATGATCGTAGAGTGCGAGCACCTTGCAGCCGCGAATCTTGAGCGGCGTGATCCTGGCGTCTGCGTTCACCTTGTTCTGCCACGTCACGCGATCGCCAATCTTGATCACCGTCATGCTGCTCCTCCTGGCGGCGCCTTGGCGGCCACCTCCTGTTCCAAGTCTTGCACCCGGTGGAGCGTATTTTCCAGCTTGTGCAAATTCTGTTTTGCCGCGTTGATGAGAATGACCATGCGCTGCGTCAGCGCAATGATGTGGCGCGCCTCCACCGCCACGGTGTGATAGGCCTCGAACAGCTCACCCTCTTTGGTCATGGCTTGCCTCGCAGCATTACCGCGTACAGGCGCACGGCCGATTCGATCTCTTCCGGCCGAAAACGTTTGGTATTGCTCAGGCCCTCGCGAAAGGTGCGTATCTTGCGGCGCCTTTCCAGTTCAGCCTGTGTTTTGATCTGCTTTCGCAATCTTGGCAGTTCGAGATATCTTTTCTGGCTTGGGCGCATTTGGCTTCCTTTTGACACTGCGGATCTGCACTTGGGGTTTTTCAATTGGAGCATTGATCCAGAACATTGTCTGGGCGACGACCACGATGTGGCCGGGTTCTGATCGCGCGACTTCCTCCGCGCGGGCCATGGCTTTGGTCAGCGAGCCGAAGGCATCCGGCGCGTCGCCACCCGAGATGAAACCGCTGCCATCGATTACGAAATATTCACGGCGGGGCATACGCTTTCCTCCGCTAACTCGTCCCTGCGGTTTTTCACGTATCGATCGAAGTCACGCAGCTCGGCACTCATCAGCACGGGGGCCATGGGGCTGTTCACCATTGCGACCAAGGCGATCTTTGCGCCGAAGTAGACGCACATGCGCGCGAACTCGATCTCCATGTCATTGCGCCTTTTGTCTTTGCGCAATCCGGCCTCCATGCTTGCCCACCCCTTTGCGAGCGGGCCGAGGCTTGCGTCTTGCTGTGGCATGCGCCTCTCCTTTGCGTCTGCGACTGCGGCTCGACCAGCGTTGGATCACGCTGTCGGACCAGAGGATCAGCCGCCCATTGCGCGTGGTGGGCTTGGGAAAATGCCCCAGGTCCACCCAGCGCATGATGGTTCGCTTGCTCTTGCCGATCCGCTCGGAGACATCATCCAGCGTCATCCCGTGCAGCCTTTGCCTTGCCATCCTGGACCGCCTGGATCATGTGGCGAAGCTTGTTGAACTTGCCGACATCGTAATGCTTCAGCGCCTCGAACCCGTCGCTGTTGGCAACGATCCACTCATCGACGCGTTCGAATGTCCTGGCGGCTTTGATGTAGGCGAAGAGGTCGTTGGCCCATCGCTTCCATTCGTCTTCGCTGTTCCTCTCGTTGATCTCCAGCTCGTAGGGGTCGATCTCGACCGGCGCTGGCTTCTCGATCGGATCGCGATTTGCCCTGACGGGTGATCGTGGCGGCGCGGCATCGCCCGCGGCATCGCCATCATCATCATCCGTTGCGGTCAGTCCGAGGGCGGCGTTCAACGTATAGCGTTGCAGGTATGTCACCGCGCTACCGATCGCCTGGATGGCATTCTTGTTGCCCGAGAGGTCCGCAGTGGCAGAGAGTGAGTTCTCCTCGCTGTAGCCGTCGCGGTGGCTGATGATGCAGGTCACGGTGACGACAGCGGGTGCGGTGGTCACGGTGCGGAAGCGATAGGTCAGGCCATGCTTGCTGAGTGGCTTGTCGATGGCTTCGGCGATCGCTGCCATGTCTGCGAATTTGTAGAAAGTGCGTTGTCCCTGGCGGTTGGTGTAATCGACCTTGCGTTCCTTCTTGATTGCCGGAAACTCCGCCTTGGCGTCGGCCATGGCAGCGGCATAGGCCTTGTGCGCCTTGTTCGCGACAGCACGTTCGTGCAGCCCCATGAGTTTCTCGAACACGTCGATATTGGCACCGCTGACCACCGCGCGCTGTATCAGCTCCATCGGAGAGATATCCTGAGCAACAATCATTTCGTTCTGTCGTTCTGCGACTGCGTTCATTCAGGTCACCATCAGGGTTGGTTCTGCGTTGGAGAGGGTTGCGCCGGGGATCGTGCGGCCCTCCTTGATGAGGCGTTTGATCTCGGTCAGGTTGGGTTCGCGTGTCACCCGGATGCAGTCTTCCGGCAGCTCGCTCTCGTTGGTGACGATCACCCAGGGCGTGCCGTTGCGGATCGAGAGGGTGGCCTGGACCAGCTCCAGCTTTTTCAATCCGGCGTCCTGCATGATGTTGAAGGCGAGGTCGCGCATGGCCTTGTGGCGGGCGAGGTAGCGATCGCGCCGGGTCTTGAGGTCTTTGATCAAGGCGGCCTGGGCGAGGGCCATCTTCTCGGCATCGGCCATGCGGTCGACGAGGATATCCATGAACTCGTGGGTGTCGGTTTCGCTGGCGATCGCGAGCTGGAACAGCTCCTCATCGTCGCAGACATCGGGATGGGTGAGGCGAAGGCGCTCGATCTGCGAGCGGAGGTCAGCCGGGTTCAGAGCGCGCGGCATTGCGCTCACCTTTGTGCTGTATGGTGAGATGCTTAAAGGTCGATCAATAAAGGGGCGCCGAATGGGCGCCGGGTGGTTAGTAAGGCAATGAACCCTTGGAGGAAGATTGCCCCCCGCGTATTCCCTCTTTCGAGGTGTTGTATTTCGCGGGCCGCCCGACATAAGGGAGGCCCAAGGGTTCTGAATGCCACGACTGGCGCTTACTACGGCGCCAGCCGCACGGTCACTATACGCACCGCTCAGCCAAAATGAGAAGGGTAGAAACGCAGTTCCTGCCGTCGGATGACGGTGCGGCAAATGTGGCGGGAATCGTCACTTTTTCGCTTGACTGCGCCGCACAATGCTCACGCGCGGTGAGCAACCGCCTGATTTGTCAAGCGTGATTATCATTATAAAAAAGGGCAAGGCGGCGGACTGGGGAGAATCTGCAGGCGGGAAATGTCCGCGGCAGAAAGTGCTGTTAGATCAATGTGTTCTATGGTCAATACGTTGTCCTGATACCTCCGTCCTCCAGGGTTGTTTTCCACAGGTGGAACCGTGCTGCGGCCAGATGCCGCAACGTCACTAGAGCCGCATTTGCAGCCCTTTCCTCACATCGGTTGAGCTTGACTGCGCCGCCTGCGGCGGGACGATGCAGCGCCATCACCACGGGAGAGCGTGTGATGGCAAGGCTCAATACCACCGATGAAGTGATCGACCGGCTCGGCGGCACCGCAGCGGTCGCGGCGCTGACCGGGCGCGGCGTGACCTCCGTGTGCAACTGGCGCGCCGAGGATCGTTTCCCGGCCAACACGTATCTGGTGATGACCACGGCGCTGCGGCGCAAGCGGCTGTCCGCACCGGCAGAGCTGTGGAGCCAAGTCGCGCCGCGCATGGCCGTGGCATGAGCGCGGGGCGTCAGCTCCATCTGTTCAAGGGCAAGCGACAGAAGGGCACGCCCCTGCCGCGGGCGAAGGAGTTCGAGCTGCACTGCATGGTGGCCGACACACTGCGCCGCTGGTGCCATCCGATGTGGCGCTACACCCACATGCCGATGGGCGAGCGGCGCGAGCTGGTCACCGCGATGCGGCTTAAAAGGATGGGGGTTACTCCCGGCTGGCCGGATTTCCTGTTCGTCGGGCCGCGCGGTGCGATCGTGTGGCTGGAGCTGAAGCGTCCCGGCGGCGGGCACATGAGCGTGGAGCAGGAAAGCCTCGCGCTGCACCTCACCACGGTGTGCGGCCACGTGCACATCGTCACCAACGATTACCAGATGGCGCTCGACCAACTGCACGACCACGGCATCGTGCGCGCGACGGTGAGCGCATGACGCCGCTCGCAGCCTATCTCGCCAAGCAGACCATCGCGCGGCCGAAGCATCGCGAGGGTATCTGGCGCGATCCGCAGGTGATCCCCGATCTGCGCAAGAGGCTTGAGGACATCCACTGCTTCGAGGTGTCTGCGTGTTGGGATCTCATCCTTCAGACGATGAAGCATACGAGCTTTGCGCGAGCGTTCGACACGTTTGGTTTCCTGCCTGCGCCAAACACTTGGCTGGAGTGGACGGTCCCCGGCGCGCCGCGCGACCGCAACCGGCGCGCTGTGCTGCTGAACGAATATCCCGATCCGGTAGAGGATGAAGAAGGCGTGGTGCGCGAAGCGGTCGGCGTCAACTTGTTCGAGCATCACAGAGCGATTGGCATCGGGTTTCTCATCCCCAAGACGGGAAGCTTTCAGCTTGAGGAGGAAGCGCTGCGGAACTGGCGATTGGTCGACCGGGACCCATTGCACGCAGCGTCTGCCCTGATGGGTATTACGCAGACAATTCTGGTCCTGATCAACAGCCCGCGGATTATCGGGCGGCGTCAATATATGCCGAACCGGGCGTTGGAGCGCGAGCTGACGCGCGGTTTCGGGCGCGGCAAATTCCCGCTGCATGCATGGACCGAGATCAAGCTGGAAGTCGCCAAGCCGCCCGAGATCGATGATGGCGAGCCGCACGAGGCGCATCTGACCGGCAGGCGCGCCCTGCATTTCTGCCGCAAGCACATCCGCATCCGCAACGGGCAACTTGAATATGTCTCGGCGCACTGGAGAGGCGATCCGGCGCTGGGCATCAAGCGGGCGCGCTACAGGGTGAGCGCATGAAGGTTTGCCTGACCTATCCGCAGATGAGCATTGCGACGCATGTCGCGACGATGCGGCACGGCAACAATCAGAAGCATCGCCGCGCCCACCGGCATGGCCTGAAAAAGTTCACCTGGGACATGGAGGTCGATGGGTGCGCGGCCGAGATCATACTCGCTGCCTATCTCAATCTGTACTGGGATGGCGGCAAGCTCAACGAATACGACGAGCGCGACGTTGGCGGGTGCGTCGATGCACGGCAGACCGAATGGCCGGATGGCCGATTGCGGGTGCATCCAGACGATCCCGATGGAGTGCCGTTCGTATTGGTGACCGGACACGACCGCACGTTCGACATCGTCGG
>Ga0111539_10004248_pt1 | contig 18764 bp, 14 predicted proteins | sample RhiMethybrSRZTD1_FD_79667 | JGI IMG/M metagenome (GOLD analysis project Ga0111539, IMG submission 79667) | Populus rhizosphere microbial communities from Tennessee, USA - Rhizosphere MetaG P. TD hybrid SRZTD1 (version 2) (version 2) | ecosystem: Host-associated > Plants > Roots > Rhizosphere >... | reverse complement strand
TCGCCGATCGAACGGACCAGATCAAAGACCTGGACCAGGAGATTGCGGGGCTCGAAATCATGCGCGAGCAAGTCACCCGCGAGGCGGCCCTCGAGGACCGCGGCTGGCAATCGTCTGATAGCCAGGGGGCAGAAGCGTCTCGGGCCCCTGACGATTCCGGATGGGAGCGATAGATGGGCGCCCTTGATGAATTCCGGGCCCAGCGCGAGGCGGCGGATGAGGTCCGCGCGAGACTGAGTGAACTGACGAAGCTGCTCGGGGAGATCCGAACCAAGACCGACACGCTCGTCCGTGACGATCGTCTGGCGCGGCTACTGGAGGAAGAGCGGCAGTGGCTGCGGCGGGCCGAGACCGTGGTCGAGAAAGCTCAAGCTTTTCGACAGTGGGAAGGGGAACGGTTCTGGCCGGCTGTCTGGCGACGATGGTTCGTTGCCGTCGGGCTCGTCTGCGCGACGGGCTTTTTTGCGGCGGCCGGATACGTTTGGGTCAGCCGGGGACACCAGCAAGAGCTCGAGGCCCTCCGGCAGAAGCACCAAGTGCTGGATGCGATCGCTGATCGCGTCTTGGAGATGTCGCCGACGGAACGGCAGCAATTCGACACGCTCATGCGGCCACGAGGAAGAAGCCGCTGAGCGTTCGCGATCGACCTGCGGCGTCGCTCTAGCTCGCCGGCACTCCCATCTGTTGTCGTCCGAGCGGCGTCAGGTCCGCGGCTGTGGCACGACCGACGAAGTCCACCTCGAAGTCGTCCGGCGCAAAGTCTGGCGGCGTGCGGCCTGCGAGAAAGGCCTGCGCCTGTTTCGGCAGGTATTGGGCGTTTTTGTTGCAGCCAACCGTCGAGCCGATGTACATGACGTTGCTGTAGCCGGTACCTTTGTGCTCGTCCTCGACGGCATGGACCACGTCCGTGTGCCAGAAGACGGCGTCACCGGGTTCCATCAACGGAATTGACGACAGACCCTTCAGCAAGGCTCCGTGCCATTGAGGGTGTACGGAGAGCGCCCGACCCGGCTTCGCCCCGCACAGATCGTCTTCGGGGACGTCATCCTGTAGTGCTCGCAGAAGGACGTACATCATGCCGTTCGCGATGGGAATCAGCTGGAGTGTCCCGTCGCCCCTGCCTTGGCGGGTGAGCGCCGTCCAGCCCTGGAAGGTCCGCAACATCGAACAGACTGCAGGCGACGGAATCTCACGCACCTCCGGTCTCCACGCGGCATCGAACGGGTTGTAGTGACGCCACTGCCCGGAGAAGACATGTCTGTACACGCGACGGAATCCCTCGTCGAGCCAACGTTCGACTGAACCGCCATCCACGTGCGGCGAGAGGCCCAGTGTGGTGGAGCCCGGCGGTCGTCGCCGAATCCGGTCGGCATAGACCGGGACCTGGTCGGGGTCGAAGTGCCGTCGGCCTTCACTCTCTGCTGTCCAGAGGCGATTGAGAAATGTCCGGGCGCGTGTCAGCGAAGGCGCCTGCCGTGCTTGCACCTGCGGCCTCGACCAATAGATACCGTAGATTTGGGGCTTGGCGGCAGCCAGGGTTCCGAAATACTTGTCTTCGGCGGCGTGGGCCAGCTTGGCCGTTAGGCCGTTGTCGTCGACATACCGGCCGACTTCCTCATTCCACTCGACGACTTGCGCGGCGGGAAACACCCCACGAATGACGCACGCGCCGCGTTCATGAATGCGCTGAACGTCTCGGGCTGAAACGGCGCCCCTGTCGATGTCCTGGTAGTCGATCGTGGGGACGACGGTCTGGCCGCTGTCTCGTTCCCGCTCGATCTCCGCCACCCTGGGACGCAGCTCGGCTTCGACCTGCTGAAAGACGTCTTTGTAGTTCGGAAGGGCGGTCCGCAGCTCTCGCTTGGCAGCGCGAATGCTATCGGTGAGATCCTTCTCGGAGATCGTAGTGTTCGCCGATGACGACATTGGATTCATTGCGGCACCCTTGCCCAAGCGCCACTTCTGGCGCTTTCGATGATGGTTTCGACGATGATGCATGCGCGATAGCCATCATCGAAGGTCGCGAATGCGGGAGGATGTGCGTCGGTCAGCGGCTGGTCGCTGCCGATGTACGAGTAGATGTCGCTCATGATGTTCGAGAACGCGTCTGCCCAGCCTTCCTGGAGGCCACCAGGTAGTCGCGCATAGCGTCGCACGTCAGGGGCGATGAGGCGGGGATCCTTCATGAGGACTTCATTGGGCCGTTCGCGGTGCCCGATCCAGAGATAGTTCTGATCCTCCTGGGCCCAGCGAACTGAGGAGAGCGATCCCGAGATTTCCAGCATGCAGTCGTTTTTGTGGCCTGGGGTGACTTGCGCGACGGTAAACGAGCCAATCGCACCATTCGCGAACCGCAGGAGCACCGACGCCATGTCTTCAAGGGCGATGTCCGTCCAGTCAAAGGCGTCAGCATCGCTACCGGCATCGAACGCCTGCCGCGTCACGCGAGGCACTCTTCGCTTTGGAAGAGCCGTTCCAATGTGACCGAGGACATGGCTGATTCGCTGACCGGACACGTGCTCGGCGAGATCGCACCAGTGAGAACCGATGTCGGCGACCGCCGAGGAGATGCCCGTTTGGGTCTCGTCTAGCCGCCACGAGTAGTCGACGTCGTTGGAGAGCCAGTCTTGCAGGTAGTGACCGTGGAAGAAACGGGGTTCTCCGATCTCACCCGAGGACACCTTGTGGCGCGCGTGCTGCACAAGGGGATTGCCCCGGTAGCTGAACGTCACGGCATTGACGACACCGGCTTTGGCCGCAGCGTCGCGGAGGATCCGCGCCTCCTTCGCCGAGACGGCCAAAGGCTTGTCGGACACGATGTGTTTGCCCTTGTCGATCGTGGCCGCGTTGATGGGATAGTGCAGTGCGTTGGGAGTGGCGTTGTGCACCACGTCGACATCCGGATCGTCGATCAAGGCTCGATAGTCGCCGTAGGCCTTTGGGACGCCCAACGCGCGGGCTCTCTCCGTAGCAATTTCGAGGGTCGCTTCTGCGAGCGCGACGACGTCGACGAAGCCGAGCCGTCGGACAGCGTCAACATGATGCGGACCCACGAAGCCCGCACCCACGAGTCCCATTCCGATGCGCTTCACACACGCTCCCGTCAGGCCAAACGGAGAACCGGCCGAGCATGCCCCGATAGCGTGGAGGCGAGTGGTCGCCGAATGGCGGATTCTGATACTGAGCTGGCGTGATCGTTACGGCCGAGATCCGCTCCGAAAGTGCGTCCGGTATGCGCGTGGGGTCAGTGAGGTTGACCGCTTGAATTGGCGATTGAAGTTCGCGAGGGTGCCGTATCCGACCGCTTCGGCGATGAATGCAATCGGCTGGACGGTGTTGGCTAGTCGGGCGCACGCGTCACCCACGCGGATTCTCGTGATGTAGTCCGACACATTGGTTCGGACGTGCTTTTGAAACATCCGGTGGAGCCCCGACTCGCTCAGCGCCGCGACGTCAGACAGCTCCGAAAGCTGGATGGGCTGAGCATAGTGCTCGTGAATGAAGGCGAGCACGCGGTCGATCCGTTCACGGCTCTCGTTCGATTGGCTGGGTCTGTAGACCTCGCTGGCGATCGGACGGGAGTCATCGACGCCCGCCAACTCATCGAGGAGTCGCATCAAACCGATCAGACGGGTGAGGGGTTCTTGGTCGAAGAGTCGCTCGTAGTCGTCGCGCACGGCTCGCGAGACCGCTTTGGGAAACGACACACCTCGCCTGGCTCGTGCGAGCAGGTCGTTCAGTTTTCGAAACTCGACGAATCCGCTGGTTAGGGTTCTGGCCCAGTCCGCATCAAACCACAGGACCAGTGCGATGTGAGGCTCATCAACGCGCAAGGCCTCCCGTGACGCCCAGGTATGGGGGAGATTCGGTCCCAGGAGCACGAGGTCGCCGTCGTCGTAATCGCCGACGTGATCGCCGATGAATCGTAATCCGCGCGAGTTGAGCGTCAGGGTCAGCTCGTACTCGGGATGATGGTGCCACTGGAAGGGAATGCCATCCTGTAACCGGCGGTTGAGCATGCTCCACGACGCATCAGGGGGCTTGTAGATCCGTTCCAGGAATGGCTTCATGTGGGCCTCGTCCTGTTTGGTTAGTCGCTGATTCGCCAGAATAGTATCAGATCACGCGTTTTCCAACCCACACGACCCCTCCGAACGGGCCCATTCTCGGGATCACCGGTCTCCAACGCTGATGGCCGTTTTGCGAGAACTGTCTATGCCCACGCGCTCCACTTTGGTCCTCATGGCTGCCGGCATCGGGTTCGGCGCGACGCTGCTGGTGCAGGCGAGGCAGGGACCACCCGCCACCCGACCAGTCCCTACCGGTTCAACGGTCCCCAGCACCGCAATTCCGGACCTGAAGAGTCAGGACGTGCTTGCCGCGGGTGCGCGCCTCTACGTCGCGAATGAATGTGCGGACTGTCACGGTCCCAACGGCGAGGGTGATCCTAGCTCCGCGCCGGCCTTGGCCAGGGTCGCGTTCATTCACGGACATAGCGACCAGGAGATCTTCAACACCATCCGAAAGGGTGTCGCTGACACGGAGATGAAATCGAACGCTCGGCTGAGCGACGAGCAGACGTGGCAGCTTGTCGCCTTCGTTAAGAGCCTGGCACCTGCGAAGGAGCGTACGTTAACTGAGACGTACTGCATTGGGTGCCACGGCGATTGGGCCAGGCGCGGCTCATTGGTCCTTGAAGGACTGACGTTGAACGACGTTCCCGCGCATGCCGATGCGTGGGAGAAGGTGGTGCGTAAGCTCAGCGCCGGCGAGATGCCGCCAGCCTCCGTGCACGACCGTCCGTCGAAGTCCGACATCACCCAGTTCGTCACGTCTCTCGAATCGACGCTGGACCGGGCCGCCGCCGCGCACCCGAACCCAGGGGTGTCGGTCGCTCATCGGTTGAACCGCGCCGAGTACAGCAACGCCATACGCGACCTGCTCGCGGTCGACATCAACGCCGGAAGCTGGCTCCCCGTCGACGATTCGGGATATGGCTTCGACAACATCGCGGCGGTTCTCTCGACGTCACCCGCGCTTCTCGAGCGCTATATGTCGGCTGCCCGGCAGGTCAGCCGACTTGCGATCGGTGACACGTCGGTCAAGGCGGGCGAAAACGTCTACGACGCGCCGTTCGATCCGGTGAAGGGCCTTCGCAATGAGCAGCTGAACGAGGATCTGCCGTTCGGCTCCAGGGGCGGGATGTCGGTACAGCATTACTTCCCGGTAGACGGTGAGTACACCATCGCCCTGCGATTTGTGGCCGACCTGCTCTCGCCGGTGAATGGCGTCGCGGAAGTCTCCACCGAAGACAAGTACGTGGTTCGGAGAGTCGTGCGGGCCGGCCTCCACACGATTGGCGCCTCTGCGCCACGCGAGGACCTGAAGGCCGAGGTCGAGGCACCGGCCGGGCCTCGGGGAGCGGCCGCCGCGAGCCTCGCTGGCCGGATCAACCAGTCCTCGATGGATCTGTTTTTCGATCGGGAGCGCTTGCAGCACTTCGAGCTTGAACGGGGAAGCCCGTCAACGCTCAGCAAGGTGGTGATTCGCGGTCCGTTCAGCGTCATCGGCCGAGGCGAGACTCCGAGCCGCTCCAAGGTCTTCGTCTGCCGACCCGCAAGGGCGGCAGACGAAGATCCGTGCGCGCGCCAGATACTGACCACTCTGGCGCGGCGTGCGTTCCGTCGACCGGTGGCGAAGGCTGATATCGATCCGTTGTTTGCGTTTTACAAGAGCGAGCGGAAGAGCGGCGATTTCGACACCGGGATTCAACGCGCTCTCGAGGCGATTCTAGTCTCGCCAGGCTTCCTCTTCCGAATCGAGGGCAATCAGGCACAAGCCACAGTCGGTGAGGTCCAGCGCGTCGGCGACGTTGACCTGGCGTCCAGACTGTCGTTCTTCCTGTGGAGCAGTATTCCCGACGACCGCCTTCTCGGCCTCGCTGAGCAAGGCAAGTTGCGCGATGCGGCTGTGCTCAAGGGTGAAATTGACCGGATGCTCGCGGATCCGAAATCCGATGCCCTCGTCAGCAATTTCGCCGGGCAGTGGCTGCAGATACGGAGTGTCGAGCTGGCGCGGCCAGACGCCACGATCTTCAATTTCGACGAGTTCCTTCGCGCGGCGTTCATGGAAGAGACCACGCTATTCGTGACGAGCATCGTGCGTGAAGACCGCAGCATCTTCGACCTTCTTGACGCCGACTATACGTACCTCAACCAGCGCCTCGCGGAGCACTATGGAATACCGAATGTCTACGGGTCGCAATTCAGGCGCGTGACCATCACGGATCCAAACCGACGCGGTCTGCTGGGGCAGGGCAGCATTCTGACGGTCACGTCGTATCCGAATCGGACGTCGGTCGTTCAGCGAGGCAAATGGGTGCTCGAGAATCTGCTCGGCAATCCACCGCCACCACCGCCGCCCAACGTGCCGGCCCTGGAGGCGATCTCGAGCGGCAAGACGATGACAATGCGGGAGCAGATGCAGGCGCACCGTGCCAATCCGATTTGCTCGTCGTGCCACAGCCGCATGGATCCGATCGGATTCGCGCTCGAGAACTACGATGGCGTCGGCCGATGGCGCGATACGGATCGCGGTCTGCCGATCGATCCAAGCGGTGTGCTGCCGGACGGCACGCCCTTCAGCGGACCCGCCGGCCTGCGGCAAGTTCTGATGACGCGTTTCAAAGACACCTTCGTGCACAACTCGACCGAAAAGCTGATGACGTATGCCCTGGGGCGAGGTGTTGAGTACTACGACCAGCCGGCCGTACGCACAATCATGCGAAACGCCGCGAAGGACAACTACCGGATTTCGTCCCTGGTGTTTGGAATCGTGAACAGCGTCCCGTTTCAAATGCGGAGGGTGACACAGCCATGACCATCATCAATGCGCCACTGAACCGTCGGACCTTTCTGCGCGGCCTCAGCGCCGCCATGGCCTTGCCCCTCCTCGACTCCATGGTGCCGACGCTGTCGACCCGTGCGCACGCGGCGGCCAAGACGCCAGTGCGCCTGGGCTATCTCGCCTCGCCGAACGGGTTCGTCGGCGCCAGTCCGAAGAGTCCGGCGCCGTTCATGTGGACGCCGAAGGCCGCAGGGACGAACTTCGAGTTCAGCCCGACACTGAAGCCACTCGAGCCATTCCGGGATCAGTTGAATGTCTTCAGTAACCTTGCGCAGCTGAACGGCCGGGCGCTCGGTGACGGGCCGGGCGATCATGCGCGCGCGGCCGCCACGTTCTTGACGGGCGTGCATCCGTACCGGACCGGTGGCGCCGACGTCAAACTCGGCATCTCCGCCGACCAGATCGCCGCTAAGGAACTCGGGAAGTTCACGCAGTTGTCGTCGCTCGAGCTGGGACTCGAGTCCCAACCGCTCGCCGGAAACTGTGACTCCGGATACACGTGCGCGTACATGACGATGTCATGGCGCTCGGAAACGGTTCCGGTGCCGGCGGAGATCAATCCACGGGCCGCGTTCGAGCGGCTGTTTGGGGATGGCGAAAACACAGACCCGGCGGCGCGAAGTGCGCGGCTGGCAGATCAGAAGAGCATCCTCGACTACGTGAGCGAGTCCCTGGGGCGGTTACAGGGGCGCATCGGCGTTGCCGATAGGCGCAAGCTCGACGAGTACTTCGAATCAGTGCGCGACATTGAGCGCCGGATCCAGCTTGCCGAAGCCCAGAATACCGAGACCCAGCTGCCGATGATGGACAAGCCGAGCTCCATCCCGCACGACTACATGCAGTACTCCAGGCTGATGATGGACCTCATGGTGGTCGCATGGCAGTCAGACATGACGCGCGTCGCCTCGTTCATGATGGGTCGGGAAGGCAGCAATCGGGCGTACACGGAGATCGGCATCCCTGATGGACATCACTCGATCTCACATCATCAGAACAACATGGACCTCGTCGCCAAGTTGCTCAAGATCGACGAGCTGCACGTCAGCATGTTCGCCTATCTGCTCGACAAGCTGAAGAACACGAAGGACGGCGACGGAACGCTGCTCGACCATTCGTTGATCATGTTCGGGAGCAGCATCAGCGAATCGAATCTGCACACCCACGATGAGCTCCCGATCGTGCTTGCGGGCAGTGGTGGTGGACGCATTGTCGGCAATCGACACATTGTGGCCCCGCCCGAAACACCGCTGAACAACCTGTTCTTGAACATGTTTGATGTGGCGGACGTTCCGAACGTCACGGGATTCGGCGACAGCACCGGACGCCTGGCGGGACTCTAGGAGCGAGGCGAGACAGTATGCGAACACGACTCGCTCGGCTGGTCGTCGCCATCGTCGTCCTGGGCGGGCTCGTTGCGCCGCTGCTGCGGGCGGATAGTCCCGATCGGCGTCTGATTGACGCCGTGAGGCGTCGTGATGCGACCGCGTTCGCGCTGCTGCTCAAACAGAAAGCCGACATCAATGCGGCCGAGGCCGACGGCAGCACCGTTCTCGCGTGGGCGATCCACCTCGGTGAGCGCGAGATGGCGTCGTCATTGATCCGTGCGGGGGCGAAGGTCAATACGACTGACGTCTACGGCGAGACGCCGCTCCTGCTCGCGTGTTCGACAGGAGACGCCGTCCTGGTTCGGCAGTTGATTGCGGCAGGCGCCACGACCAGTGTCACGCGCTGGAACGGCGAAACGCCGGTGATGATCGCGGCTGGTGCAGGCAGCCTGGATGCGGTCAAGGCTCTGGTCGAGCGGGGAGCCGACGTGAACGTCGCGGATCCGAAGCGGCGCCAAACGGCGCTGATGTGGGCGGCCGCCGAAGGCCAGGGCGAGGTCGTGAAGGGCTTGCTCGCTCTCGGAGCGGACGCGACAGCCGTGTCGTCCAATGGCTTCAACCCGTTGGTCTTCGCGGTCGTCAAGAACGATGCGACATCGGTCAAGGCGCTGTTGTCGGCAGGAGCCGATCCCAACTACAAACTGCCGTCAGGCCTGGCGCCGTTGGTTGTCGCCCTGGTCAACGGGTCGACACAGGCGGCGATGACGCTCCTCGAGGGCGGAGCGACCGCGGACACACCTGATCGAGCCGGCAACATGCCGATTCATTTGGCGGCCCAGCAAGGCAACATTCCCGTGCTGAAGGCGTTGCTGGACCGGAAGATTGATCCAAATGTCCGCACCCCGTTGCCGTCGGCGACTGCGGGCGGGGGACGCGGAGGCGCCAGAGGCGGTGGCGGCGGGGCGCGCGGTGGTGGCGGTGCTGGTGGAGAGACGCCGTTGATGATGGCGGCGAAGAGCGATCACGAGGATGCTATGCGCGTGCTGGTGGCGGCGGGAGCAGACCCGTCAATCAAGGCCGGCGACGGCTCAACGCTGCTCATGGTCGCCGCCGGCGGTGCCCGTCTTCAGACGTTCAAGTACGCGTACGAGCTCGACCCCCACGTGGACGTTCGAACTGAGGGGACGAGTTCCACCATCATGCATTTGGCGGTGTCTCAGGGCGGTCGCACTCAGCCGGAAACGGTGGCGGTGATTCAGTTCCTGGCCGATCACGGCGCGGCGTTGGACGAGCTAGATGCCTCAGGGCGAACGCCGATCGCGATTGCGGACCGGCTGCCGGTTGATCAAGCGGTCGACTTGCTTACAAAGATCATCACCGACCGGGGCGGAAAGCCGAAGATTCCGTCGGTCCGCTGAAGCCTACGATCGACGTGTCCCTGCGCCACGCCAGCATGCGCAGCGTTCTGCTCTTCGCCATCGCCCTGTCCGGCGCGACGCTCGTCGCAGAGTTGGCTGCGCCAACTCCGTACCTTTATGTGGGTGTACCGAGTTCTGAAGTCGCTTCGTCGGCCGTCGGCGTTCGTATCCTGGTGTTTGACATCGACTCGGGCGTCAAGCTCGTTAAGCAGTTTCCCTTGCGCGGCTCAGACAAGGAATCGGTTCGCGGTCTAATCGGCGGACAGGCCGCTTCACGTCTTTACGTGTCTACAACGCGTCGGCTCGCTGCCCTTGATGTCGACACTGGGCGTGTCCTGTGGGAGGGCGAGTACGGCGGCCACTGCTGCGATCGCGTAGCCGTCTCGCCAGATGGGCATGTTCTCTACGTGCCGGCATTTGGCAAGCCCGTGTGGTACGTCATCGACGCCGAGTCAGGCCGACTTCTGACCACGATTGCCGCCATCGGGTGGCCGCGGAGCGCGGTCGTGCCAGCCGCTGGTAGCCGCGCGTACCTAGCAAACTGGGCATGGAACCGATTGACAGTCCTGGACACCGCGACGCGCTTGGTCGTCGCCGAGATCGGACCGTTCGGCGGCGATCTGTGTCCGTTTGCTGTCAATCGCCGCGGGACGATCGCGTTCGTGAATGTCGACGGCCTCGTGGGCTTCGAGGTCGCGGACCTTGGTACTGGCCTGATCACGGATCGTGTTCAGGTCGATGATTACTCGCCTGAGGACATCGCCAAGTTCGAATGCCCGAGCAATGGGATCGCGCTCACGCCGGACGAGAAGGAACTGTGGATCGCCGACGGCGTCGGCAACCGGCTGAGAGTGTACGACGCGACAAACTACCCGCCTAACGAGAAGAGTTCAATCGCACTGCCCAGACAGCCGCGCTGGATTACGTTCAGCCGGGACGGGGCGTACGCGTTCTCCTCAACTGGCGACGTCGTCGAGGTCTCCAGCAAGCGAATCGTCGCGCAGTTGAAGGACGAGCACGGTCTCGTCGTCGAGAGCGAGCGCCTTGTGGCGCGTTAGCACGAGGTCCTAGCTGTGCCTATCTACGAGTATCTCTGCCGGCGGTGTAAGCGACGCTGCGAGCTTCTTGTTCGGACCGGGACGGAGGTTCGATGCCCATCCTGCGGGGCTGACGACGTCGAGCGGTTGGTGTCAGCCTTTGCTGTCAGCACCGCCACGACCCGCGGCCAGTCGCTGTCGGCGATTCGCAAGACCAACGCCGTCAAGACTCAAGAGGCCGTCCACGCGGAACAGGAGTACGACCGCGAGCACCGGCACGACGTCGACTGAGTGGTTGATCGCCAGAGGCAGCTCCATAGACCGGGAGCTGGCCGCGCTTCGGCTATCGGAGCGAGCTGATCGAGATCACGTCAGCGGGTGCTGGGCGGTCCGCGACGATGGCCAGAAGATTTCTCGCCCACGTCTCGAGCGCAAGCCGCTTCTGCGGATCGTAGCTGTGGCGGTCGTAGACGCGGGTGGCTCGAGCACCATCGACATGGTTGAGCACCCGGCCAATGTGTTCATGGGACACGCCCGCCTCGGCCATCCGTGTCGCCGCCGTTCGCCGGAAGTCGTGGCAGGGAAAATCGACGCCAAGGGCCTGTTGAATCGCGGCTGAGGCCTTCTTGGCCCGATGTTCCAGGGTTTGCCCATCAGCTCCACAGAAAACGCCTGCAGGGCGGGCACTGAGCTTCTCCTGGTGCTCGTGTTGATCCCGCAGTATCCCGATGACGGGCGGCGTCAGGGGGACTCGATGCGGCTCGCCGTTCTTGCTATCGGTTGCGGGAATCGTCCACCAGCCCGAGACGAGGTCCACGTCCGCCCAGCGCATTCGGATCACTTCTATGCCCCGTTGCGCCGTCAGGAGCTGGATTCTTCGTGCAGCCGCCAGTGGCGGGCTGACGGGGCAGTATGGGTCAGCGGAGGGCGCGAGGCGGAGGCTCGGGCGTCCTGGTGCGGGCCTCGCTTCAGTCGACACGGGCCGACCCAGCAATCGCCAGAGTCGCCTGAGCTCCTCATCGGTCAGGACGCGCTCGCGTGACCGTTCCTTCGCGGGCTTCGACAAGCGGGCGGCCGGGTTCGCGTCGATCCATTCCTCATCCACTGCGAAGTTCAAGAGCTTTCGGACGAGCGACAGAAGGCGGTTGGCCATGATCGGCGATCCGCGTTCGACCACACGCTCGAGCAGCTCCCGCACATCGCGCCGCCGCAGGTCACGGACCCTTCGGCCTCCCCAGTAGGGCAACACATCGCGATCGAGCGCCCGTTCGTCAAACGCGGCAGAGCGCTTGAGTCGTCGCGCGTGTTTCTTGAGGTACGAATCGGCGAGCGCGTTGACCGTGTCTGTGAGAGGGGCCTTTGCGGCCGCGCGCTCCGCGACTGGATCGCGCGCGTCGTCGATATCGCTCTGCGCGGCGCGGGCGCGTCGTCTCGCGGCGGCGAGGGAGACAGCAGGGTAGCTGCCGAGCTTGAGCCGACGCTGTTTCCCATGGTGCCGATATCGCACCGTGAACTGCAGAATGCCGCTCGGCAGGACTCGGACGACGAGCCCGGACTGCTGGGCATCTCGCACTTCCGCCGCCTCCCCGCGCGCCGCGAGCGCGCGGAGATGTCGATCGGTCAGCGTGACGCGGCCTGCGTCTGCTTCGAGTGAGAGTGAAGTGGCCACGTGTCAATCGCTCCGTGGGCACAATATGGGCACACTTGGTCCGCGCTTGCAAGAAACGACCAGACTTTTGGTGGACAGCGAGATGGCAGCCTAAACATAGGCGTTTCCGAACGTTACGGCGTTTCACGCCACGTCGGGGCAGTTCAGCGAATTGCGTCAGGAATTCGCTGGGGGTCAAGGGGTCCCGAGTTCGAATCTCGGCATCCCGACCAATTTCGAAGCAACTCCTAGACGTATCGTTGACGTATTTCCGGTGAGGCGGCTACGACGGGCTGCCTACGGGGCGTCCGTTCGAAGGGTCAGCGCCACCTGGCGCGGTGGTCGAGCGGGATCCGTCTTGGCCAGCACTAATTCCTCTTCGTAGGCCTCAAGGAACCGATAGGGACGCGGTGGCAGAGGAGGTAGTCATATGAGAGTGCCCACCACTGTCGTGCTGAGCACATGTGTCGTTCTAGGCGCTGCGCAAGCAGAGTTGGCGCAAGATGCTGAGCTTAGTATCCGCGCGGCCCGAGACAGCAAGGAGTTCGAGCCTATCAGGGTACTGTATACAGTTGAGAACAAGACGTCTGAGACGTTGGTGATCGACCTTGGCTGGAATAGAGAGGGGACCTTCAGCTTCGCGGTGACGGGGCCAAATGGCGCCGTCGAGAAGGTAACGCCATCGGCACCACAGACTGGCGGACTCTCGGCACCTCGCGAGGTGAAGGTTGAACCGCACGGCAGGTTTTCTGGCGTCGTTGTCTTGAGCGAGTGGATTAACCTAGCGCCGGGAAGCTATCACGTCGTCGTAAGGTCGGCTGCAGTCGTGCGGAGGAGTACTGCTGGCAATCCTGTTGTCTTGAGCGACGGGTCATATCCGTTCGAGCTAACTGTCTCACCGTCCACTAGCGAAGAGATCCGACAGCTCTGCGAACGCCTGTCGCAACAAGCCCTCGCGTCAGATTACAGCGACGACGCGATGTACGCGGCTCGGGCGCTCGCGAAGGTTCGGAACGGAGTCGCCATCCAGTACCTCGATACGGTGTCGAGGCGTGGTGCCTGGGCGTGGATTACGATTCCGGCTATCGCCAAGCAGACAGGTCCCGAAGCCAAGCGGGCATTAGAGTCGTTGTCCAACTCCAACCGCCCTGACGTCGCGGCGATTGCTGCCTCCGTACTAAAGGGCTCGGGCATCAAATGAAAGTGCGGAACGCCCGCGCACGCTGGCGAGGACGCTCGAGCACGTTCCAGAATTAGCAGCGTGCGCGGGTCCCGCCGCCCGAACAGTCCAGCCCCTCGGCGAAAGCAAGCCTCAAGGTGTTCGATCAGCGGTCGCATCGGTGTCGTTGTCCTGGTGCAACGGCGTGCATCGACGTCGTCAGACGTAATCGGCACTCCTCTTGACAATCTAGCTATATCGGTCCACGCTGTCATCTCATCTAGTTCATCTAGATAAGGAGTTGCTTTCATGAGTTCGTCCGACCAGCCCAGCGCGCTCGTGCAGGGCACGCTCGACATGCTGATTCTCAGGGTGCTCGCCCTCGAACCGATGCATGGATACGGCATCGGCATGCGCCTCGAGCAAATCAGTCGCGGCGCGTTTCAGGTCAACGCGGGTTCCCTGTTTCCCGCCTTCCGCCGCCTCGAGCGCGAGGGGCTGATCAAGGGCGAGTGGCGGACCACCGAAAACAACCGCCGGGCCAAACAGTACGCCCTGACGCCCGCCGGGCGGACGCGCCTCCGGGCGCACACGCGCGACTGGGAAGCGCAGACGGCGGCGATCGGTCTCATTCTTCGCGCGAAGACGAGCGACCTGTGATCCGCCGCCTGCGCCGCGCCGTGGCTGGACTTGTCGCGCTCGTCACACGACGGCGCGTTGAACGGGATCTCGACGAGGAGCTCCGCCACTACCTCGCAGCGGCGATCGAGCGGCGGATGGCCGCGGGCATGTCGCGGGCGCGAGCGACACAGGCCGCCCAGGCGGAAGTCGGCAGCCTGGCGGCCGTCAAGGACCACACGCGTGACGCTGGCTGGGAGCACGCGGTCGAAAACGCGTGGCGCGACGTGCGACTCGCCGTCCGAATGCTTTGCCGCCAGCCGGTATTCAGCGCCTGCTCCGCGACAGTTCTTGCGCTTGGCATCGGCCTGCTCACGGCGGCCTTCACGGTTGGCGTCGCCCCGATGCTGCGCTCGTGGCCCGTCCCCAACGCCGACGAGATTGTGCTCGTGCGTCCGCGGCTCATGCAGGGCCAGGCGTGGGCCCAGTTATCCAACGCCGAGTACCGCTACCTGCGCGATCACACGCAGTCCTTCCGGCACCTGGCTGCCGCGCGCGGCGGCTGCTGTAGCACGCTTCGCCACGACGACGGCTCGCGGCTTGCGGTCGTCGTCGAACAGGTCAGCGCAAACTATTTCGAGACGCTTGGTGTCCGGCTCGTTGCTGGTCGTGCGTTCTCAGCGGCCGATGAGGATTACCGGTCACCACGGCCGGTCGCCATCGTGAGCGAGCGCCTCTGGCGCTCCACCTTTCACAGCGACCCGGCCCTTGTTGGCCGAAGCATTCGCGCCGACGACGTTGTCTACGCGGTGATTGGGATCGCCGAACCGGGCTTTCACGGCGTTGAGGGCAGGTTTGGTGTCGGCGTATGGGTCCCGCTCCCGGGGGCCAACACGACGTCCGACCGCTGGTTCGACGATCCGAAAAAACCCGGTGGCGAAGTGTTCGGGCGCCTTGCCCCCGGAATGTCGGCCGCCGATGCGCAGAGCGAACTCGACGTGCTCAGCCGGCAGTTCCGCGCGACGGTACCGATGGAGGCGTCCGGCATGCGGCTGCTGGACACGCGACCGCTTTCGAGCCTGAACACCGCGGAGGACGTGCCCACGGCGGCGATGCTGTCCCTCGCACTCCTGCTGGTGTTGCTCCTGGCCTGCGCCAACGTCAGCAATCTGATCCTCGCGCGCCATTGGGCCCGGCGCCGTGAACTGGCGATTCGACTGTCGCTCGGTGCCAGCCGCTCTCGCGTCGTCCTGCAGCTTCTGACGGAGGTGCTCCTGATCGCGCTATTGGCCGGCGGCGTCGCGCTGTACCTTGCCGTGACGACGTCGCGACTCTTCCTGTCGAGCGAGGGGCCGTCTTTGCCAGCATCAAGAACGGACCTCGTTTCAGTGGATCTGCCAGTCTTCGTGTTCGTCGCAGCCGTCACGCTGCTGGCGTGCCTGCTGTCCGGAATCGCGCCAGCGCTCAGGGTGACGCGGTGCAACCTCGGGTCCGAGGGCAGCGGTCGATCCACGACCGGCGCTGCGGTGGGACGACTGCGCTCGACGCTCCTCGTGGCGCAGATCGCGTTCACCACCGTTCTGCTCGTCGGCGCCGGTCTCTTGACGCGCGCAGTCGACCACGCGGCCTCACTCGATCCGGGGTTCCCAATCGAAGGCCTCATGACCGTGTCGTTTGCCCTTCCAGAACGCAGCGACTCGACCAGCTCGGAGGCGCTGCGGAACGCGTTGATCCAACCCGGCGCACCGGCGCTGGCATTCGGCACGTACAGGCCGGTGGAACGCGTGGCTTTCGCGAATGCCTGGCGCCTTCCCGGACAGAGCGTGGACACGGCCCGCAACGTGGCGACACGGCCTGTGTCCGCTACGTACTTCGAACTGCTCGCCACGCCACTCCTGGCGGGGCGCATGTTGGACGATCGACCCGGCAGCGCGGAGATCGTGGTCAGCGAGGCTGCCGCGCAGTTGTTCTGGCCAAATACCAATCCAGTTGGTCAACGGCTCGTCACTGACGGTGCGCCTGGAACGCCATTCGAGGTCGTGGGTGTCGTGACCGACGTCTCGATTCGATCAGCGGGCCGATTCGAACCGACCGTCTATCGAGCGGCCACGTCGCCTCGCATGGCAATGGTGCGCGACCCATCGGGAGCCGCGGCGGACCGCGTGCGGCGCCTTGCGGAGGCCGCCGTTCCAGGCGTGATCGTGACTGTGGCACCCGTGGCGAATGCGTTCCGGGAAGCGCTGGGCGACGTCACCGTCGCCGGTCGGATTGCGGCGGTCATCGGCGCGCTGGCGCTCACGCTGGCTGCGATCGGCGCGTTTGGCGTTTTTGCCTACATGGTCGAGGAGCGCCGGCGTGAAATTGGCGTTCGATTTGCGCTCGGCGCCCGAGCCCCCGACGTCATCTGGCTGGTGCTCCGTCGCGCCGGACGTCCTCTGGTGCTCGGCGTCAGCGCGGGCCTCCTCCTCTCGATCGGAGCCGCACTTCTGCTCCGCAGCATGCTGTTGGGGATGAGCCCATTCGACCCGGTCGCCTACGTTCAAGTCGCAGGCGTCCTTCTGACAACTGCTGCGATTGCCACATGGATCCCGGCTCGCCGCGCGACGCGCGTCGATCCGGCGATCGCACTGAGAGCGGAGTAGATCGCTACTGCTAGTCGCTCTTCGAGAGCGCGAATCTGCTTCTTTAGAAGGAAGACCGGTGCTAGCGAATCTCGGCATCCCGACCACTCTCTGATCCATCATTCCTGCATGTCCGCCAAAGCGGTCTTTGGTCGCATCCTCGTTACGCTCGCCTGCGCCGTTGTCACGCTGAGCGCCCAGCAGTCAGCTCGACCAACCTTCATCGTCTCCGGTGTAGTCGTCGACGGTGACTCCGGTGCCCCGATTGAGGGAGCGCACGTGCAGGCGCGGTGGCCTGAGGGACTGCCCGCGAATATGCCCGAGTTGCCCGCGGTCGAGACCGGCCAGGATGGGCGGTTCGCGCTGAGTCTTCCTGAAGGGGACTTCACTGTCGTGGCGCGTAAGACAGGCTACGCGGATGGTCTCGCGGGCCGGCGCCGGCCATTGGGCGCGATGGGCACGGTCGTCCAACCAGGGAAGAACCGCGACGACGTCCGGATCCTGATGTGGCGAGGCGGGGGAGTTCGGGGCGTCGTGATCGACGAGTCGAACAGGCCAGTCGCAAACGTGACGGTGCATGCCTGGCCTCGCGCGGTGCCGAGCGGTTTCCGCACGAGTGCGACCACCGATGCAGAAGGGGTGTTTCGCTTCTCGGACTTGCCCGTGGCCGAGTACGTGGTGGCGCTGAATGTCGGCCATCTCACGCAGTCCGGTGAAACGGACGAGCTGGGCATGTGTCGAGGCCTCCCTTTGGTGGACCGCGGCGGCGAGTTGATCGTCCGTGCCGGCCGCGCGGCCGCGGGCCCGCTCACGCTGTGTCGGCGTCTCTCTCAGAAGATCGCGCCGCCGGAGGCTCGCAACGATGCGAGACGAACCTACGAGTCGGCCTTCTATCCTGGCGTTGCCAATCTCTCGGATGCGACGCCAGTGAAAGTCTCCGCGGGCGAAGAGCGAGCCGGCGTCGTGATGCCGCTGCGCGTCGTTCCTGGAGTCCGCGTGCGGGGCAAGGTCATCTCGCGAAGCGGCACTTCTCATCCGATGAGCATTGCTCCTACTTTGTGGCGAAGCGTCGATCAGCCTCCGGATCTTCCCGACGCGACAGCCTTTCTGGCGACCGATGGCACGTTTACGTTTCTGGATGTTCCGCCCGGACACTATTGGTTTCTCGTCCACAGCCAGTCGAATGCGCGCGAGGGGTTTTTCGACGTGAGCAGCATCCTGACGAAGGTGCCTGTTGATGTCGGTCCAGCTGGTGTTGACGATCTCACCGTGCAGCTCGTCGAAGCCGTGCCCGTTCGAGGCCGAGTCGTGTTCAAGGGGTCAAGCCAGGAGCCGGATTCGGCTGCGATCACGCTCATTTCGGCGCAGCCGGACCTTGCTGCCCAGGGCATTGCGCTCGCGCAGAACGGTCGTTTTGAGATGGGGTCGGTGGTTCCAGGGCGATACGTCCTGATCTATGTCGGTTCGGACCAACCGTATTCGGTGGAAGCGATGACGGCCGGCGGACGTGACGTGACCGCGTCACCCGTCGAGGTCGGGTCGGGCGGAATCAGCGACATTGTGATCACGATGACCGACCGTCCGGCGTCGCTGAGTGGCACCGTCGTCGAATCGGGCGGCGCGCCGTCGTCCGATGCCGTTGTAGTGCTGTTCCCGACCGATCAGTCAACGTGGACGGGAGCAAACGACAGACTGCCTCGATTCATCAGGATTGTGCCGCGAACCGGGCGCTTTCAACTGCCGGCGGTGATTCCCGGTGAGTACTTCGTGGCGGCGCTTGACGAACGCGACCTCGACGACTGGCCCTCATTGGCGACGCTCAAACAGATCTCAGCACGCGCGACGCGACTGCGCATCGCGGCGGCGGCCAGGCAGGAAGTGACGCTTCCGCGACTCCGTCTCCGCTGAGTCGCCGCTTTGAGAGCCAGGAGGGAAGGCGCGCTCCGTTACCTCACGACCGTAGAGCCAGCTAGGCGCCACGCAGGACGGAACCTGCATCCAAGCGAAGCGCGCGCATGACCGGCCCAAGGGA
>Ga0111539_10004247_pt1 | contig 18767 bp, 12 predicted proteins | sample RhiMethybrSRZTD1_FD_79667 | JGI IMG/M metagenome (GOLD analysis project Ga0111539, IMG submission 79667) | Populus rhizosphere microbial communities from Tennessee, USA - Rhizosphere MetaG P. TD hybrid SRZTD1 (version 2) (version 2) | ecosystem: Host-associated > Plants > Roots > Rhizosphere >... | reverse complement strand
GCGTTCTCGCGGATCCGGTCGAAGATGATGACCGTGTCGTTCACCGAGTAGCCGATCACCGTCAAGATCGCGGCCACGGTGGTGAGCGAGAACTCCTCCCAGAAGAGGGCGAAGACACCCACCACCACGATGGCGTCGTGGAGGAGCGCCACCACCGCGCCCGGTGCGTACCGGAGATCGAACCGGATCACCAGGTACAGCATGATGAGCATCATCGCGTAGAACATCGACACGACGGCGTCGTTGCGCAGCTTGGAGCCGGCCTTGGCGCCCACGCCATAGACGTTGACGGTGTGGACGTCGATGTCCTCGCCCAGCCCCTTGATCAGCGCGTTCTTGTAGCGGCCGTCGATGCCCTCGACCGCGAACTGGGCGGTGTACTCGCCGGTCCCTTCCTCGGCGACGGCGTACCGTTCTCCCTCATCCTTGTCCCACGGTTTGAGCTTGAGGTCGTACTTGGCGAGGAACGGGGCCATCGGCTCCCACTGCGCCTTGACCAGCGAGCGCAAATAGATGCGATCACCCGACCAGCTGATCTTGAGGGGCTGCAACTTGGCGAACTCCTTCGCCAGGTCATCGGCCACCTTGTCCTGCACCGGCCGCGGCACGGCGCCGAAGTCCGGGGTGCGGACGAGCATGCCGGTCGCCTTCTGGACGCCCTGCGAGGTCTCCTGCTCCCAGGTGAAGTCGGAGACCTCGAAGGCGCTGAAGCCGCCGGACGACAGCGCCTTGCGGACCTTGCCGGCGTCCACCTCGGCGGGGATGTCGCTGCCTTTCTTGTAGAAGCCGAAGACGATCTCGGTGCCGCCCTTGAAGTCGGTGCTCCAGTTCATCATCTCGCCGCGCCACGCCTGGTTGACGAACAGCATGGCGATGCAGGCGGTGTTGATGATGAACGAGAAGGTGAACCAGAGCTTCGCGCGGCCCATGAACTCGAACGTCGAGCCGGGCGGGATGAGCTCTCGGAAGGGCTTGTGGGTTGCTGACATGGTGATCGCCGCCTTCCGTCAGATGGAGATGGTGTTGGCCTTGCGGCGCCGGCCAAGGTAGTAGTCGAAGAACAGGCGGGCGACCCACACCTGCGTGAAGAGGTCGGTGACGATGCCGATGAGCAGCATCACCGCGAAGCCCTTGATGGGGCCAGAGCCGTACTGGTAGAGGACGTAGCCGGCGCAGGCGGTCGTCACGTGTCCGTCGAGGATGGCGGCGAAGCCGCGGTGGTAGCCGGCGTCGACCGATCCCTTGACCGATTTTCCGGCGCGTAACTCCTCGCGTATGCGCTCGTAGATGATCACGTTGGCGTCCACCGCCATGCCGACCGTGAGCACGATGGCGGCGATGCCGGGCAAGGTCAGCGTGGCGCCGAACCCGGCCATGATCGCCAGCATGTAGAGGACGTTCAGGGTGACGGCCGCGATCGCGATGATCCCGGAGAAGCGGTAGAAGTAGAGCATCACCAGGAGGACGAGGCCGGAGCCGAGCAGGAACGACAGCTTGGCCTTGTCGATGGCGTCGCGGCCGAGCAGCGGGCCGACCTCCGACTCCGAGTCGATCTGCAGCGGCGCCGGCAAGGAGCCGGTCCTCAGCACGTTGACCAGGTCCTGGGCCTCCTGCTGCACCTTCTGCGGGTTGGCCCCGCCCATGGTGATGCTCGAACGGCCGCCGCCGATACGGTCCTGGATGACCGGCGCCGAGCTCACCTTGTCATCGAGGATGATGGCCATCTTCTTGCCGACGTTCTTGCCGGTCATCTCCTCGAAGCGCTTGCCGCCCCAGCGGTCGAACTCGACCAGAACCTCGGGCCGGTTGGTGGTCGAGTTCCAGTAGACGTAGGCGTTCGACACCGACGAGCCGCTGAGCTCGACCACGCGGAAGAGGTAATAGGTGCGCCACATCGGCTCGCTGGACGCCCCCTCGCGGTCCTGCTCGAGCTCGAAGCCCCAGGCGTGATCGTCGTCGATCTTGAAGGGGAGCTTCTTGGCGTCGTTCGGGTCGGGCTCGACGGCCAGCTTCTTCAGGTAGTCCTCGATGACCTCGCGCCCGGACACCGAGCACTCGACCTTGCCGTCGAGGACCGACTTGTCCTTGCGGTAGCAGCCGCGCTTCTTGGCCTCCTCGATGGTGAAGGAGCGGTCGCGGTCCTTGGCGGTCAGGTACCAGTCGGAGAAGCGCTTGCCGCTCTCGTCGTGGTCCCAGCCGTCGATGCCGACGCCGATTCCCTCGGCTGTGGTGAGGCGCTCGTCCTGGATGGCCTCCTCGTCCTTGCCCGGGTTGTGCTTCTTGATGTCCTGATAGACGCGGGCGTAGACCGACTGCATGAACGGGTCGCCGTCGTCCACCACCTTGAACTCGAGCTTGGCGGTGCGCGAGATGATGTCCTTGACCCGCCGGATGGAATCCTGGTCGAGGCCGGGCAGCTCGACGATGATCTGATCGCCCTTGGCGACCACGTTCGGCTCGGCGATGCCGCGCTCGTTGATCCGCTCCTCGACCGTCTCCTTGGCCTGATCGATGGCCGACTTCTTGATTCCCTCGGCGTAGTCGGAGGAGACCCGGATGCAGACCGCGCGATCCTTGATATCCATCGGGCAGTCGCGCGACACGATGACCCCGTCCTCGAACAGGGTGTCGAGCATGTCGTCCTTGACCTTGCTGCGATCCTTCGGGTTGTCGAGCACCACGTTCACCGCGCCCGGCGGTCGGAGCGGCGTCGTGACCTTGCCCTTGATCTTCTCGTCCGCCATCTTGGTCTCGAGCTCGCGCTTGATGTCCGAGCCCTTGTCGTCCACCGCCTTGTCGAGGTCGATGCCGTAGACGATGTGGAGGCCACCCTGCAGGTCGAGACCGAGCTGGATCTTCCGGTTGAACGCCTGCGAGTACCAGGACGGCAGCTGCTCCGACGGAGCGACCGTCGGGACGAGCATCAGAACGGCGAGCGCAGTGATGACGAAAAGGCCAAACGTGCGCCACTTGAGCGAACGATCCATGAGAGCTCCGATGAATGCGGCTGGGGCTGCCGCCTCGTTCCATCCATGAGGCGCGGCCGGCGGGCGGGCCCCGAAATCAGGCGGCCTTCGACGTCTCCTGCGACGACTTGTCGGCGCTGGGCTCGTTGAACTTTCCGTCGACGTGCGAGCGAAGGACGCGGACGCGGACCTTCTCCTGCAGCTCGATGGTGAGGGTGGCGTCGGAGACGCCGGAGATCTTTCCGACCAGGCCGCCGCGCGTGACGACCATGTCGCCCTTCTTCAGCGCCTGCAGCATCGCCTGGTGCTCCTTCTGCTTCTTCACCTGCGGGCGAATCAGAAGGAACCAGAAGACCACGAACATGAGGACCATCATGATGAGCGGACTGGCTGGACCCACGGTGCTTCTCCTTGCCTGGTCGTGACCGCCACGACCGGATTCAAAAACTCAAAAGTCGCGGTGATTTAGCATCGCGCACTGGGCGGGTCAAGCAGCGGAGTGAACGCCGCCGACTTCGTCGCGCAGCCGGGCCATGGTCCGGGCGTAAAAGGTCAGATTGTGGAGGGTTGCGAGCCGGCTGTAGAGGATCTCGCGCGCCATGAACAGGTGCCTGAGGTAGGCCCGGGAGCTGGTCCGGCAGGTCTCGCACGGACACTCCGGGTCGAGCGGGCCGGTATCCGACCGGTGAACCGCGTTGGACACCACCACCGGTCCCCGCGAGGTGAACAGGTTGCCGTTGCGCGCGTTGCGGGTCGGCATCACGCAGTCGAAGAGATCGACGCCGGCGCGCACCGCGCGCTCGAGATCGTCCGGTGTGCCGACCCCCATGAGGTAGCGCGGGCGGTCCTCCGGCAGCTCGTGGGCGATCTCGTCGAGCAGCCCGTACATGACGGGGAGCGGCTCGCCGACCGAGAAGCCGCCGAGCGCGTGGCCGTCGAAGTCGCCGAGCGAGACGATCTCCTGCATGTGCGCCCGCCGGCGGGCGGCGTCGGGGCCGCCCTGCACGATCCCGAACAGGGCCTGGCCTGCCGGGCGCGCGACCTTCAAGCAGCGCTCGGCCCAGCGGGTGGTGCGCGCCATCGCCTGCTCGTGGTCGCCGGCGCCTGCCTCGCCGGGCGGGCACTGATCGAAGGCCATCGCGATGTCGGAGCCCAGCACGCCCTGGATCTCCATCGAGCGCTCGGGCGTGAGGCGGTGCTGGCTGCCGTCGATGTGGCTGCGGAAGGTGACGCCGTCGTCGTCGACCTTGTTGAGGGTGGCGAGGCTGAAGACCTGGAATCCGCCCGAGTCGGTGAGGATGGCGCGCGGCCAGCCGGCGAAGCGGTGGAGGCCGCCGTGGGCGGCGATGACCTCGAGCCCGGGGCGCAGATAGAGGTGGTAGGTGTTGCCGAGGATGATGCGGGCGTCGAGCGGCGGGGCGGCGAGCTCGCCCGGGGTCATCGCCTTGACGGTTCCCTGGGTGCCGACCGGCATGAAGGCCGGGGTGAGGATGTCGCCGTGCGGCGTGGACAGGACGCCGGTGCGCGCCTTGCCGCGCGTGGCGGTGACCCGGAACGCGAAGCCCGGCGTCCTCATCTACAGAGAGCCGGCGTTGCCGACCGCGTTCGACAGCGCCCCGTCGAACGCCGCCCGATCGGTGTAGATGCGCATCAGGTCGTCGAGGTCGGCGAAGCGGCGCACGAAGTCGGCCGTCAGCTTGATGAAGGGAGAGCCGACCAGCATCGAGATGTGGCGGAAGCGATGCTTGTGGCGGCGCAGCCAGACCGCCCAGTCGCTCGACACCGAGACCGAGGCGCCGCGCGTGTCGCGGGCATCGACGAAGAACTCGATGAGCCCCTCCCCTGCCATTTCTCCCTCGAGGGCGCGGAAGGGAGCATCGCCCAGCTCGCCGACGTCCATCCCCTTGATGACGAGGACCAGGACGCCGGGCGCGCGGCGCTGGACGAGGATCGTGCAATGCATGCCCTCGAAGCGGTCGTCGTCGGTCCGCTGCATCGATCAGCTTCTAGCACGACTGACCAGCATGGCGTCGCCGTAGCTGAAGAAGCGGTAGCCGGCCGCCACCGCGTGGCGGTAGGCGGCGAGCACGCGCGGGTGACCGGCGAAGGCGCAGACCAGGACGAGGAGCGTCGAGCCGGGCAGGTGGAAGTTGGTGACCAGGTGGTCGACCACCTGGAAGCCGAAGCCGGGGCCGATGAAGAGATCGGTCGCGCCGGGGCCCGGGGTGACCTGGCGCGGGCCGCACGCGGCGGCCTCCAGCGCGCGCACGACCGTGGTGCCGACCGCGACCACCGGGCGGCCGGAGGCGACCAGCGCCGCGGTGGTGTCCGGAATGAGGTAGCGCTCGCGGTGCATGCGGTGCTCGCTGAGTGAGTCTCCGCGGACCGGAGCGAAGGTGCCGAGCCCGACGTGCAGCGTGACCGGGGCGCGGGTGACGCCGCGCGCCTCCAGCGCGGCGAAGAGCTCGGGGGTGAAGTGGAGGCCGGCGGTGGGCGCGGCCACGGCGCCGGGAACGGCGGCGTAGACGGTCTGGTAGCGCTCGCGGTCGGACGGATCGGGCGGGCGCTCGATGTAGGGCGGCAGCGGGACGGCGCCGAGCTCCTCGGCCACCTCGAGCGGCGGGCGGTCGAGCGCCACCGTGATGGTCCCGTCGCCGGCTGCCAGGACGCGGGCGGTGGCGGTGGCCCCGCCCCCGACCGAACGGTCTCCTCCCGACACGCGGGACCCCATCACAGGGGGTGACCCGGTTGGGCCTCCCCCGGCGATGGCGAGCTCGAGGCCGGGGCGGATCGGCTTGGAGGCGCGAGCCAGCGCGGTCCACGGTCCGTCCGGCCGGGCCGGATCGACCGGCTCGAGGAGCAAGAGCTCGACGGCACCGCCGGACGGCTTGCGCGCGGTCAGGCGCGCCGGGATGACGCGGGTGTCGTTGACCACCAGCACGGCCCCCTCGGGCACCAGGCGGGCGAGGTCGGCGAAGACGCGATCCGACAGCCGGTCCGCATCCAGGTGGAGGAGCCGCGAGCCGTCGCGGCGATCGCACGGCGCCTGCGCGATCTGCTCCGGCGGGAGGTCGTACTGGTAATCGGCGACTCGCCACATCGCGCTCGGACTATACTTTGCGCCGTGCGCCGCTGCCTCGTTCTCTTGCTCCTGGCCGGGCTGGGGGGGCGCGCGCGGGCCGAGGACAAGAAGACCATCGACGTGGACGGCGACGGCAGCCCCGACGAGGTCTCGCTCGAGCGGAACGGCTCGCTGACCGTCACCTCCGGCAAGACCCGCAAGGTGATCGGCTTCAAGGCGCTGGCCGGATCCGGCATCGGGCGCGGCGTGCTCCAGGTCTACCGCCACGAGAAGCACGTGGTGGTGGCCGCCATCGGCGAGCGCGAGGCGGCCGCTCTCGAGTGGCGGGCCGGCAAGCTGGTCGACGTCTGGCAGGGCGCGGTCGGCCCCGAGGGCGCCGACGGCGAATCGACACTCTATGTGGAGGCCGGCCGGCACGGCCTCATCCGCTATCACGGGCGGGCCGGGGTGACCCGCTGCGACGGCAAGACCGCCTTCCTCTATCCGGAGGTGTACGACTTCAAGACCCGCCGCTTCTGGCCGGCGACGAGCTCGGTGCCGCGCATCCCCGACGCCGCGCCGCTCCTGCGGGCGACCCGCACGCCGCCGCCGGGCGCCGGCCCGGGCGCGAGCGCGCTCGACTTCCGGGTGCTCGGCGCCTCGAGCCAGGTCGGCGCGCAGGGAGCCGGCGACCTGGTGGCCCCGGCCGAGGTGGAGGACGGCAAGGTCGACACCGCCTGGGTCGAGGGGCTGCGTGGGCCGGGCAAGGGGGAGTTCCTGACCGCGCGGGCCAGCCTGAGCGACGGCCGGGTGCGCGCGATCCGCATCGTCCCGGGACACGCCGCGAGCGCGAAGACGCTCGCCGACTTCAACCGGCCGAAGAAGATCGGCCTCCTGGTCGGCGGCAAGCGCGCCTTCGTGGTCCAGCTCGACGATCCGGTCAAGAGCGGCGGCGCGCCCGGCGATCCCTGGTGGATCGTGCTGCCCGAGCCGGTGGCCACCGACTGCGTCTCCCTGGTCCTCATGGAGGCGTATCCCGGGCGGACCGGCGGCGGCCACACGGCGATCTCCGAGCTGGCGGTGCTGACCGAGATGGACCTGGCCGGCGGCGGACTCGACGGGCTGGCCGCGCGGGTCGCGGCGGGAGGCAGCGCCGGCGAACAGGCGGCGCGCCTGCTGGCCCGGGTCGGCGTGCCGGCCGAGCAGGCGCTCCTGGCGGAGGCGCAGAAACCGGGCGCCTCGGCCGAGGGGCTGCTGCGCATCCGGCGCGTGCTCGCCGAGATCCCGGCCGGCGCCGCCGAGCTGGCGCGCGGACTGGCCGCCCCCGGCGCCCATCCGGGCGACGTCGAGCACTTCACGCGGGCGCTCGCCGCCATCGGGCGGCCGGCGGTCGATCCGCTGGTGGAGGTGCTGGGTGCTCGCGCGGGCCTCGCCGAGGGGCGAGCGCGCGCGGCGCTGGCGCTGGGCGGCATCGCGGATCCGGCGGCGCAGAGAGCGCTCATCGCGGCGGCCGGCAGCGGCCCGCGTCCGGTGCGGCGCGCGATCTCGCTGGCGCTGGCTGCGCGCCCCGAGGCGCTCGACGCGGTGGCGCAGGCGGCCGCGCAGGCCAGCGGAGAGAACCCGGCGCGGGAGGCGGATCTGTGGCGCGCGGTCGGGCTGCTGGCCGCCGGCAGCCGGCCGGATCCGGCGCGCGGCGCGGTGCGCGCGATGATCGGCCGGCTGGAGAGCGCGCGCGGCTACGAGCTGCGCGCCCGCCTCATCGAGGCGCTCGGCGAATCGCGCGTGACAGGCGACGACGTGGTGGCGGCACTGGCCGCCGAGCTGACCAGCCCGATGCCGGTCACACCGGAGCGCAGCGGGCGGCGCGACGAGACGGAGCGGGTGGCTCTGCGGCGGATCGCGGTGGTGGCGCTCGGCCGGGTGGGCGGCCCGCGGTCCCGCCAGGCGCTGGCCACCGCCACGCGCGATCCGGATCCCGGCGTGCGCGAGACGGCCGCCGAGGCGATCGCCGCGCGGCCGCGCGGGGCGCAGGGCGCCGCGACCGCCGCGGCCGATCCCGCGCTGGCGGAGCTCATCCGATCGGACGGCTGGGCGCGGGTGAGGCGCGCCGCGGCCACCGCGCTCGGCACCCGGTGCAGAGAGGCCGGACCGGCGCAGGCGCTGCGCGGCGCGATCCGCTCCGATGCCGATCTCGAGGTGCGGCGCGCCGCCCTGTCGGCGCTGGCCACCTGCCGGGCGCGCGGAGTGACCCGACTCTTCCTCGAGGTGGCGGCCGATCGCGGTCAACCGGTCGGCGTGCGCACCCAGGCGGTGCAGCTCCTTGGCGGACTGCGCGACCGCTCGGCGACCGCGCCGCTCGCCGCCGCGCTCGGCCGCGAGCGCGAGCGCGCCTTCTCCGACGCCGACGCGATCCAGATGGCGGTCGCGCTGGCCTACGCCCTCGGCACGCTCGGCGACCCGGCGGCGGCGCCGGCGCTGATGAGCGCGGCCGACGAGAGCTCGGCCTTCCCCGAGATCCAGGCAGCGGCAGCCACCGCGCTCGGCGCGCTGTGCCCGGCGGGTGCAGCCGGGCTCCTGCGCAAGCTGGCCGGCACCGCGCAGCACCAGGTCTCGGCCGCGGCGCGCGCCGCCTCCCGCCGCTGCCGCGCCCGCTGAGCGTGGCGCCGGCTACCACCACTGTGGTGGCCGCGGTGAGAGGGCGGCGCGAACGCGCGGGTTTGCGCCTGGCACATCGGTTGCTCTTCACAGCGGCGAAAGGAGCATCGATGACCACCAGCAAGAAGAGCCTGCGGCAGCTCGATCAGCGCGACCTCTCCCGCGTGCGGGGAGGCATGCTGCTGGAAACGCGCTGCCCTCTCCCATGAGGGCATGGTGCGAACCGAGTAGAGAGAGACCCCGTATACTCGCCGGGGATGGAGGTCCCCGGCTACCGCGTCACGGGTGAGATAGGGCGCGGCGGATCGGCCGCCGCGCTGACCGCGGTGGACGGCGCCGGGCAGCGAGCGGTGGTCAAGCTCTTCCACCTGGTCGGCGACCCGCGGGCCGAGCGCGAGGCGGCGGCGCTGGCGCGGCTCGGCGCGCCGCTGTCGCCGCGGCTCTACGCATATGGGCAGCTGGGCGATGGGCGCCCCTTCCTCGCCATGGAAGAGGTGGCCGGCGAGCCGCTGGCCGCGCCTCCCACAGGCGTGCTGGCGGCGGAGCAGGCGGCGATGTGGATCGCGGCGGCGGCCGGCACGGTCGACGCGATGCACGCCGCCGGCATCGTGCACCGCGATCTCAAGCCGCCGCACCTCATCCGGCGGTCCGGCGGCGAGGTCACCGCGCTCGACTTCGCGCTGGCCCGGCTGGTCGGCGAGACGGCCGATCCGGCGATCGCGCCCCACCTCACGCGCTTCGGCGAGCGGCTGGGCACCGCCGCCTACATGGCGCCGGAGCAGTGCCGCGGCGAGGCCGACATCGGCCCGGCGGCCGACCTGTACGGGCTCGGCGTCATCGCCTTCGAGCTCTTGACCGGGCGGCGGCCCTTCACCGGATCGGCCGCCGAGATCCGCGCCGCCCACGCGAGCGCGCGGCCGCCGCGAGCGAGCGGCTTGGCCCCGCTGCCGGCCGCCGTGGACGAGGTGCTGGGCCGCTGCCTGGCCAAGGATGCGGCCGCCCGCTACGCGAGCGCGGCCTCGTTCGCCGGCGACCTGGCGGCTGCGCTGCGCGAGACGGGGGCGTCGGCGTCGGCCTCGGGGCACGCCGGGGCGGCACCGGCGATCTGGCAACCGGTCGTGGTGCTCGCCTTCGCCTCGCCGGCGCCGGTCGCCGACATCGAGCGGGCCATCGCGACACCGGTGGCGCACCTGGAGGGCGCGCGCTGCGTGGTCGCCTTCTCCGGCGCCTCGCTCACCGGCGCGGTCGAGAGCGCCTGCCGGGCGGCCCGCGAGCTGGTCGCACGCGGCGCGATCAGCGGGCCGGCACTGGTGAGCGTGGCCGAGGCGCGGGCCGGACGCGGCGGCCGCGCTCGCCTGCGCGGCGCCGGGTCGGTGCTGGCCGATCTCGCCGCCGCCCCGCCCGGCGCGGAGATCGCGCTCACCGCCGCTGCGGCAGCGCTGGTCGATCGCGATCGCCTGCGCCCGCTCGACGGCGGCTGGTCGGCGCCGGAGGGCGGGCCGATGTCCGGCGCGCTCGCGCCTCCGGTCGAGCCGGACCTGGTCGACCGCGCATCGATCCTCGCCGCGCTCACCGGGCACGCCGCCGGCGGCCCCGGCATCGCGACGGTCTTCGCCGAGCCCGGCCTCGGGCGCACGCGCCTCCTGTCCGAGCTCGCGGCCCGGATGCCGCAGGCCTGGTGGCTGCGCCCCGACGAGGGGCACGGCGCGCTGGCCGCGCTCATCGATCGCGCGCTCGCCGCGCTGGGCGGAGATCTCGCCGGCCTCCTGCCCGCGCCGGACGCGGCGGCGCTGGCGGCCGCCCTCGGCCGTGGCCCGGCGGCCGAGGGGACTCCGGCCGAGACTCGCAAGCGGGCCGCCGCCGCCGCCGCCGAGCTGGTCCGCCGCGCCGGTCCGCCCGCCATCCTGCTCGACGACGCCCACCGGGCCGACACCATCGCGCTCGACGCCCTCGAGGCGCTGGGCGAGACCGCGGTCTGGCTGTGCGCCACCGCGCGCTCCGGCCTGCGCGACGCCCGCCCCGGCTGGGCCTCGGCGGCGCGCGCGCTCGAGCTCGAGCTCCCCCCGATCGCGCCGGCGGCAGCCTCTGCCCTGCTTCGCCAGCTGGTCGGCGCCGAGTTCGTCCCCGACGCCGTCATCGATCGACTGCGCGATGCCGGGGCCGGCGTCCCGCTCCTCCTGGTCGAGCTGGCCCGCGCCCTGCGCACCAGCGCCCTGCGCGCCGCCGGCGACGCGCCCGGGCTCTACGTCGCCGCCGATCAGCTGGCTCACCTGTCGTCGGTCCCGGTCGCCGAGCGAAACGCGCGCGCCGAGCTCGAGGCCATGAGCGAGCCTCTGCGCCGGCTCTGCGTCCTCTGCGCCGTGCTGGGCGACGAGGTGCGCCCTGCCGAGCTCGACGCCGCTCAGCGCCGGCTGGGCGGCGACTGGCTCGACCCCGGGGTCGGCCTGCGCCGGCTGGCCGCAGCCGGCATCTTGATTCCGGCAGAGAACTCGTTCCGCTTCCGCCACCCGGTCGCCCGCGCCGCCCTCGAGGCGGCCGCCCCGCCCGGCGAGGCCGCCAGCTTCCACCGGGCCCAGCTCGACCTGGTCGAGGAGGCCGGCGACCTGGCCCGCATCGCGGTCCACGCCGCCGCCGCCGGCGAGCGCGCGCGCGCTGGCCGCGCCCACTTCGAGCTGGCCGAGAAGGCCCGCCGCCGCCACGCCTACATCGACGCCGAGCTGGCCTACTCCGCCGCCCTGGGCAACCTCGACGGCGATCCCGACCGCATGGCCGCCCTCGCCGGCCGCGCCTCGGTCCGCTACCAGATCCACCGGCTCGACGATGCCCTGGCCGACGCCACCGCCGCCCGCCAGCTCGCCGAGGCGCAGGGGCGCCCGCGCGTCACGGTCGAGCTGCTCCTGCTCGAAGCGATGATCCTCGACTGGCAGTTCGACATCGATGCCTGCGAGGAGCGCACGGCGCGCGCCCGCACACTCGCCGCCGGGATGGACGATCTCGAGCCGGCCCTGCTTGCCGCCGAAGGGCGCGACGCGTGCCGCCGGGAGGACTTCGCGCGCGGCGCGGAGCTACTCGCGCGCGCCGGCGAAGAAGGTGACTACCAGACTCGCATCACCTCGATCGTGCTGCTCGCCGGCGTGCTCGCCTTCCTCGGCCGCACGGCCGAGTCCGCGGAGTGGTTCGACCGTGTGATCGACCTCTGCGAAGAGGTCGGCGACGACTTTCATCTCGCGATCGCTCTGTCCAACCGAACCGCGCTATGGAGCCGCCTCGGCCGGATCGACCGCGTCAGTCACGACCTGCGCCGAGCGATCGAGATCGCCCGCCGATTCGGGAACGCGCTGGTGGAACGAACCGCCAGCTACAACCTGGCCGAGCAGCTGTACTGGCAGGGCGACCTCGCTGCGGCGCTGCCGCTGGCCCTGCGAACGCGCGAGCTACAGCACCGGTTCGTCGGCGAGGCGGAGCTGCCCGACAGCGCGCTACTGGTCGCCCGCATCCAGGCCGCGTGCGGAAACCACCAGGCAGCGCGCGCCGAGCTGGATCACGTCCGCGGCAGCGAGGGGCTGGCGCCGACCGCGACGATCTTGATTCGAATGCTCGACCTGGTCCTGGCGCCGTCGGCCTCACCAGCCGACTGGGACGCGGTCGAACGCGCCGTTCGCGCCCTCGATCAGGCAGAGATTCTGCTCGAGTTTCAGCGCTTCGCCGGGAAGCGCTGACTCGCAGCGGTGGTACTACGCACCACAAAAGTGGCAGCGGTCGCCACTGTGCACTGCACTCCGAGCGCACCGCGAAGCGCCTGCACACGACTTATGCCAAGCGATGTCGCATAGATCCAGTGGCATGAGGCGTGCTTTGTCACGGGGCACGATGCGCCTTCACTACCACCTCCTCCTCGCGGTCTCGCTGTCGATGGCGGCCTGCGCCACCGAGGTGGAAGGCGAGGACGACGAGCGCAATCTCGATGAGTCCGAGATCATCCTCCACAACAAGCTCAGGACCGAGGAGATCGTCCTCAACTCGCTGACCGGGACCAGCACGGCGATCGCCACCCTCATCGCGAACCCGCTCGCCACCGCCACCTTCGACCCGGACGCCGGCGCCCTTCCCGTCGAGCTCAACGACCCCAACGCGCGCGCCTTCATGAAGTACCTGGTCGAGTGCGCGCTGACCCCGAACGACTCGATCTCGTACACCGCCTACAACGACGTCACCTACTACTTCCGCGGCCTGCACGGCTTCTGCCCCGCCTGGGCCAGCGGCGCGCCCGATCAGGCCTGCCGCGAGATCGTCACCGCCTGCATCCTGACCCGCAACAACGCCGAGGGGAAAGAGGTCAAGCTGTCGGTGCGCGGCAAGACGCTGAGCGGCGCCTCGCTCGCGCTCGGCTCGACCGTCCTGGCCAAGAGCACCAGCTCGACGGGCAGCACCATCGCCAGCTTCCGAAGCTGCCTCCTCACCCAGAACGGCGCCGCCCGCAACTGCGGCTTCACCGCCGCCCAGTCGCTGGTCGGCACCTGTTACCCGGGCCTCAAGGTCACCCTCACCTGCGCCGGCGGCTCGAGCGCCATCGCCGCCCGCGTCTGCAACACGCCGAGCGGCTGCGACCACGGTTCGGCCGACAACCTGGCCGAGGGGACGGCGTGCGGCGTCGGCACCCCGCCGCTCAGCTTCACCTGCGGCGCCGACGGCGCCTTCGCCGCCATGGTGGGCCCGGTCACCTCGGGGCAGGCGGCGAGCGGCAGCTTCTCGAGCGCGGTCGGCGGCACCTTCCCGGCCAGCGAGAACCAGGTCTTCACCATCGAGGAAGGCAGCTTCTACGGCGACCTCTTCGCCGCCGGCGGGCACAACTCGTCGATCAGCCGGACGGTGGACGCCGCCGGCGTGGTGACCACCTCGTACCCGCCGGGCAGCTACGACGCCTTCCTCGACTCCTGGGCCTGCCACGACGCGGGCTGGACCGACGCCGACGCGTACATGAGCGACCGCCTGTGCGCCTCGGTCAACATCAACGGGGTGGCCGCCAACATGTGCGCCGCCGCCAGCCTCGGCGTCTGCGCCGGGCCCATCGCCCCGGTCTGCGCGACCGGTGACACGGTGCCGGTCGGCGACGGCGACAACGGCGGCTGCCGCGACATCGACGACGTGGTGCGCCCGCGCGCGCTCACCGTCCGGCTGCACGATCCCTGCGACCTCGTCCCGGCCGGGCACGATGCGGCCTGCGAGCGCAACGTCATCATCCGCTAGGTTGATGGCCGCCGGCGATCCCAGGGACGAGGCGGTCACCACGCCGTACGGCCGGCAAGAGGTCGGCCTGTACGGCGACCGGCTGGGCGCCGGCGCCGTGGTGGGTGACTTCCTCATCGACGAGCTGGTGGCGGAGGGCGGCTGCGGCGCGGTCTACCGGGCTCGCCACCTGGCCAGCGGCGAGCAGGCCGCCATCAAGGTGCTCCACCGGCAGCACGCCGCCGACGGCAACATGGTGAAGCGCTTCCGGCGCGAGGCGCTGGCGGTCCAGCGCATCGGCCACCCCGGAGTGGTGGCGATCCGCGAGGTCGGCGCGCTGCACGACGGCCGTCCCTTCTGCGTGATGGACTGGCTGGAGGGACAGGACCTCGGCTTCGAGCTGGCCGGCCGCGGGCGGCTCTCGCCCGGCGAGATCCTCGATGTCGCCGAGCAGGTCGGCGCCGCGCTGGCGGCGGCGCACGCCTGCGGCGTGGTCCATCGCGACATCAAGGCGGCCAACGTGATGGTGCGGCGCGACCAGGAGCGCGCCCGCTACACGCTCATCGATTTCGGCATCGCCAAGTGGGCGGCGCCCGGCGAGCAGGCGACCGTCACCTTCGCCACCCTGCTCGGCACTCCGCAGGCGATGGCGCCCGAGCAGATCCGCGGCGAGCCGGTCGACGCGCGCACCGACGTCTACGCCTTCGGCGTCCTCCTCTTCCAGCTGGCGACCGGGCGGTTCCCCTTCAGCGGCAGCGACGCCGCCGAGATCGAGGAGCAACACCTGGTGTCACCGCCGCCGCGGCCGGGCGAGCTGGCGCCGGTGCCGGCCGGCTTCGACGCGGTGGTGCTGCGCGCCCTCGAGAAGCGGCCGGGCGATCGCCACCCGGGCATGGCGGAGCTCCTGGTCGAGCTGCGCGCCGCGCTGAGCGGACGGCCGGGGGCCGCGCGCACCTCGGTCGGCGTCCTGGTCTCGGGCGACGAGGAGTCGGATGCCCTGCTCGACCGGGCGTCGGAGCGGCTGCGGGCGGCCGGCATGACGGTCGCGCTCGACGTCGCGAACGCGGTGCTGGCGGTCATGCCGGGCGATTCGGATGCCGAGCGGCAGCGGGCCATCGCCTGCGCGCTCGAGCTCTGTCAGCCCGGCCTGTCGATCTGCGTGCACGCCGGCGAGGTCGCCCCGGATCGCGAGGGCGAGGGCGCCCTCTTCCAGCTGGCAAGCTGGCCGCCCGCGCAGCCCGACCGGGTCGTGGTGTCGGCCGCGGCGGCGCCGGCTCCGGCAGGCCGCCCGGGCGATCCGCGCATCACCTGGCGCTGAGCCGGTGCTTGCGCAGGAGCCGGTAGACGTGGGTGCGGTCGAGCCCGGCGGCGGCCGCCGCCTCGGTGACCACGCCCCCGTGCCGGCGCAGGAGGTCGACCAGATACTCGCGCTCGAAGTGATCGAGGGCGTGCCGCTTGGCGTCGGCGAAGGGGACCGAGGCGTCGACCGCCATGGCGGCGCCCGACGACAGGGTGTCCTCGATGGGCAGCGCCTCCTCGAACACCAGGCAGCGCTCGAGGTAGTTCTTGAGCTCGCGCACGTTGCCCGGCCAGGCGTGGCGGGCCAGCGAGGCGACGAACTCGTCGCCGGAGAAACGGGTCACCGCGGCCTCATCGCCGCCCAGGCCGCGCAGGATGCGGGCGGCGATGGCCGGCAGGTCGGCGGCCCGTTGCCGCAGCGGCGGCAGCTCGACCCGCACGACGGCGAGCCGGTAGTAGAGATCCGGCCGGAAGGCGCCGAGGTTGATCTCGCGGCGCAGGTCGCGGTTGGTGGCGGCGACCAGCCGGACGTCGACCGGGACGGTGCGCGCCGAGCCGATGCGGCGGACCTCGCGCCCCTCGAGCACGCCGAGCAGCTTGGGCTGGAGCTCGGCCGGCAGCTCGCCGATCTCGTCGATGAAGAGCGTGCCGCCGTCGGCCTCCTCGAAGACGCCGACCCGGCGGGCGTCGGCCCCGGTGAAGGCGCCGCGCTCGTGGCCGAACAGCTCGGCCTCGAGCAGGTTGGCCGGCACCGCGGCGCAGTCGAGCACCACGAACGGGCCGCCGGCGCGCTTGCTCTCCAGGTGGATGGAGCGGGCGGCGGCGGTCTTGCCGGTGCCGGTCTCGCCCTCGAGCAGCACGGTCGCCTCGGTGGCGGCCACCCGCTCGAGCACGGCGAACACCTGCCGCATCGCCACCGACTCGCCGACCAGGAGGCCGAACTGGTGGGCCTGGGAGATCCTGAGCGGCTTGCGGTCGGTGCCGAAATCGAAGCGCAGGGCGGTGCGCCCGAGGCGCAGCGTGCTGCCGCCGCGCAGGTAGGCGTCGACCACGCGGACGCCGTCGAGGATGCTGCCGTTCAGGCTACCGGTATCGCGCAGGCGGGCGCCGTCGTCGCCGATCTGGATCTCGCAGTGGAAGCGGCTGACGGTCGGGTCGTCGATCACCAGGTCGCACAGGGCGGCCGAGCCGATGGTGAGCCTGGTCCCCTCGGAGCAGTGCGAGGTGCCCGCCGCCGGTCCCTCCACCACCTCGAGGACGACGTCGCGGACCGAGATCGGGCCGCCGCTGTCCGACGAGACCCGGACGGTCGGCCCGGCGGGCGGATCGGCGGTGGACATGTTCGAACGCTATCACGACCAGCGACGGCGTAGGATGCGGCCATGCGATGGCTCGCGATCCTCGTCGTCCTGGCGGGCGCCTGCGGCGGCGACGACGACACCTCCGGGGCAGTGGACGGCGGCGGCGGAGCCGGCGACGACGGCGGCGGCGACGTCATCGACGCGCGGCGCGGCGACCCCGGCCCCTCGCTGGGATCGTTCGAGCTCACCTATTACTGGGTCGCCTACGAGGGGGACTACGGCGGGGCGGCCGACAGCGAGCTCTACGATCCCGACTGCGATCTGCTCGCCACCGTGTCGTCCGGCTTCGCCGACGCCATCGCGCTCGAGGGCACCGGTCGTTTGCTCGACGGCCGGCTGCTCAACGTCGATGGCGCCTGCGGCTGCGCCAGCTCGCCCTGCTACATCGAGGCGGACGCCGATCACCCGTGGGGCTACGGGGTGCAGGGCCGCGCGCTGGTCCCCTTCCGCTCGGTCGCGGTGGACGCCGATGTCATCGAGTACGGCACCGGCCTCTACCTGCCGGAGCTCGACGGCCTGACCATGCCGGGTGAGGCGCCCTGGGGCGACTTCGCCCACGACGGCTGCGCGGTGGCCGCCGATACCGGCGGCGGCATCGTCGGGATGCACGTCGACTTCTTCGTCGGGATCAAGGGCGCCTACCTCGAGCTCGACGGCGAGCTCGGCCTGTCCGAGGCCGAGGTCGAGGACGGCGGCGACCGCTGCCCCGACGACCCAAGCGGCTGAAACAGCTGCGCCGGCCGGCCACTCCTCTGGTCACGGGGTGGGGAAATAGCCAGTTAGGGGACGGACCGCGAGGCACGGCCGTTGCACACCCGGCTCGGCCCCGGTGCGTACCCCCTCGCGAGCCGCCCTGCTCGTCGTCCCGCTCTGCCTGCTCGCCGGGCTGGGCCGGCCGGCGCGCGCCGGAAGCGACCAGGATCTGGATCTGCTCGAGCGCGGCACCGTCGTCGCGCGGGTGGCGAACGGCGAGGCCGGGCTCAACGCCTCCGAGATCGTCACGCTGCAGGGCGGCGCGGCAGTGGGCCGGGCCATCTTCAAGCCGGTCGGCGGCACACCGCGGCCCACCGCCCTGTCCATCCTCGCCCGGGTCGGGCGGAGCTCGTTCGCGCGGCGAGAGGCCGCCGCCTCTCGGCTGGCGGTCGCGCTCGGCGTCCCGTACGTGCCGCGCACCATCGAGCGCACGATCGGCGGCCGGCGCGGCTCGCTCCAGCTCTGGGTCGAGAAGGCCGGGCGCGCCCGCGACCTGGCCGCGCCCGACCGCGAGCTCGACCGGTCGGCGGCCGAGATGGTCCGGGTGTTCGACTACCTCATCGGCAGCTCGGACCGGGGCGGCAACAACCTCATGGTGCGCCGGAGCGGAGAGACCTGGCTGCCAATAGCCATCGACAACTCGAACTCCTTCCCGCGCGCGCCGCTGCCGCGCTTCCGCTGGCCGCACGCCTGGGTGAAGGGACAGACCGGCCCGCTCCTGCCCGAGACGCGCGCCTTCATCGACCGGATCGACCCGGCCGAGGTCGCCGGCATCCTGCAGGGCGCCGGCATCGAGCGCGACGCCGCGGTGCACGTCCTCCGCCGCCTCGCGCGCATGAAGCGCGATGCCTCGTTCCTCGAGGTGCCGTCCGGCCGCGCCGGCGCGCTGCGCATGCAGCTCCGCATCACGCGAACCGGCCTGTCGCGCTCGCAGGGCCTGGCGCGCGCCGAGCGCGACGCGCTGGACGCGCTGGTGGTGGACGCCTACGGCCCGGCGCCGCAGAAGCTCGGCATCATCGCGTCGGCCGGCATCCACGGCGGTATCCCCGGCACCGGCCCCAACCTGGGCAGCGAGGCCGGCTTCGCCTGGCGCAGCGATCCGGCCAGCGGCCGGCGCAAGCTCATCCTGTACGGCTCGGGCGGCGGCAGCATCCTCTTCTGGGGCCGCAAGGCGGTGTCGAGCACGCTCCAGCTGAAGCCGCAGATCGAGCGCAAGATCGCCGCCGCCGGTCTCACCGTGGCGCGCAACCACCCCATCTTCGGCGACCGCATCGCGATCTCGCCGCCGCTCATGTCGATCTACGCCAGCCGCTCGGGCGGCCTGGGCCTCTCGGTCGACGTGCCGCCGCTCTTCTCGGTCTTCGGCCTCGGCTTCCCGATCGTCAGGAACGAGTTCTCGCTCTACATCTCGCACCCGCGGCTGTCACGGGTCTCGAACCGCGTCCT
>Ga0111539_10004246_pt1 | contig 18767 bp, 17 predicted proteins | sample RhiMethybrSRZTD1_FD_79667 | JGI IMG/M metagenome (GOLD analysis project Ga0111539, IMG submission 79667) | Populus rhizosphere microbial communities from Tennessee, USA - Rhizosphere MetaG P. TD hybrid SRZTD1 (version 2) (version 2) | ecosystem: Host-associated > Plants > Roots > Rhizosphere >... | reverse complement strand
TCAAAAATTTCGAATCTTTTGCCCTATTAGCACTTTCTAATGGTCACGGCGCAGATTTTGCTACTGGAAAGCGCCAAGTGCCAGCATACGTATGTTCTCGGGTAATTCTCCGAGTGATTTGGCTGACCTCAGTGAGCCTGCAATTTGCCCTGTAGCGCTCTGTTGACGTCCGGCTCCCACAAAATTTTGCGTTAGAGACTTTCCTTTGGAAGTCAGTACAAGGAGGAATGAAATGTCCCGATTGCGACCCTTTAAGAACTTTGTGCTCGGGTTGGCGGTTTTTGGAATTATCAGCATCGTCGCAGGCACTGCCAAAGCCGACATTGTTGTTGTCACAGGAGTCAACAACCAGGGCACCGATAACGTCCTGTTGAATCCTGCCACCAACGTGCTTACCGTAACCGGTACAGTCGGCCAAAATAATCTACTGGTCAACTTTACCTCGACCAGTGGCTCCCATCTGTTGAACGCTAATCCATCTGGTCAGGCAACCGTAAGTGGAGGCACCGGAAACGATCCACTTACGCAATTGACCTTCGGTCTAGCCAACAACAGCACATTCACCCGCGCAGTCTTCAACATCAATGCCGCAGTCAATGGAACGGTCACCCTCACGGTGACGGGAATCAACATCACTGGCGGCACGTTTGTAGACACCTTTACCGTGGACGCGAATGGTCAAAATTTCTTTACCGTAACCGCCATAAACGGTCAGCTAATTCAGACCATCAGTCTGAGTGGCGTTCAGATGGAAGACGTCAGACAGGTCCGACTCGGTGGCGGTGCGATTCAGCAAACGATTCCCGAGCCGGCCAGCATGTTCTTACTGGGAAGTGGCCTTGTCGGAGCAGCCGCTGGTTTTCGAAAGCGTTTTCGAAGGAAGTTAGGCTGAAACTCGATTGAGTTTCGCCTGGCAGTAAGCGAGTGTCCTGTGTATTAACTTCCCTCGCCCCGACCGAGGGAATTTTCAATGGCTGGTATGTTTGAGCGTGCATTGCCCGCTTCGCTCGTCAATCCAGACCTTAACCAATGTGTTCCACTTCCAGTGCTGCGGACTGGGAGCAACGCTATTGTCGAACCTTTTTAGGAGATTAAATGCCCAGGTTTTCGAACCTCAAGAATTCATTGCTGGCCCTCGCGGTTTTCGGCGTGATCGCGCTTTCCCACGGAAGCGCCCAGGCCGATCCGATTTCGGTTTGTACCGGGAGTGGATGCAGCACCACCAACGTGACCGGTTCAATCGTGGCTGGCAACGGAACCGTTACCATTACCCTTAACAACAATCTGACCAACAGCCAGGTGGTCAGCGTTATTCAAAACGTCAGCGGTGTTTACTTTCAGGTAAGCGGCTACAACGGCGGCGCCGTTTCGCTTTCCGCGAGTAACAGCACCCAATCAACCAATATCGATGGTTCTGGAAACGCGGTTCTCGCTGGGGCAGTGAATCCCACTGGATGGGCAGCTGGCCACAGCGGGACTACCATCACAGCCTGCGTGGTATGCGCCTTTGGCATAGGCCCAACGGCTGGACCAGAGCAGACGCTTATTGGCGGAACTGGAAGCGGAGCTTATGCGAGTGCAAACGGCAGTATTGCTGGAAACAACCCGCACAACCCGTTCCTGGTCGGCACTGTGACTTTCACTCTTGTCGTGCCGGGAGTAACCGTCAACTCGACTTTCACTAACGTAGTAATCCAATTCGGTACAGAAGCAACTCCTCCGCAAACTCAGCAAGTTCCCGAACCGGCAAGCATGTTCCTGCTCGGCACGGGTCTTCTTGGAGCTGCGGCCGGATTGCGCCGTCGTTTTGGAAAGAAGAAGTAGTTGGGTATGAATGTGTTTCCACATCTGCTTTGCCACCGCAGATGTGGAAGCACGAACCTTGAACCGGGTGCTATGTGCGAGATCATAAGTGCGGTATTGGTTTTGCTCGGATAATTGATCACTCGATCAAAAAGAGGGGGAACAAATCAATGAGCCGTCTAATCAAGACAACTCTCATGGGCGTCCTGCTGACCGTAATGTTGGGCATCGTGGCCGCGGAAGCCAAAGCGGATCCGGTGACCTTCAGCACCACAGGCGTCTTTAGCATTAGTGGTACTAACGTCGTCAACTTTACCAACATACAGGGAACGACGACGGTTACTTTTAACGGCACGACGAATCCGGTGAACACGCCTGCGGGCACGAGTTTTGGCGACCTCGTCGTCACCACCACCGTGCCGGCGAACCTGCTGGGTCCAGCGATAGCAGGTAATTTCACCCTGAACTTCATTCAGGTTTCACCGGCCGGCGCGGGCAGTTTAGTGGCAACGCTTAATGGAAATCTCGGTTTCAATCAAGGTATCGCCACATTGACCTTCTCGACTACGACTCTCAGCATCGGAGGCTTTACCTATACAGTTAACCCGGTCTATACGATCGCGTTGCCGGTGACCGGTGTAGGTGGCGGAGCAGGAACAGGAACCACGACGATTCAAGGTACCGTCGTTGGTAGCGCCGTTCCGGAGCCAACCAGCATGTTCCTGCTTGGAACGGGCTTGCTTGGTGTTGCGGGTGCGGTCAGACGACGCTTCAAACGCTAGTAGCGAATCTATTCGAACCTCATTCAGTCGCGGGTGAGGTTGGACCTATAAAAAATGTACCAAGGGTGAATTTTGTGCGGTCCCGTGGTCAAGAGGGAGTTTGTGCGCATGTACGCTGAACCAATGATTCTTCCCCTGGATGCCAACGGCCGGATCTACGCAATACAGGACGAAAAAGGAAATACCATCGGGACGGGCAGTCGTGAGGTCTGTGAAGTGCTTCTTTACATAATCACGAAGCCCGCTTCGCCCAGCAGTTCCGGGCTTGCAAACGTTTCGCTCAGGCAGCGATCAAATGTGCGGGCTGCTATTAGTATCTAGCTTTCGGGTCGGGCGACGGCAGCTTCAAGGGCTACTGAAGTTGCCGTTGTCATGACTCATCGTTTCTGGTGCGGAAGTTTAACGATGAGTACGAGAGCTGAAACCCTCGCAAAAATAAAACTTCATCTCCTAGGGAATTCTTCCTGCATCCTTGCTCGCACCTGGATACGGGTGACGCTGAGTAATGGTCTTGCTGTTGAAGCAGTGGTTTGATTCTGCCTGAACAAGGAATTTCTGGCAGCGTATTAACTCTGAGTGAATTTTTCCTTTGGTGTGCCCCGTGAAGCAGAGTCGATTTGGAACGCTCAAGAAGGTCTCCGGCAAATTGAGACAAATGTGGCTCGGTAAAGACGAGAAATCTGCAGAACCGCCAGCGCCTCGACTGTTGGTGGTCGATGATGAAGAGTCGATCTGTTTCTCAATGAGCGAATACTTCTCACTACAGGGTTATAAGGTCGATACTGCGTGTGAAGTGGAAGAAGCTGAGAAACTTCTCGGGGCCACAAACTACAAAGTCGTAATCCAGGATCTTCGCCTCACGATGACCAACAACCATGACGGTTTGGACATGATCCGGCTTATCAGGGAACACAACCCGCAAGCCCGAATCATCGTGTTAACTGCTTATGGTTCGGCCGAAATCGAGGATGAAGCGCGACGTTGTGGCGCCGATGCATTTCTGAGAAAGCCGAAACCCCTCTCACAGGTAGCCCAGGTTGTTCAGGGCCTCATCGAATCCCCGTCGCGAACCGCCCGCCACGCGTAGTTGCCACAAAAAGGCACAAAAAACACATAAGGTTTTTTCCCGAGGTCTGCAAGGGAACGCGTCGTCTCTGTTTTGTAAGTGTGATTGGTCGTCTCTATTTTGTAAGTGTGATTGGTCGTCTCCGTTTTGTGAGTTTGATTGGTCGTCTCTATTTTGTGAGTTTGATTGGTCGTCTCTATTTTGTGAATTTGATTGGTCGTCTCTGTTTTGTGAGTTTGATTGGTCGTCTCTGTTTTGTGAATTTGATTGGTCGTTTCGGCTGTCTAAAACATTTTGTGCTTTTTGTGCCTTTTTGTGGCCTGATTTCTTTGTGCCTTTTTGTGGCTAATGAAAGTCGTGGGAGGGTGTGGCGGCGACGGCAAATGTGAGCGGCTGCACGTGGCTGGCTTTTACTGAAATAACATTGTCCTGGTTTTGCAGCGCCCCTTCGATTAAAAGAAACGGGTGGCCCACCAGCTCAAACCGGTACTTTTCGAAGAGTTGTGGCGTGACGATAATGTTGCTGACGCCTGTCTCGTCCTCGAGACTCAGGAACATGAAACCTTTCGCAGTCCCCGGACGCTGACGAACAATTACCCATCCGGCCACTTTTACAAGAGTGCCATTGCGCAACTTCCTGATGTCGATTGCTCGCAGTGCCTTGAGTTTCTTCAACTCTCCACGATGATAAGCAACCGGGTGTTTTCCGATCGTCAATCCGGTGCCGCGGAAATCAGCGTCCACTCGTTCAGTTAACGTCATCTGCTGCAGCGGTGAGTTGCCGTCTTTTTCAAGCAACTCGTCGTATAGTTCGCCGGCCGCACGCGTCACCCGCTCAACCTGCCACAGCGCATCGCGACGTGTGGAGGTTTGAATAAAATTCAACGAGCCAACCGCAGCCAGTTTTCTCAATTCATCTTTACGCAGCCCGGGCACACGGTTGTGCAAATCGTCGATGCCCACAAAGGCTCCGGACGCCCTCTCGTTAACAATTGCCTCTCCTGATTGCTGGCTCAAGCCTCTGACATATCTCAATCCGAGACGAACCGCGAGCGTAGAGTCTTCCTGTTCCTCGATCGTGCAAAGCCATTCAGAGCAGGTGATGTCGATCGGCAAAACTTTCAGCCCGTGACGTTGCGCATCTTTAATGATGGTGAATGGCTGATAAAACCCCATCGGTTGATTGTTTAGAATCGCGGCCGTGAATGCTGCCAGGTAATTACATTTAAGCCAGGCGCTGGCATAAGCAATCAAAGCAAAGCTGGCCGCGTGCGACTCGGGGAAGCCGTAAAGCGCAAACGAGCTGATGGCCAGGACGATCTCTTCCTGTGTCTTTCCGAGGATCCCGTTTTTCGTCAGCCCTTGTCGCAGTTTTACTTCAATCGCTTTCATGCGTGCTTCGGAGCGTTTGAAACCAAACGCGCGGCGCAACTCTTCGGCCTCGCCTCCGGTAAAGCCGGCGCAAACCATGGCCATCCGCAGAAGTTGTTCCTGAAATAACGGTATTCCGAGGGTGCGTTTTAAGATGGGCTCCAGTGCCGGATGAGCATAAGTCGCCGGTTCCCTGCCCTGCCGGCGTTTAAGGTACGGATGGACCATGTTGCCGACGATTGGTCCGGGTCGAATGATTGCCACCTGGACCACGATGTCATAAAAGTTTGCCGGCCGCAGCCTTGGCAAACACGACATCTGGGCACGGCTTTCAACCTGAAACATTCCGATCGTATCGGCGTTTTGTAGTGCCTGATAAACCGCGGGGTCGTTTTGAGGCAGATGGGCCAGATCAACTTCTTCGCCGTACGAGTCGCGAATCAACTTGAGCGAATCTTCCAGCACCGCCATCATTCCCAGCCCAAGCAGGTCGACTTTGATCAATCCCAGGTCCGCACAATCTTCTTTGTCCCATTGGACCACGACACGTCCGGGCATTGCGGCCGGCTCGAGCGGCACGATGGAATCGAGTGCTCCCTGGCAAATCACCATGCCGCCTGAATGCTGGCCCAGGTGGCGCGGCAGATCCTGCACCAGTTGATAAAGCTGGAAGAATTTTTTGATGCGCGGGTGGCGTATGTCCAGGCCTGCATCACGGAATTGTCGCTCGCTGGAATCGCTTGGATCTTTCCATTCCCACGTATGGACGAGGCCGGCAAGACGTGCAAGCGTGTCTTCGTCAAAATCGAGAACTTTGCCGACCTCGCGTGCCGCTGAACGTCCTCGATAGGTGATGACGTTCGCGGTCATTGCCGCGCCGAGTTTTCCGTAACGCTCGTAAACGTATTGAATTGCCTGTTCGCGTTTATCCCCGCTCGGCAGATCGAGATCGATGTCGGGCCATTCGCCTCGTTCTTCGGAAAGAAAACGTTCGAACAAAAGATCCATGCCGACCGGATCGACCGCAGTGATCCCCAGCGAATAACAGACGGCGCTGTTTGCAGCCGAGCCGCGTCCCTGGACCAGAATTCCGTGGCGGTTACAGAACCGAACAATGTCCCAAACGATCAGGAAATAACCTTCCAGCTTGAGTTTCTCGATCAAAGCCAGCTCGCGTTCGAGTTGCGGCCGTGCTCTTTCGTAAGTAGGCATGCCATGCATGCCGGTGTAGCGTCCGCGCGCCCCTTCTTCCGTGCGCTTGCGCAGAAAGGAGGTCATGGTTTCGCCGCGGGGCACAGGATACTTGGGAAACTCGTAGCCGAGATCTTCGAGCGTAAACTTCAGTCGCGTTGAGAGCTCCGCAGTATTGGCAATTGCTTCAGGCAGATCGGCGAAGAGCCGCTCCATCATCGCGCCTGACTTCAGATATCGCTCTGAATTTTGCGCGAGCAGGCGCCCGGCAGTTTCCAGTCGCACGTGATTGCGAATGCAGGTGAAGACGTCAGACACTTCGCGGCGTGACGGTGTCGCGTGGCAAACCCCGTTAGTAGCAAGTAACGGCAAATGATTGCGCCTGGCGAGTTCGATCACGAGATGATTACGGGCTTCTTCTTCGCGATCGAGATGTCGCTGTAGTTCCGCGTACACGTTTTTCCTGCCAAACAGATCGAGGAGCCAATCGATTTCGCTCTGAGCTTTGGCTGTATTCTCCGGATCTCTGGGATGGATGGCAGTTGCGATTGGCCCATCAAAGCTTCCGGTCAAACAGATCAAGCCTTTGGCGTGTGCGGCCAGTTCGTCAGCGGTGACGATGCTTTCACCCGGCTTTGCGTGTTTCGGCACCCGCAACTTCATCAACGTGATGAGTCGACAGAGATTCTGATAACCGGTGCGGCTACGGACGAGGACGGGAATGGAGCAAGTGCCTCGTGCGCCTGGTTTTTGAACGCTTATCTCGGCCCCGATATGAGCCTTGATGCCGGTCCTTTTTGCAGAAAGGTGAAATCGCGGTGCGCCATAAACTCCATCGCGGTCCAACAAAGCCATCGCCGGCATCTCCAACTCGAGACCGGCAGCAATCAACTCTTCAGGCACCGAAGCGCCTTCCAAAAAACTAAAAGCCGACCGCGCATGTAGCTCAACATACATAAAATGTTTTAGCCAAAAAGGCAACAGGAGCAGAAAGCAGGAGCAGGCGGTGAGACCTGCTCCTGTAGTCTGCACCTGCTCCTGTTGCCTTTTTGTGGCTAATCATAGTTTCCTTCGACGAACCAGTGCTCGGTGGCTAGCTCGCGATAGATGCGATAAAGAGTTTGGTGGCCCTGGCGCTCGAGGGTTACGTCCCATTCGTCTCGCGCCCAACTATCGTCACGCCACCAATCGCCGGTGGTTCTCCAGGGACCAGCCAGCGCGACAACTTTTCCGTAGACACTGCGCTGTTTGCCCCAGGCGCTGATCTGCGTGGGGCAACCCTGATCGGCTTCGACAATTGCCTTCAGTGGTGGACGATAACGGCGAAAACCGAGGCATTGCTGATTGCCAATTGTCGCTTGTCGATTGTTTTTTCTTTGAGTCTGCAACGTGAAGCGTTTCATACTAAACGCGTCGGGGCGGTGTGTGTCGAGCAATTCGGGCGAACCGACATTCTGCTCGCCCACAAGTTTGGCGAGTCTCGCGAGCGTCAGTTCCAGTTTGTCGGGCGCCGGCGCAAGCGGCACGAAAAGTCCGTTCTGCAACACGCGCGGTTTGACCGGTTCGCAGGCGATTGAAACTGACGTGACGGCTGCCGCCGGGGGATGCATTTCCGTATCGAGCAACAACAACTTCAGAAATACTTTGTGATCGCGCATGGGGTGAGGCAAAGAGAGTTTACGTTCGTGTGTGCTCTTATTTTCGAGTTGCAGACTCACGGACAGCTCATTCGTCGCGAGGGCATAAGCATTCAGAGCAGCGCAGAGTTGATGCAACAGACGGGCGAAAATAAATGAGAGCGGCTCAAGTTCGCTAAGAGGATGATCGAGCTCGATTGAATTTGCAAAAACAGGTGGAGGTTGTTTGACCTGAAGATGTCGCTCGGTTTTGCCGGCAGCGAGTTGCTGAAGTTTTATTCCCGCTTGTCCCAAACGTTCGGAAACGCCTGAAACCGGAAGCGCGGCAAAGTCAGCAAAGGTGCGAATACCCCAGAGTCGCAGTGTTTCCAGAATCTGATCGGCGACTTTTTTGTCGACGTTAGCCAGCGAGTAGTCGAGATGATCGAGAGGAAAGTCGCCGAGGCAGGTTAACTCCTCACCCGGAGAGACGAAGGTAATTCCTTTGAGGTGCGTAGCGGCATGGATTGCGGCATCGGGATTTGCAGCTATGGCTACACTGATCGCAGTTTCCGCACGCTGAACAACCTCAGTTGCGAGCTGGTAAGGAGAGCCAAATAACAACTCACATCCTTCAACATCGATTACAACGGTCCCCTTCCCGATCTCGTCCACGATCGGTGAAAAGCCATAGGCAAACTCCGTCAAGGCCGGCATCTCCGGCGCATGTATACAAGCAAACATCGTAAACAAAAATCCACGAAAATTTCAGAAAATCAATCCGTCAAATCTGTGCCGCTCTGAACTGGCTCTCACTGCGCCAGGGAGAAATCGGACGCTGACGTTTTACCCTGATCGCGTTGTGGCGGAGGAGCCGGGCTCGCGACCACTCTGCGGCTCCGTTCATCTCGAGCGTCAGCGCAGCACACGAGCGGGTACACGCCTCTTCAGAAACGACCGTCAGCACGGTTGGTCTATCCTCGACGGTCCGACGAAAGCGATACCACCACGAAGATATGATCCGGCGCGCATCCTTTCCCGCCACATCGCCCAGATCGAGGATTACCAACCCGAAGCCACCCGCATGTAACAACAGATCGGCGGCCTTAAATGCGTGCTCGAGATTGCCGGCACAACGAACCCATAACAGCCGCTCGAAATCCACGCCCGCTGCCGTCGCAGCCGTCGGCGCAAACACGTCATTCGTATCCACGAGAGCACACGTCTCTTCATGCTGCGTTGCATAAGCAAGCATTGAATACATCAGGCTGGTACGCCCTGATGATGCCGGCCCAAAAATCTCACTAATTGCGCCACGCGGCAGGCCGCCGGTTGCAGCGTCGATCTCACTGACGCCGGTGGAAAGTGTCTCGACGACAGCTTTTTCATGAACTCTAAAGGCATCGCCAAAACGACTGACCATGCCGGCCTCGAACTCTGTTTTTGAGAATGCTGCTTTCATGATTAAGTTAACGTTTCTCTGCATCCTCGCCATACAGGTGCTATATGACTTATAGGACCTATGCCGAAAAAATCTTTCAAAAGCCCGGCAGAAGCTCTGATTCCACCGCGGCCAACGCTCTCGTCACTCAAAACCGCCGCCGCCGATTGCCAGGCCTGCGACCTCTGGAAAACGGGGACGCAGACCGTTTTTGGTGAAGGGGCCAGGCGCGTAAAAGTCATGTTTATTGGCGAGCAACCGGGCAACGAAGAAGATCTTTCAGGCAGACCTTTCGTCGGTCCTGCCGGTCGTTTGCTGGATGATGCACTGGAAGCTGCAGGCATCGATCGCAAGCAAACCTACGTCACCAATGTCGTCAAACATTTCAAGTGGGAGCCACGCGGCAAACGCCGTATTCACAAAAAACCAAACTCTCTCGAGATTGCTTCCTGCCGTCCCTGGCTGGAAGCGGAAATCGCGCTTATCAAACCTGGCGTAATCGTTGCTCTCGGCGCTACCGCCGCCCAGTCTCTGCTGGGTCCCCAATTCCGAGTCACCCAACAACGCGGCGAATTCATTCCTTCAACTCTTGCTCCCTACGTCATGGCCACAGTTCATCCTTCCTCAATTCTTCGTGCTCCTGACGATGAAACACGACACCTCGAATTACGCGCGTTTATCGACGACCTCAAAAAACTCGCGAAGGTAATCAAATAGCTCCGTTCCGCGCCGTGGCTTTAGCCCGGTGGTGGTGTTCAATCGCCCTATCCAGAAGGGATTCAAAATCCGGACGATGAGGGGCTAACTGATCACCGGGCTAGAATCACGGCGCGCGACGCGAGCCGAGCCGTAATGGTCTCCCCCGCATTACCGCGCTCGGCTCTAAAAAACTACTTGACGTCGCGCTCCATATGTTCGAGAATGTTCGCTCAATTTTCGGTTGTCAACCGAAAATTCATTCTGGGCGGCAAGAGGGAGAAGTTAGTTATGCCAGTAACGGCCAAACAAAAAAGAATCTTTGATTTCATCCGGGGATATATGGAATCCAATCAGGAAGCACCCACCATCGCTGAGATTGGCCGGAAATTTGAGATGAGATCGTCAGCCAGCGTTCACGCTGTGCTCACGGCTCTGGAGAGAGAAGGGTTAATCAAACGCATTCCCAACGTCAGTCGGGGAATCCAAATCGTGGAACAAAAGGAGGGTGAGGGCGGCGGCGATGGAGATAATGAAATCCCTTTAGTGGGAACCGTTGCTGCCGGCTATCCGATTGAGGCAATTCTCACCAACGACACCATCTCCGTACCCAAAGACATGCAGGGACGTGGACGCACCTTTGCCCTGCGCGTACGCGGCGAATCGATGATCGACGAAAACATCCAGGATGGCGACATCATCATCGTCTCGTCGCAAAAAACTGCCGAAAACGGTCAGATGGTAATTGCGCGTATCGATGGCGACTATGCAACGGTGAAAAAGTTTTACCGTGAAGCTGACTTTATTCGTCTCGAACCTGCCAACCCGCAGTTCAAGACGATCTTTATCAAGACTCCGGAAAGGATCGAGATCCAGGGTGTGGTGAAAGGTTTGATTCGCAGGTTTGCCGCGTAAAGGCACGAAAAAGACTTAGCCACAAAAAGGCACAAACACACAAAAGGAAATCAACAGAAGGTTAGGTTATGTCGAGCGTAGCACTGAGTGAGGTTGAGTTTCTTGGGTTTGCGCTGGGTGACTGTACTGTCAACCTGGACCAAACCTCAGCGAAGTATCTGCGAGTCGTGCACGGTACGGCGCTGGAGCTCGCAATCCACAATCAGTTTGGCGCCGAATACGGCGGCTTCTGGTTGCTATTACCACAAATCACTCAACTACGCCGTCTCCCCGAATACTACTCCCCGGAAGAAGCACCACTCGTCGAGTTCGCAATCGAAGCCTATCTCGCAGCACAAATCCGCGAGTTCGGCGTTTAGTCTGCGGCGACAGTAGTAACGACTTCTTCTTTCTTTTTCGTTTTTAGTACGACGATAAAACCGATCCCGAGCATGATCATTGCGCCGCCGGCGAGAGTGCGCCAGCCGAACTCTTCGCCCAGGACAATCATGCCGAGGATAACTGCGACTACGGGAGTCACTAATGCGATCAACATCGATTTGGTGACGTCCATGTTCAGGACTAACCAGTAGTAAAGCAGGAACGCGATTACTGAACCCACGATCGCGAGATAGAACATCGCGACGACGGCGATCGGCGTCCAGTGAAAGCGAAGAGGATTGCCCTCCAGCGGAATGCCGACACTAAGCAGCAGCAGTAAACCAAACAACATTTGACCGGCACTGAGCACTGCCGGATTGAGATGTTTTCCGAACGCCTTCACGAGCACATTTGAATAAGCCGCAAACATCGCGCTCAGTACCAACGCCACGCAACCGGCCAGCGCTTGCCTGCCGGAAACTACGAGTTGATTCGAAAAAACCACGCCCACACCGCACACACCCAACACAACGCCGCCAATCTTCTTCCAGGTTAAGCGTTCCGATGGGAGATGAAGATGCGCAAAGACAAGTCCAAACGCCGGAAGCGTGGCTTGCAGCAGGGCAGCGAGTCCTGAGGTGATGTACTGCTCGCCCCAAAACACCAGACCGTAGTTGAGTCCGAACGAAAGGATTCCTGAGCCGGCCAGCAGAATCCAATCTGCGCGTGCTCGCGGCAATGGAATTCGTCGAACGCGAATTAGGAAGAAAAGAATGCTGCAGGCAATTACGAATCTGACGCCCGCAAAAGTGATTGGAGGCAGGTCAGCCAGACCAAGCTTGATAAATAGCCAGGTAGAGCCCCAGATACCGCAAAGGATCAGCCAGACGAGACGTGCTTTCATCGATCATTGCCAATTGCCGATTGCCAATTGCCAATTTCTCCAATTGGCAATCGGCATTTGGCAATTGGCAATGAAAATTATCCGTGTGGTTGCGTTTTGATAATCGCGAACGCAGCACCCTGCGGATCGATCAGGATCGCAAAACGTCCAACGCCGGGAATGTCTTCAGCCGGCTTCATGACGTGTGCCCCAAGTTCAGTGGCCTTCTGAACCGTGGTATCAGCATCCTCGACCGAAAAGTAAACCAGCCAGTGCGGCGGGATGGGGCCCATTTCAGGCATGAGCGGGTACATACCGCCGATTCCCTTACCATCATTGTTGAAGAGCGTGTATGGCATGGGACTATCACCAAAGGGTTGTTTGGTCCAACCAAACACGTTCGAATAAAATTCGCCGGCTCGTTCGGTATCGTTGGTGCCAAGCTCGCTCCAGGTCGCCGAGCCCGGCACACCCCAAACACCTGAACCTTTCTGGTCGTACGCTTGCCAAATCGCGAAGACGGCGCCGGTCGGGTCCTTTATAACAGCCATTCGTCCATGGGTAGCCACATCGAATGGACCATTCATCACGGTCGCGCCTTCGGCTTTCGCTTTTTCAACTTTCTCATCGGCATTAGTAACCGCCACATAGGTCAACCAGTGAGGGGGAACGCCCTGCTCAACCATGTCGGGCATTAGCTTGTAGAGCCCACCGACATCTTTGCCGTCAAGTTTCAACATCGTGTACACCATGTCTGGTCCCATCGGGTTGTCCTGGAATTCCCAGCCAAAGAGTTTTCCGTAAAAACTTTTCGCGGCATCGTTGTCGCTGGTGCCGAGCTCCACCCAACAAAAGTTTCCGGGCTTGACTTCGGGTGTCTCTTGCATTCTTGCTTCGGTCATTAAAGTAATCCCTCCTATCGACAAGTACATTGAGGCGCTTTTCAGCGACGTGGAAAACGGGGAGAAACTTTTTCTGATTTAGGAAGCGGGTAATCTATCACTTTCTTAGACGGGGATAAAGCAGCACCCGGATGAACGCGGGTGGATTTAAGAATGATTTAAAACGAAATGGGCTGCTTCCAGCAAGCTGAAAGCAGCCCAATCCGTTTTCCTACAGTTTGCCGAAGCTCCCTATAGGATGGCAACCAAAGCATGTACACACTCAAGCTGCCAATTTGTATCCCGATGACCAACTGGCGGTCAGTCAATCTCCGGTCAGCACTCGAATCGTTTTCACAATCCTCGCGCCCTTGCGGGCACGGTGCCGTTAGGTTTTTGTTTTGGTGGCTTTTCCTCCACCGCCGATTACGCTCCGGCAACGAAGCTCAACTTTCGTTGTGCCGCTTTGCTCCCTTCGGCGGGTCCTTGCCTCCGGGTGCCATTCGTTTTTATTCGAATGGCTCGAGAAAGTCTCGCAACCTTCTCTAGCTGAGCCTTTCGGCTCCGATTAGGGCGTCAATAGAATCAACAGCCGCCTGTCTCTTCTCTCTCTCGGGCGTCACCGCCCAATTGCCGATCCCTTCATCGGTCTCGAAGGCCGCAACCCTCGCGACAGGGTGTTTATACTCCTACACTGTTTTTAGATCAAATTTTTGTGTGTTTTATTTTTTGGTTTTTAGTGCAGCAGCAATTTTTCTTTTCGTGTCCTGCATTTCTTCGTCGCTTTTGTATTTCGTTCGCGGCCAGAAAAAACCTTTCAAACCGTCTTTTCTTCGACGCGGCACTACGTGAACGTGCAAGTGAGGCACGCTCTGACTCACGCGATTATTCATCGCGACAAAACTTCCTTCCGCATCCATCGCTGATTCAATTGCAAGAGAAAGTAATTGCGCCGCTTCGAAATAAGGTGCAACGAGTTTCACCGGCAGTTCGCCGAGTGTTTCTACGTGTTGGCGCGGTACCAGCAACGTATGTCCGGGAAATAATGGACGATGATCGAGGAACGCTACGGCGTTCTCATCTTCATAAACTATCGTCGCCGGCAGTTCACCAGACACAATTCGACAAAACAGACATCCGTCAGCCATAAAATCCGTTCTCTATCCGCGTTTATCCGCGTCCAAATAGCTCGTCGAAACCGGGACGGACAAAACTCCGCGCCTCCGGAAAACCATTTTCGAGACGCCGCCGCAGCCGCTCGAGCTGCAATATCAACGGCACGATCGACTCTTCGCGTTCCGGCAACGATAACTGCATCATCCGCCATGCCGCAATCGACCGATCGATACCGATTAGCGCGACCTTTGCCGAACCGTCGGAATCCTTCGGAAAATCGGTCTCAAGCTCTTCCTTTTGCCCCGAAAGCGCCCTGATCGTCTTCACCGCGATCTGATACTGGTACCACTGGATGACTTCGCGCGCGTCCTCCGTACTACTGATTTCGTTTGTTTGATCGAACTCTCGAAACCAGTCGCTGGCGGCATTCGCATATTTCTTGCCCGCGTTCGTCAACGGATGATTATCAACGAGCTGCCGTTTGCGTTTATGACAAATGTCGTCGTTATTCGCGTTAAGATCGAAACCTGCGCGTGTGGCCCATTCGCCGATCATCTCGCGCGTTTCCTGAAAGATCGTACCGAGCTTTTTCCAGAAAGCTTCGTTACGAAGGTCATGGTTCTCGAACAAGTCGCTGTCTTCCTGCTCCGTAGCATAGACCAGGCAACGTGAGGTTAAAGGACACCGTTCACACCAACGATCGCAATAGTTGTAGACGCCTGAGATCAGATCAGGATTCGTGGCGAGTTCGGTGAGGGTTCTTCGTCGCATTGATTTGTCTCCTTGATGAGGATTAAGGTTGGCCTCATTCTAAGCTACTATCGCTCGAAATGACAGCCGGCTTGAAAAAACAATTCGCTGAAGTTTTTCAACAGTTGGAGAAGTTTGAATTATTGCTATTGTCCGATTCCAATCTTCCTAATGTCGCGACACTGGTTGCCGGCGAGAAGGTTTCCGGATCGTGGTGGTCCCACAAAGCAGCGCAACGGATATTTGCAGTCTCCGAGCTGCTCGAAGATCACAGTGACGTTCTGATCATGAAACTCGTCTCAAAGAAAGTGACCTTTGTGCATCGCGAGCTTTGGGGACACATTTACTCAATAGGCGTTGCACGTGAAGATTGGCAACTAAAGAAGCTTCCGACTGTCGCAAAACAATTACTCAAAGCTCTCGACGATCAGGGCTCGCTGCAAACCAACAAACTCGGTAAGGAGTTTGGCCCAAAGCCCGCGGACACAGCGCGTGAGCTCGAATCGCGGTTGCTTCTTCATGCGAGTCAAATGCACACCGAGTCGGGAGCGCACGCAACAGTGATCGAGACCTGGCGCGCGTGGGCAGAGCGTGCGGGCTTTCGAGCCACGGCGAAGAATCCGGCTACAGCCAGACATTTTCTGGAACAACGACTTGCTGAAATGAACGAAGAGTTTGGCGGGAACGGAAAACTACCCTGGCCGGCTCGTGCTTAAACTAATGAAGAAAACGCATCAATTCTCAAGTTCCCTTGTGCTGGTGCTGCTGCTGGGCTGGACCACGGCAGTTTCCGCACAACAAGCGCAGAAACCACTCAACGTCGGCATTGTGAGTCCAAACACAAAGACCGACCTCAAACTCGAACAGGCCATCGCAGGGATGAGTTCTCCCGAAGAAGCGAAGCTTGTCAATCAGGCCGTGAATCTCGGCTGTGTGTTGCGTTCGCGAATCACTGCTTTCCGCGCGCTCGGCGCGTGGACTGATGGCGCCGAACATTCCGTGTTGCTGCGCGTCAGAGGCGACGAGGAATCGCTCCGCTACGTCCTGTCACGAATGGGACGCGACGCCCAGCAGAAGTATGTCATCTATTTTCATCCGCAACCGAAGGGCCCAGTCGATCTATACGTATTGCGCCCGCGGACCGGACTGAAGAATCTCGTCAAGCTCTCGAATGAATTGGAACGCGCGGGAATTCCCTTTCGCACTTTAGTTCCATCGCGCAGCACGACTGAGGTGTACATCATCGACCTCGATCGTGACCTTCGTGAAAAGATACTGGCGGCTGCCCGCAAGTTGCGCGCCCAGGTAGACAAACAAACCGGAAACGCGAAGCTATTCGGCGACGATCTGCGCGATAGGGCGAAAGCAAAGTTTGATCAGGAGATCAAAAACTACGAAACAAAGAATCCCAATCTCCCACCGACCTGCGACGTGCAAAACCGCAAACCCATCCACAGATTACGCTGATTACTTTCTGTGAAATCTGTGCAATCTGTGGACTAAACCGGCTTAACGGCTTTGGCGAAGGCAGTGGTGTTGAGTGTGTTGAGGACTTCCTTGCGTGTGACCCAGCCCCGGCGCGCCATGGCGACACCGTACTTCACATTGTTCATCGCTTTAACCGAATGCGCGTCGGTTGAAATCACAAACTTTATCTTTCTCTTGCGCGCTTCGCGCACCCAGCGTGGCTCGAGATCGAGGCGGTAAGGATCGCCATTGATTTCAATCGCGGCCTTCGACTCCGCAATGACGTCGAGGATTAGCTCGACATCGCACTCGACCGGCGGACGGCGTTCCAGTAATCGTCCGAGCGCGTGTCCCCAGATCTTGAAGACTGGCTGCCGCATCGCAGTTGTGATTCGCTGCGTCATCTTCGGCCCGTCCATCTTGTAGCGCGCGTGAATGCTTGCGACGATCACATCAAACTTCTCGAGCACATCATCGGGATAGTCGAGATTGCCGCTGGCAATGATGTCCGACTCGGTTCCACGCAGAATCTTGATCGAGACCTGCTCCTGAAGCTCATCGATCTCGTCCCACTGTCGTTTCAACCTGTCGACGTTGAGCCCGTTCGCATAAATAGCCGTCGGCGAGTGATCGGTGATCGTGATGTACTTCATTCCCATCGCTTCGGCGCCGCGCACCATCGCGTCGAGTGTGTGAATGCCGTCGGAGTAAGTCGTGTGGGCATGGACAATGCCTTTGATGTCGGCTTCGGTGACGAGATCTTCAGGAAGCTTTTTCGCGAGTGCAGCTTCAATCTCGCCCTGGTCTTCGCGCAACTCGGGCGGAATGTAAGCCATGCCGAGACGTTTGTAGAGTTGCTCCTCGCTACGCGGTAGTCGGGCGAAACTTATCTTCTTTCGTTCTGCATACGCCTGCACCTTTTCCAAGTGCGACTGCGAGCCAGTCTTGACGAACAGGGTAATACCGAAGTCTTTCGGCGGCACCGCAGTCAACCAAACCTGTGCGCCATCGCCGAATTGGGCCACACACGTGTTCTCATCTTCGATGTGGCTGGAAAGGATGAGGGGAAACTGCAAAAACTTCTCGATTAGCGATTGCGGATCGTCGGTGCCCGCGACGATGTCGATAACGTCAATTGTCTCTACCCAACGTCGCAAAGATCCCGCCACACTGACATCGACAACTCCATCGATCGCCTTCAGGTATTCAACTACCTGATCCGCAGTGCTCCACGCATGATGCAGATGCAGACGGCGTTTTGGCTTCTGAACCGGAGTCGCGAGTTGCTTGAGCAAACGCTCTTCAGTTTTTGGTCCAAAACCTTTCAACTCGCGCAACTTGCCTGCTTCGGCCGCGGCTTTCAGCTCTGCGATCGAAGTGATTCCCAGCTCTTCCTGAAGAAACCTGATCTTCTGAACGCTCAGTCCCGGAACGGATGAAAGCTCGACAATGCCGGCGGGAAACTCTTTTCGCAACTCATTCAGTACAGACGATTCGCCGGTGAGATAGAGCTGTTTGACCTGCGATGCGAGCGCGTCGCCGATGCGTGGCAGCGTGGTGAGACGATCTTCGCGGACCAGTCGATCGAGATCGGCAACGGCCTGAATCGTTCGCGCCCCCGCATTGTAGGCTTTGGCTTTGAATCGATTCTTGCCGCCTTTGAGATCCATCATGTGGGCGATCTCCTGCAACGCGGCGGCTACGCCGAATTTATCGAGTTGGGGCTTTTCCGTGGCCATGTGTGATTATGGTGCCACAAAAAAGCACAAAAATCACAAGCGGCCTTGTTAGGTCTGAAAGAGGTTGAAAACTATAATCTTTTCATCATGGCTATAGCTTCAATAAATCCGGCAACAGGTGAAACTCTGAAAAGTTTTACGGCTTTAACTGCGGAGCAGCTCGAACAAAAACTTCAGCTCGCAGCGGACACATTCCGCACTTATCTGCGCACCACATTTGCCGACCGAAAGCCGTTAATGATTCGCGCGGCCGAGATTCTCGAAACGAAGAAACATGATTTCGGGAAGATCATGACTCTCGAAATGGGAAAGCCGCTAAAAGCCGCGATTGCTGAAGCTGAGAAGTGCGCCTGGGTGTGCCGTTACTACGCGGAAAACGCGGAACATCATCTCGCCGATCAAATCGTTGAGACCAACGCAAAGAAGAGTTACGTGCACTTTCAGCCGCTCGGGCCAGTGCTGGCCGTGATGCCATGGAACTTTCCCTTCTGGCAAGTGTTTCGATTTGCGGCTCCGGCACTGATGGCCGGAAACGTCGGCCTCCTGAAACACGCGTCGAATGTGCCGCAGTGCGCGCTCGCGATCGAAGAGGTCTTCGCGAGTGCAGGGTTTCCGGAAGGCGCATTTCAAACCTTGCTGATCGGATCAGACGCAGTCGAAGGAATACTGAACGATCCGCGCGTGGTCGCG
>Ga0111539_10004243_pt1 | contig 18781 bp, 17 predicted proteins | sample RhiMethybrSRZTD1_FD_79667 | JGI IMG/M metagenome (GOLD analysis project Ga0111539, IMG submission 79667) | Populus rhizosphere microbial communities from Tennessee, USA - Rhizosphere MetaG P. TD hybrid SRZTD1 (version 2) (version 2) | ecosystem: Host-associated > Plants > Roots > Rhizosphere >... | reverse complement strand
TGGCGGCCAGCTTACCCTATGCGTCAACGAAGGGCATGCCCGAAAAAGCAAGGATGGACTTCTCCAGGGCCTGTCGAGACGGTGTCGGGGAGCGGCCGTCGCAGCACGGTCGCCAAAAATAGAAGCGGCCCTTCGCCCGTCTCGCCCATGCCTGTGAGGGTCGATCAGCGCTGCTCCATATTCTTGACTCTGTTAGTCAAGTTTGGCTTTAACTCGGCATGCACCTGCGACGGCTGACCTTCACCCCGAACCGGACCGACCGTTGCGACCACAGCACCGGGAGATGCCCTTATGTCTGAACGCGCACGGCGCCTCGGCATGAACGCGCTCACGCACTTCTCCGTGTGCCGGTCCGGCAAGCACGTGGAGATCGGCTTCACCGACCACGCCGGCGAGCCGGTGGCCCTTCAGCTGCCGCAGGAATGCCTGAGCATGCTGCTGATGACCCTGCCCTCCATGATCGAGGCGGCGCTGCGCCGGCGCACCGGCAATCCCGAGTTGCGCCAGGTCTATCCGCTGGGCGACTGGCAACTGCACCTGGGCTCGGAACCCGAGTCGATCATCATCAGCCTGGCGACGCCGGACGGCTTTCGCGTCTCCTTCTGCGCCGGCGCCGAGCAGGCGGGAATGCTCGGCGAGGCGCTGACCAGGCAGGAGGATTGCGTGAACGACGACCGGCGCCGCCCGGTCCGGCATTGACATCTCGCGCGGCGCCGCGCAGTCGCGGCTGGCGAAGACCGAGGCGCACGAGAACGCCGCTGCCGCCCGCCTCCATTGTTCTTCGAACGCTGCTGAGATCGGCGTATTTGCGCGGAATTTGCTCACACTCCCGCAAGGTTTGTCCTGTAGGGGTTGCTGCTGCTCGTAGCGCAGTCTCGACAGTTGCCGATGCACTAAGCAGCCCAAATCATGGCGGGCGGATCAAAATCGAGCCGCAATCCAGCCGCTTAGCGCAGTTATGTAGGGCCGAGTGCTGTCGAAAGCTACCGGGGGAACTGTTGTCTATGCGTCGGCACGCGTTGCTTGCTGCTTGTCTCTGCGCCGGCTGGCCGGTCCATGCCGAGCGCGTCGCGCTCGAGGGGGACGCCCTCAAGCACACGGTGATGGGCCATACCGTCCATCTCGACACGCCGCTTGGGATCGCAATTCCCATCACCTTTCACGGCAACGGCACGATGTCGGGCCAAGCCGGAGTTCTCGCCTACATCCTCGGCACCGAGAAGGATCGCGGGCGCTGGTGGGTGGAGAACGGCAAGCTCTGCCAGCGCTGGTTCAACTGGCTGGATGCCAAGCCCAACTGCATGCGCGTGCAGCAGGACGGGCACAAGTTCTTCTGGCAGGCCGACGACGGCAAGAGCGGCACGGCAACGATCGCCGCGGCCCTGCCGCCGGGCGCACAGGCGGCTCCCCGCGGCCTTGGAGGCCCGGCGCATGCTCCGCCGCCGCGCAAGTCGCTGACTGCGGACGAGCCTGAGGAGGAAGCGCCGCGATCCAAGCCCGCGCCGCCGCCGTTTGTCCGCGCTGGTGCAGCGGCCGTGGCCAAGCCGGTGGCCAAGCCGGCGCCCAAGCCTGTTCCGAGCCCCGTGAAGGTGTCGCGGCTGCAGCCACTGTCGGCCGAGATCGCGCATCCGCCGCTCGCCGCCCAGGAACTGGGAGCCCTGCCGCAGCGGCCAAGCGCATCCTTGGCCACGGACGACGACCGCTGGTGCCACGCCGATGCGGCCGAGACGCCCGACGCGCCAGGTCTCGTCTTCGTCTCGCGTCTTTCCTATGACGCCAGCACACGCGTTGCCCCAACCAGCGCGTGCCTGACGACGGAGCCGCCCCTCCAGCACTTCGTGAAGCTCGGCATCGACGCGCGCTGATCAAAGCCGCAACCGGCCGGCCCGCAGTGGCGTGAGAGCGCCACGCGTGAGCCCACGGCCGTGTCGCCGATCCGCGGCCGATCCTACAGCAGCGCTTGCACCCGATCGCCGCAAGCTGACCCGGGATCGCCCTGCCATTTCCCTCATGTGGCCAAAGTCTGCGGTTAGGCCGTTGAAAAAAAGGGGGAATGTCATTCGGTTGCGCGCGCGCCAGGCACTGCTGCTTCTTGTCGTGGGCTGCATAGGCCCGTGGCTCGCAGGCTGCAGCGCATCCGCTACCCGGCTGGACGCCGTGCCGTCGGGCGCCGGCGCGGTCTCCTTCCTGCGCATTCCCAACGCGCGCTTCGACGGCGACGACGGGGACGCCCTCAAGGAAGAGATCTGGCAGTCGCTGACGCGCGAATGGCCGAAGCTCTCCAACAGCATGCTGGCACTCTCGGGCGGACAGGAAAACGGCGCCTTCGGCGCCGGAGTGCTCGTGGGCTGGACCCAGCGGGGCAACCGGCCTCAGTTCAAGATCGTGACGGGCACCAGCACCGGCGCGCTCGCTGCGCCCTTCGCCTTCCTCGGCAGCGAATACGACTGGGCGCTGAAGAAAATCTACACGGAGACCAAGCCTGGCGATGTCATCGCCTCCAAGCGCTCCCTGCTGTCCGCCGTCAACAACGACGCCCTGATGGACAACACCTCGCTCGCCAAGTCCATCAACAAGTACCTCGACGCGAAGATTCTCGACCGCATCGCCCAGGAGTACGACAAGGGACGCCTGCTGCTGATCTCGACGACCAACCTCGACACGGGCAAGCTCGTCATCTGGAACATCGGCGCGATCGCCAACAGCGGCCACCCCAAGCGTCTCGATCTCGTGCGCAAGGTGCTGCTCGCCTCGGCCGCCATACCGGGCATGTTCCCGCCGGTCATGATCGACGTCATGCTCGACCAGGCCAAGCACCAGGAAATGCATGTCGATGGCGGCACCGTCTCGCAGATTTTCCTCTACCCGCCGTCGCTGCAGCTCGCCAGCATGCTGCAGCGCGACGATGCCGGCGCGCGTCCGACGGCCTACCTGATCCGCAATGGCCGCGCGTCGCCCGAGCCCGAGAAGGTGGAGCGCAAGACGCTCGCCATCGCCGGCCGCGCCATCGAGACCATGATCGCCAGCCACGGCGTCGGCGACATCTATCGCATCTACACGACCACCCAGCGCGACCAGGTCGAATTCAACCTCGCCCTGATCGGCGACGATTTCAGGCAGCCCTACCCGGGCCCCTTCGACACTGCCTACATGAACAAGCTCTTCGAGCACGGGCTCCAGAAGGGGCGCAGAGGCTATCCCTGGCAGAAGGTGCCCCCCGGCTACGCCCGATGAAACGCCCGCGCCCAGCCTGAGCCGTGCGCCCGCGGATCACGGCAACTCGGTTCCACGCATGTTGATCAGCCGCTCATAGGCCAGGATCAGCGTCCAATAGGGGGAACTCGTGCAGCCAAAGCTGCCGCACGGCTCGTTCTGCTTGCGGATCTCGAAATGCAGGTGCGCGGTTGTCTGAGCCGGCTCCGTTTTCAACCAGTTGCCGACCTCGCCCACCTTTCGTCCCGGGGTGACGTTGACCGCCTCCCCAAGCTTCATCCCGGCGCGCGCCAGGGCAGTGGGGCTCATGTGCATGTACATGTAGTAGAGCGAGGTGCCGTCCTGGGCGATGAGCCTCAGATGGTTGGTGGGTGTCCACCAGGCTTCGCCTGTCGTAACCGCCACCACGTCGAACAGATCGATCTTGCAGCGCCCGTCGAGCACGCATTCCCGCGGGCGGATATCCTGCCCCTCGTGCGCCCTTTTCCGCGCGGGGCAGTCTCTGGGCTCGCGATCCCGCTCATCGCGCACTTCGCAATAGGTATCGCGCCACGGGAAGCCATAGTTTTCCGCATGGTTTTCCCGGTTTTCGAGAATCTTTCCCGGATTCTGCCGGCACTCGTAGCGCCCGTTGCCCAGTGGAACTTTCTGGTTGTGGCAATTTCCGGCGTGCATGAACAGCTGCGAGTTGGCGAAGGCCGAAGGCAGCTTGATTGGAAATACGAGATCGGCCGGGCCCCAGCGCTTCCTTTCCGTCACCCCGCCGAGATTGTCCTGGCTGGTGCCCCGTATGAGATTGCCCGGGGCATGGAACGTGAAGTTCGGGCTCACGGCTGTCGGACGCGGCACGTCCGCCTCGCCGCGACGCTCCAGCGAGAGCGGCGCGCCGCCGATCAGGCGCAAATCGAGCAGCACGGCCCGCAGGATCGGATCGACCTGAGAGCACGGCACCACTTTGGCCTTGGGCCAGTCCTCCCCCTGGCAGGGAATGCTCGCAAAGTAGGGCACGCCGTACTTGGTGAAATTGTAGGTGACGTCATCTGCGCCGACGTGGCGCCGCAGATCGGGATACAGCGCCTGCAGTTCATTGTCGGCCACGCGCGCGCCGCGCTCGTCGTTACCGGCTGCCCTGCCGTCGACCCCCGGGTCGTACAGCAGGCCGGTGCCGCCGAGGTGCACCTGCGTGAGGTCGACGTTGGCGATCTGGTGCTGGCGCAGCAACTCCGGATTGACGGTCAGGATCGCGTCATAGCCCGTCGTCTTGGGCAGGATCCGCAGCGTCGTTATCGTCGGGCCGAGGAACGACTGCGCGGCCTCCCTCGCCAGGGTGCCGGTGCGCGTGAATTCCACCAGGTAGCGGCCCGCATCGACCGGAGCCAGAACCGGCACCGGCACCGCCTGGATGCCGGGATACTGCGGCGCCATGAATGCGTTGAGGTTGGCCAGCGGCCGCGCCGCCTCCTTGTCCTCGACGGCGTAGCGCCCGAGCTCCTGGCCCGCCGCGTCGAGCTGCCTCGTATCGACGGTTGGCGGCGGCGCGGCGAGATGGGGAGAGAGCGCCCGCGCGTCGCGGGCCACGCTCGGCCAATCTACAGCGACGGGCCGCTGCGCCGGGACGGATTGGCCCTGCGCCGCAAGCGGGGCAGGGACGGCCGTCACGGCAAGTCCCACGGCCAGGGCTGCAAGCAACGATCGCCGAGCATCGGTACGGAAACAACGAAAATGCGCTCTTTGCATGTGCGTGTCCTCCGACGACGAGAGGAAGCTATTTCCTGACGAAATAACGGGGGATCATGAACGACCTGAACCATGTCATCCGACCGGCAAACGCGGCCTTGTGGGCGGTTATGAACGCCTCACACTTGGTCGGGTCCTTGTTGTCATTGTCGATCACGTCGTCGGTTCCGCCGACGACGACGGCATCCGTGCGGGAGAAGATGTAACCGCGCTGCCGCATACCGCTATAGAGGTATTGCAGGCGCGGTTGCGGTTGCAGGAAAACGAGCTGCCCTTGCCTTGGCACCAGTTCGCGGTCCGTCCAGATTTCGCGCGAGCCGAGACCCGTGCAGTTGACGACGATGGGCTCCGCGAGATCCGATATCTGCCGGGGCGAGGAGAATGCCTGCCGGTTCATGGGAACGCTTTGGCCGCCCAGGTCGCGCCGGAGCCGGCCCAAGAAGATGGGCGGCTCGATCAGCAGGGTGTCGTACCTCCATCCGGACAATCCGTTGTGTCCATCGAACGGCAGGCTCGGCACGGGCACGGGCGTGATAAGGCTCTCGGGAACCTTCTTGAAACCATCGGTTTTCTTGTGCACGTAGTTCGGCTGCGTCGAGACGCCGTAGCCTTGATTGATCATGGCCTGATAGCCGCGGAATGCGCGGCACAGGATGCGCTCGAAACGCTGTTTGCCGGCCGCCGTCTCCTCATACGTGACGATCGACGGCGACCATTGGCCTCCGGCGATGTCGGAGACGGTGTCGGTGAAGCTCTTGGCGTACATGCGCACGTCGAGCCGCATCTCCTTGAGCAGCGTCGCCACCGTCAGCCCCATGACGCCGCCGCCCAGCACGGCGACGGCAGTGCCCTCGGAGGCCTTGCCCGAAGCCCGCACCATGTCGCGGACCTCGAGCGCACAGCCCAGCGCCATCGTAATGCCGGCACCGCCGTGGCCGTAGTTGTGGATCAGCACCTTGTCGCCGCCCGGCGGGCACTCGAGGCGGTAGGTTCCGCGGCGGAAAGGGCGGCGCCCCGCGCGGATGTCCGTCGCCGGATCGTAGGCGAAATTGGGCGTCGGCAAATTGGCCGTCGGGGTGGGCATCCTATCGCTCAAAGTTTGAATGCATCGCGCGTTCGATCCGTCCCCTGAGCACCCGGTTGCCCGCGTGATCAGCCTCGGCGGATCGCTGCTGGTGCTCCCGAACCCAAATGCAATGGCCCGTGCGAGCAGCGCAATTGTCTCTACCACATCGCCTCGGAGAAGTCATGTCGGGTCTGGGTGCTCCGCAGTCCGACGATCGAGTGCGGCGGCCGTCGTGTGGAGTTGAATCGCCGGTTGGCGTGATGGCGCGATCCTGCCTCCGAGTGCAACCGGCACGGCAAGGCGCAGGCAGACGTGGCGTGGGAAGGCCTCGGCGCCAACCGGGTCCTGGAAGGCGTGCTCAGCCCCGCGCGACAGGTGGCAGCGGGGGCGGGCGGCGCAACTCGGGCTCGATGAGCCGCTTGTACTTCTCCGGGTCGGCGCGCTCGATGGCGGCGATATCGGGCGCTCCGCCGTTGCGCCAGCCGCGATAGGCGTCGCTCGCCTCCACGCCCATGGCCTCGGCCACCAGCTGTACCCAGTTCCTCACCTGCAGGCCATCCCGGCCTTCCAGTGCCGAGAGCTCGCGGTGGCAGGAGTGGAAGATCGTGCAGACCGTATCGCACTTGGCCGCACGCGCTGCGGCCCATGTTGCCTCGGCGGCGGCGGCAAGCGCACCGGGAACGGGCACCAGCGAGCTGCACATATGGGCGGGCACGGCCGGACCCTCGGCAAGCTCCAGGCCGGCGATGCGGCCGAGCAGAGCGGCGACGCGGTCGTTGACCGGCACGTGCGTGGCGGCAAAGCCCGCATGCCGGTGCAGCAGCACGCGCCGCTTGACGGGCACCTGCAGCAGGGGAGCGAGCCGGTCGACGTTGTCGGCCAGCAGCTCCGTGATGTGCGTGATGTCAAACGCTGCGGCGTTGCCGGGTGCCATGATGTCCGACATGTGCATATGGCACGACGGGCACCACGTGACGACAGTTCCGCGACCTTCACTCTCGGCCGCCGCGTTGAAGCTCGCGACCGTCCGTGCGGCCATGGTGCTGGCCGCGTGCAGTTGATTGTCGAAGGTCGTGCCGCAGCAGTAGGACGGCCCGCCTGCCGCGCTCACGTCGTAGCCCGCTCGCTCGAGCAGCATGATCGACAGGCGGATCATCTCGGCGTGCCGCAGCATGTTGCAGCCAAACCAGAACGTGATGCGATTGTCGGCTACAGCCATTTGCCGAGCTCCTCGTCGGTGAGCTGCAGGCGCGCAAAAATCTTCACGCGCGGAAAAAGGGCGGGGTCCGGCTTGATGGATACCTGCTTGGTGTCGTTGATGGCGCGCTGGCGCGCGATGCGGACAAGCAGCATGGCATCGAGCCCGGCCGCCCGCTCGGGGCATGCGGAAACGCACAGGCCGCTCTTGGCGCAGGCGGCGACCCACTTCACGGTTTCGGCGGGTGCCGCTGCGCCGGTCGCAAGAAGGCGCAGGCCCGCGGTCGCCGCCTCGGCATCGGAGCCGCGCAATCCCAGGTGATCGACCATCGGGCAGGCCTTGAAGCAGGCTCCGCAGGCCGTGCAAAGGTCGGCAAGCCGGGGCCCGGCCTCGGCCAGGAAGGCTTCCGTCGTGTCGGCACGCGCTGGCGGCAGCTGCGTCATGCGCAAAACCGTGTCTCGCTTTGCGCGCGCGGTCAAGCGGAGCCGCGCATCCGAGCCCGCCGCCGCCGCCGCCGACGCTCAACGGCGCGCTTCGGCCAGCGCGTGGGCGTGACGGCTAGGGAGTGTGGGCGAGCCCGGTCCTCAGGCGCTGCTCGGTGAGGGGCTTCTCGAGGAACCCAAGCGGCCGGACGGCCTCGGCGCGCCGGCGGGTCTGCGGGTCGGTGTTGGCGGTGACGAAGAGGCTGGGAATTGCCCACCGCTTACGGATTTCCTCGGCCGCGTCGATGCCGTCGCGTGCGCCGACGAGGCGGATATCCATGAGGACGACATCCGGGCGCTCCCGCTCGGCGATGGCAATCGCCTGGTCCGCGGAGACGGCGATGGCAACGACGACATGGCCCAGGGCCTGCAGCAACCCTTGCGTGTGCAACGAAATGAAGAATTCGTCCTCGACGATCAGCACACGCAGGGACCGGGTCTCCAAGCTCGGCCGGTCGCCTTGTCCGGACGGCACATCGTCGCCCTGCTCTGCCGCTGCGGCAAGCCAGGGGCGCGCGGGGTCGGAACAGGTTTGCAGCGAGATCATGTCGGTGTTTGCGGCTCGGTCGGGGCTGAAGCGAGGGCATAGGTTGCGGGAATGTCCAGGTGCCAGCGAACTCCATCGGACGTGAAGTCGAGGCTTGCCGTCCCCTGTAGACCCTGAGCCACCAATTGAGTGATCACAAGATGGCCGAATCCCGTTCGTTGCGGAGTCTGCACGGGCGGCCCACCCTGTTCAACCCACTCGAGATGGACCCGGTCATCGGTTCCGGGGCCGTGCCAGCTCACGGATATGCGCCCCTCGGGGCCCGCGAGCGCACCGTACTTGGAGGCATTGGTCGCAAGCTCATGCAGCGCAAAGCCGATGTTCTGCGCGGCATTGGCGCTGAGAAACAGCGGCGGCCCTTCGATGCGCGCGCGAGGGCCCGCGCCGAACAGATCCAGATGTGCCTGCACGAGATCGCCGAGCCAGGCCCCCTGCCAGTTCTGGCGCACCATCAGGTCCTGCGATTGCGCCAGTCCTTGGATGCGCTGGTCAAAATGCTCGACGAACTCCTCGACGCTCTTGCTCTGGCGCGCGGTCTGCACGGCCATGCCCTTCACAACGGCAAGCTGGTTCTTCGAGCGGTGCGCGAGCTCGCGCATCAGGAATGCGGCATGCTCCTGCCGCAGCCGCAGCTCGGAGGATGCCGTGCTCAGCGCCGCCGTCAGCGTATTGGCCTCGAGGAGCGGCGAACGCAGCGGCTCGACGACCTTCCCCAGGCCGACCGCCGCAGCGGCCGTCCTGGCGTCATCGAGGGGACGGGTCATGAACTGGCCGAAGATGTAGGCGAGCAGCGTGGCGAGCGCCAACGCCGTGCCGATCATCGCCGAAGCGAGCACCTGGCCGCGCCGGCGCGACGCCTCGACGTAGGTGACAGGCACGCTGGCCGACACCAGCCAGCCGGCGTTCCTGGAGCGCACGGTCGCGCGGAGAACCTTGACGCCTGCGGCGCTGGTAGCGCGGAATACGCCCTGGGCCGCGCGGCTGCTGTCCAGAAGCTCCTTGGGCAGGGGCTGCCCGACGAACTCCGCATGACGCTCGGAGCGGGCGAGGATGATGCCCTTGTTGTCCGTTATCCCCGTGATCCATTGCGGGTCGAGACGCTGGCCTTGCAGAAGGTTTTCGAAACGCGTGGCCTCGAGGGTCATCGCCAGCACCTGGCGGACCTCTTCGCCCTCGACAAACGGCACAGCCACATTGACGACCGGCTCGCGGGAAACGACACCCATGAACAGGTTCGAAATCTGGCGTTGCCGGGGTTCGAACACGCGCTGCACGGTCTCGGGGTCCGAAGTCGCGGGCAGCGCCGACCCGTAGGGCACGCGCGTGTTGAGCAGCTGCTGGTAGTCGCGGTCGATCAGGAGGATCCCGGCGCGGTCGCGCCGGAGGGCACGCGTGGCCTGCTGGTGAAAGGCGGCAAGGTCGCCGCGTCCAAGCGAGGCGGACGTCGCCAGCGTTTCCAGCGTGACCGTGATCCGGTCGAGCTCGCGATCGACATCGCCGGCCAGGGATTCGGCGACCTGCAGAACGCGGCGCTCGATCTCTGCCTCTTCGACGCCGGCCATTCGGTTCAAAGCGAAGACGGCGAGCGCAAGCAGCGGCAAGGTAAGCGCGAGGGCAAACAAAATCAGGAATGTTCGAATCCGCTGAGGCGGAACTCGGTTGATGAAGAGGCGCGCCGGCATGAATGCGGTTGCGTTGGGACCGGGGCGGAGGAACGGGTGGCAGGAGCGCAGCCTGGTGCCCTGTCAGGGCATGCGCTCACATGGTCGCACCATATCGCGAAACGGACCAGCCTCCATCTTCTTGTCGCCGCGTATCCTTTCCTCGGCGACCTGCTCTCTCCCCCCTGCGACCGAGCTCAAGCTTTTCCAAGCCTGCTCAGCAGCCCATGGCCTTGGCGACGCCGACGAAGCTGTCGGCGACCACGTCCCATGCGCGCTCGGCCTCGAGGTCGCGATCCTGCCTGGGACCGTGCTCGGTCGGCCGGACGACGAACGCCGTGCGCAATCCAGCGTTCGCGGCGGCGGCGAGGTCGCCGTTATGGGCCGCCACAAGCATCACCTGTGCCGGCCGCAGGTTGAGCAGCTCGGCGCTGGCAAGATAGGCCTGCGGCAGCGGCTTGTAGGCGAGCGCCGTCTCGGCGCCGAGGATGACGTCCCACGGCAGGCCGCCGAACTTCGCCATGCGCGTGAGCAAGCCGACGTTGCCGTTCGACAGCGTGCCGATGATGTAGCGCGACTTGAGCCGCGTCAGCCCCTCCACCGCGTCCGGCCAGGGCTTGAGGCGGTGCCAGACCTTGTTGATGTGCACCTTGTCCGCCTCGCTGAGCCCCGCGAGCCCATGCCTGGCGATGAGCTTGTCGAGGCTCTCGCGATGCAGGACGTCGAGGATCGTCCAGGGCCGCCTCCCCGAGCGCACCTCATCCATCGCCGGCTGATAGAGGTCGCGCCAGTCGTCGGCGAACTGGGCCCAGTCGGCCTTGACGCCCTTCCCGGCGCCGAAGCGGGTAAGATCGTCGATGATGCTGGTGCGCCAGTCTACGACGGTGCCGAACACATCGAACAGCAAGGCCTGCACGTCATCCTTGGCAGCCATGGGACCCTCGCGCGGTGTCAGACCCCCTTGGGGCCTGACACCTTAGCGCCAATTTGATCCGTGGTGCCATGGTGCCAGACCGGAGGGGTCTGACACCCATCAATCGATATCCATCAGTCAATGAAACGGTCGCGCCACTGCGGCGGGGGCAGCATGCAGCTCTCGGTGCGGCCGAACAGGCGGTAGCGGTTGCGGGCAACAAGATCGTAGAGCCGGTCGCCGAGTGCGCGTGGCACCAGACGGGCGAGCGCCAGCGCGCGCCACGGACCGCCGAGCCGCGCCCCCACCGCCGCGACCGTGTCGAGCTTGGCGCAGGCGCGCCCATCGGCGAGCACGAGGTTGCTTTCGAAGGTGTCGGGGTCGAGGCCGTAGTGGCGGTAGAGGGCCTGTCCTAGGGCTGACTGCGCTGTCGCGAGGCGGAAGGCGAAGCGGGCGTCGCGCTTCAGGATGAACCTGGCGAAGCCCGAGCAGAGCACGCACACGCCGTCGAACACCACCAGCGCCTTGTCGTCTTCAAACGCCGGCACGGCGGGATCGGCGCGGTAGCTGTAGGGTGCGGCGGCGGCGAGCCGCCGCGACAGGCTCCTCGCGCTCTCGCCTGAGCTCACTCGGCCCGCCCGACCTGGGCGCGATGGCGCAGGAAGTGGTCCGCGAGCACGATCGCCATCATGGCCTCTCCCACCGGCACGGCCCGTATCCCCACGCAGGGGTCGTGGCGGCCCTTGGTGGAGATCTCCGTGTCATTGCCGAAACGGTCGATGGTACGGCGCGGCGCAAGGATGGACGACGTCGGCTTCACCGCGAAGCGCACGACCACGGGCTGGCCGGAGGATATGCCGCCGAGGATGCCGCCGGCGCTGTTGGAGAGGAAATGGGGTCGGCCGTCGTTGCCCATTCGGATCTCGTCGGCATTCTCCTCGCCTGTCAGCCCAGCGGCCGCCATGCCGGCGCCGATCTCGACGCCTTTGACCGCGTTGATGCTCATCATGGCGGCGGCGAGGTCCTGGTCGAGCTTGCCGTAGATCGGCGCACCCCATCCCGCGGGCACGCCCTCCGCCACCACCTCGATCACGGCCCCCACCGAGGAGCCCGACTTGCGCACCTCGTCCAGATGGCCGGCCCAGGCATCGACGATCCCGGCGTCGGGGGCAAAGAAGGGATTGCGGTCGACCTCGGCCCAGTCCCAGCGCGCCCGGTCGATTCCGAGCTTGCCGATCTGCACGAGCGCGCCGCGAACGGTGACGCCGGGGATGACCTTGCGGGCGACGGCGCCGGCCGCGACGCGCATGGCCGTCTCGCGGGCGCTGGCGCGGCCGCCGCCGCGGTAGTCGCGGATGCCGTATTTGCGCCAGTAGGTGTAGTCGGCATGGCCGGGGCGGAACTTGTCCTTGATGTCGCTGTAGTCCTTCCCCCTCTGATCGACGTTCTCGATGAGAAGCGAGATCGGCGTGCCGGTGGTGACCTGGCGGCCCGCGTCGTCGGCGAATACGCCGGAGAGAATGCGCACGGCGTCCGGCTCGCGGCGCTGGGTGGTAAAGCGCGACTGGCCGGGTCTGCGACGGTCCAGAAAGACCTGGAGATCCTCGGCAGCCAGGGACAGTCCGGGCGGGCAGCCGTCGACCACGCAGCCGATCGCCTCGCCGTGGCTTTCACCCCACGTCGTCACCCGGAAGAGATGGCCGATGGTGTTGTGCGACATGACCTGTCCGGGCCGGTTCTCGCGTTGCGCTGCAACGAGTACGTCGTGTGATGATCGAGAAGCCCGCAGCTTGTTTCAGGCGGGGTAGTGGCTGTCTGAATCACACTCGAATCATTGGCTTGGCTCGTGTCCTTCATATCGCGATATTCGTTGCTCGACCGCCGCGCGGGACGAACTCGTGATCGGGACACTAGCTCTTAGCCCGCCCGCCCCTGGCGAGGCAACGCGGCCACAGAAATTTGCCTACTCGCCGCAAGCGCGCCGGCGGAAAATAGGTTGATGCATGCAACCACGTTAACGTCGCCCCCGAAGAATGTGGCGGCTGCGCCACAAAGTCGGCGCCACGCAGCCTTGGTCATCCCTCGTTCATCTAGCGGTCTCTAGGTTCTGCACATGCGATGCCGCGCGGACAGGGGGGAGGCCTCGTCCATTTCGCCTGCTGGCGGTAGCGCATATGCCGGTTGAATTGGGAGGTACTTGGAAATGAGGAAGACCCTTATCGCAGTTCTGGCGATGGCGATTGCCATTGCGTTCTCGCCGCTGTCCGAGCTGCAAGCAGCATCGTTGTTGGGCCCGAGCTCGCAGCCGGGCACCGAGAATAGCGTCGAACTCGTGAAGGCGAAGAAGAAGAAGGCCAAGAAGGCCAAGAAGAAGAAAAAGAAGAAGGGCAAGAAGGCCCGCAGCAAGGCTGGCAAGTGCGGCACCTACATGTACTACAGCAAGAAGACCCGCAAGTGCATGGACGCGCGTAACAAGAAGTAACGCGCTTTTGGGTGGCACTGCTTCCTGTTTGAATGTTGGCGGCCGGGCAGTGTCCCGGCCGCTAACTTTTTGCTCGCGGGCCGGCAGCGAATCGAGCCCGGCAAATCCACCCGCTCAGTTGTTGTTGCCGCCGACGCGAGCGAGCCCGTCCTGGGCATCCTCATGCCCCGGGGCGATCTCCAGAGCCTTGCGGTAGTCGGCGCGGGCGGCCGCCTCGTTGCCCAGTTCCTCGTGCATGGCGCCGCGGCTGACGTAGGCATCCGCATCGCGCGGCTGCAACCTGATCGCCTGCGTGAAGTTCTCGATGGCCCTCTCGTACTCGGTCTTGTTGGCGTAGGCCAGGCCGCGATTGAAGAAGGCGCGCGGGTTGTCGCGGTTCAGGCGGATCGACTCCGTGTAGTCGGCAATCGCGAGGTCGTATTCGCCCTTGTAGTCATAGGCTTGCCCGCGATTGTTGAACGCGTCGGGGTCGGACGGATCGAGCTTGATGGCCTGCGAGTAGTCCTCGATGGCACGGTCGTACTCGCCCATCTGGTCATGGACGTTGCCGCGGTTGAAATAGGCGACGGCGCTTGATGGGTCGAGGTCGATTACGGCGGTGTAGTCCCTGACCGCCGCCTCCTTCTCGCCGGCGAACTCGTACAGGACTCCGCGCTGCAGCAGGGCCTCGGCGCGGAGGTCGTCGTTGTCCTGGGTCATGCTCAGGACGCGCGTGCAGGCGTCGATCCTCTCCTGCTGGGAGCCCATGTCGCCCTTGCAGACCGCAAGCTGGTCGGCGAGAGCCTGCGCCGAAGCGCCGTCCGCCAATGCGGACGCCAGGATCAGTGCGAGCGCCGGCAAGGCGCTCAGGCTCCACGTCCTGCAAAGGCAGGCCCTCATGCGACGTTCCCCTGTTCCTTCGACCGCATCCTCGATCGCCCAGCGGTGAGTCGCGCAGGCTGCGCCCTATGTAGTTGGCCGGGGCGGCCGGGCACCAGCCGAATTTTGCGCACGGCCACGCTCCAGCTCAGCACGACACAGTCCTGTGGCCCATGGGTCACTTGGGGGTTCGAAATCGGGATGACAATGGTTTGAAATATTGCCTAAGAAGAGGCATCGCGGGAGGACTGCGACCGGGGGCCGAACAACCAATGGAGAAAAGTATGCGTTCGATGATCGTCGCCGCGGCGGTGGCCGCTTTCGCGGCAATGGCGCTCGTCCATCCAGCCGAAGCCAAGAAGAGCAAGATGGGCTGCGAGGTCGGCAAGGAAATCTGGGACGCCGGACAGGGCAAGTGCGTGCCCGGCAAATACTCGAAGAAGAAGACGGCGAAGAAGGCCAAGAAAGAGGAATAGACACCATCGAAATCGGGTGCACGCGCGCTCACAGCCAGTGCGTGCGCCCGGCCTCCACGACAAGCACCTTGTCCTGCGGCACGTCGAGCGCGAAGATCTGGGCAGGCTGAAGGCCGAGGATCAGGCCGCGCAGCACGCGCATGACGCCGCCGTGCGCGACCACGACGGCATCGCGCTCCACGTCGGCCAGCCATCCCGCCACACGCGCCGACAGGTCCTGGTAGCTCTCTCCGCCCCTGGGTCGCCAGCCCCATTTGTCCGCCTCGCGCTCGGCAAACCCTTCGGGGTCGCGCGCGTGCAGCTCGGTCCAGAGCTCTCCTTCCCAGTGACCGTAATGTACCTCGGCGAGGCGTGCGTCGGTGCGGTAGCTGCCGGGGGCCGCGCCGAGCTCCCGCCGCATGATCTCCATGGTCTCGCGCGCGCGGTGCAGCGGACTTGCGACGTAGTCGAGCGAGGCAGCCGCAGCACCCAGTGCCGCCGCCAGCGTGCGTCCGTTGCCTGACGCCTGGTTGCGGCCCTTCGCGTTGAGGGGAATGTCGCGCTGCCCCTGGTAGCGCTGGTCCTTATTCCAATCGGTCTCGCCGTGGCGGGCGTAGTAGAGCTTTACCCCCGGCTTCAGCATTGGGGTTCGCGGCGAGGTGGCATGCATGTTCGGGGAGTCCTGAGGGGATGGCGGTTCCACGTGCCGCCAGACGCTCCGGCTGTCAAGACATCCCCCATGAAGTCCTGCTGCGCTCTCGGCGAGCCCTGAACCCGACACGACCGTGCGGGGATGCCCGCCCTGTGCTGCACTTGCCGAGCATGGCGGGGTCGTCGGTGTCAGCCGCGCCAGCCGTAGATATCCCCTGCGGCACCGGCGCTGACGTAGCCCTGGGCGACGTCCTCGGCCACCGCTGCCGCGGCGCGCTGCCTGGGATCGCCGAAGCCGCCGCCGCCCGCCTCGACGATGCGGATGCGCTGTCCCGGCGCCAGCTCGTTACGGCCCTTGGCATGCACCGGCACGCTGTCGATGGCGTGCACGCGCAACGCCCCGTCGCCGCCCCCGAACATGCCGCGCGCCGGGAACATCGTGCGGTTGCCCATGCCGAGCGTGGTGACGAGATGGCCGGTGTCGTTGCGCAGGACGACCTCCTGGCCGAGCCCGCCGCGCCATTGGCCGGGGCCGCCGGTATCGGGGAGCAGCCGCTTGCTCTCGATCGCCGTGTGCGTCAGCGTCTCCCAGACCTCGACCGGCACGGTTGCCATGTTGGAGGGATGCGGGAGGGTGGACCAGCCGTCGAGATCCCGGAGCGCGCCGTAGCCGCCGGCGGCGAAATAGAGGGTCGAGAACGGCCGTCCGTCGCGGCGCGTACCCTGGAAGGTGATGAGGTTCATCATGCCGGACCCGGCCTGCACGCGATCGGGGGCGGCCTGCGCCAGGGCGCCATAGACCAGCGGCGTCACGAAGTGCCCCATGGCGTGGCGACCGCCGGTGGCATGCGGCGGCTGTGCGTTGAGGATGCAGCCGGGCGGCGCGAACACCGAGATCGGCGCAATGGAGCCGGCGTTGTTGGGAATGGTCGGCAGCAGCAGCGACTTGATGGCGTGCAGCGCCATGGCATTGGTGTAGCAGAAGGGCACGTTGACGCCGGCGCGCACGCAGCCCGAGGTGCCCGTGAAGTCGTAGGCGACGCCGTCGCCCTTGATGTCGATCTTGACGACGTAGGTGGCCGGGCCGTCGAAGCCTTCGACCTGGATCTCGTTGCGCCAGGTGCCGTCGCCCAGCTCGCGGATCTTGGCACGCATGGCCGCTTCCGAGTGGGAGCGGATTGCGCGCGACAGCTCGGTCAGGTCATCGAGGCCGTACTCGTCCATGAAGGCCAGAATCTCGCGCCCGCCCACCTCGTTGCAGGCGACGTTGGCCATCACGTCGCCCATCACCTGCTCGGGCACCCGCACGTTGGTGCGGATGATCTCCACGATCAGCTCGTTGAGGCGGCCGGCCTCGTAGAGCTTGCAGATCGGGAGGCGCAGCCCCTCGTGATAGACCTCGACCGCCGAGGAGCCGAAGCCCGAGCCGCCCACGTCCGGCAGATGCGTGATGGAGAGCGTGTAGGCGACGATGCGGCCCTTGCGGAATACGGGACGCACCATGGTGATGTCGTAGAGATGGCCGGTGCCGAGCCAGGGATCGTTTGTCATGATGACGTCGCCGGGCTGCAGCGTCTCGGGCGGAAAGCGCTTGAGCATGTGGCGCAGCGTGATGGGCGCGCTGCCGATGAACACCGGCACGCTGAACGTGCCCTGGGCGATCGAGTTCGCCTCCGCATCCAGCACCACGCAGGTGAGATCGTAGCTCTCGTTGACGATGGTGGAGAAGGATGTGCGCACCAGCGTGGAGACGATCTCGTCGACCAGCGAGACCAGCCGGTCCCACATGATGCCGAGGCCGACGGCGTCGAAGGTCTTGCTGCCCATGCCATGCGTCCCTTGTAGCGTAGGGCGCAAAGGGCGTCGGCCGCATTGCGCCTCTTCGATCCTGATCTCGGCGCAATGCGGCTTCGCCTTTTGCGCCCCTACGAAACTATGACGCCAGCTCTGCGACGAGGTTGTAGCGTGCATCGACCGTGGCGGTCTGGCCGGCGCCGATGACGCAGGTGCTCTCGCGCTCCTCGATCAGGGCGGGCCCCTCGAGTATGGCGCCGGGCGCCAGTGCATAGCGGTCGTAGACCGGCCACTCCGTCATGCGGCCGGCCTCGGCGTCGTAGGCGAGACGGGCTCCCTTCAGCGGCTCGGCCTTCTTCGCCGTGCCCGATAGGGTGTAGCCGGCACCGAGATTGGGCGCGGGTCCGGCAGCCTCCACCTTCCAGTTGATGATCTCGGCCGGCTCGTCGAGGCGCAGCGTGTAGGCGGCCTCGTAGGCGCGGTCGAAAAGCTTGCCGAGATCGGCAAAGAGCGCGCGGGGATCGTGGGTGCCGGGCAGCGTCACCTCGATCTCGTGGCCCTGGCCCTGATAGCGCATGTCCAGACGCCGCGTCAGCGTGATGTCGCCGGGCGCAACGCCCGCCTTCAGCAGGAAAGAGGTTGCCTCCTCCTCCAGCGCCTTGAAAGTGGCAGTGAAATCCTCGACATCGACGTCGGCGACATGGATGCGGCGCGAGCGCGCCATCTCGAAGGCGAGCGGGCTGATGAGCAGGCCGAGCGCCGACATCACGCCGGCGCCGACGGGGAAGATCACGCGCGGGATCTTGAGCTTCCTGGCGATGGAGAGCGCGTGCAGCGGCCCCGAGCCGCCGAACGCGACCATGCTGCCGGAGCGATGGTCGAAGCCCCGCTCGCTGGCGTGGATGCGGAAGGCGCGTGCCACGTCCTCGCTGACGATGTCGTGGATGCCCCAGGCCGCGCGCAGGGTCTCGAGCCCGAGCGGCTTGGCGACCTTGTCGTGGATGGCCTTCTCCGCGGCCGCGCGGTCGAGCGCCATGGCGCCGCCGAGGAAGAAGCGGGGGTCAAGGTAGCCGAGCATGAGGTTGGCGTCGGTCAGCGTCGGCCTGGTGCCGCCGCGGCCGTAGCAGACGGGGCCGGGATCGGCGCCGGCGCTGCGCGGGCCGACGCGCAGCAGGCCGCGGTCGTCGATCTCGGCGATGCTGCCCCCGCCGGCGCCGATCTCGATCATGTCGATGACGGGGATGCGCACGGCGAGGCCGCTGCCCTGGCGGAACTCGTGCACGCGCGCGACTTCCATGGCGTAGCGCTTGAGCGGCGCGCCGCCGCGCACCAGCGCGCCCTTGGCCGTCGTGCCGCCCATGTCGAAGGACAGCAGGTTGGAAAGCTCGAGGTTGCGGCCGTGGTAGGCGCTCATCAGCACGCCGGCGGCCGGCCCCGACTCCAGCGCGCGCACCGGGAAGCGGCGCGCGGTGTCGGCCGTCAGCGTGCCACCGCTGGAGGCCATGATGTAGAGGCGGCCGCGGAAGCCGCGGGATGCCAGGCCGCTTTCGAGCCGCTCCAGGTAGCGGTCGAACATCGGCTGCGTGAAGGCGTTGAGCGTCGTCGTGGTCCAGCGCTCGAACTCGCGCATGTTCGGGAACACGTCGGCGGATGCCGAGACGAACAGCTCCGGCGCAGCCTCGCGCAGGATCTGGGCGGCGCGGGTCTCGTGCGCGGGATTGGCA
>Ga0111539_10004242_pt1 | contig 18784 bp, 17 predicted proteins | sample RhiMethybrSRZTD1_FD_79667 | JGI IMG/M metagenome (GOLD analysis project Ga0111539, IMG submission 79667) | Populus rhizosphere microbial communities from Tennessee, USA - Rhizosphere MetaG P. TD hybrid SRZTD1 (version 2) (version 2) | ecosystem: Host-associated > Plants > Roots > Rhizosphere >... | reverse complement strand
TATAGAGTCGGAAGGAATAAAGGCGGAGTTAGTCCTTTACCTGGAGCGAGATACGAAGGGCAGACCAACGCGAAATTACCTCGGTCCGCCCCTCTGACCCCGGGGAGCAGCAGGCCTTCCCGCCTTCGCTCCCTTTGATTCGAGAAACTTCACGACAGATTCGTACTTCAACGCCCTTGCGGCATCCAACGCGGTTCGACCGTCTGTACCGACAGTGTTGTAATCCGAACCGGCTTCCACAGCAATCTGCACGGCTTCGAGCATCAACGCTTCTTTGGTGAGCCGGTCCGTAGGCACCCATTCGCGTCCACCGCCCATACCGGTAGCGGCCATGGCTATCGTCGTGGCGACCTGGCGGCGCCGAAAAACATCTTCCGGGGGGCCACCATCGGGAACATAGTCGGCGTGAAAGACAAACTTGGGATCCGCACCATGCTTTAACAGAAGGCGCATGACCTCGGGTTGTGTAAAGCGCGCAGCAAGCCAGAGCGGTGTCGATCCGACAACTTCGGGATAAAAGCTGTAATCCTTCGAGGTCCGGCGTTCAGGTGTCCATGTTTTCAGGACAGCATTGGGATTTGCGCCATGTTCGAGTAGCGCCCGAACGACTCGCGTGTTGCGATGCATGATGGCGGGATGAATGGCGCTGAAGCCGGCTTCATCGGCACTCGCGTTCGCGCCTTTTTCGAGAAGGAACTCCACAAGCTCCGTGTAATTCGAGTGCGCCGCCATGGCGGTTGCGCTCACACCCCAGGCATCCGTGTCGTTCACATTCGCACCGCCCGCGACGAGAAGCTTCGCGGACTCCAGATCTCCGACGAGCGATGCGAACATCAGAGCCGTGTCGTTACCGTGCGGGAAAGCCTTGTTGTACGGAAGAAAGCCGTGTGGCGGCACCGCTTCGACGTCCGTCCAGGTCGCTGACCGAGCGTGAACATTGGCGCCACCCGCAAGGAGAACCTTGACGACTCCAGGATGTTTTTGGGCTACCGCCCACATCAGAGCGGTCTGTTTGCGAGTTCCGGCGGCATCGACCATGGCACCTTTCGCGAGGAGCAGTTGGGTCACGGTTGGGCTTCCAGTCCGCGCAGCCACCATCAGAGGCGTTTCGCCGGAAAGCAGCGCCAGATTCGGATTGGCACCCGCATCCAGCAAGCGCTTCACCATGGCATCACTGCCGTTCTGACTCGCCATCCACAACGCCGTGGTGCCGAGATCGTTCGCGGCGTTGACTTTGGCGCCCGCCTTCAGCAGCGCGTCGGCACTCTGGACGTCATCCCTATAGCTGGCCCAGTGCAATGCGGTTGCGCCGTCAGCTTCAGCTTCGTTGACGTTGGCCCCTTTCTGGAGAAGCGTCTTCAAAGCGTCCTTGTCGCCCTTGCGAACGGCTTCAATGATTGCCGGGCGCGCAGCGGCGGCTGCAACAAGCGATATTGCGATCAGAAGGATGACGAGCAGACTTGTTTTCCTGAGCATCCCGCCTCTTAGATTCCGACAGTTTCCAGCTGCACTTTTCCTGTGCTGCCGCCGACCTTCTCCACCGGAACACCCATCTTGTCCATGATTGTGACCAGGAGGTTCGCGTTCGATGTTCTGTCGGGAAACTTCACGTGCCGGCCTCCCTTCAGCTGACCAGAACCACCGCCAACGAGTAATTGCGGCAGATTATCCGCCGCGTGTTTGTTGCTGTTGGAGATCCCCGCGCCGTACAGGATCATCATGTGATCCAGAAGTGAGCCATCCCCATCCGGTGTCGCTTTTAGTTTCTTCAAGTATTGGGAGAACAACGTCGTGTGGTAGGTGTTGATCTTTGACAACTTCGCCACAAGTTCCGGAATGTCGTTATGGTGTGAAAGCGGATGATGCGCTTCGGACACGCCAATCTGTGGATACGCCCTCGCACTCTGCTCCTTACTAATCATGAACGAGATAACGCGTGTCAGATCCGACCGGAACGCCAGGATCTGAAGATCGAGCATGAGTTCCAGGTGATCCTCGAAAACGGGCGGTGCGCCCTGGGGCTGGTCGATCGTCGGCAACTCAATGTCCTTCTGTGCTTCCGCTCGCTGAATCCGCAGTTCGACATCACGAACCGCTTCGGTGTATTCGTTGACTCGCGATTGGTCGGCAGGGCCGAGTTCCTTCTTCAATCGAGCAATCTTGTCGTTGACCGAATCCAGAATACTCTTGTGTTGCTGCAGACGCGCCTCGCGCAACTTCGGATCGGTCGTGCCGCTGTCTCCAAACAACCTTTCAAATACAGAGCGAGGATTCCACTCCATCGGCAAAGGCTGCGTCTTACTCCGCCAGGAAATCGTATGCGTGTAAGCGCAGCTGAGGATTCCTGTACACGCGCCTGCGTTGGCAGGCTGGTCCATGGAAAGCTCCAGCGAACCCAGCTGTGTTTCTTTAGCGAAGTGTCTCGCCATCAACTGATCAATCGAAACGTCCGCAATGATTTCGATTTCCGTCTTGCCACCGCTCGACGTCCCGGTGAGGAAGCTTGTTGATGCTCCCGCGTGGATGTAGTTCCAGCTGGCACGAAGGCCCGACATCACTATCATCTGATCGCGATACGGAGCGAGGGGCTGGAGAATAGGCGTTATCTCGAAGTTCGCACCCTCGGTCCTGGGTGACCTGTACTCCATAGCCATGCCGTTGGGGGTGTAGAACGACTGAAATCGCCGGACCGGCTTGTCGGCGGCTCGCAACGTGCTCGCTGGAAGCATCGCTTCAAGGAATGGCAATGCTACGGTTGCCCCCAGCCCTTTCAGGACGGTCCGCCTGGGCAGCGATCGCGATAAGAAGTGCATGGTTTCTCCTTAGTTGCCTCCTGACGCGGAGCCGCTCCGCATCAAGAAATTCGGGTTCTTCACAATGCCGGTGACGATGGCGGACCAACGGTACTCCTGAGGCGCAGCATCGCGTACTACCTTTCTGACTGCGGGTAGGTCATAGTATTCCAGCTTTCTGCCCAGAGCATACGCCATCAGCTTCTCGGTGACAGTTCGTGGGAACTGCTCGGGATCGTCCAATAACAACGATCTCAATCCGGTTAAACCATCAATTTTCTTTCCTGTCACTGTTACTCCACTGGCGTCGACAGGCTGACCGGATTCGTCCCGGGTACGCCATCCACCGATGACATCGTAATTTTCCAGTGCAAATCCGAGTGGATCGATCGACACGTGACAGTTGCTGCAAATCGGATTCTTCCGATGCTCCGCCAGGCGTTCACGTATCGACCGTTGCGCAGCGCCAGGCTTGTCTTCGATGTTTGTATCGACACCTGGAGGCGGCGGCGGAACAGGCAGACCCAGAATATTGTTCAGCAGCCACTTTCCGCGCAATACGGGCGACGTGCGTTCAGGGTAAGACGTGGTTGCCAGAAGTGCCCCTTGACCCAGCAGTCCACCACGCTGACTGAAATTCGGAACCGTGATTCGTCGGAATCGGCTGCCGTACACCCCTGGAATCCCGTATTGGCGCGCCAGTCTTTCGTTCACAAACGTGTAGTCCGCGTTGATGAGTTCGGCAAGGGGACGATCCTCGCGAATCGTACTCGCTACAAACAACTCGCTCTCCTGTTGGAATCCCTGGAGCAAGCTCAGATCGTAGTGGGGATAGACGATCGGATCGACAACGACTTCGGCAACGCGTCGGAGGTTCAGCCACTGCGACGCAAAGTTGCTTGTCAACGCATCAGCGGCACGCGGATCGGCCATCATGCGTCGAACTTCTCTTTCCAGGTTCTGCGGGTTCGTAAGCTGGCCACGCTCGGCAAGCGAAAGCAATCGGTCATCCGGAATACTGCTCCACAGGAAGAAGGAGAGCCGCGATGCGAGTTCAAGATTGCTCAAAGGATATGAATCGCCCTGCTTCGCGGGCTCTCGAATCACTCGCATGAGAAAGTCAGGATCCACGAGCATTCTCTCGAGGGCGAACTGAATTCCGGCTTCAAAGCTCTTCCCGTTACCGCGTCCCTGATCGAAGAACTCGACCAGTGTCAGGACATCCTGATTCGCAGTGGGTCGGCGGTATGCCAGTCGCGCCATACGGCCGAGAATTCTGTTAGCGCAAGCGCGTTCCTCGGATGCGGCCTTGGGCTCGCAGATGAAAATGGCGCGTCGGCTCGGAGTGTCTTTCGACTTCCCATCGTCTTTCGTGTAGGGTCCACCGACCGAAATCTGCCCAACGTTGGCATAACCCATATAGACCTGGTCATTCGTGATGACACGGCCCCGCTGAAGCGGCTGAGGAAGCCCTTCAGGCTCGAAAAGTTCACGTACAAAAGAAACGCCAACGATATGGGGCCCCGCGGTGACAGGAATTTTGACCTCAAGTCCGGCGTCTCCTCCGACCTGCATGTATTTTTCCCAGGAGTCATCTCCGGCGAAATACGGTTCACCGTCGCCGGCGTAGCTCGCGGCGGCAGGACGTCCGACAGCTTTGCCTCCAACTTCAAAACGTTTGACGAGTTTGGCATCCACGCGGACGTCCAGCTGTTGAGGCCAACCCATCCCCTTGATGTAGTCCTGATATTGGCGCTGAAGGTGGACCCGGATGCTGTATTCGCCGGCCACTGGAAAGTCATGAGTCACAGCAATGCCGCCGCGAGATCCAAAGGGTAGATCCTCACTCTGTCTCTCCTCCTGCACCACGTGCAGAGGGATCTCATAGTTGTCGACAGTGGGGCTCACTGGAGGCAGTCCTGTTGCGAGCCGGGTGACCTGCCGTGCAACAGACATATAGCGCTCGAGGTGGACCGTAGAAATCGAAAGGGAGTCGGCGAAGTTGTCAAAGCTCCCATCGGCCGTATCGTCTCCCGGAAGCAGCGGTTTCACATCGAGGTCAATAGCGAGCAGATCCCGGATCGCGTTGTTATATTCCGCGCGGTTGAGACGATGTACCGCACCGATTCGGCCTGGATTCGGACGCGCTGCCCAAACGCGATCCATTTCCTGTTCCAGTAGACCGGAAATCCGGTGGTACGTCTCTACATCGGGCCGAGGGCTCCCCGGGGGAGGCATCGAGCCGGCACGCAGTTTCGCGATGACTTTCTCGACCAGTTCCGCATTTGCCGCAAGCTTCGTAGTGTCCAGCGCCTGAAGATTGAGACCGGCCGAGCGCGTCTTCTCGTTGTGACAGCTGATGCAGTACTTCTCCAATACTGCCCTCGGGCTGGCCGGATCCTGAGCGGTGCTTCGCATCTGGAACAACGCCAGTGCGAGCCCGCCCAAGGCGAACACCGTGATCTTAGAAATGGATTGCTTCATTGGGTACCGAATTGAAGGGATTTTCCCTTGTTATCTCTTTAGAAGCAAATGAAATAGCGGACTAAGGACAGGGTAGATCTGGAGATTGTGCGGGGCCTAGCCGGCGCACAATCTCCAGGGAGGGGTTAGTACATCGGCGGGCCGCCGGCCGGTGGGCCAGCCGGGGCCTTGTCCTCCTCAGGAATCTCAGCCACGAGAGCTTCCGTGGTCAGCATCAGAGAAGAAATGGAGGCCGCATTCTGGAGCGCGCTTCGGGTCACTTTGGCAGGATCGAGGATACCTGCGCCGATCATGTCGCAGTATTCCTCGGTCGCCGCGTTGAAACCAAAGTTCGGATCCTTCGAATCGCGGACCTTGCCGATAACGATGGCGCCTTCGAACCCGGCGTTCGATGCGATCGTGCGAAGCGGCTCTTCCAGAGCGCGCTTGACGATGTTGACGCCGATCTTCTCGTCGTCTTCGAGTTTGAGTTTGTCGAGGGCAGGGATCGCCCGGACCAGGGCAACCCCACCGCCGGGAACGATGCCCTCTTCGACAGCGGCCCTGGTGGCATGCATGGCATCCTCAACGCGGGCCTTCTTTTCCTTCATCTCAGTCTCGGTCGCTGCGCCCACTTTAATGACGGCAACACCGCCCACGAGCTTCGCCAACCTTTCCTGAAGCTTTTCGCGGTCATAGTCGGACGTAGTTTCATCGATCTGCGCGCGAAGCTGCTTTACGCGTCCTTCGATAGCCGCAGCTTTGCCCGCGCCTTCGACGATTGTCGTGTTGTCCTTATCGAGAACAATCTTCTTCGCCTTGCCGAGATCCTCCAACTGCAGGTTTTCCAGCTTGATACCGAGGTCTTCGGTGATCGCCTTTCCGCCAGTCAGGATTGCGATGTCTTCCAGCATTGCCTTTCGACGATCGCCAAAACCCGGAGCCTTGACAGCCGCAGCTTGCAGAGTGCCACGGAGCTTATTGACCACAAGAGTAGCCAGAGCTTCTCCCTCGACTTCTTCCGCAATGATCAACAAAGGCCGTCCCATCTTCGCGACCTGCTCTAGAACGGGGAGCAGATCTTTCATCGAACTGATCTTCTTCTCGTGAATGAGAATCAAACAGTTCTCGAACACGCACTCCATGCGATCGGGGTCTGTGACGAAATAGGGCGATAGGTAGCCGCGATCAAACTGCATACCTTCGACAACGTCGAGCGTCGTCTCGATCGACTTGGCTTCTTCAACCGTGATCACGCCATCCTTGCCGACCTTGTCCATGGCTTCCGCAATAATGTTCCCGATCGTCGGATCGTTGTTGGCGGAGACCGTTGCAACCTGAGCGATCATCGGCCCCTTCTTCACTTCTTTGGCGAGCCGCTTGATTTCAGCGACTGCAGCCTCGACGGCGCGTTCAATGCCGCGCTTCACGGCCATCGGGTTTGCGCCTGCTGCGACCGTCTTCACGCCTTCGCGGAAGATGGCTTGGGCCAAAACTGTTGCTGTCGTGGTGCCGTCGCCGGCAACGTCGCTGGTTTTCGACGCGACTTCCTTCACCATCTGAGCCCCCATGTTCTCCAGGGGATCCTTCAATTCGATCTCTTTTGCGACTGTGACGCCGTCTTTTGTGATCTGAGGTGAGCCGAATTTCTTATCGAGAACAACGTTCCGGCCCTTTGGACCGAGCGTGATCTTCACTGCGTCGGCCAGCAGATTCACTCCGCGCAGAATCGTCTGACGCGATTCTTCTCCATGTACTATTTGTTTTGCCGCCATTGCTTCCTCCTACTTCTTTCCCTTTCCGCCGCCTTCAATAATCCCGAGAATTTCGTCTTCCCTGAGAATCAGGTATTCCTGGCCGTCCAGCTTGATTTCAGTCCCGGAATACTTTCCAAACAGCACGCGGTCACCCGCCTTGACTTCCAGGGGAACGACTTGACCTGACTCGAGACGCTTGCCGGTTCCGGCGGCAACGACTTCCGCCTCCTGGGGCTTCTCCTTCGCCGTATCGGGGATGATGATTCCTCCTCGGACGGTTTCCTGTTCTTCGATTCGTTTGATCAACACGCGATCATGCAAAGGTCGCACTTTCATCGGACTCACTCCTTAATTGGTTTCTTGCTTGGTTCTAGCTATTCAGGAAAACTGCCGGTGTGTTAGCACTCCGCTATCTAGAGTGCTAAATTCTAGGTTTTGACCGCAGGGGTGTCAAGCCTCGATGCCTCATCGAAGCCCCAGCGGGTCTGGGTTGACATAGGCCGGACGCGTCCCGGCATTGGCGAGAGACTCAACCGCCAGGTAGACCAGTTTCACAATCTTCTCCATCTTCGGATAGTTGATCTTGTCCGCGGTGTCGCTTGGCCGGTGATAGTCCGGATGGTCTCCGGTATGAAGGAACAGAGCGGGGATGCCCTTCTGCAGGAACGGCCACTGATCGCTGCGGCGAAGGAGATTCTCCGGTGTGTCGTCGTACCGGTACTTCAGGTTCAATCCGACCTGCCGGTTTGAGGTTTCCATAGTGCGCTTCAGATCGGGACTGAAGAGGGATCCAATGATGTTGATGCTATTCGCGTTTTGTTCGGCCGTTTCGCGTTCCAGCAACAGGGTCCCATCGGCGCCATGCTCCTCATTACGCCCGATCATGTCCATCTGGAGCATCGCTACCACCCGGTCGAGCGGAACCACTGGATGATCGGCGTAGTGTTGACTGCCAAGCTCGCCTTTTTCCTCCCCGGCGAAGGCACACAACAGGATGCTGCGAGCCGGAACCTTGCCGCCATTACCAAAGGCCTCGGCCAGTTCAAGCAGGCCCGCGGTCCCCGAAGCATTGTCGTCCGCGCCGGGCCAGATCTGCCCTTGATGCTCACCATCGTGGTCATAGTGCGCGCCGACCAGGACGAGTTCACGCCGAAGTCTGAGGTCGCCGCCTTCGATCAGGCCTACGACATTTTGCGTGGGAAAAGCTGAGCGTTGGACATCCACTCTCAACACCGCGCGTTTGCCAAGATCCATCCGCTGGGGCTGAAGGCTGTCGTCGATGCGTCTTTGCACGTCTCGAAGCGAGGGCATGAAACGTCGCGCCGCCTGCTCCGACAAAAAGATCACCGGGATCCTCGGATTTCTCAGGTCTTCCACGCTGCCCATCGGAACGTCCTTCCGGGGATAGTCCGGGCGGAATGTGCCGGCCGAATCCGCGATACGAATATTCGGAATTTTCGGATTCTGTACGACGATCATCGCAATGGCGCCGGCCGTGGCAACATTCCGAGCCTTTGTCTGGAGCGATGCGGAATCGGAAGGATCAACACGACTGAAGACTGAACTGAAATCGTCTGCCTGCGGTCGTGTATCGATGACAACGGCAATCCTGCCTCGGAGGTTCAGACCTTCGAGTTCGTCGAATTTCAGATGTGGGGCGGATATTCCGTAACCGACGAAGACAAGAGTTCCGTCAACGTTGTTACTGGGGGACAAAAAGTGAGGAACGTAGTCGCTTCCAAGCGTGTAGTCCGCATCGTCGACCCGCAAGGCGTTGCCGGAACCCAGTTGCGCACGGAACATCCGAAAACTCTGAAAGTACGTGCCATTGTCACCGACAGGTCTTACGCCGTTCTTCTTGAAAACCGACGCAATGTAGTCCGCGGCAAGACGCAACTCCGGCGCTCCATCGCCGCGTCCCTTCATTGCGCTTGATGCGAGATAGCTGACTTTTTCGTGAAGTTCATCACTGCGAATGGAAAGCAGGCCGGTTGTGGGCGTTTGCGCGTTACAAAAAAGTATGCCTGCGAACAACGGGATGAAAAGTCTCTTCACGGCGGTCGGGATTGTCGAAAACCCCTTTGACTTTAAAAATGCCTTCTTGTATTTAAAACGCATGAAGACGGAGATCTCTTTCTGCCCAACATGTGCCGGCAAGCTGGATGTAGCCGAAGATGACCAGTTCGAATGCGAAGATTGCGAAACCAAGTTGTATATCTCTATCGCGGAAGAAGGAGACAGCGATGATGACGAGGAAGAAGAGGATGAGCCCTAACTCTTCTTTCACAGTCGATGTTCGTCCGGTTTGAACCGCTGACGAAAATCCTCCCCCTGTATCACAACGGTTTTACACATTTCATATAGACGGGATCGCATGGGTTCGCCGATGCGCTCGGTTAATGAAAAGCTGACGGATTTTCGCGCGGACTTCAGATCTTCCTGATCCAGGTAGTTTGTGGTGAGGATCGTGACCTTATTTTCGACGTAGCGGTAGTTTAGAATGTAACCAACCGTTTCCTTCACCCAGGCGGACGGCGTTTGTGCACCAAGCTCGTCGAGAAGAAGCACCTCCGCATCCATCACCGGGCGTAAGAGCGACAGTTCCGAACTCATGGAGACTGCGCTATAGGACATTTGGATTTCTTTCAGCAGGTCGGGAAACGTTCGAAACAGACACGCGACGGACTTGTCTCGAATGAGTTTCCTGATAATTCCGACGGCGAGATGCGTCTTTCCTACACCGGGTGGTCCCATAAAGAGGAGGCCAAAGGGCTTCGACGGGGGATATTCTCTTGCGTATAGCTCGGCAAGACTCTTGGCGCGTTCCAGCGATTCATTTCGCCATTTGTCGGTGAGCCCAAACCCCTCAAGTTCACAATGGCTGTAGCGTATGGGAATCCTGGCTTCCTCCATGAGGCGGCCCGAACGATTGGATCGCACGCAATCGCAGCGAACAACACCACGCACTCCGTTTTTTTCAACGGAAACAAAGCCGGTGCCTCGACACGTTGGACAAGTGTCTTTCACGGATGCATTGTAACCGAAGCTTAGTTCAGATAACCGGCAAGCTGGCGGCTGCGTCGGGAGTGACGCAGCTTGTCCAGTGCGCGCTCTTCGATTTGCCTCACCCGTTCGCGTGACAGATGCAGGTCGGCACCAATTTCTGCAAGGGTCTCCGGGTCACGGTCAGACAAACCAAATCGACGTTCAACGATAAGCCGCTCTTTGGGCTCGAGCTGGTCGAGCAGCTGATGGAGCTGTTCTTCGAACGATTTTCGAATCAGAGCTTCATCCATAGGGGTCAAACTCTCATCAGGTAGCACATCTTCGAGCTTGAGATCGGTATCGCCGGCGATCGATGCGTCGAGTGAAACCTCCGACGGCGGTCCCTGGATCATCTCCTCGACATCAGCCTCGGACATTCTAAAACTAAGCGACATTTCCTCCACGCTCGGCTTGTGCCCGAGTTCCTGCGTCAGCCGAGAGACCTTGGTCTGAAACTGATACAACTCATGCTTTAACTTGGGCGGCAGGTGAAATACCTGGCCGTAGCGGGCGATCGCTGCCAGGATCGCCTGCCGGACCCACCACCCTGCATAAGTCACGAAACGTACGCCCCGTTCAGGATCAAATCGTGATGCGGCTTCGATCAAACCCATGTTCCCTTCGTTGATCAGTTCATGAAGTGGGTATCCGGAGCGGGCGTACTTCTTCGCCATCGAGATAACAAATCGTAGATTGGAGACAACGAGGCGCCTCAGGGCCTCCTGATCTCCGTCTCTGGCGTGTTCCGCAAGTTCGTGCTCCTCAGTGGGAGTTAACTGCGGGAACTTCGCAATATCTTTAAGATAGAGACGAAGCATATCAGGGCCTTCGAGTGCGGGTTGATATGCCAGATTCTTCATACGTTCCTGTCTTTCTTTCCAGACTTCGCCGCCACCACATGCGGCGGCGTAACCTTCACTAACGCGTGCTGAATTCGCTGGTCGAGTTCAGGAGAACGGCTTTCGATCTCCCGCTCTATATAGGCGACGAATTCCTGCAACTCCTTCTGCATTTCTTCCATTCGCCGTCTCATATTCAGTACTACTTCCACACCTGCAAGGTTGATGCCTAAATCCCGCGTCAAATTCAGGATCAGTTCCAGCCGCTCGAGATCCTCTTCTGTGTATAGACGCGTATTCCCCTCAGATCGTGAGGGTTTTAGTAATCCTTCCCGCTCGTAAAGCCGAAGCGTTTGAGGATGAATGCTATAGCTCTCGGCGACAGCACTGATCATGTAGGCAGCTTTGGCTTTCTTCCTGCTCCGTTCCATGGTTTACGCCTTCCAAATGCCTTTCCGCACGTCTTCGGGATTCAGTACAGCGAATTCCTTCAGAATCTCCTTGGATCGCTCGTCAGCGATCCGGGGAACCACCACTTGAATCTCAACAAACTGGTCCCCCCGTACACCGGGCTGGACCAGCGATGGAGCCCCTTTACCGCGTAGTCGGAGAACCTGACCGCTTTGTGTCCCTGGAGGGATGCGAAGAAGGGTCCGTCCGTCGATTGCAGGGACTTCGATCTTGGCTCCCAACGCCGCTTCGGCAAATGTCACCGGAACAACGCATTGGAGATTGTCTCCAGCCCGGATGAAAAAAGGATCCGGGGCGACATTCGTGATGACAGAGAGATCCCCGCTGGGGCCACCGTACTTACCCGCATCCCCATTATTCGGAAACCGCACCCGTGATCCCGTGCTGACACCCGGCGGTATGTCCAGGTCCATGATGTCGGTCCTCAGGACTCGACTCTCGCCGCCACACTCCACGCAGTCGGTCGCTATACGGCCTGTACCGGAACAATCTGCACATGGAGAAACAAAGCGCAGCCGACCACGAGCGCGCGTCAAATTCCCAGTACCGGAGCAACTCGAACAAACATTGCTGTTGGCCACGGCGGCACGACCGGTTCCTTCACAACCTGGGCAAGAATGTCGGCGCTGAACACTGATTCTTGCCTGCAGCCCAGAGATCGAATCCGCAAAGCCAATCGCGATCTGATACTCGACGTCTTGTCCTCGTTCCGGTTCGCGTCGCGCCGCTCGTTTGAAGAACATCTGGGAGAACATGTCGGCTTTCGACGGCGAGGCGCTAAAGTCAAAACTCTTGAAGCTGAATCCCCAGGTTGTCTGCGCTTCCTGCGGATCGAGGACGCCCTCGGTATAAAAGCCGTTGTGATCGTAGAACTCCCGCTTCAACGGATCGCTGAGGACTTCATAAGCCTCTGAGATGCGCTTGAAACGCTCTTCGGCTGTCGTATCACCCGGGTTGATGTCCGGGTGAAACCGCCGTGCCAGCTTTCGAAACGCCTTCTTTATGTCGTCTTCCGTCGCCGTTCGCACGACTTCCAAAACAACGTAAAGATCATTCACAGTACTCACAAAATCTCCTGCCGTTTGTGTTCTAACTTAGCGTCGGGCCCACCCTCGGGACCACTTCGGTACCCCGCCGGCGGCCTCCTTACTCCTCTCGGGTCCAGGCCTGATAGTTACTTCTTGTCTTCGCCATCGACGTATTCCGCATCGATGACATCACCATCAGGCTTGGACTCGCCCTCAGGCCCTGCAGCGCCTGCGCCACCGGTATTCCCACCGCCGGGCTGTCCGGCGGCTGAGCGGTACATTGCCTCGAACGCTTTGTTGGAGACCTGATTCAGAGCATCCGTCGCTTTCGTGATGCGTTCGACTCCACCTTCTTCCAGAGCCTTCTTCGCGTCGGCCAGGGCGCCTTCAACGGCCTTGGCATCGGCATCGGAGAGCTTGCTGCGGTTTTCGTTCAGTGCCTTCTCTACCTGGTAAACCGTCGAGTCCCCTTTGTTGCGCGCTTCAATTTCCTCGCGCTTATGCTTATCGTCGTCGGCGTGCGACTCGGCTTCGCGGACCATCTTGTCGATGTCGTCTTTGCTAAGTCCGCTCGAAGACGTGATCGTGATTTTTTGCTCTTTCCCCGTGCCGAGATCCTTCGCGGACACGTTCACAATACCGTTAGCGTCGATGTCAAAGGTCACTTCGATCTGCGGAACGCCGCGCGGAGCGGGCGGAATTCCGACAAGGTGAAAACGCCCCAACGTTCGGTTGTCTCGCGCCATCGGGCGTTCGCCTTGCAGCACGTGAATCTCTACCGACGTCTGGCTGTCTGCCGCAGTTGAAAACGTTTCGCTCTTCCGCGTGGGAATCGTCGTGTTGCGTTCGATCAGTCGCGTGAAAACACCACCCAGAGTTTCGATACCCAGTGAGAGCGGGGTGACGTCCAGCAACAGAACGTCTTTTACTTCTCCGCCGAGGACGCCCGCCTGCACAGCCGCGCCAACAGCGACGACTTCGTCCGGGTTGACACCTCTATGGGGTTCTCTGCCAAACAGTTCTTTTACGATCTGCTGAACCTTCGGAATACGCGTGCTACCACCCACGAGAACGACTTCGTCAATATCACTCGGCTTCAATCCGGCGTCGGACAATGCCTGCTTGCAGGGACCCGCTGTTTTCTGAAGGATGTCGTCCACCAGGTTCTCAAACTTGGCCCGCGTCAATTTGAGGTTGAGATGCTTGGGACCGGAAGCATCAGCGGTGATGAAGGGCAACGTGAGTTCGGTTTCCTGTACCGTCGAGAGCTCGCACTTCGCTTTTTCAGCAGCTTCTTTCAGCCGCTGCAATGCCATCTTGTCCTTCGAGAGATCAATACCCTGGTCTTTCCTGAACTCCTCGATAATCCAGTCGATGATGCGCTGGTCGATATTGTCTCCACCGAGGTGCGTATCACCATTCGTGGCCTTAACTTCGACAACGCCCTCGCCAACCTCAAGGATCGAGATATCGAATGTTCCTCCGCCAAAGTCATAGACGGCGATGGTTTCGTCCTTTTTCTTGTCGAGTCCGTAAGCGAGAGCAGCGGCGGTTGGCTCATTGATGATCCGGAGGACTTCGAGGCCCGCGATGCGACCGGCGTCCTTAGTTGCCTGTCGCTGAGCATCGTTAAAATACGCGGGCACCGTGATGACTGCCTTCTCGATCTTCTGCCCGGTATAGTCTTCGGCCGCAGTCTTCAACTTTTGAAGAATCATTGCCGAGACTTCCGGGGGCGAGAACTCTTTGCCGTTGGTTTCAACTCGCGCGTCGCCGTTTGAAGAGCGGATAACCTTGTACGGCACCATCTTCATCTCTTCATTCACTTCGTCGGAGCGCCGGCCCATAAACCTCTTGATCGAGTACACGGTGTTTTCGGCGTTCGTCACGGCCTGTCGCTTGGCGACCTGCCCGACAAGTCGTTCTCCGCTTTTAGTGAATGCGACGACCGAAGGCGTGGTTCGCCCGCCCTCCTGATTGGCAATGACGACGGGTTCGCCTCCTTCCATAACGGCGACGACAGAATTGGTCGTTCCTAAATCGATTCCGATGATCTTGCTCATTGATAAAGTTCCCTCCGAAGATGAGGGTAAATATAAGGTGTGAGTCTAGGCCTGTCAATAGAATCTTATACTGACAGTATCAACCTTTAGCCGCGATGACGCCGTACTCCAAAGAAAAAAGGACAATCCGACGATCGGATTGTCCTTTATCTAGTTCGAGTTAAACGCGAGTCTGATGCTAGAGAGATCCGTCCTTTGGATCCAACCCATAGATTCGTTGGACCTTCTGAACATACGCTTGAGCATTCCGCTGGGACTCGAGGGTTTCGCTAGCCCCGAGATACCGCGCCACTCCACCCCAAACGTCACCCTGACGGATGTAGCCGCGGAGGATTCGCACTCCGAAATCGACGTTGTCCTCTACCTTAAAGAGGTTGATGTTCTCCCTGTCGGCAATTCTGCCCCACGTGGGCAGGTGTATCTGCATGATACCGACCGATTCCGCTGAGGAGACTGCAAACGGATCCGCGCCACTTTCGACGATTACGATGCTGGTGATCAGCTTTGGGTCGATCTTGTATTTCTGGCTACTGGCCATGATGGCCCGTACCAGGCGCGGCAACTGCGCCTTGTCATCCACATAGCGTTGAAGCATGCGCGTGACGTGGCCGTTGAGATCCTTCTGCAAAGACTCACGCTTTGCCTTGGGAGCCTCGGCCGACTGAGATTCCGGAGAATCGGCAGAATCGGCAACCACCGCCGTCGGCACCGGAAACGCACAAATAAACAGAGCCAAAAGGCCCGTCAATACCAGGAGTTTGGAAGACCTAGAGATCCATTCCTGGCACCCCACGGAGTGCAAGATATACCGTCTGTTCCAGCCTACTTTGAGTCCTCGGCACCGATTGCAAAAAGTAACAGGGTCCATCGGAACCTCCAGTGATTTCGTTGGCCGCGGGAGGAAGGACGGATACCAGAAAAGCCCCGCAGGCCTAAGGTGAATACAGGATATGATCATGGCCGGGCGATATGCTTAATGCAACAAAAAGGTCGCTACATAAGTTAGATTTATGCTGGTGCCGGACCTATTCGAAGAGGGTTGCCTCCTTTTTAATACGGGCAAATTCTATGAGGCCCACGAGGTCTGGGAAGACCTCTGGAGGGCAACCGCCCAGCCGGGCTTGAAGACTTGCTACCAGGGGCTGATTCAGGCAGCCGTGGGCTTGCACCACCTGAACCGGCAAAACCTCGTCGGTGCTCGTAGCCAGCTGGCGAAATCGATTCGAAACCTGCAATCCGCAGCCTCCCGGCCGGAACATCTCGACGTCGTGGGCTTGATCGAGCAACTGACGGTTGTGCTCCGCGAGTTACCGGAGAAGGCCCCCTCTGACCTCGGCATCACTCGATTAAAATGAATTTCGTTTGTGGTAGAGTCGGAGCGCTTCGGAGAGATGTCCGAGTGGTTTAAGGAGCACGCTTGGAAAGCGTGTGTGGGGGAAACTCCACCGTGGGTTCGAATCCCACTCTCTCCGCTTCTCACAATCCTGGGGCGGATCCTCCCGCCCCGTTTCCACCACCCGCTTTGAAATCCCCAATTTACTGGACAGCCGCGTGACCCGGCGGGAAGCTGTGACCAGAAAAATCCCAAAATCACGCAAGAGGAGGCAGACCGATGCGTCCTGCTGTGCCAAAAGTCCAGAAAGCCTCAACCGACCTGGGCTGGTGGAAAGACCACCGATCCGCAAGTGAGATGGCCGAACGTCTGGCACGTTCGCACGTCGACAAACAAGAACTGGAAAGCCGCCTGGACGAACTCCTTCATGAAAACAACATCCTGAAATTGCAATGCTCTGCAGCCGCAGCTGAATTGGAGGATGAACAGAAGCGTTTGACCGGCGAAGCAGACAAGCTGCGCGCACAACTCGAATTGAAGCAGAGTGGAGTCGGCCGGCAGGAAGCCGAGTCGTCGGCACGTGAACGGCTCTTGAAAGACGCGTTCGAACGGAAGATCGAGGATCTCCAGGTGGCCTTGAACCGAGAGCGTCAGCATTCTGCCAGGCAAGTCGAGGAAATGGAGACCAGGCTGGGGAACTGCATTTGCGGCGAGATCCGTGTGGACCAGAAATCCAGCGCCCCTTCGGCGGGGCTGTCGAAGCGATGGGTCATCCGAAACTCGAAGTAAGAGATTGCCTCTAGACGCTTCTGATCGAAAGAATCAGGAACGTGGCGTAAAACGCGGACATCAGCACGAGCGCAACGCGGCGCCAGAGCGGCGGCCGCAGCTCCGGCGGCAGCAAACGCGTGTTGATGTAGAGCAAATGAATCGACGCCACGATGAAGATGAATCCCGCCACATTGGCACCTATTTGCAGCAGGAAGAACGGCTGCGCAAGGCGTAGCGCAAGGATTCCCCAAAGCACGATCGCCGCCAGCACGCCGTAATACACGGCGCGCACGTCACCCCCTCGCCAACCGCGAATGCGATGACTGCCAGTCCACAAGATGTCCGTAATGGATCGAACCATCGCTTCGAGATTGTCGAGCTGAGTCTTGAAAAGAATCCAGGCTCCAAGGAATGCAACGAAAGCCGCCATGAGCGGTCCGATTCGTTGACCGACGCTGTTGGCCAGCGCGGCAGCGATACCTAACCCCTGAAGGTCCGCTCCCCTGGGCAGGAACGTCACATACAGCAAAGCAGGCAGCACCATTCCAAGCACAGCGCCGCAAAAGAAGATTCCGACCTGATCGGCTCGTACTATACGCCACCATCCGCGCCAACGCTCCATGGCGGTTTTATCGGGATGGAAGATGAATCCCGTATGGACGAGTTTCACCTTCTCTCCGCCGATCGCGGCGGGGATATAACCGCTGCGCTGCCCCATTCCGTATCCCTTGTCGCGCGCCCAGTTCGTTAATGTGAGGTTCGTTGCTCCGCCGCATCCGGAATACGCAACGAGCGCGCCCAGCAGAAAGAAGTTCGCACTCTCTGGGACAAAATAGAACGAACCCCGTTCGGTGCTGAAACCGACCAGTCCTGCCATCGCACCAATCCAGTTCGACCCCGGGACAAAGAGGACTGCAAGCAGAAGAAAACTGCCGAGGGCCACAGCGACTAGAACCCAGTTCAACATTTCCAACGTACGCTCAATACGACGCCCAACCAGCAGTATCGCAACGCAAGCGAGAAAGGCCGCAATGCCGATTCCGTAAACGACGTTCGCATCCTCGGGCGTCGCCATCCGTCGCTGAAAGAGAAAAAAGATCGCACCCGCTGCAGTTCCAGCCCATGCTGGCCAACCGACCTGAAGAAAATAGAGAATGGCGTAAATCCACGCCCACAAGGTCGAAGAGGGTCGCGTCCGCATGAACCCTGTAAACACGGGCTCGCCCGTAGCGAGCGTGTAACGCATCAGTTCGAGATTGAAGATCGTCTGGAGGATGATCGCGACCATCGTCACCCAGAGAATCGACAGTCCATGACGAACAAACGCGGCGGGCCCCAAAAGGAATTCGCCACTGCCGATAGAAGCACCCAAAACAATGATTCCTGGTCCTACGACGCCCAGCCAGCCTAATCCTGTCGGGTTGGGAGGAACGGGGAGTTCGGCGCGACGCCAGGGATCGAGCCCGGATTTCGCCTCTGGAGAGGTGGAGTGGGCAGTTTTCACCCGGCGTAGTATAGCCGAGGATGAATATGACGTTGGTCGGGAACAACTCCGGATCGGACCCGGCCGGGCCCGATCCGGAAAACCAATTCGAAGATGTCTAAGAATTACTTGTTGCGTGTCATGAGGTCGTAAACCGTTCCGGCGACGCCACCGGAAATCGCGCCGATCGCAGCACCCTTCTTACCACCGGCTACTGCGCCAATTGCCGCGCCGGCGCCTGCACTGCCTCCGATGATCAGTGCTTCTTTCTGCCACGTCCTCTTCTTTTTCTCGGCGACCACCGGCTCATTCACCGTTCTGGCCACAGGTCTCGCGAGGCTTGTACGCCGTGCGGGAGCGGTCGCAACGGACCGAACCGGGGTTAGCGGCTGTGCTGCAATTGCAGGTGTGTCGTTCTTAGGAAGTTCGAAGGCGTTAGTCGTAGGACCCGACACTATCGATCCGAGTATGAAAGCGGAAACGAGAGCCAAAGGCACTAATAATAATTTCGAAGTCATATGAAGTTACCTCCTGACTCTGATATTGGACTTGGGCGCGTTGCCTTTAGTGAGACATTCGTGTCATGAATCTTCCCCGACTTTGCTAGACTCATCGCCTGGAGAAAAACACTCCTTTATCAGGCAGAGGGGGGCTGTGCAATTGGACCCCGCAAACCCCGCCAGGTCCGGAAGGAAGCAACGGTAGCAGGTCATCCAATGTGACGCAGTATCCCCCGTGC
>Ga0111539_10004241_pt1 | contig 18790 bp, 20 predicted proteins | sample RhiMethybrSRZTD1_FD_79667 | JGI IMG/M metagenome (GOLD analysis project Ga0111539, IMG submission 79667) | Populus rhizosphere microbial communities from Tennessee, USA - Rhizosphere MetaG P. TD hybrid SRZTD1 (version 2) (version 2) | ecosystem: Host-associated > Plants > Roots > Rhizosphere >... | reverse complement strand
CTTCCCCTGCATAAAATCGACATCGATATTCAGATTTTTGTGGTCGAGTTTTTCAACGACCTCATCTCTAATAAGTGTGCTGAGTTTCTTAAGATCGACAACAAAACCGGTTTCAGGATCGGGGCGTCCTTTAATAGTAACTACCAGCTCGAAATTGTGCCCATGCCAATTCTCATTTGCGCAGGGACCAAAAACCTCGATATTTTTTTCCCGAGACCATTCCGGATTGTAGAGCTTATGTGCCGCGTTAAAATGCTCTTTGCGACTAACGTAGACCATTTAATTACAATTTCACAAATATATAAAGCCTTCCTTAAACGGACCTGGATATTAGCCTACCTGGATATGGAGCTATGACCAAATAGAAAAAGCAGCGTATGAAGGAGGTTCAAAATAACATCAATTTGACCTTTTGCCATGGCGTCACTCCAATTCTGCACTGAACAGGAACGAGCATCTATTTGATGATACGAACCTCAATCCTCCGGTTCAAACTCCTACCCTCTTCTATATCATTGCTGGCAATCGGCCGATCTGGTCCATATCCTTTCGGAACCATTCGTTTTTTGTCGATACCATGCTGGCTGAGGAATGTAAATACAGAGTTAGCTCTTCTCTCCGAAAGTTGTCGATTATAATCCGCTGAACCCGAGTTATCCGTGTGGCCAGCGATCTCCACGCGCACGCCTGGATTAACCGAAAGAAAACGGATAATCTTTTCCAACTCCGTTACGGACTTATCCTTAAGATCGTATTTGTCGACGTCGAAGAAAATATTGTTCAGAACGGCAACCGACCCTTCCTTTGCTTTCTCCAGGTCAATGTTTATGATGATAGGCTTAAAGTCTGTTACCTCGGAATAATTGAAATTATAACTCTTGAATAAATAGGCCTCTTTGTTTACATAAAGAGCATATTCTGCTCCTTGCGTCAGGACCATGAGATACTCGCCGTTGATAGAATCCGATTCAACCAGCGACTCCACTCTATTTTTGCGGATATTGATAAGCTCGATCTTCGCGGACAAAGGTGTCTGTGCTACCTTATCTCTGATGATTCCTTTTACATAATTGCTCCTGTACTCAAGTTGGCTTTCCTCGGGAATAACCATTTCAAAAATCTTACTCCTCGAAAATCCGGATTCCAGCGTTTCTTCGTGAGAGTAATAGCCTTTTTTCCCGTCGGCTGTTATAAACAAAGAGAACTGATCTTCATTGTCATTCATGGGCGCTCCCAGATTCTTCGGCGGAGTCCAGATGGTCGAATCCTTGTCAGTAAAAAATAAATCATAGCCGCCAAATCCAGGCAATCCATTTGATGCAAAAAAGAGCGTCCTGTTATTCGCATGGATGAACGGGGAGATTTCGTCGAATTGAGAATTGATCTGTTTCCCGGCGTTCACTGCTTTGGTCCACTCCCCTTTATCATCCGTTGTAGATACCCATATATCGCGCCTACCCAAACCCGATCGTCGGTCAGACACGAAGTACAACGTCCGTCCATCGGCCGACAAAGACGGCTGCGACTCCCACTCAATGCTGTTGACGTTTCGCCCAAGGTTCCTCGGTGTCGTCCAGTCATTTACAATTTTTTTTGTTTCATAAAGATCGCAGCTTCCGATACCATCCCGTCCGGTACAGGAAGTGAAGATCAACTTTCTACCATCGGCAGAAATAGTGCATGTCCCTTCATTTAGTCTGGTATTGATATTTTTTGATATCGACTCGGGTGAAGTCCATCTTCCATGTTCATCCTTCCTGCTAACTACCAGGTCTTCGTCATCATTTGGGCCATTCCCTGTACGTCGTGTAAAAATCAATTGCTGTTGATCAGCTGTAAGTGCCGGAAAATATTGAAGGACGAAAGCGTTAACGGTGTCGCTAAGGGGATGCAGCTTGAAGTTCGAAGAATTTGTCTTATTCTTCATAGCAAATTCCGCGCTCTTGAAAAACATCGTCGCACGATCAACTTTTGCCTTGTTCATTGTTTCGTTGTTGACAAAAGCACTAAGCACTTTCATAGCTTTCTCGTACTCTCCTGTGAGAAGATATAGTTCTCCCAAATCGTACCAAAAAACCTTTTGTTTGCGAAGATCAGTTGTAAGGCTCAATCCTTTCTCATAGTTATCTTTCGCTTTACCATATTGCCTCATCGAGAAATATGTTACTCCCAACCGGTAATAGGCTTCAACGAATTTGTCATCCTTTTCAATAGCCTGGTGGAGAAGATTAAGAGCCTCGTCGTATTGTCCGCGTACACGGAAGTTATCGGCTGACGTATACAGCTCGATAGCTTTCTTCGACTTTGTGCTTAGTTCACCCTGCGCAGCCACGGAAAAAGATGCCAACAGCGCCACTATAAATACACCAACAGAACTCTTCATGCTCAAAATTAGAAATTAAAAAACTATGTTGGACACATCCAGTTCGCCAGATTCAAATTCCAGCATCGCATTTATTAATTTGAACGACTCAAAATTATATATCTCCTTCAAACGGATCTCTTCTTCCTGTACAAGGTTCAGTTCCAGAAGTTTCGACCTCATAGTACCCTTCAACAGGGGTGCCCACGGCGTAAACCACTTTTTATCTCTCTTGAATACAATATTGGCAATGGATGAATCGGTCACCATCCCATGTTTTACGATAAGAATGTCGTCGCAGTTCTCCCTCAATTCAAAAAGCCGGTTGATCGCCATTCTGTCGTTGTACTTGAACTCATATGAAATCCGATCGTCTTCAATGATCCTCAGCGTGCGAACCGGTCGAACCTCATACGGTACGAACTCTATCTTCCTAGAGCGGTCATCGTAGAGGATCCTGCACTTGTAAAGTCCTTGCTCGGGAGTCTTCACATTCCTTAAGATTTCCCCGAGGTCGATATTTGCGTGCAACCTAGACAGCGCGGTCAACGAACGATTCATTCGTTGCTCATGGTAGAACAAGTTAGAGTACTCCCCATTCTTCAATTTTATCGACTCAAACAGTAGGGACATAGACCTTATCAATTGCTTCCTGATACTCCGATTCGCCTTTACTTTGCGTTGTGATCCCTCCTCCGCTGCGGTAGAAATACTTCGAACCCTGCCGTTCAATGAATCGGATCATTACACCACTATCAAGCGCCTGCCCGTCGAAGATACCGAATACACCTGTGTAGTAACCGCGCTTACACAACTCTGTTTGTCTGATAATATCCAGCGTTCTGGGTTTTGGAGCACCGCTCACTGAACCAGCAGGCAATAACCTCACCAGGATGTTGCCCAACTCGCTAAGATATCCGTCGTCTAATTTTCCAACGATCTCCGAACTGACCTGCAGCAACGTTTTGGTGCTGGTTCGTATTTTGTCAATGTAACGAAACCGAGATACTTTGACGTCTGTAGCGATCTGGCTGATGTCGTTTCGAATAAGGTCAACGATTGTTACGTGCTCCGAAGTTTCCTTTAGATCGCTCAATATCTTCCTTTCTGCATCAGGTATCGCAGCGTCTATCGTGCCTTTCATGGGAAAGGAAAGGATCCTTCCATCCTTGACCTTGATGAAAGTTTCCGGTGAAAACACAAGGAATTCTTCTCCGAACAGCAGCTTGTATTTTGCATTAGACTCGAAAAAGATTTTACGCAGAGAGCGACTGATCTTAATTTCTGTTTTGATGGTCAGGTTAGTAAGAAAGGAGTCGCCGTACTCCAGGCGTCGGAATACATTATCGAATTTTTTCTTGTACGAAGTCCAGGGCTCAGGATGTTTTTCGAGAATCGCAGACTCTCCCGAATCAAAATGTTCCTTTTGATTTCGAACTCCATTTACATCAAATAGAATTTTATTCGAGTCAACTTTGTCGAGCCTACAAAGCAGCGGTTTTTCCATCTCAAAATCCACCAGGAACAAAAAAGGGACTCTTTCCTGTCCCAGTCTGTTCATTTCTATCGAGAAGTCTGAAATGTTCATTTCAAAAGTTAATCTCCAGGCTACGGTATATTCATGTACTTATGAACTTGTAACGATACCTGCCACCGTGGGTTGGCCTTAACATATTCAATGATTAGCGGGAGCACTTCCTTTTCTTTCGACCATTCGGGTTGAAGAAACAACTGACACTCGTTGTTTACCTTCGGTGCAAATTCCTCGCCCCAGGCAAAGTCAGTCTTATTGTATACGATGACCTTCAGCTCATTTGCTTTTTCCAAAACCGAATCGTGAGGCAGCTTGAATTTCTTTGGCGAAAAACAAATCCAGTCCCATGTACCGGTAATCGGATACGCGCCGGAAGTTTCAAGGTGCGTACGCAGCCCTGAAGCTTTCAGTGTCCCAGTCAATTCCGTGAGGTCATACATTACGGGCTCACCTCCCGTAATAACAACAATCTCTGCGCCACTATCCTTTGCTCTGCGCGTCATTTCGGTCACACTCACCAACGGGTGGGCTGAAGCATCCCAGGATTCCTTGACGTCGCACCATACGCAGCCCACATCGCAGCCGCCGAGCCGGATGAAATACGCAGCCGAACCCTGATAGAAACCTTCACCCTGAATCGTGTAAAAGTCTTCCATCAACGGCAGCGTAACAACTGAGGCCATTTCTTTTGTTTCCACTGGTGTAGAATAAAATATCAGTTCAAGAGACCAACTAAGGATGACGCAGCTCCGTGGCGCGCAGGGTATTCAATAGAAGCGAGGCAATCGTCATCGGACCAACACCACCCGGGACAGGTGTTATAAAGGAAGCTTTAGGGGCGACTCCAATGAAGTCCACGTCACCTTTAATAGCCCATCCTTTCGGATACTCGGGTCCTTCAACTCGGCTTGTGCCAATATCAATGACCACAGCTCCTTCCTTAACCATGTCGGCAGTAACAAGTCCAGGCTTGCCAACGGCAACAAGAAGAATGTCCGCGGCGCGGGTATATGAAGCGAGGTCTTTGGTGTATTTGTGGCATATCGTCACTGTGGAGCGGCCCTGTTCGGTAAGCATCATACTAAGCGGAGCACCGGCAATCCGGCTCGCTCCCACCACTACTGCATGTTTACCTTCAGTCTCAATATTATATCTGCGCAAAAGCTCCATCACTCCGTACGGTGTTGCTGGCAACAGCAAAGGATTCTTTGATATGATACTTCCGAAATTATGGTTGGTAAACCCATCAACGTCCTTATCGGACCGTATCTTTTCGGTGATATGCTCTACTGAAATGTGTTCAGGTAATGGAAGCTGAACGATAAAACCGTCGACATCATCATCGTTATTTACGTGATCAATGTGTTTCATCAGACGCTCTTCGCTGATAGTATCTGCAAAACGCATCATAGTATAGTGAAAGCCAACAGCCTTACATGCCTTTACTTTATTATCAACGTACGTCTGGCTCGCTCCATCATCCCCGATTAGGATTATCGCAAGGTGCGGAATTTTCTTGCCGTGTTGCTTACGTTGGGACACGCGAGCAGCAATCTCATTCTTAATATCCGACGAGATCTTCTTTCCGTCGATCAGTGTGTACGTTGTTTGTATTTCCATCATTCCTGAAAGCAGGTTTTGGTTTTATATTATACCGACCAGGTGCAATCATCCGATGACCTTAGTCAATCTTTAATACAGCCATGAACGCTTCCTGTGGGATCTCCACGTTTCCGACCTGACGCATACGCTTCTTACCTTTCTTCTGCTTTTCCAGCAACTTACGCTTACGAGAGATATCTCCACCATAACATTTCGCAATAACATTCTTCCGGATTGCACTTATGTTTTCGCGGGCAACGATCTTCTGACCGATTGCAGCCTGTATCGCTATTTCAAACATCTGACGCGGGATCAACTCCCTAAGTTTTTCACAGAGTTTTCTTCCCCAATCCTGCGCCTTGCTGCGGTGAACGATAGCGCTTAACGCGTCCACCTTTTCACCATTAAGCATTACATCAAGCTTCACCATATCAGATTCCCGGAACCCGATGAGGTGATAATCCAGCGACGCATAACCACGTGAAAGTGATTTCAGCTTATCAAAGAAGTCAAACACGATTTCCGACAGCGGCATTTCGAAAGACAGTTCCACGCGATCGGTAGTAAGGTAATGCTGATTCTTGATCGTACCACGCTTATCCATACACAAGCTTATGATCGGGCCGATGTATTCCGATTTGCTGATGATCTGCGCTTTTATGTACGGCTCTTCGATGCGTTCCATTCTCGTCGGGTCAGGCATCTCAGACGGCGCGTTGATGAAGAGGTGAGAACCATCCGTTAAGAACGCCTGAAATTGCACCGAGGGCACGGTTGTAATAACCGTCATGTCAAACTCACGCTCCAGTCGCTCCTGGATGATCTCCATGTGAAGCATTCCGAGGAAGCCGCACCGGAATCCAAAACCAAGAGCGGCCGATGTTTCTAATTCCCACACCAACGAAGCATCATTAAGCTGAAGCTTTTCCATCGATGCACGCAACTCTTCAAACTCTGTGGTGTCAACGGGATAGATACCCGCAAAGACCATTGGCTTTACCTGTTCATATCCTCTCAGTTGTTGGCCCGGATTAATTGCATTGGTGATTGTATCGCCAACATGTACTTCACGCGCTACTTTTATTCCTGAGATGAGATATCCAACGTTCCCGGCCCTGATTTCATTACGCGGCTGCTTATCAAGCTTCAGTATCCCGATTTCATCCACGGCATATTCCTTATCGGTTCCGAGGAATTTGATCTTCTCACCCTTTCTTATGGTTCCATTAAAAACGCGGAAGTAGATCTCAATTCCTCTGAAAGAGTTGAATACAGAGTCAAAGATCATGGCTTGCAACGGGGCGTTGGAATCTCCATTTGGTGGCTTGATCCTATTGACGATTGCGTGAAGAATTTCTTCAATACCAATACCTTCCTTTGCGCTTGCTCTGATCACGTCTTCGCGTCGACATCCTACCAGTTCCACAATTTCGTCTGTGACTTCTTCCGGCATTGCATGAGGTAGATCAATCTTGTTCATCACCGGGATGATTTCAAGATCATGCTCAAGGGCGAGGTAGAGATTCGATATAGTCTGAGCTTCGATACCCTGGCTGGCGTCCACAATTAGCAAGGCGCCTTCGCATGCAGCAATAGCACGCGACACTTCATAAGAAAAGTCAACGTGGCCCGGAGTGTCGATGAGGTTAAGTATGTATTCCTTTCCATCCAGGTTGTACTTCATCTGAATGGCGTGAGCCTTAATTGTAATGCCCTTTTCTTTTTCCAGGTCCATATTATCCAGGACCTGAGCTTCCATCTGGCGCTCGTTCAGAGTACCTGTGAATTCAAGCAGACGGTCTGCCAGGGTACTTTTCCCGTGGTCGATATGGGCTATTATGCAAAAATTGCGGATATTTTCCATGCACTCTCCTCGTAATCAGTAAGATAACATAAAACTTGCCGCGCATCGCTTTTCACGATTTTACTCCCGTACGGCCAATTTTAAGACTGCAAAAGTAGACATTCTGGGAGGAATTTGGGCGGAGAGCCAGACAATAAATCGAGGAGATAAGAGATGGGGTGATAGTGAGATTGGAATATGGAAATTAGGGCAATAGGTTTAGAAATCATTCAGCTCGTAACCTACTACCCTATCTCCTTATCCCCCTATCTCCTTATCTCCTTATTTCCTCACTGCTTATAAACAACTCCCTCTTTCATAACGAAACTCACCTTTTCCATTGTCTTAATGTTGTTTAGGGGATTTTCGTCGGTGGCGACAATGTCCGCCAACATTCCAGCTGCGATGGTACCAATCCTATCGGACATGCCGAGAATTCCCGCATTGGTGACCGTTGCGGATTTGATCGCCTCAATTGCAGGCATACCCGCTTCAACCATGTAAGTAAATTCCTTTCCGTTGTCGCCATGGTAGAACACTCCGGCATCTGTACCAAAAGCGATCTTAACGCCGCGCTTATACGCTTTGCCAAAAGTTGTCTGAATTTGAGGGCCTATCTCCAGTGCTTTTGGTCTCACCAGCGGATGATAGTATGCTGGGTCTTTCGCTGCCTGTTCTGCTACAAATTTCCCTGCGGAAATTGTCGGGACATAAAACGTCCCCTTTTTGATCATAAGATCCATTATTTCCTCGGTCATTTTTGTGCCGTGTTCAATCGTTGTTATTCCTGCCATAACAGCGCGCTTCATACCTTCGACGCCATGAGCGTGTGCTGCTGTATGCATACCGTAGTCCTTCGCCGTTTCAATGATAGCTTTTAACTCTTCGTCTGTAAATTGTGGACCCGACCCATCTTTCGCGAGACTTAGCACACCCCCTGTTGCCGTTATCTTGATCAAATCTGAGCCGTCCTTGTAGCGTTGTCGAACAGCTTTCTTCGCATCTTCCGGCGAATTGATCACTCCGTCTTTTGGACCTGGATCGCCCATGAGATCCTTACGGTAACTGTTGGTTGGATCTGCGTGACCACCTGTTGTGGCAATACTTTTGCCTGCGGTGAATATCCGTGGACCAACTACAAGTCCTTGGTTAATTGCATTTCGCAGAGCAATGTTTACGCCTGAACCACCAAGATCACGGACGGTCGTAAAGCCGGCCAGTAAAGTTTTCTTGGCATAAAGGGTTGAGCGGAATGCAACATCAGCATCGTTCAAAGTGAACCTTTGCAACGCCTGATCTTTATTTGTTTCGCCCTCGAGATGAACATGCATGTCGATAAGGCCCGGCATCACCGTTTTTTTTGATAGGTCGATGAGTTTGTCGTTCGCGCCAGGATTGGTAAAACCCTTTTCAACGGCTGTGATCTTATTTTCTTCAATTACAATCGTCATCTGTTGTTGCGGCTGACTACTTTTTCCATCGATGAGCGTCCCGCAGTGCACAATTGTCTTTTGAGCCTGAGCGCAATGAAAGATGAGTGCGACCAGGCAAGTCAGGTAGAATTTATTCATATGGTTTAGGTTAAGTATTCTCTGGTATTAGAACAACGACGCGGTTACTGCTTAAGATATTTTTGCACCATTGTCTTGAGCTCTGTCATTTCTTCCTCCGTCATTGATACAGACTTTACGTGGAGCAACAATTCAAACATCACCTGATGGTCATATCCGAGGCTAGCAGCGATCTTGGAACAGAACATGATCTCCTCGCGATACATCCGCTCGTCGATCTTCATAAGCTGTACGACACTAAAGAGGTACTCAAATTTCTGATCGGCGCTGAGATCTTCCGGAATGATTAGATTGTGTCGTTGCTCAAAGAGTGGTATAACCTGGTCTGGGTAAAAATTATTTGCCCGCCCTATGTTGATAATGTAGTTGCGTTCACGAGGGGCAACCGCACCATCAATTTGAGCGAGGCTGATGAGTAATTTCATTTGATTAAGAGCAGACATACTTTTTGAGCTATCGTTTGGGTAATTGCATGTTAGTTGAGTTATCGAATCCAACCTAACAACTAAATGACAAATAACCAATAACTTTATATCTGATGAATTTTCTGGCCCATATTTATTTGTCCGGCACTAACCCCAAAACAATGGTCGGAAATTTTATTGGAGATTTTGTGAAAGGGCGGAACGTGCTCGAACAGTTTGAGCCAGAAATCGCAATAGGTATCGAGCTTCACAGAGCGATCGATGAATACACCGACCATCATCCCATTGTGCAAAACAGCAAGATTAGGCTACGTCCGAAGTACCGGCATTATGCGGCCGTGATTGTTGATGTATTTTATGATCATCTCCTCTCCAGGTTCTGGGATAACTATCACACAGAACCATTGGAAACATTTTCCGTTGGAGCGTATGCCATCCTTAAGGACAATTGGAGTGTATTGCCCCTCGAGGTAAAAAACCTGCTACCCTATATGATAAGAGACAATTGGTTGTTAAACTATGGAACATTCGATGGTATCGGGAAAGCACTAACTGGCATGTCTCGTCGCACCCGGCATAATTCCAGGATGGACGAATCCATTGTCGATCTGCGGGAAAATTATCAAGAGTTCAAATCGGAGTTTGAATTATTCTTTCCTGAATTGAAAAAACATTCAGAACAATTCCTTGAAGATAAACATCCTGATGCATCCTAAACTTATTACTTTCACGCCTTGACTTTTTACTATGCAAAATGATCCGGAGTTAAGCGGCAAATATCTTGGTACAATTTCAGAGGATTTTGTAAAGGTAGCTGATACTTTAAAGGAGGCATCATACCAGATACGAAAAGCTGGTTTTGAATTTCCCATATTCCCGATTTGTAAAGACGAACAACCAATCGGACAACTACTTTTACAGCGGAATCTAAATGGAACATCTTGGAACTACTATGCGTCTTTTCTTGACGAATTCCTTCAGCGCGAGCTAATCGCTTCTGATAAGGCTGAAGAATTCAAGGAAGCGTACAAGGACCCTGATGAATTTTGCTGTCTTTTTGTGATCGACAGCGCGTTCACAAGTTTCGTGTTCATTCCTTTCCCAGAAGACTAGATGATTTTTGATCTATGATTGGTGATTTTTGATTTTTGAGTGTTGCGTTTTTAGCGGAGAGATTTGTCAGAGAAAGGTCAATCAATAATCAATAATCAACAATCAATAATCAACAATCAAGTAGATTGATTGATTAACCTGGGTCAACCGGTAAAATGATCCCATCCCTGCGCCTTCAAAGGAACAATACTCCCTTCTTTGGTAACAAGTACGTTTTGATCTTTCCTGTCATGCACGTAACCGATAAAGTGTATATCCGGGTGATTCTTGATCTTCTCCTGGTCATCCTTGCTGATAGTAAAAAGCAATTCATAGTCCTCGCCTCCGTTCAGCGCGCACGTGAGAGGGTCAAGGTTAAATTCCACAGCGGTTTCAAAGGCAACGTTGTCGATGGGGATCCTGTCGTCATAAATTCTAATCCCAACTCCTGAGTTCTTCGCGATGTGAAACAGCTCGGACGCAAGACCATCCGAAATATCAATCATCGATGATGGTTGAACACCTGCCTCGCGAAGATCAAAAACTATATCCGTTCGTGCTTCCGGTCTCAACTGTCGGCCTACCAGATATTCATACTTTTCAATATTCGGTTGCATATCCGGATTGCTGACGTAAACTTGTTTCTCGCGTTCAAGTACCTGTAACCCATAAAGGCTGCGCCCAGGTCACCCGTAACGCAAATGATATCATTCAACTTTGCTCCGCTTCGGTAGGTGATATTTTCTTTCTTCGCTCGTCCCAGCACAGTGATCGAAATGATCAACCCCGATACCGACGACGTCGTATCTCCTCCCACGAGATCAACCTTGTAATTTTCGCACGCGGATTTTATGCCTGCATACAACGCATCTACCGCCTCAACAGAAAAGCGGTTGCTCAACGCAATGCTTACAGTGATCTGCTCTGCAACTCCATTCATGGCAGCGATGTCGGAAACATTGACTGCGACAGCTTTGTATCCAAGGTGCTGAATAGGTGTGTATGCCAGGTCGAAATGGATGCCCTCAACCAACATATCCGTAGAGATCAGAAGACAATCATCTCCCGCGGTTATCACTGCAGCATCGTCACCAATACCCTTGACCGAACTGGCATTTTTTGGGTTGAAGTTCTCACTGATATGGTCAATTAGACCAAATTCTCCCAGCTGGCTAATTTCTGATCGCTTGTCACTCATTTGTTGTATTGAAGGCTTCTGATTCCCTCTGGCGGTAGAAGATGCCGTTCATCCTGCAAAAGTAAGATTATAGGCGAATATGACAGAATAGAGTCATATATTCGAACTACCTATGCGCCGTCTAAGGTATTTTTTATGAAAAAACTTGTTGGTTTTTTAGTTCTAGTTCTCTTTGTTTTGAGCTCCTGTGGTCCTAAGCCATATTACAAAACGGCAAAAGGCAAAAAGAAACAAAAGTACTACAACGACATTCAGTTTGGTGGGAAGAGCGCCAGCCAGATGAAAGGGCCGTATGGCCGCGATCACTGATGAATAATTAGGTATTAGATTCTTCACACAACTCGACCAAAACTCCTGAAGTCGATTTAGGGTGCAAGAAGCATATCATTTTGTTATCTGCTCCCTTTTTTGGTTCCTCATTAAGGACCTGAAAACCCTGTTGTTTGTATTCCTTTATGCTGTGACGGATATTCTCAACCAGGAATGCGAGGTGATGAATACCTTCTCCTCGTTTCTCAATAAACTTAGCTATTGGTGAATCATCGCGGGTGGCCTCAAGCAGCTCAATTTTTACCCCTCCAATCTCGAAAAAAGAAGTCCTTACCCCCTCAGATTCCACGTCTTCTATCTTATAATGCGTACGACCCAGGAGCTGGGCAAACGTGGTGTTGGCTTTATCCATATCTTTGACGGCAATTCCGATATGTTCAAGTTTTTCCATAATTGTTAACTTTGCATCCAAAGACGAAACTTTTTGACAAAATCGAAAGTTTAGCGAATGAAACTTTAGTGCTATGATTGAAACCCTTAGTGAAATGCATGTAGAAGCGGCGCGGATTCAGCAGGAAATCAAAGATTATCTGGGCCTGCGTACATCTGACCTTGTTTTCGAGTATTCAACCGTTGACGGAAAGGTCCGGCTCGACTTGATCACGATAAATCCACGTCACAATCAGGCGTTTTTGTTTCACAGCGAAAGTGGCGCCGATAAGGTGGATGCATTGCGTAAGATGCTCGCATATGTCCAGAATTATAAGGAGAAAGAAAACTCGTATACAATCCAGTGGGTAGCCAAGGGCGATACTGAGCTGCACACGTCCTATTTCAAGGCAAGTAATATTTTGAACGCACTTCAGAAGTTGTACTATGGAAGGGACATGAATACGATTACTGTGTTTAGCGTAGTGCTGAATCCTATTAGTTAGAGGTTAGAATTTAGAAGTTAGAAGTTAGAAGTTAGGAGTTAGACGTTAGGAGGTAGGAGTTGGTGAGTGGGTGTGAGTTAAGTAATTGAATGAATATGATAAGCGTAACAGATAAAGCAAAAGACAGGATCATTGCCCTCAGAAGAGAGGAAGGCAAGGCAGAGAACAATAACGTTAGGGTTATGGTAAAAGGTGGCGGCTGCTCCGGCCTAATGTATGATCTTAACTTTGATGATGAGATAAAACCGGCAGATCAGATTTTTGAGGACAAGGGTATCAAGATCCTCGTTGACAAGAAAAGTTTGTTGTATTTGCTGGGAACAACCCTGGATTTCTCCGATGGATTGAACGGTAAAGGATTTCAGTTCATCAATCCCAACGCTACGCGAACTTGCGGATGCGGCGAAAGTTTTGCTGTCTAGGTCAATCAAATTCCCGTTCTCTTTCCAAAACGATCCTGAAACAGGATCATAATACCGCGATACATTTTAATTCTATTGCTATCGGTGTGGGCAACGCGTTCACTTCAACGGTAGTGCGGCAAGGTTGGCTGCTTTTAAAATATTCCGCATAAATCCGATTGAAAGTTTGAAAATCCTTCTTCATGTCAGTAAGAAAAACAGTCACATCCACGAGGTTTTCCCACTTGCTACCGGCAGCTTCGAGAATATATCTTACATTTTGAAAGACAGCGTGACACTGTTGCTCTATGTCGTAGTTGATGATGTTGCCGGAACTATCCAACGTCACACCAGGAATTTCTCTTGAATCTTTCTTTCTAGGTCCTACTCCTGACAGGAACAGCAAATTGCCAACCCTCCGAGCATGTGGATAAGCACCCAAAGGCTTGGGCGCATCGTTAGCGTTTATTTTGTCCATATTATTATACGCTTGTCGATTTTTTGTTCTATGTCAAGATTTAAGATTCCGTGTTCCTTGTTGGATATTCCTTCGGCAATTTCCAACCGCTAATCACAATATTGAACAAAGAGCAAGGAACAAGGAATGACGAATGAATTGAAACAAGGCTCTAGTCAATATTCACAATTCAAAGTCATTGCTCGACTATCTTTCTTCCTTCAGTATTCACGATTCCTTGGTCTATTCTACTCCAAACGTAAGGCTTGCCCAATAACTTTGCCAGTCCGCTCCTTCTTGTGTTGAAGGAACCATCTTCACGACGCTCACCATCCATGGGCCTGGATTGACGATTCTCATTTCAATTATTCCATTCTTCTCAGGATATACAGGCTGTATTGTCGTCCTGTTCTGGTACCTGTTCCACACTCGAACCTTCACACCAAAAATCGGTTTACCATCAGAAAGGATCTTAAACTTTACGAGATCACCTTTTTTGAATGTGTAGGGATTTGTCTCGGGGACAATCTCGATGGGAAATCCAAGAACCTTTTTGTAGGTATCATCCCGTTTGTTGCCGACCTGTAAAAGGAGTTTTGAATACCTTCTATAATACTCCTTGCCCGTCTTGTCAAGTGCACCAGTCTTTTTGCGATGACTTAACACATCATCAAGTCCGTCTTCTGTCAAATACTCATTAAACTTTTCGGCTGGTAATTCTGAGAAGGCATTGCTGCTTTGCAACGCTATCAGGTGTGTGCCTTCCTCTTGTGGGGTAACGCTCAGGTAATCCTTAACGGATGTTTTAACGCTATCCAATAAATTCTTTATGTCTGCAAAATGGTGGATGTCCAGCTTTTCCACTTTATGCAATTTTAAGTCCCATGGTTCGCCAATAAAATTCTCCCCAACCAAAAAACTTATGCTTGTTCTTTCACCAGGTCGCAAAAAAAACTTTAGGGGCTGCATCCAGAATTCGTGAGCCTGAGCAAACGTGAACACAACAATTCCCATCGACACAATCCAAATCTTTTTAGCCATATCAATTAAACAAAATCGGTTATGGGATATGCCGTCATGAATTCATTAGCTCTTCGATTTCCTCAACCTCGACAGGAATATTTTTCATGAGATCGAAGATTCCATTTTTTTCGATCACCACATTATTTTCGATCCTGATACCAATACCCTCTTCACGGATGTAGATGCCTGGCTCCACAGTCCATACCTGTCCAACCTCCATCTTGTGATACATGTTTCCTACGTCATGAACGTCGAGCCCGAGCTGATGTCCTGTGCCATGCATAAAATACTTCTGGAATAACGGCTTGTTCTTGTCCTGATTCTTTACATCCTTTTTATCGAAAAGCTTAAGATCAATCAGTTCGCTTTCAACGATCTTTTGAATCTCCTTATGATAATCATAGTAGCGCGCTCCAGGCTTGAGGAGTTTAATGGCCTCGTTTTGCACTCTAAGCACTGCGTTGTAGACGTCCTTCTGACGTTTGGAAAATTTTCCGTTTACAGGAATCGTACGTGTAAGGTCAGCGTTATAGTTTGCATACTCTGCCCCCACATCCAGAAGCAGAATATCGCCGTCCTTGCATTGTTTCTCGTTTGCAATATAGTGCAGTACACATGAATCGGCACCAGAGGCAATTATCGGTTCGTACGCAAATCCCCGCGAACGGTTTTTCAGGAATTCGTGAGCAAACTCTGCTTCGATCTCATACTCCATTACACCAGGCTTGATAAATTTCAAAATCCTGCGAAAAGCCTGATCAGTGATATCGCAGGCACGTTGCAGAAGGTCAATTTCAATCTTTGATTTGACAGAGCGTAGGCCGTGCATGATAGGAGCAAGACGTTCGTATTTATGTAAGGGAAAATTTTGCATACAGGACTTCACAAAACGCGCCTCTCTTGTTTCTACCATTATGTCGGCCCGGTAATGATCGTTGGTGTTGAGATACACATGTTCAACATCACCCATCACCATCACGGTTTTAAATAGCGTATTGAATTCAGTGGTCCAAAGGATCGTTTCGATACCAGTCACTTCCCTTGCTTCTTCCTTCGTGAGCTTGTGTCCCTCCCACGTGGCAATGCGCTCATTCGTTTCACGAAGGAACAACACCTCTCTGAATTTTTTATCCGGAAAATCAGGACACAACAACAAGATCGTTTCCTCCTGATCTACACCTGTAAGATAGAACAGGTCGCTGTTCTGACGGAAGCGCATTGTACCATCAGCATTGGTGGGCATGATGTCATTTGAATTAATGACAACGACAGGATTTGATTTCAAATTCTTCAACAGTCTTTTGCGATTTGAAATAAAGAGTTCTTTACTGATGTTTTTGTATCTCATCTTGAATTACCTATTTTTCAGAGGGGCTAATTTAATTCAAAACTATGAAGCCAATCGCATGTTTATCAAACTCAATCCTATTTGTTATGATCTCAGCTGGTTTGGCGTATGGGCAGTGGAAATACCAACCGACGCCTGAAAATCTGAAAATGCGTGACTGGTTCCAGGATGCAAAATTCGGCCTCTTCATACATTGGGGCGTATATAGCGTGATGGGCGACGGCGAGTGGGTTATGAATCAACAACAAATTCCCATAAAGACGTACGAAAAGCTGCCCGCATTTTTCAATCCGACCGATTTCGATGCGAAGGCCTGGGTTCAAATGGTAAAGGACGCTGGGATGCAATACATCACAATAACGAGCAAACATCACGACGGATTTGCAATGTGGGACAGCAAAGTATCAGATTATAACATTGTCAAGCGAACGCCGTACGGCAAAGATGTTCTTAAGATGCTTGCGGATGAATGCCACAAACAGGGCATCAAGCTGTTCTTTTATCATTCCCAACTGGACTGGCATCATCCCGACTATTTTCCCCGAGGTAATACGGGTGGTGGTTATACGGGCCGACCTGAAAACGGCGATTTTAACAAATACCTGGATTATATGGATGCGCAGCTTTCCGAGTTGTTGACCAACTATGGAGACGTAGCCGGCATCTGGTTTGATGGGATGTGGGACAAGAAAGACGCTGACTGGCGATTAGAAAAAACGTACAAGCTGATTCACCAGCTGAAACCGGCGGCACTGGTTGGAAGCAATCACCACAGAGCACCATACGAAGGAGAAGATTTTCAAATGTTCGAGAAGGATCTGCCGGGCCACAACACGACAGGGTTCTCTTCAGAACAGGTAGTTGGTGCGTTACCGAAAGAAACCTGTGAAACCATAAACAATTCCTGGGGGTTCAATTTAAAAGACGATCGACATAAGAGTAAGAAAGAACTGATTCAGTATCTGGCAAAAGCCGCCGGCTATGGCGCGAACTTCCTGCTTAACGTGGGTCCTATGCCAAATGGAAAGATTCAGCCCGAGCATATTGAATCCCTTAAGGGGGTTGGGGAGTGGTTGAGTAAGAACGGAGAAACTATTTACGGAACAAGAGGCGGTCCGCTTACAGCGAGAGATTGGGGAGTGACCACACAAAAAGACAACAAAGTGTATGTACACATTCTGAATTGGTTCGACGAATCTTTAACTATCCCCTCGTGGGGAAAGAAAATAAAATCCGCTAAACTGTTCAGCGACAAATCTCCTTTGAGGTTCGTCGAAAATGAATACGGCATTACGATTAAGGTTCCAAAATCAAAAATGAATGAGCTGGACACCATCGTTGAGCTAGAAATCAAGTAGTACTTTAATCATTCGGCGGGAAATTCTTTCATAAGCATAAGCTCTTCGAGCTGGGCAAGGTGACGGTTGGCATGAGCCGGTATCATCACTAGCCATTGGTAGGCCGTAAGATCTCCATGCGATGGATGTGGAACAACATGATTCTTAAGTGGATCATTGTTGTTTTTGACGTACATGATTGTTTTTTCGCGTGCAATTTTAAAAGCGGCAATTAGATCCTTCCTGGTTGCAAAACGGTTTGTCGGAACGAGAGCCTCAGGAGCGCCCCCCTTCTGCGTTCTGTCCTTCAATCTTTCGATTAATGAGTTTTCTTTGCCGACCAGACTATTGGCTTTTACATTGTCCGGAGGTGACTTAATAGAATTTTGAGCGATTGAGAGAAACAATCCTTCCGATAAGGTTATATGTTCAGATATTTCCGCGATAGACCACTGGCTAGCCGAAGGTTTAAATCTCCATTGAGTTTCACTGACCTTCTCAAGGTCTGCCAGGAACTTGTTCGTGTTTTCCTCCAGCATGCTGATCACAAATTCTCTTTCCTCTTGAGTAAGTTGTTGGCAGGGAGACGATAGCACACAAAGGAGGTACGCCAGAGTGATCAGGCCTTTACGCATATATGAGTTTAGAAAAAAATTAATGTTATAATTCCCTGTCCATGGGTGTATTCACTTCATCAGTCGTCACGCAGTGATAGCAAGCCTGAAAAACCAAAAAGGGATAAGTGAAAAGTGTGAGTGCCAACTGCTTTTTTTTCACTTACTACTTTAGCCTATCCATACCGTTAATTTAATCGATCTTCCGGATACGGTTATCTCCTGCATCTGCCACATAGAGTGTTCCGGTTGCATCGATATCTATTTCGCGGGGTGAGCGGAATAAAGCCACGGAAAGCGGACCATCCAGAAATCCTTCACTTCTTCCGGCGAGGGTGGAGACTTGGCCATTGGCATCGATCTTACGAATACACCGGTTCTCCGTATCCGCTACGTACAGTGTTCCATCGGCGCCGAGAGCGAGCCCTGCTGGGTAACGAAATCTTGCCTCATCCTTTGTACCGTCGACAAATCCCGCAATGCCGGTACCTGCGACAGTGCTAACGACACCGGCGGGTGTAATTTTACGAATGCGATGATTGAACAAGTCCCCGACGTACACAACGCCCGCGCCATCTACAACAACGCCAACAGGGCGATGGAATTTTGCCGCTGCTCCCGTGCCATCAGCATAGCTGGGTTCGCCACTTCCCGCCAGCGTAGTCACTACACCCAGTGCAGTTATTTTGCGAATGCGGTTGTTGAATTGATCGGCCACATATAAGTTACCTTGATTGTCGATGGCAATTCCACTGGGATTCTTAAATCGCGCAGCGCT
>Ga0111539_10004240_pt1 | contig 18796 bp, 23 predicted proteins | sample RhiMethybrSRZTD1_FD_79667 | JGI IMG/M metagenome (GOLD analysis project Ga0111539, IMG submission 79667) | Populus rhizosphere microbial communities from Tennessee, USA - Rhizosphere MetaG P. TD hybrid SRZTD1 (version 2) (version 2) | ecosystem: Host-associated > Plants > Roots > Rhizosphere >... | reverse complement strand
AGCTGCTGAACTCCATTCACCCGACAAGCGACCTGACCTTCAATCCGACAGCGGCCCCGGGGAGCGCCGACTGGCGCGTGCTCTACGTGTCGACGGGGGACGGCGGGACCGGCGAGCGAAACGACGTCCTTCGTCTCAATCCGCAGCGTCTCGATCATTTCGGCGGTGCGATCATCCGGATCATCCCTGACGTGCGCGAGCACGTGACTGCGAGCCAGGTGAGTGAGAACGGTCAGTACCGCATCCCGAACGACAACCCGTTTGTGTCGACTCCTGGCGCGCGCAAGGAGATCTTCGCCTATGGCATGCGCAATCCTCATCGCATGGCCTGGGATGTCGGCGCCGGTGCAGGGAGTCAAGCCAGCCTCTTAGCGTTTGTCATTGGCTCCAACTTCGGGTCCCCGGTTCGATACGAGACGATCAACATCATTCGTCGAGGAGCCAACTACGGCTACCCGCTGCGCGAAGGCCCGGAGGCCAAACCGCTCAGCCCGATCTACGGTCCTCTGAGCGACGACAACACCCTACCAGTGCGAATCTCCGATACGGTCGTGCTCGACCAACGAATCAAGATCCAGGACTCGGCACTCGCATACCGGACGGGCGTCGAGGGCCTTGCGATCGCCAACGGCTTCGTCTATCGCGGCAAGAGGTGGCCTCAACTGCAAGGCGCCGTTGTGTTTGGCGACATCACCAGCGGACGACTCTTTTACGCGCGGATGGCGGATCTCATTGCCGCCACCGACGGCAATCCCACCACGGTGGCTCCGTACGCCGAGATCACGACGACCCTTCCCACCCTCGTGCAGGAGCGCGTCAGCGCGAACGCGCCCCCGGGTGGGCCCGCGACCGGGCGTACGGGTGGACCTGGGGCCGCGCCCGCAGGTGCGGCGACGGTTCCCCGGCCGATGCGGCTCGAATTGCGCATCGCAACCGACGAGGCCGGAGAGATCTACATCTTGACGAAGAGCGACGGTTTCATCCGCCGAGTCACGACCATCCGGTGACACTCGGTAACGATGTGTCATCGTCTCAGCAAACCGCGCCAGCTACCCTGGTGTGGAGAAACAGAACATGACCATATCAACGCGTTCCTTCATCGTCGTTCTCGGCGCCGGCCTGCTCGCCACCGGCCTGACGACGTCCGCCCGGCAGGAGGCGTCGCCGCTCCCGCCATTGGTGCTGCCCGCGGGATTTCAGGCGGAGGTGTTCGCCGAGAAGGTAGAGAACGCGCGCTCGATGGCCATCGGTCCGCAAGGCACGGTGTTCGTCGGTTCCCAGTATGTCGGCAAGGTGCACGCTGTTGTGGATTCCGACAAGGATCAGAAGGCCGATCGCGTCGTGGTGATTGCCAGCGGTCTCGACCAACCCAACGGCGTCGCGATGTGGAATGGCGCGTTGTACGTGGCGACCGCGAGCCGCCTGCTCCGATTCGACGACATCGAGAAGCACCTCGACGCGCCGCCCGCACCGGTCACGGTGCGCGCCGATTTGCCCAATCCGAAGTCCGGCCACACCTGGAAGTTCATCGGCTTCGGCCCGGACGACATGCTGTACATGACGGTCGGGGCTCCGTGCAACGTCTGTCTGTCGCCGCCGATGGTGTCGGCGATCGTGCGGATGAAACCGGATGGGTCTGGCATGGAAGTCTTCGCCGAGGGCGTACGCAACAGCGTCGGGTTCGATTGGCACCCGGTGACGCGCGAGCTGTGGTTCACCGACAATGGCCGCGACATGCTGGGCGACGACGTGCCGAACGACGAGCTCAACATCGCTCCGAAGGCCGGCCTCCATTTTGGCTTCCCCTACTGTCATGACGCCGATGTCACGGACCCGGAGTTCGGCGCTCAGCGCGCGTGTTCGACAACCGAGGCGCCGGTGCAGAAGCTCGGCGCGCACGTGGCGGCGATTGGATTCACCTTCTACACCGGGAAGATGTTTCCGGCCAGCTACCAGAACGCGGCGATCATCGCCCAGCATGGGTCCTGGAATCGGTCGACGCCAAGCGGGTATCGCGTCATGGTGGCGCGGACCGAGGGTCGCCGCGTGACCAGCTACGAACCGCTCGTCGAGGGTTTCCTGCCGAAAGCCGACGGCGCGGGTGGACGGGGCGCCACCAAGGTCGCGACCGGCCGCCCGGTTGACGTGCTGCAGATGCCCGATGGCTCGATCCTGATCAGCGACGACCGCGGCAATCGCCTGATCCGTGTCAGCTACCGGCGATAGCTGGAAACGTAGATCGTATTCGGAGACCCGCCATGTCCATCACTCGCCAGACCGTCGGCCGTTTACTTCTCGCAGTAGCCGCTGCCGCATCGCTCTCGGTGCTCGTTCGAGCGCAGGACCGCAAGGAAGTGACGATCAACGACACCGGGACTCAAGCCGAGAACCTGACGTCGAGCCAGGATGGCTCGGTGTACTTCGGCAGCACCGCGAAGGGCACGATCTACCGCGCAGCGCCGGGCGCGTCGCAAGCCGAACCCTGGATCCAGGCGTCAGCCGCCGGTCTGACCAACGTGCTTGGCGTGCTCGCGGACGACAAGAGCAACACGCTGTGGGTCTGCCAGAACAACACGGGTGGCCGAGGCGGTGCGCCCGTCGTCGGACAGACCGCCCTTCGGTCCTTTGACTTGAAGACCGGTGCGGCCAAGGGTACGTTCCCGTTTGCCACGAATGGCGGTGTCTGCAACGACATCGCGGTGGCGTCCAACGGCACGGTCTACGCTACCGAGTCCTTCAATAACCGCATCCACCGGCTCCGCCCCGGCGCCACCGCGCTCGACGAGTGGATCACCGATCCCAGGCTCGCCGCCGTCGATGGGATAGCGCTGCTCGCAGACGGCGCGGTGTACGTGAACACGTTCTTCAGCGGCGAGCTGTTTCGCATTCCGGTGAACACGGACGGCAGCGCCGGCGCGATCGCGAAGATCGAGACGTCAATGCCGCTGAGCCGGCCCGATGGCCTGCGAACCGTCGGACCACAGACGCTGATCCAGGCCGAGGGCCAGGGACGCCTCGCTGAGCTGACCATCAAAGGAGATCGTGCGGAGGTGCGCGTGCTGCAGGAAGGACTCAAGGCGGCGACCGGCGTGACTATCGTCGGTGACACCGCGTTCGTCCTCGTCGAACGCGCAAGGGCCGTGGCGGTGCTCTATCGCCCGCAGTAGCAGGCTCCACCGGAATCACGGGCGCCGAGTCGCTGACCGAGCCTTACTGTTTGGTAGTCCGTGCGAGCGCGGCGGCGGCGGCCATCAGTTCGGCGGGATCGATCGGCTTTGACAAGTGCACCTGGAAGCCGCTTCGCAACGCGCGCACCCGGTCTTCCGATCGTGCGAACGCCGTCAGCGCCGCCGCCGGGATCTCACGGACGCGGACCTCTTCGGAGGACCGGACCCGCTCAATCAGTTCGAACCCGTCCATCCGTGGCATGGCCAGATCGGCAATGAGCACGTTGGCTCGACCCCGACGAAGCTTCTCCAGCGCCGCCGGCCCCGAATCGGCGGTTGTGACGGCCGCCCCTGTTGCCTCCAGGATTTCGCGCGACAGCGCCAACGCATCCTGGTCGTCATCCACAACCAGGATGTGAACCCCGTTCAGATCAGGAACCGCTGGCATGTCGGGTGGGCCGACCGTCGCCGGGCGCGCCGGGCTCCCCTCCGTGAGTGTGGCGTGAGCGCTCCGTCCGGGAAGCTGGATCCGAAAGGTCGATCCCTTCCCGGGGCCGTCACTGTGCGCGAAGATGCGACCGCCCTGGAGCTCGACCAGGTGACGGCTGATCGCCAGGCCGAGCCCCAGGCCGCCGTGCAGCCGGTTGATGCCGGCGTCGGCCTGGCTGAAGCGTTCGAACAGATGCGGAAGAAACTCCGGTGAAATCCCGATCCCGTTGTCGCTGACGGTCAGCTCGACCTGATTGTTCACACGTTTGAGCCGGACCTGCACACGTCCGCCACGCTCCGAGAACTTGACGGCATTCGAGCAGAGGTTCCAGAGCACCTGGCGCAGGCGATCGGGATCGCCCGAGACCAGGGTCCCGCGCGGATCCACCACCACGTCGACCCGGATACCATTGGCGTCGGCAGCCGGCTGCGCCGTTTCGACCGCCTCCCTGACGATCTGCGACATCTCGACCGGCACGAGGGTCAGTCGCACCTTGCCCGACACGATCCGCGACACGTCGAGGACGTCCTCGATCATCTGCGTAAGCGAGGACGCATTCCGCACGATCGTGTCAATCGCCCGCCCCTGCTTGTCGCCTTTCAGCAACCCGGTCTGCATCATCCGGGCGTAGCCGGCGATCGCGTTCAGGGGCGTCCGGAGCTCATGCGAGAGCGTGGCGAGGAACTCGTCCTTCAGACGGTTCGCAGCCCTCGCCATTTCCAGGAGACGGCGATGCTCCTGGTCGGCACGGGCGCGCTCGGTCACGTCGCGCGCAATCTTCGATGCGCCGATTACGACGCCGTGGTCGTTGTACACAGGGGAAATGGTCAGGGACACGGGGAACAAGGTGCCATCTTTCCGGCGACGCACCGTCTCAAAGTGATCGAGACGCTGGCCGAGCCGGATTCTCCTCAGCACGTCGTCCTCTTCGTCCTGACGATCCTCGGGAATCACCAGTCGCACGGACCTGCCGATCATCTCCTCGGAGGAGTACCCGAAGATCCGTTCGGCGGCCGCATTCCACGACGTCACGATGCTGTTCAGGTCCTTCCCGACGATCGCGTCATCGCTGGAATCCACGATGGCGGCGAGTCGCCGCGCATCAGCCTGGATCCGTTCGGTGCGACTGAGGTCGCGGGCGATCTTCGACGCACCGACGATGTCGCCAGACGCATCGCGAATGGGAGACACGGTCAGGGAAATCGGCACGAACGCGCCATCCTTGCGCTGACGAACCGTCTCGAAGTGGTCGATGGTCTCGCCCCGGCTGACCGCCGCCAGCACGTGGTCCTCCTCCGCCTGCCGATCGCGCGGGACAATGAGGCGGATCGAGCGCCCGACGATCTCCGACGCGGTGTAGCCGAAGAGGCGCTCCGCGGCCGCGTTCCACGTCACTACCGTGCCGTCGAGACTCTTGCTGATGATGGCGTCATCGCTCGAGGCGACAATCGCGGCAAAGTGGCGAGCGTCGCGCTCGACGCGATTGGACAGCGTGACGTCTCGTGCGATGTGGGACGCGCCGATGACCGTCCCGTCAGCGGCTTTGACGGAAGAAACCGTGATGCCATTCAGGTCTTTCCCGATGATCGCCTCGTCGGAGGACGACACAATCGCGCTCAGCCTGAGCTGGTCCTCGTTCGGAGTTTCTCGCACCTTTGGGTCCTGTAGCCGAACGCCGCCGGGAGTTCTCACCCACTGCTCCAGTCACGCAGGCTCACAGTAGGAAACAAGGATTTCATGGCGATGGTCGACTCTCGAAGGTAACGGTAGAAGGCGATCCGGGAGGCGAGGCCTCCCGTCCGGTGTTGGCGGGTGTGTGTCGCCAGGCAGATTGCCCGACAAGCGAGTGACCTCTAATACAGCAAACGCGATACCAGCCTGCTCCCGGCTCATCTCGTTCGGCCTTTGAAGGACTGCCCTCGTACCAGATTCATCGGATTGCTGAGGTTTCCGCCGCCTGCAGCGGCTGTGCTCGCCCCTTTTCGCCATCGCGGAGGCGTTCATGCGGAAACCTGAGCGTTATGCTGTTCGCCTCACCACCAAAGAGCCACGCTTGCCGTACATGGGAATAACGACGACGCAGCGCGGCAGCTGAAGCGTGATGGATAGAATTGCCAGGAACGAACCGGCTGCGTGGACCAGCTGCGCCAGCTGGAGCGTCGCGATGAAAGGGCGGGAGCGCCGCGGAGCTACGGAAGTTCAGTTGACCAACCGCTCGACTCGGTTGACCAGTTTGTCAACGGAGGACCGGGCCATGTTCAGGTCGACGACGGCGTCGGTGTCGAGTTCGTGCTTGCCGGCGTGGGCGGAAAGCTCGCTAATCCGCCTGCTGATGTCCTTCAGCGCTGCGAGCAGTTCGGCACTAGCCTTCATGTTTGTCTCCGACGAAAGAAACGTTGTCTCTGGCGAGTATATCCCCGGTGAGCGCGGCGCTTCCGCTGAGTTCGCGCGAGGTTCTCACCGTGTGCTACTCTCGTTTGCGTTCTGACAGCTGCGCTTATCGACCTTCCGCATCAGATCCGAAGTTCTTCGCCTCTCCTGCGTTCCGTCGCCGGGCGTTCCGCTCGAGCCTGCCATCAGATGAGTTGCATCCACGGATGCAGGAGTATTCATGAACACAAAGTTGTACGTCGGCAACCTTCCGTACGAGACTACCGAGTCTGATCTACAGACCCTCTTCGAGGCCGCTGGTCAGGTGAGCACCGTGACCATCGTTCGCGATCGAACGACCGGCCAGGCGCGCGGGTTCGCGTTCGTCGAGATGAGTGATGCCGAGGGCGCACGGAAAGCCATCGCCGAGCTCGACCGGCACGAGGTCGGTGGCCGGAGCCTCAGCGTGAACGAGGCGAAGCCCATGGCCGCTCGCTCGAATGGCGGCGGGTCCGGTGGCGGCCGTCAGCGGCGCGAGCCCCGCTGGTAGCAGTCGGCTGTTCTTCAAACATGCGGCGCCCGGATCGCTTGTCGGTCCGGGCGCTCTCTTCGGAGTCGGGAATCCTGCGTCTACCGATCGATCGATTCGACCGCCGAGCGGAATGCTTCGACGTCGAATTGCCACTGCTCGTTCAACTTGAAGCTCGCCGCCACCTCGCAGGCGTGCAGGGCGAGTGACGGGCGCGACGTCAGCCAGGTGGCCATGTCTGCGCGTTCGCACCACGCCATCAGCGCGCGGAAGCGGATGAACCACACCAGTGCGCGGTTCGCGTCGTCGAGAAAGCGCCGGCAACCGACATCGAGCGACGCCGTCGAGTCCAGGTCCAGCGAACACGCGAATTCCGGCACCGTCAGCGCCACCACGTCGCACGGCCTGGCGGGGAATGGCGTCGTTCGCATGGGACTCTGCGCCGTGATCAGCGCCGATCACCGCCACGCCTGACCGCCGGCGCGACGTCAATGGCGGCGAGCTCGGCCAGACGGTTGACCGCTCTCGCCCGCAACGCCGCCGCCTCGCGCGCGATGGTGACCTCGCCCGCCTGTTCGACGCGCGGCACACGCCGGTCCAGGGCGGCGATCAGGTCCTCGAGTTCGCGCGCGAGCTCACCCGTGTTCATCGCCATGGCTGGGCTCCGGACGACCGGGCTTGCCGTCGACCGACGTTCCAGACCTCGCCGCAGCCATCGCAACGCCAGTACGCGTGCGCGTCAGGGGTCCGTGCCGTGGTCGAAATCGAGCGCGACCGACATGCGGGACAATCCGTTGGGATGGCGACGCGCGTCTCCGAGCCTGATCGATCGCTCACGCCCCTCCCGAATTTCGATGGATGCACAGGCCCTCCTGAAGGCCGCCCGTTGTCAACGGAGCAGGGCGAAGACAATGATTGCGACGATGATGATCACGATCGGGGCGGCGACCGCCAACTTGCGACGGAACGCGCGATCGCGGGCGGCGCCTTTCGCTACCCAGGCGGCCCAGCGTTGGTCGAAGCTGACCCCGGACTCATGGGAAGCTGCGGGCGCGGACGGCGAGGGCACGGCCATGGCTGAACGTTCGAGTGGCATGCGATCCCTCACGCAAAAAGGCTTTGGTGAGGGCTGGGCTGAGACAGCCTAGGGCTCAGAAAAGCAGGAGCAGTGATGATATCCCATCGTCTGCGGTTTGGCTGCACTTTCTGAACGTGAGCCGCCGGCTACTACGCCTCGGCCGCGGGTTCGATCGTCAGCAGCCGATAGACGTAATCCGTGAGCTCGCGCAATCGCACTCCCGCGTCGTCGGGCCCGTGGCCACCGGACGGGATTGCGGGGACTTCGACCGCGCCCCTGACGATCAGTGCGGCGGCAATAATCGCCCTGGCCTGTGCTTCCGATGGATCCATGTCGACCTCGTGTCCTGCAAGGTTGATGAAAGTGTCGCCGGCAGGGAAAAGGGAGAAGGCAGAAGGGAAAACCAGCCTTTTCCGGCGCAACTAAGCAGTTTTCACTTCTCCGTTTTCCCTTCTCCCTTGCCGGCGACACTCTTCATCAACCTGTTAGAGCCCCAACCGGGTGAAATGGCGGCGGATGACGGCGTAGCATTCACAGGACGCCGCTTCGAGGCTTTTGCGTTTCAGTACCTCCATGCGGCCATAGCGACTCGAGATCAGTCCGGCCTCCTGGAGCGCGCCAAGCACGACGGTCACCGTGGTGCGGCGGACACCGAGCATGATCGCCAGGAACTCCTGCTTCAGCGCGAAGTCGTCGGCGTCGACGCGGTCGTGTATCTGCAGCAGCCAGCGGCAGCAGCGTTGCGTCGCGTCGTGCAGGGCATTGCAGGCCGTGCACTGCATCGTCTGCAGCAGGCTCGCCTGTGCATACAATCCGATCACCTCGCGGAACATCCCACCGTTGGAGGTCTCCTCGACGAAGCGCGCCACCGCCAGGGCTGCGACTGGACCGTCAGCCACCTGCAGGAAGGTCCGACCGGTCGCCGAACGATCGCCGAGGAAGACACCGACGCCGAGCATGCCCTCGCGGCCTACAGTTGCGACCTCCACCAACTCGCCATCGCGCATGCGGTTGGTAATCGAGAACACGCCGCCATTCGGGAAGTAGACGTGGTCGATGCGGCGCCCATGATCGTGGAGCGGGTCGCCGACGACGGCCGACTCGAGCCGCAGGTGCCTGGCGATCCGGTCGTACTCGATTGTCGGCAGTGATGCGAGCAGCCGGTTCTGCAACGGCGTACCGTCGGGCAGAACCCGGCCGGGTGATGGTGTGCGGCTCCGCATCGCGTCTCCCCCGAGTCAGCCTGAACGCGTCAGGCGCTTCGATGAGTCTGGAGGGGCGCAGCCGTGGGAGTGGTTGCGAGCACAGCTCAGAAAGCAGGCACCGCCAGCCTATCATGGCCGGCGTGATGACAATGTACGGTAGACTACATTTGCCCGCCAGACTGGTGCCACGCCATCCATGACGTCGCCTCAGCCTCCGAGCTTCCGGCAGCCACCGAGCCGCCGTGCAGGAGCGTGACGATGTCGAGTTCGATGTCTTTCTCGAAGTCTGTTCCGGACTGCGTCGAGCCCGCGCTGAGGCCGGGGGAGTTCACCGTCCATCTCGTGAACCCGAGCCATCTCTCGTTCGGCGTGGGCGTGATCACGCCGCGGTGGCTGTTCGTGCTCGGCGCCGCCACGCCAGCGATGTATGGGCGGCCACGGATTACCGACGAAACCCTCGAGCCGTTCGACCTCGACTGGGTCCAGGCCGGCGACGTGGTTGGCATCGGGATCCACACGGGAAATGCCCTCCGTGGCTACGAGATCGGGACGGCCGCGCGGGCGCGTGGTGCCACGGTCGTGTTCGGCGGGATCCACGCCACGCTGTACCCGGACGAGGCGCACGAGCTCGGCGGCGCACACACCGTAGTCCGTGGCGACGGCGACCTGGTGTGGCCCGTGGTGCTCGATCACGCGGTGTGCGGGACGCTGCAACCGAGGTATGAGGGCGGACGAGTCGAGGCCGACCGCTTCGTCCCGGCTCGCTGGGACCTGCTCCCGCCGGGGCGATACATGTGGGGCTCGGTGCAGACGGTACGCGGATGTCCGAAGCACTGTTCGTTCTGCTCGGTCTGGCGGACTGACGGGCAGAAGCCGCGGCAACGTACCGTGGACAGCGTCGTCGCCGAGATCGTCGAGCTGCGTCGCCAGGGATTCCGCTTCGTGGCGCTCGCCGACGACAACTTCTATCCGGTCACGCTGGCGGATCTGGCGATGGCGGAGCGCCAGCGCAACACGGCACGCCTCGAACAGCTGCGGACCCTGCGAGCCGAGCGATTCGAGCTGATGGCCAGGTTGGCGGAGCTGCCGCCCGACACGGTGTTCTTCACCCAGATCACGATGGAAGCGGCCGAGGACGTGGCATTCCTCGATGCCATGCGGCGGGCGAACATCAAGGGCGCCCTGGTCGGCGTCGAAGCGGTCACCCCGGAGGGCTTGAAGGACGTCTACAAGAATTTCAACGACGCCGGCGAGGCCCTGGTACAGCGGCTGCGCACGTTTCGCGACCATGGCGTGGGGGTGCTCGGCTCGTTTATTTTCGGGCTTCCCAGCGACCGGCCCGCGACGTTCGACGCGACCGCGGACGTGGCCGAGCGGGCGGGTGTGGCGTTTGCGCAGTTCGTGATGCTGACCCCCTATCCCGGCACTGTCGATTTCGAGGCCTGGGAGAAAAAGATGGGCGGAACTGCTGCCCGCGTCGGCGGGATTCCGGTCACGCGGCACTGGCTGATCCCGCAGGAACAACGACCGAAGGTCTACACGCCTCACCCCGTCATGAGCCCCGACGAGATTCGCGCCCGGACCCAGGCGGTCTGGGATCGGTTTTACACGCTTCGCCGCATCTGGGTGCGCTCCCGCTGCACGCCGACCCTGCGAGCGCGCCTCGCGTTCGTGCTGCTGTCAAAGCTGTATCGACAGATGTATGCGAACACCGGCATCGCGACCGACAGCGCGCGCGTCAGTCGAGCCAACCGGTGGGCACGCCTCATTGCCCGACCGTGCCGCCGCCTGTTCGTCGCACGACCATTGCCGACGCCGGGCGGCGTGCGGGCCTGACGCGCGGCCACCGGAGTGTTCAATCCGGCACAGCAGTGGCCGGCCTGTCGCGCTATGCTCGCGCTATGCAGATCAACGAACGGGCCCTCGGGGGCCTGACCATCCTCGACCTGAACGGAAGACTCACGATCGACAATGGCGCCCAGCTGCTCAAGGACAAGTGCGAAAGCCTGGCCTTCCAGCAGCGGACCCAGGTAATCGTGAACCTGGCAGCGGTGCCCTACATCGACAGCGGTGGGCTGGGGCAGCTCGTCGCCTGCTACACGACCCTGTCCAAGGCGGGTGGCAGGCTCACGCTGGCCAACATCAACAAGACCAACCACGATCTGCTGTCGATCACCAAGCTGGTCGCGGTCTTCGAGACATTCGATTCCGAGGAGGCGGCGGTCCAGAGCTACTCCGTCGCGGTGCGGGCGTGATTCAATCCGAGGCTACTGGGAGCGGCTTCGCATGACCACGCGGTTCGTCGACGACGAGCGATCCACAGCGAGCCGCGGTGTCGTACTCGATATGTCCCAACCCGGGACGATCGAACAACTCCGGATCCGCGTGGACGATCAGGTCGGAGTCGAACCCGGGAGGCGTGGCGAGCGCGCCATCGAGTTCCTCCAGCCTCGGGCCGCCGACCACCCAGCACACTCCCCGTGCGCCGAGTGCCTCGATGACCGCCCCGAGTTCCCGTCCTCCACTGGCTGATCGCCTAGTCGTGGAGGACGATGCTCAGGAGCGAGCTGTTCACCTTGAGCCCGCCGTTGTACTCGATCAACCCGAGTTTGCGGAACTTGTTCATGAAGAAGTTCACCCGGGAGCGCGTGGTTCCCACCATTTCCGCAAGCGTCTCCTGCGAGAGCTTCGGGAGCACTCGCGGCGTGTCCTCCTTGCCGTATCGGGCCAGGAGCAGCAACGTGCGGGCGAGCCGCTTCTCGCTGGAATTGAAGAGTTGATCGACCAGGTCTTCTTCGATGCGAATATTGCGCGCCAGCATGTGCTCGATGAACCGGCCCGAGAATTCTGCATGGTCGTGCAGCATCCGGACCATGTCGCGCTGCGGGATCCGCAAGAGCGCCGTCCGTACGACGGCCGTCGCTGTTGCCATGCGTAACGGCTGCCCGGCCAGGCAGCCTTCCCCCAGGAAATCGCCCGGGCGGAGCATGGCGACGACCGCCTCCTTGCCGGCCGAGGACAGCACCGAGAGCTTGGCCCCACCCGCCTGCACGTAGAACACGGTGTTCGCCTGGGCCCCCTGGGCGAAGATGACAGCGCCAGGCGCAAATCGCACGGTGCGCGGAGAGACGCCTGCTGACTTGAGGAAGGCCTGAACGTCAAAGGCCGGCGGCTCTGTCCGGGCCTTTGACGGTTTGGGCGACATGGTGGAGTAGATCATCCCACGGGAGAGGCCTGGGAAGGTGGAATCTGGTGTGCAAAAGTGCACAGCACCCGATCCGCGGGCGGGACAGGATTGAACTGGAGACCAATCCACACCATGATGACGCCCCTCACGCTGTGCCTGACCCGCGCGCAATCTACCCATGAGCAGGCCTGCGCGATATGCCGGGCCGAGTTCGTTCCTGCGGAAGACGCCGGATCACGCCTGCTGTCGCTTACCGCGGCCGACCAGGAACCGTTCAGTGTGCTGATGTGCGGCGGATGTCATTCGAAGTGGTCGCATGGCGTCACCGTCACGGTCCGTCGCGGCAGCGAGTCTCCGGTCGTGCCCGTCCTTCGCCATCCGGGACGCGGTTGAGCGATGGACCTTTCCATCCTCGCCGGTGACCTGGTCGTCTGCCGGGTCAACGGGACGAAGGACCTCTACGTTATCGGCACCGTCGCAACTGGCACAGTCGGCGAACTCTCGCTGTCGGGTGTGACGACGATAGTGGGGCTGGCTCCGGCAATCCAGCGCGCCTATCGCAATCGCACGCCCGAGGAGCGCGTCTGGCTGCTCGATGGAGGGTCGGGCTATGTGAACACGAGTGCGCCGCGCGGCCAGCTGTATCACGTGTAGCCTCAGACGACGAGTTCTCTCGCAGACGGCCCGAGCAACCTTCGGAACTTCACCAGTGTTCACAATGGAACAGCGGCAGCCGGCGCCGCCTTATAGACTCAGCCCCATGAAATCGACTTACGTGAACGCCACCATCGCCGCGCTCTCGGTACTTACCGCCGGTGCTTTCGGGCTTTTTGCGCCCGTCACCACGCCATCCGGCTGGTTCATGCTGGCCGGCGTCGCAACCGCCCCCGCGCTGGTCTTCATGCACTATTGGAAGCGGCCCCCCCAGACGATGTCGCAGAGCATCCAGGAGTCCATCCGATGACTGCCGCTCCCACGCGCGATGCCACAGGGCCGGCCGCCCGTGACAGCGACGCGTGCCCGCGGTGTGGCACGGCGCCGGGGACCCCGACCCTGCTCACGTCGATGACGAGCTACTACGCGTGCGCCAGCTGCGAGGCGCGATGGTCGGTGGCGCGCAATTGGCTCGCCGTTTCCATCCCGAAGACGGCATAAGTCCTCGAGTCCATTGCCCATGGCCGTCATCAACATTTCCCGTGCTGTCGTGCCCTGGAACTGGCGGGACGTGTTCCTGGCGCCGGTGGAACTGCTCGCACTGGCGTGGGGTGTGCCGCTTCTCGTACTCCTCGCCCTCCTGCCGTTCGGCCTGGTGATCGCTGTCGCTATTCGGCTCGGCAGGATGATTCTTGGGAGCTGACGCTCCCGTCCTCCGAAGCCAGGAAAGAGAACACGATGTTTGAGCCTCGAGACAGCATGGCGGTCGAGCGACCGACAACCTGTCCTTTCTGTAACGGTCGGATCGTCGGTACGCTGGCGAAGGTCATCAACCGATTGACGCTGTGGCGGTGCCGTTCTTGCGACCGGACCTGGACCATCGCCAGCCTTCAGCCACGCCGGGCTGAGCACAGATAGCCGGATCTCGCACCTCACTTCCCGCTAGCCCGTCCGGCGTTCGTGTGATACCGTGAGCTGTCTTTCCTGAGCCTTCCGGTTGCACCAACCGCCAGCCTCATCAAAGCAGGTTGGCCGGGATGTTCCCTCCCCGCCTGAGACACCCCCAATGGTGCGTATCCCGAAGGGCCTCATTGTGATTCACACTGCGCGAACCGCGGGACGTGCCACCGCATTGTCTGGCTGTCTGAGGGAAAGTCGAGCGCTTTCCGCTGGCCGACATGCCGCTTGACGCGGAAATTACGGCGCTGCTCAATCGTGTTCGTGAGGTCTTCGGCGACGAGATTCTCGCCGGTATCTACGAACGCGCGCAGAACGCCGCGATTCGGCAAGCCGCGTCACCGGCCGCGGTCGCGGCCGATGCGCCGACAGACGGCAGACTGCGCATGGTATCGGACGCGGCCGACGATGGGTTCGTGCGGGCGCTCCGAAACGAGCTGGACCGCCTGCTGACACACCACTAGCGCGTGCGTGAAGCAATCCAATCATCGAATCAGGACATACAGGAGGATCCAATGCCGTCCCATAAGCCCCCCCCGCCTCCGGCGACTCACCGGTGTCCCGTGTGCCAGTTCCCGCAGACGAAGATCCAGCGCATCCTCGGCGAGGGCAGGTACGGCTCCATCAGCTACGTCTGTTCGCGCGTCGAATGCACCGTCGGGCTCGACCTGTCGAAAGTCGACACCTGGGCCGCCGTCTAGACCCGCCACGCCTCATTCAGCGCGGGGCGCGGTCGTCTGATATGATCTGAAGGACTGCCCTGAGCTATCCTGCAATATCGCGGGTTCCTCATCACAGCCGACAGAGGAATCCGCGTGGCACTATTTATCTGCCCTCATTGTGAAGCCATTGGCCTCCAACGGATCCGAATGCCGGATCGGGATGTCTTCGAGTGCCGGTCGTGCCGAGCTCAATACCCCCTCGAGCCAAGCGATGCCCCTCGTCATTCACCCACTCGCAGAACTGCGGAGTCCCACCGTCCCCGCGATCCAAACCGCGAGGACAGGTGATGCCGTGAGGCTTCTCGACTTTCAATATTGACTCGGACGACCCGGACTACCCGGCGCCTGTCACCGCCACGACCATGATGATCATCCGGTCGTCGTCATCATCGTGGTCGGCACATTCCTTGTCATGATCGTGGCCGCGATCGCGAACCGGGCGCAACCGGGCTGGGGCGCGCTACTCCACGCGCAGCGCGGCGAGCGGATCGATGCGCGCCGCGCTGCGCGCGGGAATCCAGCTCGCAACGAGTGCCACACCAATCACGAACACCGCCACGAGCACTGAAAGGCCGAGGATCCCCGTTGGCGGCTCGCTCCCTTGCACCGCCGAGATTACGCGTACGCCAGCGATCCCGAGCAGGAGGCCGATGACCAGGCCGAACAGGCAGAGGCTCAGACCGCGCCGCACGAACAACCTGACGACCTGACGGCTCCCGGCGCCAAGCGCCGTGCGAATCCCAATCTCACGGACCCGCTGCCCGACCGCGAACGCGACGACGGCGTAGAGACCGATGGCAGAGAGCAGGAGCGCGAGAGCGCCGGTCCCGCCAGCGGCGTAGATCGCGGCGAACACGGACCGTCGCTCCGACGCTTCGACCGCCGCGATCGTTCGCGCGGACACGATCGGCAGCTCCGGTGCTTCGTCGACCGCGGCTGCGCGAATCGCGGGCAGCAGGTGTTCCGCCGCACCGCGCGTGCGCACGAGCAAGTGACCGGTCGTGTGTACCCAGGGCATGAAGATGCGCGCCCCGTCGCGTCGAGAGCCAGGCAGTTCAGGATGTCGTCCGCCGTGGTCTCGCGCGTCGGTGGTCGCATCGTCCACGACGCCGACGATGGTGAACGTCCGGACGCCGCGCAGGTTGCGGCCAACCGAGACCAGGCGCCGGCCGATCGCATCAGCCCCGCCCCACAGCCGGCGTGCCAGGCCGCTGCCGATGACAATGGCGCCGGTGTCGATTCCAGAGCGCTCACCGCGCTCCGGGATTCCGGCGGGCCGGCCGCGCGCAGGGCTGCGCTCGGCTGCGTCGAAGTCGCGGCCGCGCACGAACGAGATGCCCATGAGCGGGAAGTAGCCGGCCGGCGCCGCGATTGCGCGAACCTGCTGCGGAGGCGCAGGCTCCAGCCCGGCCACGGTGTCGGCGGGATGGACCTCGACGTCGAAGGAATCGACGATCTCCTGCCGCACGACGCCTTCGACGCCGGGCACGGCGGCAAGCCGCTCCTGCAGACGGACGAGCGTGTGCTCGCGATGGTCGTCGAGCGATCCGTAGCGCGGATTGACGTTGAAGCGCACCTCGAGGATGCGATCGGCGTGGGGCTGAGCCGGCAGTTCACGGAGGTCCGAGCGCATCTCCAGCAGCACCGAGCCCATGCCCAGGAGCGCGGGCTGCGTGAACGCGATCTGGGCAACCACCAGCGCGGATTGGAGTCGCAGGCGGCGTGCGACCACCACGCCGGCCGAGTCCTTCAACGCCTCCAGCAGCCCCAGCCGCGTGGCGTGCAGCGCCGGGGAAAGCCCGAACAGGACACCGGCGACGAGAGCCAGGCTGAACGTGAACGCGAGACCGCGCCAGTCGATTGCGATCGACAGGTCCGGAATATTGGCCTCGAACAGGCGGAGGAGCAGCCAGATGACCAACAGCCCGAGCGCACCGGCCGCCATCGCCAGCATCACGGTTTCGGTCACGAGTTGTCGAACGACGCGGCGCCGCCCGGCGCCGAGCGCCAGCCGCACGGCAATCTCGCGCCGGCGCGCGACGCCGAGACCGGCGAGCAGGGCGCTGACGTTCGTACACGTGATCAGCAGAATCAGGACCGGGAATAGCACCGAGAGGAAGCGGCCGGCCGAGCCCTCCGCGTTGTCGCTTGATGGCGGAAAGTAGTTGCTGGCGATCATCGGGACGACGTCGGTGGACGCCACCAGGCCGGTCGACCCCGTCGTCATCTGTTGGGCCGTCCGAGCGGCGATCGTCTCGACGATTGCTCTCGTTTGTTCGGCGCGTACTCCGGGCTGCAGGCGCGCCGCGAGGCCGAAGCGGGCGTCGTCGTAACTGCTGAGCGTCGAGGTCGTGCGCTGCACCAGCGGCCGCGTGCCGAGCGGCATCCAGACCCGCATCTGGGACCCGCCCGTCCGCGCCCCGGCGAACCGGCGCGGCGCGACGCCGGCGATCGTGATTATGACGCCGTTCACTTTCATCGTCCGGCCGATCACGTCCGGCGAGCGATCGAGGTGTCGCTCCCACAGCGCGTGGCTGATCACGCCGACGAGGGGCGGCGCGGGGTCGGCGTCGTTCGCCTCGATCGGGAGGCCGGCGCCGAGTACCGGGCGAAGGCCCAGGACCTGGAAATAGCCGCCGGTCACGTATGTCGCGGCGCCGCTCTGCGGATTCGCCTGGCCGGTTTCGACGTCGAAGACCATGTCGTACGACGTCCACGCGGCGACGGCGCTGAACAGCGCCCGCTGCGCCGCGTACTCGCGATACTCAGGGTACGAGAATTCGCGGCCCAAGGCGCGGCCAGGCCGGGTGCGATCGATGCCGCGGATCCGGACGAGCGACTCCTGCCGCGAAATGCCCGGCACCGGACCGCTGACGAACGACTGGATGAACAGCAGCAGCGCGGTGCTGAAGCCGATGCCGAGCGCGAAGATCCCGATCATCGTCGCGGTGACAACCGGCGCGCGCGCGAAGTGACGGGACGCGAAGCGCAGGTCCTGGACCGTGTGTTCGATGACGTTCACGCGCCGCGCGTCGCGGCACGCCTCCTTCGCCTGCTCGATGCCGCCGAAGGCGCGCAGTGCCGCCTGGCGCGCCTGGTCGGGCGCCACGCCGCGGGCCACGTCCGCCGCTACCCGCCGCTCGATGTGGTCGCGGATCTCGTCGTCGAGCTCCTGCTCGACGCGAGCGCGGCGCAACACCGATCGCAAGCGAAACCGCCAAGTGGACAGCCGGCGCCGCAGCCGCATCCGCTACAACTCCTTCAACTTGACGACACGCCCGATGGCGCCGGAGAGCCGCGCCCAGTCGGCCAGCTCCCGATCGAGCGCCCGGCGGCCGGCCCGCGAGAGCGCGTAGAACTTGGCGCGTCGCCCGGTATCGGAGATCTGCCACGTCGCGGTCAGCCAGCCCTCGAGCTCGAGCTTGTGAAGGGCTGGATAGAGCGAGCCCTCGCTGACCTGCAACACGTCGCCGGACACCTGCCTCAAGCGCTGGGCGATCGCCCACCCGTGAAGCGGCCCGAGCGCGACGATCTTGAGAAGCAGCAGGTCGAGCGTGCCCTGCACCAGGTCAGACGGTCTGCTCATATACCTCGGTTACCGAGGTTATAGCACGAGGCCCGGAGCAAAGCACAATAGAAACGTACGTCCCAGGCGACGCGGTCGGCTCCCCGCATCACCGTTCCATTTGGCGCATCTTCGTAAAAACCCGTTCGTGGGCGGCGCGCGAATGCCGCCACGGGACGGAGGCGCGCCGACCGGCGGCGGAAACGCGGCCGGTGGTCGTCGAGCCGTTACCGAGCAGGCAGGCAGCGTGAGTGTGCTAGAAGAAGCGACGCCGGAACGCCTCATGCCTCTCGCGGGATCGTTCCAGAAGAGACTGAAACTCCGGCACTGACCGAATCGACTCCAGCAGCGGGTCTCGCGCGAGGTAGGGGTAGCAGAAGAAACCGCCCTCGATGCTTCGCCTGAGCACCCGCAAGGCGCCGCCCGTGTCTCCCAGCACCGCGTACGCCTCGGCGATCCGAAAGAGCGCCTCCGCGTCGCTGACCTGGCGCTCTATGGATTCGAGCTCGGTCAGCCGCAGCACGTGTGCCGCGGCGTTCCGATCGCCGCCGATCATCACGCTGAGCGCCTTACCGACCCGAGTATGGAGCATCGATTGGTCGAGCGAGTACGCATGGTCGAACACGCGCGCCGCCTCCGGGAACCGCTTCAGGTAATAGATGGCGAGTCCTGTGTAGAACTGTTGATAGGCGGACTGCGAGTCGAGGCGGAAGCCGTCCAGGAATCGCTGGTATTCGCCCTTGTACACGTGGGCGAGCGGAATATTGCCGCCGCCCAACACGAACGGATCCATGGCGGTAGCACGTTCACCCGCCGACACTGATTCATCGAGCAGCCCGGCGAATCGGTACGCATACGCAAGTTCCCATAGT
>Ga0111539_10004238_pt1 | contig 18800 bp, 14 predicted proteins | sample RhiMethybrSRZTD1_FD_79667 | JGI IMG/M metagenome (GOLD analysis project Ga0111539, IMG submission 79667) | Populus rhizosphere microbial communities from Tennessee, USA - Rhizosphere MetaG P. TD hybrid SRZTD1 (version 2) (version 2) | ecosystem: Host-associated > Plants > Roots > Rhizosphere >... | reverse complement strand
TGCCAGCCCTTCGCGCGCGCGAAACAGCCCGACCGACTTCCACATCAGGTGCCTGATGCTGGCCATGGCTAATGGCTGATGGCTGATGGCCACCGACGATGGCACGCCGCGATCCATGGCCATCGGCCATGAGCTCTCAGCCAAAATGCGGTCGGGTTTCAGCACGGCGGCTCGCGGCGGCTCCTGCATGGCGAGCGCAGCACGGGCACCGAAAACCAGGCCTTCCAGGAGCGAGTTGCTGGCCAGCCGGTTCGCCCCGTGCAGCCCGGTGCAGGCGGCCTCACCCGCCGCGTACAGTCCGGGCACCGAGGTGCACCCCCAGTCGTCGGTCTCGACGCCGCCCATGATGTAGTGCGCCGCCGGGCCGACCGGAATCGGATCGCGCGCCAGGTCGAGGCCAACCTGCGCGCACATCGCGGCGATGGTCGGGAACCGCCGCGTCACGAACGATGGATCGAGGTGGGCGAGCGTCAGGCAGATCGGGCCGCCCGACACGTCCGCTTCCCGGACGATGCTGCGGGCGACGACGTCGCGCGGCGCGAGATCGCCGTCGGGGTGATAGCGAGGCATGAACGCCTCGCCGCTGGCGTTGATCAGCCGCGCGCCTTCGCCGCGAAGCGCCTCGGAGATGAGGAACCGCGGCGCGCCGGCCCGGTTGAGCGCCGTCGGATGGAACTGCACGAACTCGAGGTCGGCGACGCGCGCGCCGGCATCGTAGCCGAGCGCGATGCCGTCGCCGGTGGCGACCGCGGGATTGGTGGTGTCGCTGAATACCTGGCCGGCGCCGCCGGTGGCCAGCAGCGTCGCCCGCGCGCGCACCTCGCAGCCGTGTCCCGCCGCGTCGAAATAATGCACGCCGCGCGCCGCGCCGGCATCGGTCGAGACTTCAGTGACCAGCGCGTGGTCGATCGTTTCGACCGAGCCGAGACCGCGCACGCGGTCCCACAGCACCCGGCCGATCTCGCGTCCGGTCGCGTCGCCCGCGTGCAGCACGCGCCGCACCGTGTGCGCGGCCTCGCGGCCCAGCGCTGGCCGCCCGCGCTCATCGAGATCGAACCGCGCGCCCCACGCGACCAGCTCGCGTACGTACTCGGGCCCGTGCTCGACCAGCACCCGGACCGCCGCTTCGTCGCACAGCCCGTCGCCGGCGCGAATCGTGTCGGCCGCATGCAGTGCCGGGCTGTCGTCGTCGCCCATCGCCGCGGCGATGCCGCCCTGCGCGTAGCCGGTGTTGCTCTCGGCCGGCGCCGCCTTGGTGAGGACGAGGACGCGGCCGCACGGCGCGAGGCCGATGGCGGCGCGCAGACCGGCGACGCCGCCGCCGACGATCACGAAGTCCACTTCCCGCGTCGTGCGCACGCGGATGCTATCCTAGCGCATCCACCTCTGATGGCTTCCGCTCCCGTCCGCATCGACGTTCCGACACCCTCGCGCGCGTACTCGGTGACGATCGGCGACGGCGCGCTCGACCAGCTGGCGAAGACGCTCGACGAGCTGGGCGCGCCGCCGCGCCGCTTCGTCGTCTCCAGCCCGCTGGTGTGGCGGATGCACGGCGAGCAGATGGCCCGCGCCGTCGGCGGCGCCGAACCGATCCTGGTGCCCGACGGCGAGCGCTACAAGCAGCTGGCGACGGTGTCGCGCATCTACGACGCGCTGGTGCGCGTCAACGCCGATCGCGCCTCGACCCTCGTCACCTTCGGCGGCGGCGTGATTGGCGACATGGCCGGCTTCGCCGCCGCCACCTACCTGCGCGGCATCGCCCTGGTCCACGTGCCGACGACGCTGCTGGCGCAGGTGGACAGCGCGATTGGCGGCAAGGTCGGCGTCAACCACCCGCTGGGCAAAAACCTGATCGGATCCTTCTACCAGCCGCTGGCAGTGGTGATCGATCCGCTGGTGCTCGGGACGCTGGCGCGGCGCGAGTTCCGCGCCGGCCTCTACGAGGTGATCAAGTACGGGATGACGTCGAGCCGGCCGCTGTTCGACCGCGTCGCCGCCGAGCGCCAGGCGATCTTCGCGCGCGCGCCCGAAGCGCTGACCGCGATCATCGCCGAGTCGTGCCGGATCAAGGCGGCGGTCGTCGCCGCCGACGAGCGCGAGGCGGGGCCGCGCCGCATCCTCAACTTCGGCCACACCGCCGGCCACGCGCTCGAAGCGGTGACCAAGTACCGGCGCTTCCGGCACGGCGAGGCGGTCGGCTACGGCATGCTGGTCGCCGCCGCGCTGGCGACCGCGCGCGGCGCGCTGGCCGATCGCGATCGCCAGGCGCTCGCCGATGTCGTGGCCAGCCTCGGGCCGCTGCCGCCGATCAGCGATCTTTCGGCATCGCAGATGCTCGAGGCGATGCAGCACGACAAGAAGGTCGTCGCCGGACGGCTGCACTTCGTGCTCCCGACGACGATTGGCGCGACGGCAATTGTCGATGATGTCAGTGAAAAGGAACTGCGGGCGGCGCTAAAGCAGGTAGGGTTCGCGAAGTAACCACGAAAGACACGAAACAAGAACCCACGAAAAACACGAAAAAGAAAGAATTCTGCAGGAGGTTTCTTTTTTCGTGTCTTTCGTGCTTTCGTGTCTTTCGTGGTCTTGCTGCGCCGCTACTCGAGTCCGTACTCTTTGAGTTTCGCCGTGAACGTCTTATAGCTCACCTGCAGCACCTCCGCGGCGCGGCCGCGATTGCCGGCGGCATCTTTCAACGCCTGCTCGATCTTGCGCCGCTCCACTTCGGCAACCGTCCGGCGCGTTGCCTCTGCCAGCGTCCCGGAAAGATCGATCTTCGACCACGGCCCGCCATCTTCCTCGGGCTGCGCCGGCGCGGGACCGCGAAACGACAGGTTGAGGTGCCGCGGCTGGATCGTGTCGCCCTCGGTCAGGATGGCAGCGCGCTCGATGCAGTTCTGCAGCTCGCGGACGTTCCCCGGCCAGCCGTAGCTGCGCAGGTCCTGCTCCGCCGCCGGCGACAGCGCCAGCGGCCGCTTGCCGAGGTCGCGGCAGAAGCGGTCGATGAAGTACCGCGCCAGCGTCGGGATGTCGTCCGGCCGATCGCGCAGCGGCGGAATCAGGATCGGAAACACCGACAGGCGGAAGTAGAGATCCTCGCGGTACTGGCGCGCCGCCACCGCCGCCTTCAGGTTGCGGTTGGTCGCCGCCACTACGCGGACGTCGACGCGGAGCGGCGTCGTGCCGCCGACGCGCTCGAAGGTCTTCTCTTCGAGCGCGCGCAGGATCTTGGCCTGCAGCGCCAGCGGCATGTCGCCGATCTCGTCGAGGAACAGCGTGCCGCGGTGCGCCAGCTCGAACTTGCCCGACTTGCGCTGCGCCGCGCCGGTGAAGGCGCCCTTCTCGTGGCCGAACAGCTCGGTCTCGAGCAGCGTCTCGGGAATGGCGGCGCAGTTGATGGCGATGAACGGCCCGTCGTTGCGCTCGCTGAGCGCGTGCAGCGCGCGCGCGAACAGCTCCTTACCGGTGCCGCTCTCGCCTTCGAGCAGGACCGTCGTGTCGGTGGCGGCGGCGCGATGCAGCGCCATCGACACCTGCTTCAGCTTCGCATCGTCGCCGACGATCTGCGGCGCGCCGCGCCGCTGCGCCAGCTCCTCCCGTAGGATCAGGTTCTCGGTCGCCAGCCGGCGCTGGGCCAGCGCCCGCTCCACCATCAGCAGCAGATGCTCGGGGTCGACCGGCTTGGCGAGAAAGTCGAGCGCCCCCTCCTTCATCGCCGCGACCGCGTCCTGGATGCTGCCGAACGCCGTCATCACGATCACTGGCAGCTCCGGGTCGGCGTCCTTCGCCGCGCGCAGCACGCCGAAGCCGTCGCCCTCGGTGAGACGCAGATCCGACAGCACCACCGCCGGATGGCTGGCGACGAGCGCCGCTTCAGCCTCGGGCTGGTCGCGCGCTTCGACGACGGTGTGCCCCTGCGCTTCGAGCGCATGGCGCAGCATCGTCCGCAGCGAGTCCTTGTCTTCGACGATGAGAATCGGGGGATCGGCAGACGGGCGGGAGCGGGCGGTCATCCGTCGACGGTACTAGGGATGAGCCTACGACGGGCGAAAAATCATCGGAGCCAGCCGGGCGGAACGCCGGCCTTGCGCGCTTCCTCTTCGAGATCGGCGATCGCCTTCTTGCCCTCGTCGATGCTCTTCTTCAGCCGCGCCAGCTCGGCGATCGACTTCTGCCGGTCGCGCTCGACGACGCTGCGCTGCGCCGGATCGTCGCGGTTGACGAAGTCGGTGGTCAGCGCGTTGATGCGGGTCTGCATCGCGTCGGCGTAGTTCTGGTCGCGTTCGAGCTGCCCCTGCAGCCCCTTCATCCGGCCGGCCCAATAGGCCTGGTCCTTGACCGGCCCCTTGTCCTTGGCGTCGCTCGCGGCGGGCGCGGGCGCGGCGGGCGTGGCGGCTGACGGCGTCGCGGGCGCCGGCGCCGGCGCTTCCTTCACTTCGCCCAGGTCCTTGTTGGTGTAGACCTTGGTCGCCGGCACGCTCTTGCGGCGCGCCTCTTCCTTGCGGGCGACGTCGCCCAGCGACTGGGCGGACACGGCGCTGCCGGATGCGGCAACGATGAGCAGGAATGCGGCGGCGCGTGCAGTAGTCATGGCCTTAGAGAGTTATCGGCTCGAGTTCGATCGTACGTAAGGCCCGCGGCCAGGTCAAGGTCAGGACCGCGCCTTGCCGGCCGCGCCCAGCGCCTCGAGGTGCGCCTTCAGCTGCGCCGCTTCGGGCGCGGAGGGCTCCATCTCGAGGTAGGTCCGGTACTCGCGCGCCGCATCGGCGACGCGGCCCACCTGCTCGAGGCTCATCCCCAGCGACAGGTGAAAGCTCGGCTCGCTGGGGGCGAGCGCGATGGCCTTCTGGAACTCGGGGATCGCCCCATTGTGATCGCCGCGCTTGTGCAGCACCATCGCGAGGTTGTACTGCGTCGCGTAGTCTTCCGGGAACAGCCGCAGCGCCTCGCGGTACTCGGCGATGGCGCGATCCCACTGCGACATCTCGGCGAGCACGTGGCCGAGGTTGAAGTGATACGCCGACTTCTCCGGCCCGAGCTTGATCGCCTGCTCGAAGCGCGTCGCGGCGTCGGCCTTCTGGCCGAGACGCTGCAGCGTCAGCCCGAGGTTGTTCACGACCTCGGGGTCGCTCGGGTTCTGGGCGACGGCCTCCTCGAACGCGGTGCGGGCGGCGGCAAAGTTGCCCGCCTGGAACGCCGCGATGCCGGCGCGCAGCGGCCCGTTCGACGCGGCCACCGACGGCAACGCGGGAACCGGTGCAGGCGCGGCCGGTTCGGCGGCGGCCTCCTGCGCGACCGCTTGCGCCGGGGCGGGCTTCGTCGGGCGGGCGACGACGACCGGCTGGCCCTCGTCTTCGGCGACCGGCCGGGTCGACCAGAGGACGCCGATTAGCGCCGCCACGGCCACCGTGGCGCCGCCGGCAATCATCATCTTCTTCGCCGGCGACAACTCGAGCGACTCCCACATCGAGACGATCGCCGGCGCGTCGGGCGGCGGCAGCGCGTCACCGCATCGCAGACAGTACTCGCGGCCTGCCTTGATGCGGGTGCCGCATTTCGTGCAAACGACGTATCCCACGATTACCTTACCTCACGCCACGAGAGAATCCGGACGCCGGCCTGGCCGACGCCGTTGTTGAAGTCGTCCTTGTTGCCGAAGATCGACACGTTCCGGCCGGTGCCGAACACCAGGTGCTGGTCGACGATGAACGGCGCGGTCGCCCGCTCGCCGGCGATGGTCTTGATCAGCACGCTGTCCTGGGAGGTGAACGTGCCGTCGTTGTTGGTGTCGTACGCCGCGCCGCCGATGAAGGTGAACGCATACAGGTTCGCCGACGGCGGACTGCACGGCGTGAGCGAGTTGAAGGTCGTGGTGGTGAAGAAGACGATGTCGCCGGCGACCGCCGGGAACGCGGTGACGCGCTCGTCGGCGCTGAGCGTGTTCGTCTTGGTCAGCAGACGCTCGAACGACTTGGTGCCGGTGGCGGCGCCGTTGTCGAGGACCGCCAGCATGCGATAGATGGTGAACTTGTCGGTGACCGGCAGGACGTCGCTGCCGGTGCCGAAGAAGATGTACTGGCTCGTGCCACCGACGTTAACGGTCGCCATCGAGTTGAAGATCGGCTGATCGGCGCCGACCGAGTAGAGCTTGTTCTTGGCGGTGATGATCGGCTTCAGGGACGCGTCGAGCGAGATGTCGAAGCGCCACACGTTGCCGTCGAGGTCGCCGACATACGCCTTGGTGATGTAGCGCTGGTCGGCGGGCCCGGTCGCGACCGGGTCGGTCTGCAGCGCGTTCTTGATCTTCTTGCACCCCGGCCCGGCCGCCGCCGGGTTCGAGGCGCAGTTGTTCACCGTCTCGTTGACGCCGTCGCTGCCGACGTCGGAACTGGCGTAGACCGCGCCGCTGACGGCGTTCAAGAGGTAGAAGCTCGTGCCCGCCACCACGCCGCCGCGATTCGCCTGCTGCTGCGTCGCATACGGCAGGAATCCTGAACCGAGCAGGATTGTGTAGGGCCCGTTGACGCCGAGGATCTGACCGACCGCCGGATCGGACCACGACTGGCCGACCGATTTTTCCACCGCCGTCGCGGACGACTTGAGGTCGCCGTACGGCATCGAGTCGCAGGTGCCGGTGACCGGATCGCAGTGCTGCGCCGCGCTCAGCGTCGGATCGAAGCTGGAGTAGGACGGGAACGACCAGTTCAACCTGATCGCCGTCGGGTTGGCGAAGTAGCCCAGCATCGCCGTCTGATCGTCGCTATCCGGGGCGCTCGCCGATTCGAGCCCGGTGAGGGTGACGTCGAACGACTGATAGAACGTCCCGCCCGGACCCTCGCCGATGATGAGGTGCGTCCGCCAGCACTCGGACGGATGGTCGGCGTCGCAGATGCCCGGCACTTTGACGTCCGAGATCTTCGGCGACCCGTCCATGAAGAAGTCGAAGTTGCCGACCGGCTGGCCGTCGCGCAGCGTGCGCAGCTTCGGCAGCAGGTTCAGCGGGATGAAGCCCCACAGCTCGAGGCCGGTCCGGCCGTCGATGGCTTCGAGGATGCCGCGGTTGGTCCCCGCCCACACGATCGTCCGCCGCCCCTTGTTGGTCGAGGCGAAGCCCGGATACGCGTCGTCGGGCGGCGGATCGAGCGACGGCGGGTTCATCACCGCCGGCGTCGAATCGATGATCGCGCCAATCGACTGGTTGCGGACGTGGCTGATGATCGCCGCCGTGTCGGAGAGGCTGGTCAATCCCATCAGCGGCATCAGCGTGGCAACGTTGGAGACCGTGAACGCGACCATGTTGCCGCTCGCGTCCGCGGTGTAGAGATTGCGCTGCGGCTCGCTCGGCGCGGTTGCCATCCACAGCCGCTGACCTGCGCCGGCCGACGTGAACTTCCAACCCGTCTGCAGGGTCGAATCGGCGACCGGTGTGTACATCAGGAAGGCGCGCAACCTGCCGTCGAAGCCGGGCATCGAAACCCCGGTCGTCACCATCACGTTGTTGCGCTGCGGCAGCACCGTCCCCAGCTTGTTCTTCACCATCGGCGGCTCGTTCGCCGCGGCATACAGGTTCACGCCGTTGATGTCCTTCGCGTTGGTCAGGTTGACGGTGCCGATGATCGGGCTGGTCACCTGGTATTCACTGACCTGGCCGACCGGCACGGCGGAATTCGCGCGCGGCAGCGCCGCAGCGGCCGGCGTGGCGCTGAAGTCGGTCGACGTCGCAAAGGCGTGCTGCACGGCGGTGTTGATGGCGTAGACCACCTCGGGCACGATCACCGTCCCGGCCGGCGCGCCGACGCCGGCGGTGGCGATCTGGAGAGGCGAGGCCAGCGCCGAATCGATGATCCCCTTGCTGATCTCGAAGTACTGGCCGCCGCTCTCGGCGGCGATCGCCTTCAGGCCGGCGACGTCGCTCGTCGGCGGTGCCAGCGCGATGACGTAGATCGGCACGCGGCGGCCCGAGATGCTGCGGAAGGCCACCGCCGCCGGCCCGAGGCTGTCGTTGGCCACGCCAGCCGTGTTGCCTTCACCGCCGCCGACGATCATCACGACCACCGTGTTGCGGCAGGTCGGGTCGTTGTTGATGCCGATGAGGCGCGTCACCTCGGCCTTGGCATCGTCGATCATCAGCTTGACCGGCGTGTCGTAGTCGTCCTGGCTGTCGTCACCCGCAGGGATCAGCGCACCGGTGGAGTTGCTCGTGGCCCAGGGCGTCTGGCGGACATCCTTGCCGAGAATGGTCAGCACGTCGCTGTTCGCGGTCGCCGATTCGGCCTGAACCATCACGCCCGACGAGGTCCACGAGCCGTTCTTGGCCGTCACCGTCGGACGATAGATGTTCCATTTGGTCGCGACGCCGGTTTCCGACGGCAGCGACTGGCCGAAGTCGGAGCTGACGACGGGACCGGTGGAGGTGGCGTTGGCCGGCTGCTTCTGACGCGTTTTCACCATGCCGAAGCGCGCGACGTTCTTGTTCTCCGTCACCGCCTGATACATCGCCGCGCGGGCGATGGCGAGGCGGGTCGCGGCTTCGAACCGGCTGTAGGCCGAATCGTTGCTGCCGGTGACCCGGATCTGGGTGGTCGAGTACCTGTCGCTGCCGTTGGTCGGCGTCAGGTTCTTGTACTGACGCCGGTACGTCGCCATCGCGGCCGTGACGCCGAGCGCCGGCTCCCACAAGGCGCCGGTGCGGGTGTAGATGTTCGGATCGTAGTAATCGCTGGTCGACCGCGACGTCGTCGCGGTGGCCGGATCGGTCGGCGCGCCGCGCTGCATGCGCGTGGCGGTGTCGACGACCAAAACCACGTTCGGCTTCTCGGTCTTCATGAACAGCAGCGGATCCACCTGCGCGTAGGCGCTGGTGGCGACGGCTGCCGAAAGCGCCAGCGCCACGGCGGCGCGGGCGCAGAAACTCCTGCAAGTCATTACTGGATCCCTCCGGCGGTCGTATTGAGCGTCTGCTGCGTCAGCGCCTTGCCGGGGGTCTGCACGGCGGCCTTGCGCGCGCGGCGGTTCTGCTCGTCCTGGCCTCGCTGGCCGGTGTAGCCGCGCTCGAGCTCGGTCGTGTCGGTGCGCGCCAGCGTCATCTCCAGCACCTTGTGGGCGCCGCGCGGGCCGAACGCCTCGGAGCGCATCGCGATGACGCCGGAGCCCGGATTGGTGCCGCTGGCCCCGTCCTTCGACGGATCGCCGTCGTTCTCGGACGGGTCGTCGGCGACCATCACGACCACGTAGTACGGCGAGTTGATCGTGTCGGTGACCGGCAGGATGTCCTTGAGGTTGGCGTAGGCGTAGAGCTTCCAGCGCGGGTTGTTGACGCCCCACGGCCGCTCGCGGTTGGTCGTGTCGTTCATGTCCGCGTCGGAGCAGGTGGTGACCTTCTGGCAGTTGGCCATGTTGATCGCCTGCGTCAGATCGATGGTCGACCCATCCTGAAGCGTGCGCGGGCCGCTCGGCGCGCCGTCGACGAACGCCGACTGAGTCGAGCCGTCGAGCAGCTTGTTCCAGTCGGGCACGGTGAGCACGTCCTCCATCGCCCGCTCCAGGCCGGCGTCGGCGGCGAAGAGCGCTTCGGAGGCGTTGCGGAAGTTGCCCGCGATGTTCGTTTCGGTGGTGGTCGTCAGCACCAGCGCGGTGCCGAGCGCCGACATCAGCAGCATCGCCATGATGGCGATGATCATCGCGACGCCGCGTTCTGCTCGAATATCCATGACCTACCTTCCGAGATTCAGGTTGCGCGGTGCGACTTCGAAGCGGATTTCCTGATCCGGCACGAACCGGTCGCCGCCGCGCGAGCTGCCGCCGCGGGTGAACAGCGTGCCGGCGGGCCCGCGCAGCGCCGCGTTCGCCGCCTGGACCCGCAGGGTCACCGCAACCTTGCGGACGCGCAGGAGGTCCGCATCCCACCGGTTGATCGACGCCGCCGTCGGGCACCAGGGACCGTCTGTCAGCTGCCCCGCCGTCAGCTTCACCAGCCCGCTGCCTGCAACTGCCAGCGGCGGCAGGAGCGATCCCGGCGGCGTCGCCCCATCGAACACGCAGTTGGCCACGCCGGCGTTCATCGGCCGCGGGCCGTAGGTCGTCCACGGGCCCTTGGTGTCCGACACCGCCTTGGTCGGCGACACCCACGCCGGCGGCTGCGGATCGGCGTAGTAGTCGAACTTGAGGCCGACGACGTTGTCGGCAATCGGCACGTCGGGGTTGAGGCTGCCGTCGTAGAACATCAGCTGGTTGGTCGCCGTGTTGATGTAGTACTCGAAGTAGTTGGCCTGGACGATCTTCGCCGGGGGAAGACCCGGGTTGTCGTCGGTCGAGTTGTAGCCGGGGTACTGAATCTTGTCGTTGTTGTGCTGCAGCTTCAGCTGGCCGCTCTCCTGGACCTGGGTGACCGTCCAGGTGTCGTAGTTGCCGCTTTCGTCGTACATCAGCATCGTCATGCCTTCCGAGAACCCGCACAGCGGGTCCGCGGCCGGGCAACCGGGCTCGGGGTTGACGAAGATCTCGGACGAGTTCGTCAAGCTGTTGCCGTTCTTACGTTTCAGGCTGGTCTGCGCCGTGGTCGGCGGGACGTACATGATCGTGACGATGTCGTCGCGGAAGGTGCCCGGCGGGTCGTCGTTCAAGGTCCCCTGCCGGAACGGCATGACCGGGGCGAAAAAGAAGATCATCGACCCCGAGCTCGAACCCTGATAGGCGCCCGCACCGGCCATCACCAGATCCTTGTAGAGCGTGTCGGCGCCGACGCGCAGCCGCTGCTGCATGTCGCTGACCTCGGGCTGCGCCTGGAAGGTCCCGGACGACGGGTTCATCAGCGTGAAGATGCTCCCGGTGACCGCGAGCATGATCGCCATCGCGACCGTCAGTTCGAGGAGCGAGAAACCATGTTCGCGGCGCATGTCAGCTCGCCTTTCGCGTCTTGACGCTGATGATTCGCGCCTCGTCCGGCAGGCGCGTGACGCCGGTGGCGTTGTCGGCGGCGCCGCGGTTGCGGTTGCGGAAGACCAGCACCTGCAGCACCAGTGTGTTGTTCGGGTTGGTCGGCAGCGGCTCGATCGACCACCGGCGGACGAAGATCGTACCGCTCGGCGGGTTCGATCCGCTGCCGAGCGACTTGCCGGTGGCGGTGAGATAGTCGACGTAGCCGTTGATGTTGTTGCCGAGCGTGCCGGTCGGCGACGGCGTCAGGCCGGTGCCGCCGTTCGGGCTCTCGACGGCGGCGGCAATGTTGGTCGACGTGTCGGTGAGCGGCAGCCCGAGGCTGTCGAACCCCCACGTCATGCCGCGCAGCTGCTCCATCTTCTCCTGCGCCAGCACCGAGGCGAAGGTGGTCGCCCGGGCGCTGGTGTTGGTGCGCGTCGACAGCGCGAAGAGCTGCGCCAGCCCGGCGACGCCGACAATCAGCATCGTCGTGGCGAACAGCACTTCGAGCAGCGAGAAGCCGCGCTCGCCGGCGCCCGCCGGCCGATCAGCGGTCCATGAGAATTTTGCCAAGGCCATTCACCGTGATGTTCTTCGTCTTCGATTTGCGCAGCAGCGTGAGCGTGACCGTGCCGATCTGCGCCGGACCCTTGTCGCAGTTGTTCTGACAGGCGTTGTGCACGGTGCCGTTGGGCCAGAACTCGAGCGTCTGCTTGGCCGTGAAGCTCGTGCCGCTATAGAGCGTTCGCAGCGGGCCGTCGTTGTTCGGCCGCGTCAGGCGGCTCTGATCGGCGCCGGTCGGCCGGTACGGATACGCGGTTTCGCTGCAGCGATTCAGGACCGAGTCGGCGTCGTTGGCGTCGGGCCGCGTCGACGTGCCGATCACCTCGACGACCCGCACCTTTCCGGCGGACGGGCAGTCGAAGCGGACGCGCATCGGGCGATTGGTGGCCACGGCTTTGAGCCGGGCGAACTGCAACTCGCGTTCTACGTCGCGAACTGCCATCCCGAGTCGCAGCAAGTCGACTGTGTTCACAAGCTGCGGAACCGCCATGGCGCTGACCGTGCCAATAACTGCGCACGACGCGATCATGTCGATCAGCGAAATTCCAACCTCGCCCCCGAGCCGTCGAATCAGGTTCTTCATGATGCCTGGCTGGTAACACAGCAACGAGACTGCCAGCCCATCCGCGCGTGATCGAGGCAATCCGTAAATAACTGGCAGCTATCGTGTTATCGCTTACTGCCGGGGTCGGACCTGAAGGCGGGTCGAGGGTGGAAATCTCGGTTTCGTTACCGTCCGTAACATCTTGGGAAGAGCCGGATCGGCGATTCAGGCGCGCGTGGGGAGCGTGATCTGCAGGCTGGCGCCGCCTTCGGGCGCGCCGGCCGCGACGATGCGGCCGTTGTGAAAGACGATGATCTTCTGGACCAGCGCCAGGCCGAGACCGGTGCCGCTGCGTTTGGAGGTGAAGAACGGCTGGAAGACACGTTCGCGCTGCGCGGCGGGGATGCCGGGGCCGTTGTCGTTGACGGTGATGCGCGACGTGTTCGCCGCCGGATCGAGCTCGGAGGTGATCACGATCTGCGGCGTCACCGACGCGATGACGCAGGCTTCGAGCGCGTTCCGGAGCAGGTTGCTGAACGCCTGTCGCAGCAGCACCTCGTCGCCCTCGATGACGGCGTACTCGCCGCGGATCTCGACCTCGCCGCCGCGCGCGCGGGCGTCGGGGCGGATTTCGTCGGCGGCGCGCTCGCAGATGGCGCGCAGGTCGACGTCGGTCAGCGTCAGCTGCGCCGGGCGCGCGAAGTTGAGGAAGTTGGTGACCACCTGGCTGAGCGACTCGGTCTCGGCGCGGATCCCTTCCACGTACGGCCGGTACGCCGGCGGCAGCGCCTGCAGATCGAACAGCTTGCTGTAGCCCTGGATCGTCGCCAGCCCGTTGCGGAACTCATGGGCGATACCGGCGGTCAGCTCGCCCACCGTCGCCAGGCTGTCCTTCAGGCGCAGCTGCTCCTCGAGCTCCTTCACCGCGGTGAGGTCGGTGAACAGGCAGATCGCGCCGTGCGGCTGCCCCTTCTCGTCGGTCAGCGGCGACACGCCGACGCCGAGATACGTGGCGTTCTGCCCGGCGTCGAGGTTCTCGGGAAGCACGACCGCGCGTCGGACGATCGCGGTGTGGTGCTGCAGGCACTCGTCGACGATCTCGAGCAGCGGCCGTTCGCGCTCGGAGCGGCGGAACTGGTCGAGCGGCAGCGCGTCGGGGAGCGCGAGGATCCGCCGCCCCGACGGGTTGAGGATGCGAATCGCGCCATCGAGGCCGGCGACGAGGAGACCCGAGGTGAGGCTCGAGATGATCTCGCCGCTGAGCCGCTCGGAGGCTTCGGCGCGGGCCGCCGTGGCGCGCTCCTGCGCCTTCAGCCGCTCGACCGCTTCCTGCAGCGCCGCCGACAGCACCGTCGCCTCCATCGAGCCCTCGCTGCGCATCGTGCGGCGGGTGTCGCGGGCGGCGGCGAGGAAGCGCAGCAGCGCAAAGGTCACGACCGCCGCCATCGCACCGACGATGGCGGTCAGAAGGAGCAGCGAGTAGCCGGCCGGCGTCAGGTTCAAGGCAGCACGCTCGATCGTTTCAGGCGAGAGACATTATGAACGCGTTGAGTGGCCCGACCCATTCACGGCTTTCGATGCAGGAAGCGCGCGGCCACGAGCTCGAGCTGCTGCTGGACGAACTGCCGATTTTCTTCAACCATGGCCTGGGTGACTTCCAGCCGTTCCCCCGGCGACGTGGTCATGTCGAACGCGCTTTCACGGCCTTCCACGGCGTCGACGACGAACAGCCGCCGGCCATTGTCGCGAATCGCGCCGTAGACGGCGCCGTAGCTCGACGCTACCAGGAAGGGCTGCCGCCGGCGCCACGACACGTTCGTCTCGGGCGAGACGAACAGCGGCCGCCCGAACAGTGGCCCGAGGTCTGCCGGTTCGTAGCCGAGCAAGGCGTAGAGCGACGGCGTCAGGTCGGTTGAGAAGGTTGCTGCGCCCAGCTCCGGCGCGACCCGCGCCCGCATCCGCTCGGGCAGGTGGATGATGAGCGGCACGCGCATCACCTCGGGCACGACGAAATACGCGTGGCCCCACCGCCCTTCTTCGCCCAGCGAGTCCCCGTGATCGGAGGTCAGGATCACGATGCTGTTGCCGTACAGGCCGGTCCGTTTCAGGAACGCGATGAACCGCCCGAAACAGCCGTCCATCGTCTCCAGCGCCGCGGCGACCGGCGCGAAAAAGCCGGGATACGCGCCGGCCGGCGGCGCCTTTCGTCTGGCGACCACGCCGATGTGCACGTCCTGCGGCAGCGAGTGAAAGAAGATCGGCTGCGCCCCAGCCCGTGCCGTGATGACCGGCTCGAGCTCGCGCACCGTCGTGCAGACATCGATGTTCATCGCGCCGCGGCCTGTGCCGATCTCGACCACCTTCGCCGCGGCCTCCATCACCCCCGCCACCGCATCGTCGCGCGTCATGACCCGCAGGTAGCCGTTCGCATCGAGCAGCTTCAACAGCGTGTTGCGGCGATCGAAGGCCGGCTGCTCGAGCGTGTGCGGCACGAGGCCGCCGGCCCAGATCGACGGCAGCGCCAGCAGCGTCCCGGCATAGCGCGTGAACGCGCGGGCGAACACGAAGCTCTCTGCCGCGAACGCGTCGATCTGGGGGGTGAACCGGGCCGCCGGGTTGTAGGGCGAGAGGTAATCGCGGCGCAGGCTGTCGACGATGAAGACGAAGATGTGCGGTGGACGCTCGGACGAAGGACGCAGCGGGTGGACGAAGTCGACGTCGGCGGCTGGCACGAGCGGCGTCGAGATCAGCGTGTTTGCCTCGAGAAAGCGATAGTACTCGACGGTCTCGGCGGACCGGCCGGTGCGCAGGTCGCGCAGCAGTCGAAACGCCGGATCGATCGTCGCGTAGCGATCGAGCGTCCCGCCGGGCGCGGCCTCGATGACGACGTGGAAGGCCGCGAACACTATCAGCGGCACCGCGAGCGATGCCGCCGGCGAACGCGGCCACCTGCCGGCGGCCGCCGACACCGCCGCGAACGTGATCAGCGCGATGAGGAGCACACCGAGCTTCTGCAGCAGGAAGTTCCAATCGAGGCGCGAGACGCCCTCAGCGAGAAAGTAACCGACCAACGGCAGGCACACGCAAACGGCCAGCGCACCCCGCGGCGGCAGGCCGCCTGCGACCGGCGCACAGAACTGGTCGAGCGCATCGAGCGGACCGGGCGCCCGGCCCTGCACGCGCAGCCGCGCCAGATCGGCCCACACCGCCGCCGCGCACAGCCCGATCGCTGTTGAGGCCAGGGCGGCGCTCCAACCGTTGAACGCCATCGAGGCGCACACCAGGCCGTACGTCACCATCGCGACAGAAATCGCGAGCAGCCCGACGAGAAGCCACCAGGTCGTCGCCGGTCGCCCGGTCAATTCACCGACGGTTGCGGCGGCCGCGATCGCAAGAAAGATCGCCATGAACACGAACAGATCGAAGACCAGGGCCACGGCCGCGCCAGCCGCAAAACCAGCAGCAGGCAGGACCAGGCCGACAGCATGGCTCGCGCGCACCGGCGCGGCCGCCGTGTAGATGATCCACATCGTGAGTGCCGACGCCAGGCACGCCGCGAGGATTCGCTCGCGGTCGACTGCCGCGATTTCCGGGCGCGGCCACGCCACGTGATCCACGAGAGCGAGCCACAGCGGCGGCACGAGCGCCAGCATCCCCACGGCGAGCGCGCGCCAGCTGCTGCCGATGATGTCGAGCGGCCGCGCGATGGCGACGGCGATGCCGATCGCACCCCATACCGCGAGATACGACACGCTGAGGCCGGCCGCCGCGCGCCGGCGAACCAGCGGCAGCAGCGTCAGCAGCGTCAGCAGGAACATCGCCCAATACAGCCACGGCGAGACGGCAACGAAGTCGTTCAAGGCGGGGACGACGCGCGGCTCGATGAACTGCCGGTAGGCGAACGGCGTATACGACAGGACGCCGTAAGCGGAAACGAAGAGGAAGAACAGCGCGTTCGCCAGCCGGCTGGCGGCGACCACCGCAGGCTGCGCGAACGGCTCGCGCGGCATCACGGCGTCCTCGCGGCAATGGCCCGCTCCAGCAGGCGCTTCCCCGCCGCCCCGTTCGGCCGCCATCGCAGCGCCGCCTCCGCCTCGCGCCGCGCTCCCTGCGTGTCGCCGCGTTCGATCAACAGCTCGCCGGCGCGGACGTGCACGTCGCTGTTCGACGGGTCGATATCCAGCGCCCGGAAGTACAGACGTTCCGCCTCGGTGCGGCGTCCAGCCGCGTCGAGACGGCGTGCGACATCGATCGCGAGCGACGCATTGGCGGGATCGAGCTCGAGGCACCGATCGACTGCCGCGAGGTCGTCGATCGTCGAGCCCGCCGCCAACCCGTCGCAGCCGGCGAACGAAGCGCCGCCGGCGTGCGTAACAGGACGGCGGAAGGTGCCGAGGAACGCCGCGAGCAGGAGCAGCGGCCAGAGGCCGGCGACGAGCCTCCGCGGTGCCGTCACATCAGGCCCAGGTACCACTCGAGCAGCGCCGGCCCGAAGCTCGCGGCCGCCGCCGCGCCCAGCGCGAGGAAGGTGCCGAACGGCAGCGCGTATTTCATGCTGCCGCGCTTGCTGACGATCAGCGCGAGCCCGATCAGCGTGCCGCTGAACGACGCCAGCATCAGCGTCAGCAGCGTCAGCTTCCAGCCGAGAAAGGCGCCGACCATCGCCAGCATCTTGACGTCGCCCATGCCGAGCCCTTCCTCGTGGCGGACGCGGTAGTAGACCTCTGCGATCGTGAACAGCACGCCGCCGCCGACGAGGATGCCGACGAGCGACGCCAGCCAACCCGGTTCGGTGAACAAGCTGAACACGAAGCCTACGACGATCAACGGCAGCGTGATGATGTTCGGGAGCAGTTGATGCTCGAGGTCGATGGCGAACAGCACGATCAGCCCGCACCCCAGGATCAGCCGCGACGCGAGCAGCGCGCCGGGGCCGTACTGCCACCAGGCCAGCGCGAACATCGCCGCCGTGAGCGCTTCGACGAGCGGATACCGGATGCTGATTGGCGTGTGGCACGTGCGGCAGCGCGCGCGCAGCGCCAGGTAGCTCAGCACCGGGATGTTCTCGTACCACGAGAGCTCGCGCCCGCAGTTGGTGCACGCCGACGAGGGCCAGACCACCGACTTCTGCAGCGGCAGCCGGTAGATGCACACGTTCAGGAAGCTGCCGACGATGGCGCCGACAGCGGCGGCGAGCGTGATGCCGAGGGCGGGAGGCAGTGTGTCGATCATCACGAGGGCGGCGGCTGCGGCGCCGGCTCGGTTGGCAGCGGATAGAGCGGCGACGAGCGCGGCAGGCGAACGCGCCCGCCTTCGAGCTCGTACGGGTTGCCGGCCGGCTCGAGCGGCACGCCGCGAAGGACGCCGCCGCGCACCAGCGCCGCCCAATCGGCCGGAGGCTGACCGGCACGGCGCGCGTAGTCGTCGACCGCGCGCTGCAGCGCGTCGATCTCGTCGAGCGCGCGCAGCTGCAGCAGCCGCCGCTCGGCGTCCTGCCGCAGCCACGCAATCTCGGCCGACTGCCGGATCGCCTCCCACATCACTTTCGACGACTGGCGATCGCCCCCCTGCGCCAGCGTCGTCGCCGCCAGCGAGCGGAGCCACCACGGCGCGCCCGGCACGTCGCCCGCCTTCTGAAACCAGGCGGCTGCCGCGCGGTAGTCGTGGTCGTACCAGTAATGGACGAAGCCGATGTCCTCCATGTACTCCCACTTGTCGGGCCGTTCGCGCAGTCCCTTTTCCAGCAGCGCGATCGCCAGATCAGGACGTCCCGCGCCGGACGGATACGGCTCGGCGAGGAACACCGCCCCGAAGCGGTAGGCGATGTTGAATCGAGGGTCGAGCGATGTGGTCAGGTCGAGCAGCGGATAGAGCAGCGCGTACTCGTCGGGGGGCGCGGCAATCATCGGCGGCGGCTCGGGGGCCAGCTTCGCGGCGGCAGTGAGGCGCAGTTTCGTCGCGCCGTAATGCTGAATCGCGCGGATCCAGTACAGGTCGGCGGCCACTGCCGAGTACGCCCCGGCGAGGCGGCGCGCGGCGCTGCCCGATTGGAGGTACAGCGACCGATCCTCCTCGATCGGCGGCGGCGGGTAGCGCTCTTCGCGCAGCGCCTGCACCGAGGCTGCGCCGGCAACGAGCAGCGTGGCGACGACGATGATGCCGGCGGTGCCGGCGGCAGATCCTGCAGCCATTATTTGAAATCGCGCCGCGAGAAGATGTACGCCGAGACGACGAGCAGCGTCGCCACGTAGAGCGCTGCGTAGGCGAGCGCGAGCGCGATATATCCGGCCGGCACCGGCCGGCCGTGCACCACCGCCGCCTTGACGTCGAACTGCGCCAGGTTCGGCAGCACCCAGTAAAGCCCGCGCGCCAGCGCCGCGGCCGCCGGTGAATCGACCACGTCCTGGAAGTTGCGCAGGTCGGCGCTGAAGTGCCCGACCACGTACAACCCGAAGGTGAACGCCGCCGACAGCATCGGCGTCGAGAAGGTCGAGAAGAACAAGGCGATCGCCGTCACCAGCATCAGCTCGACCAGGATGAGACCGATCGCCTCGAGCAGCGCCGGATCGAGCGCCGGCGCGTCCCACACGCTGCGCACCTCGGGCGGCACGCCCCACGCCATGTAGGCGAGCACGACGTACAACGACGCCGCCATGATGCCGACGTTGACCGCAAGCGTGAGGGTCAGCCCGCCGTATTTACCGACCACCAGCTGCGAGCGGCGAATCGGCTTCGACAGCAGCGAATAGATGCTGCGCCGTTCCACCTCCTTGGA
>Ga0111539_10004237_pt1 | contig 18801 bp, 16 predicted proteins | sample RhiMethybrSRZTD1_FD_79667 | JGI IMG/M metagenome (GOLD analysis project Ga0111539, IMG submission 79667) | Populus rhizosphere microbial communities from Tennessee, USA - Rhizosphere MetaG P. TD hybrid SRZTD1 (version 2) (version 2) | ecosystem: Host-associated > Plants > Roots > Rhizosphere >... | reverse complement strand
GTCGTCGAGTTGGTCGTAAGTCAGGGCCTTTGTGGAGTACAGATATAAGGCTCGCGCAGACGAGTTCAGGGCAATTCGCTGAAGGACCGGAAGCTTGTAGCACAGCGGCTTGCCGGAGGCCGTTGGCGTAACGACGGTGACGTTCTTGCCTTCTTCAACGAGTGCGAAAGCCTGCGCCTGATGCGAGTAAAGCTGGTGGATCCCGCGATGGGATAGCACCGAGCGCAGTGCCGGAGCGAGTTGTTTGGGCACATCGACAAGTCGGGGCTCGCGCGAGGGAATAAAGTGATAGCCGGAAACGGCCGAGTTTTTCTTCAGCTCAGTGAGAAATTCTGGAACTGCGGAAGGCTTTTGAAGAGCGGCGTCCGGCAAAACCAGTTGGGACTTCGGTCGCACACGCTCAGAATGCGGTGTCGATTGGACAGGTCAGGTCCTGCGCTGAACCCAATCGTGATCGCGCCAGCAGGAACAATTCTCCAATTGTTGTTGGGCGTCGGTTATCCTCTTTCGATCTGGAGGAACATCGTGCTCACTTTTTTCGGTGTTGTTCGCACCGGATCGGCGGTGCGATGACGCAGCCGCCCCAATACAGGGCTTATCTCTGGATCGCGCTCTTTGTCCTCGCAAACATTGCTCTGTTTTCATCGCGCAGCGTTTATCTGGACGAACCTTTCTTCATCGCCCTGGCGAAAACACCGCGGAGTTACGGATTTTTCTTCCAGGACATCCAGTGGGTCTTCTTTGGCACGTTCTATCCGATGTTTGGTGGAGGTTCTCATCCGCCTGCAGTCACCTACTACCTCGCTTTTCTCTATTCCCTGCTGGAGGGCTTTCGCGAAGTTCCGTTTCGTTTGCTCTACTCCATCTTTGCTTTGGCGGCGGCGTTCGGATTTTATGGACTGGCACGGCGAGTATGCGTGCATCCGCTCGGCGTGACACTGGTCTTCCTCGCGAGTCCGGCTTTTCTTGTGATGTCGCAAACCCTGATGATGGATGTCCCGATGCTTGCCTTTTTGTTACTGGGCCTGAACTTCTACTTCGACCGTCCACCGGGAATGGATAGTCGGCCATCACGGCTGCTGCTTGCAGCAATCTGCTTCAGCTTTTCGGTAATGTCGGGATACGTGGCTCTGGTGCCCCTGGCATGCCTGTTCGTTGCCGCAATCCTCACGCGGCAGGATCGTGCGCACCTGGCATCGCTGGCGACTGCTCCGCTGGCATTAATGGCGTGGTTCGGCGTGATGATCGCGTATTACGGCAGAAATCCGGTTGTGCCGGTTATCCGTTACTTCCAATCCATCAATTCGGTCACGGAGAATCTGTTGGCGCTGCCCAGTTTCCTGGGGGGCGTGACCCTGGTGCCCTGGTTCTTTGTGATCATGCGCGGTGATCGGAAGCTTCGCCCCGTCATCATTTTCTCAAGTCTCGCAGTGGCGGCGATACTGAGCTTCTTCATCGATTGGAAGTCCGCACGGTACGGGCTCTCCTACATCGTGTTTGCCTCGTCGGGAATTGGCCTGTTGCTCGCGTTCGCATCAGAAGCCCTGGAGGCCCTCCAGCGACGGTGGACGACCTTGCAACTGTTCCTTATTCTCTCTTTTCCAGTGATTGTGCTGTTCTTCATCGCGATCGCGCAGTTCATTAGCGCCCGCTACCTGCTGTTGGCGATGCCGGCTCTCTACCTCACGATATTCACGCGGAGCACGAGGCGTGGCATTGCTCTGGCCGGTATTCCGACACTGTTGCTGTCTTTGTTGGTTGCCACCGCGGATTATCGGTTCGTGAACGCTTACCCGGCGTGGGTCGCCGCGCATGTCGATCCTTTACAGAAGCAGGGATTCCGAGTACTGAGTGCAGCCGAGTCCGGCCTGCGCTTTTACATGGAACAACGCGGCATTCCGACGCTGGCGACGTCGGATCTTCGGGCGACGGGCGGTGATCTTATCGTTCGTCATTCGACGCTTTTCAAATATGGGCTGTCCGAGCATGTTGAAACCATGCTTACTGTCGTCCAAACCTTCGTGCTGTCTGACAGGTTTCCCATCCGGACTTTCTCGTCCGAAGCCGGCGCCGGCTTCCATGGCAGTTCGCTAGGAGTATTGCCATTCGCGTTGTCGCGCGCGCCCTACGATCGCCTGGAGATTGCGGAAGTGAATCCACTCGTCGCAAAACTGCCGCAAGTGGCTGAACCTGGAAAGCCGATTCCTGTATGGAGCCCAGAAGGACCGATCCTGATACAGCGAGTGCCCGAGCTTTCATTTCCTCTGACACTACCTCGCGACAGCACGATCAAATACGAACTGGACGGACCTGGCATCCTGGAAGTCGCAGGCAACAGCATAAAGCTGCGAAACATGCGGCCGGAGCCTATCGTATGGAAAAACTTTCGGATCGTTCCGGACTGACGGCAGTTCGTCCGGCAAAGGCCCTGGCGAAGAACGCGAGCCAGTTCCCTGCATTCTGAATCTGAGCAGGCCTGACGAAGTTGGCTAACAGCGACAACTCTCCGCGTCGAATGGAATTCAGAACATTCGACACCTCGAAACGCGCCGATAGTGATTTCAATTCTCTTTCGCTGAACACGGCGCGATCCGAGCGCGCGTACTCGAAAGTCGCCCAGTCCTCCAGGCTTTCCGGATATTGAATCAGCCCGTTGGCTCGGCAGTACTCGGCGAGAGGGCTGCCAGGAAAAGGTACATACGGATAGAAGTGCGTGTGATGTGCTCTGATACTGCGGGCCAATTCGATTGTCTGCGCCACCTCGTCACGTGTTTCCGTTGGAATACCCACCAGAAATGCCGCACCTGTCATGATCCTCGTGTCACGAAGCAGCGTGAAGGCGCGTCGAATCTGCTCGACTCTCAGGTCCTTGTTCAGGAACTTGAGGATTCGTTCGGAACCGGACTCCAACCCAAAAGTCAATCGATGGCACTTCCCCCGTTCGATGGTGCCCAGGAACTCGGGATTCACCTGGTCGGCGCGGCAGTTTGATTCCCAGGTTATTGCTAGGTTTCGCCGATGGATCCAGCCGCAAAATTCACGCAGCCGCGGTCGATCGATCACGAACAGATCGTCATCAAAGCGAATGCCTTCAACACCAAAATTTTTCTGCAGGTATTCAATCTCTTCAAAAATCCGGCCTGCAGACCTTCCGCGATACTTTCGTTTGTGAAAATCCACCACGTAGCAGAACCCACAACGAAACAGGCATCCTCGTGATGTGACCATCACGAGCTTTCGACGAATGCCTGGATAACGGTAGAAATAACGTTCAACAGGCACCATGTCCCACGCAGGCATGGGCAAGGCGTCGAGATCCCGCAGGAACGGGCGTTCCGGGTTGATACGAATCTCGCCGTTGTGTTTGTAGCCGAGTCCGAGAATCCTGCCGTAGCCCGTGTGCTGCTCCATTGCAACGAGCAGCTCTTTAAATGTTTCTTCTCCTTCATTGATGACCACGAAGTCTACGTAGGGATTCTCCAGAGTCTGCCTGGCCAGCAACGAAGCATGTGTGCCGCCCCAAACAACCTGTGCTCCGGCCATCTTCGCGAGGCGGCTCACAAGAATGCCATCGAGAATGGCGGGGCCCGTGAGGGACGTGACACCAACAACGTCAGGCTTGAACCGCCGGATCAATGCGGCGATTTTCGCGCCATCCGCGTCTCGATACAGGTTTCGATCCTCGATCATGACCTCGTACGATTCCCGGACGACGGCCGCGATGGACATCAAGGCCAACGGCGGAAATGGCAACGGGTTGTAGACGGTTCGAGTGTTCGGGTTAACGAGAAGGATTTTCACGCGTCGTTAATGAAAGGGTCGCCTGTAAGAGTATTGGGGAATGCCTGCTGGTGCAATGACGAAGGCGGGGATTTCATTTCATGGCAGATGAACAATGACAAATGAACAGTGAACAATGAACAATCTTCTGCTATGCAGCGATACGAGTTCGAGTCCCTCGTTAATGAGGCGGTGAAGGAGTTGCCCAAGGAGTTCCGTGAAAAGCTGACAAACGTCGCTATCGTCATCGAAGACCATCCCTCGGAAGAGCTTCTGGAGCGGATGGAGGTTCCCGAGGACGAAACGCTATTCGGTCTCTACGAAGGCGTTCCATTGACGGAGCGTGGCCACTTCAATGAGCCTCTTTACCCCGACCGGATTCTGATCTTTCAGGGCCCCATCGAGGAGGAGTGCGACACTCCCGAAGAAATCCGGGAAGAAGTCCGGATCACCCTGCTTCACGAGATCGCGCACTTTTTCGGCTTCGATGATGACGAGCTCGAAGAGCGCGGTTATCAGTGAGGATATAATTTACAGGGCCCAAGGAGACCTCTTGATGAAGATTCAGCTCACGTACGACCAGATTTCGCAGATTAAGACCGACCTTCTCGTAGTCATTCTTGATGAAGAGCGGACATTTCACGACTTATCCGGCTCCCCCCTTGCGGAAACCGTCCGCCAGGTCCAGCGCGACTTCAAAGACAAGAAACTGAAGACAGAGTACTTCACCGCGCTCGATGGAAAGGCCGGGCCGAAATACCTGGTGATTTTCTCGACCAGCCTCAGCAAGAGCTACAACGTCTGGGAGACTCTGAAGATCTTCATGGCCAAGTCTGTAGGAATGGCCCAGCAGCGAAGTCTGGATCAGATAACCGTCGCGCTGAACGCGAAGGATGCCGTTCCCTTCGTTGGCAAGGCGGTGGAAGGGGCGCTCCTCGGGGGCTACACTTTCGACAAGTACAAGAAGGACAAAACAGATCTCTCGAAGATGCGAGTCCAGATCGCTGCAATGCGGGAGTCAGACGCCGCGAATAAGCGCCATCTCTCGCGCTACACGGTGGTCTCCGAAGCCGTCAACGAAGCGAGGGATCTGATCAACGAACCCGGGTCTGCGGTGATCCCGGAAACCATGGCAGAAACAGCCCGGAGCATTGCAAAGGAATCGGATCTCGACCTACGCGTCTGGGATGAAAAGAAACTCGCAAAGGACGGGTATAACGGACTGCTCCAGGTGGGCCGCGGCAGCAGTCATCCGCCACGAATGATCCAACTTGCCTACCGATCCAGGAAAGCCAAACACCATCTGGCTTTCGTGGGTAAAGGAATCACCTTCGATACGGGCGGCATTTCCATCAAACCCGCCGACAAGATGTGGGAGATGAAAGGCGACATGTCCGGCGGTGCGGCCGTGCTCTACGCAATGAAGGCCATCGGAAAGTTGAAACCTGAGGTGAACGTCACCGGAATCGTCACCACTGCAGAAAACTCTCCTGACGCGAATGCTCAGCTTCCCGGCGACATCTTCTACGCGAAGAACGGCAAGTCCATCATGGTCGACAACACCGACGCAGAAGGGAGGCTGGTCCTAACCGACGGGCTGTACCTGGCAGGCCTGGAGAAAGCGACTCACCTCATCGACATTGCTACCCTGACAGGCGCCTGCGTCCGCGCGCTCGGGTTGAGCATCGCGGGCATCATGGGGAACAACCAGGAGCTCATCCAGAGCGTGATCCAGTCCGGTCAGAATCAAGGCGAGGAGTACTGGCAGTTGCCCCTGCCCGTCGAATACAAGGAGCTCCTCAAGACCCCGTGCGCCGATCTGAACAACATCGGTGGACCGGTCGGTGGAGCGATCACAGCCGGTCTGTTCCTCCAGGAATTTGTGCCAGACAACACGGCCTGGGCGCATTTGGACATCGCCGGCCCATTCCTGGTCGAGAAGACCTGGAAGTACTATGAAGCCGGCGCCGTTGGATTCGGGCTAAAGACCCTCGTAGACCTGGCAGAACGTTTCAACGACTACTTTTAAGGCGGTACCATGCTGGACCATTACGCCGAAGCCCGGGAGCGGTACGAATTTCAAATGGGCCCAATACGGGGCCGGCTGGCCACAGCCCTCGATATCCTCACGGATTCATTGACTTTAGTGGGCCAGCATGGGGTCTATTGCCAGAGCTCCCGGCACCCGGGTCAGCCCGCGATGGATGTACGGCTGATTCTGCAGCAAATCGAGGATTCCAAAGGTCTGGTTATTGAAGCAATGGTGCAACTCGAAGCCTCCCGCCGAAATACATAAAAATTATTTGACAGCTTCTTGACCTTCCCTAATCATTGTCGGGCCTGGGAGAATAACCCTAGGTAAAACAGGGAAGGAGTCTAACTAGACTCCGGTGCTAACGCGACAGAACGTTAGCCTTGGGGTCATTAGGATGAAACCATGAAGGAAATGAAAGAAGGATTCGACGTTCTCCAACTTGAACTCTCCATCGAAGAACTTGAAGCAAAAATAGCTCCCGACGACAATGGCGAGACGGTGTTGCCATTGCCTAAGCCTCACGGGAAACGTTAATAACCGGTTAAGCACGAAACTGCTGCGGACCGGGCGCAATAGGTGTTTACTCCCGGTCCGGCAGCTCTTCTTTCCAGCCGTTAGCGCTTTCGGTCGCTATGCTATGCTGCGGTCCGTAATGAAGATCGGCATCATAGACCATATCGATTGTGCGCATTCCCTGCCCGGCCATCCCAAGTGCGGTATACCCCACGGTCACACCTATAAGGTGGAATGCGTCGTTGAAGGCACCTTGAAAGACGGAATGGTCATGGACTTTGCAGACCTCAAGCAGGCCGTACAAGGCGTGCTAACCCAGTACGATCATCATTCCTGGAACGACTTTCTGGAGTATCCCTCTGTTGAGAATATCTGCGACTTGTTGCATCGCGAATTAGCCAAAACGCTCGCTTTCCCGTGCACGCTGAGGGTGTGGGAAGGCGACGGGAAATGGGCGGAATTGTGAATCGAATCGAAATCCTTAAGAGTTTCCTGGAGCACGAACCTGGCGATTCCTTCTCCAGATATGCGCTGGGCATGGAGTACGCAAAGAAGGGGCAAATGGAGGAGGCCAAAAAGGCCTTCGAGTATGTGCTCGAGCATGACGCAGGATATGTCGCGACCTACTTTCAACTCGCGCAGCTATACCGGACGCTCGGATTGAAGCACGAGGCCGAGAAGACTTATAGGACGGGAATCACAGTCGCAACGAAGGCGGGTGATGCTCACACGCGAGAAGAACTGGAAGCCGCGCTGGAGAACTTGCTGTCGGAAGAATAGTCGCCGCAAATCGTTTTAGCGCTTCTTCCGCAGCTCTTCCACGATGCGTTTCTCTTTTTCCTGAATCCGGTCCTCCGTCCCACGCCTTGCGATCGCGTAGTCCTCGGTATCGACAAGCATGTAGCTGGCGACGAGGGGAAACTTCTCTTTAACAAGCCGGTATTTTTCCTGTTCGATGAAACGGTAGTCGGGATGTCCCTGGGACACAGTTCTCAGTTCAGCTTCCCAGAAGAACTGGCGAAAATTCTGCCATTGATAGAAACGCATGCGGCAGGCCAGCGGCACGCAATACTGCGCGAGTTCACGATCGGACGCCTCGAGTTTTCCGAAGAGACGCGTCGCTCGATCGATCGCTTCCGCGAATTGTGTCGCCAGTCCGGCTTCCTTCAGTTCCGCGGGTATCGTGAATCCGTGGTGCGCCGAAAAGGTCTGGCGTTCCTGGGTCATCATCCGATGCCGGTGTAGATCGCGGTACGAGCCCGCGTCCATCACGATCTCGAATCGGAGATACGCGTTTTCGAACGCCCGGCCAACCTTGTACCAACGCCCTTTGCGGGCGGGGACGTAGGCATCAAAGACCTTTCGGCGTTCCGATTCTCCGAGATCGCGCGCGTGGACCAGAGCTTGATCCCAGGTTCCATGTGACTGTTGAAACAGAATGCCCGCGAGAATCTTGATTTCGGATTCTGGATCGAATTCGACAAGCCGAACTTCCGCCCGTGGAGTTGGTGAGACTTCCCCTTCGCTTACGTTTCGCACGTTTTCGTAACGCCGATTCAGGTAGACCTGGTAGTCGCCCGACTTTTCATCACCCACACGCAGGAGCAGCGAAGGGATTTCCTTGTCGAGCTCAGCGTGAAGATCTCGCGCGAACCACCGCAATTCGCCAAGAGGATGCTTCCGCGTTCGGTTGAGGAGATATTCGAAAGCCTGAGCGTTTCCGCGAAACGCCACCTGGCCAAGCGTGGACATTGGCAGAAGTCCTCGCAGGGTATCGAAAGCCTTCTTTTCCAGAATGCTCTCCTTCTCGTTGAAGTTCGCCCTCAGCCACGTCTGCAGAGGATCCAGCAGCGAGACGTAGGTGTCGAAAAGGTGGTCCATCGTGGCGGTGTACTCGGCCAGGAGACCGCAGCGTTCCAGATCCGGTCGTGGTGTGTAATAGAGATATTGTCCGTTAACACGGGTTCCAAAGTTCACGTAGCGGGTCGACTTCTCAATCGGCTCGAGTCCGACACGCTGATCTTCGATGAACTTCATCGCGACCTGGGATATTCCCCAGACGATGACGTGCGTACCGGTGATCTGAGCAATGGAGTCGTCGCCGTATTGAGACAGCCATTTCGAATAGAACGCCTGCGCGCGCTGGTTGTTCAGGATGTTTTTGAATCCGTGATCCTTGAGAAAGGTGACGGTCTGCTCCAGTTCCTGCGCGACTTCGGGGTCGTTGCCATCAACGATCGGATACAGATACTCCTTGAGGAGCACTTCAAATAAGGAGCCCGAGGCACGTGAGGCGCGCGAACACAGCGCTCCGGTGATTTCCGGGGGCAGGTTCCGCAATACCGAAATGATGCCCGTCGGGTTGGTTGCGAAAGCTTCGAGGAAGTGAAGGTCGCGCGCGGACCAGTTCCCCGGACTGAAGTCCGGACGATATGCAGAAACGTCTTCGAGCATGTTGCAGACTATAAGTCAAAATAGTGGCCAGATCGGGGCAAATCCATCCGCGTAATCCGAGTTGCAAGTCTTCACTTCCGCAATGCTTTAAGAAACGCGGAAATGTCCTGACGATCCGTCAGAACCGGTGCAAACAAGTCGCCGAATTTGTCGATTCGCTTGAAGACGGTCTTGATGTCGTAGTCCCTGGGGTTCAGAGGCTTTTTGAATTCTTCCCACTTCAGCGGCGTGGAAACGCACGCACCCGGAACGGCCCTCGGGCAATAGACCGACGCGACCGTCTTCCCTTTCACGTTCTGCAGATAGTCGACGTAGATCGTGCCGGTTTTTCGCTTGCGGACTACCCGCTCAACCGTCGCGATCTCGGGCAGGTGCTGCACCACAATACGGGCGATGGCTTCTGCAAACACGCGAACATCGTCGTAAGTAAACCGATCCTCAAGAATCGGCAGATACACGTGAATACCGGACGCTCCGGAAGTCTTCGGGTAAGCCCGAAGGTGCAGTTCCTCAAGAATAGAATTCAAGACGATCGCGACCTGCTGAACGGTCCCGTAGGGAGCATCCACCGGATCCAAATCGAATATCACAAAGTCCGGCCGTTCGATGAACTGAACCCGCGAGCTCCACGGATTTTGCGCGATGGCTCCCATGTTGGCGATGTAGAGCAGTTGGTCACGATCTGCACCGACGAAGTAACGGATGAATCGCTCCACGTCGGGCGACCAGATCTTCTCGGTTCGAATCCAGTCGGGCGTATAGTCGTGCGCGTCCTTCTGATAGAAGTGATCTCCGTAAATACCATCCGGGTATCGGTCGAAAACCAGCGGCCGGTCGAGTAGATGCGGCACAAGGACCGGCGCAATGCGATCGTAGAAACGGATGAGATCCCCTTTGGTGAAACCATCCTCGGGCCAGTAGACCTTGTCCTGATTCGTGAGTTCGACGCGAGTGACGATGTCCGTTTTTGGGGATTTCTTCGACTCCTTTTCGGGGATCGAATCTTCAAAACGGCAATCTTCAGCGTTGATATCGTCCCGCAGCCCTTGAAATATCGGCGCGCGCAATTGTTGGGCGGTTGTCCATTCATTGAAACGGACCTCGCAGACCAGTTCCGGTCGCACCCATGTGGATTTCCGAATCTCTGCCGGCACCTCTTTGAAAGCCGGTTTTGGTATAACGCGAGCCTTCAGTTCCTCCCAGATTTCCTTCAGCGCTTCATCGTCGAACCCGCCACCGGCTCGACCGACGTGGATCAACTGGCCGCTCTTGTCGTAGAGCCCGAGAAGCAACGCGCCAAAGTACTTTCGTGATCCTTCGGGCGGCGTGAAGCCCGCAATCACGAAATGATCCGTATGCTGAGTCTTGATCTTCAGCCAGTAGCGCGATCGTGTCTGCTGGTAAGGGCTGTTCCGCTGCTTGGCGACAATACCTTCCAGGCCCCGCCTGGAGACGGCCTCAAAGAATTCCACGCCTCTCGCTGTGACGTGATCGCTGTAACGCACCCACCCCGCATTGTCCGGGATGATTTTCTTCAGCACGGCTTTGCGTTCCTCGAGAGGGAATCGCGTCAGGTCATATCCGTTGAGATACAGCACATCGAACACATAGTAGTAGACGGGAATACGTTCGTCAGCCTCGGCGATGTCTCGCTTGCGCGAAAGATGAATACGCGGCTGGATCCGCTCGAAATGGGAGTGGCCGTTCTCATCGAGCGCGACGATCTCTCCGTCCAACACGACGGAATCGGGTGGCATTTCTTTGAGCGCGGCTGCGAGTGTGGGAAACCGTTCGGTCAGCGGGCGTTCATTGCGAGTCCGCATTTCCAGCTTCTCGCCGTCCTTGACGACAAGCGCACGAATGCCGTCCATTTTCAATTCAAACAACCAGTCGGGTTTGTCGAAGGGCTTGTCGGCTAGCGTCGCAAGCATCGGCTGGACATCTTTAGGCACGGGGACTCTGCCCGGGGCCTTCATGCCAAAGCGTTCCAGTTCCTTTTCAATAGGTGTGAACCAATGCCGTGTGCCATGCGCGGTCTTTTTTTCGGTCTTGCCGACTTCTTCGACAAGTGTTCCGGAAATCACCGATTCCGGGCGGTCGTCAACAACCTCGCCTTCCGTTGTCGCAAAGTCGTCCCGGACTTTGAAAAAGATCCACTGTTTGGGCTCACGAGAGCCGCGAACCAGCACCCACTCTCCGCGGAGCTTCTTTCCCTTGAGCACGAAGTGGAGCTTTCCTTTGGCCCAGCCCTTTTCGGGAGTCTCCGGGTCCACCATCTCGTAGGTGCCGTTGTCCCAGATGATCACGTTGCCGGCGCCGTAGTTCCCTTTGGGAATAACGCCCTCGAAACCGCCGTAATCGATCGGATGATCTTCGGTTTCTACAGCCAGTCGCTTCTCAGCAGGATTGAATGACGGTCCTTTCGGAATGGCCCAGGATCGGAGAACTCCTTCCATCTCCAGACGGAAGTCGTAGTGAAGACGCGTCGCACGGTGCTTCTGGATGACGAAAGTGCTTCCCGACGTTTTACCAAGTTTGCCCTCGGGTTCGGGTGTTTCGTCGAATCGCCTCTTACGCTTGTACTCTTCCAAACCCATATGTTTTGACATAATACCGGGCATGGGCCGCATGAGGATCAAGAAGAAGGACGCTGTCCTTCCATTTCGCGAAACGATGGCGTATCGATTGTTGCTTGCCACAGGATCGTTGGTACTCCTGTTCGGAACGCTGTACTTCCTGGTGGGATACATCCAAACCGGAAACAAGGTGGGGCTGATCATCTCAATCGCGGCCGGCGTCATGGCAGGGATTTCCCTCTTCTACAACCTGGGTGAGGTACGGAATGCCAAAGTACCTGCCAGTGCTCTCAAGCGCGCCAAACGACGCTGAGCCGGTTCGACCGTGCCCGAACTCCCGGACATCCTTGCTTACCTTGAAGCGCTCGAGGCCCGCATACAGGGTCAGACTCTCGAGAAGATTCGAATCACCAGTCCATTCGTCCTTCGCTCCGTCGATCCTTCCCCTGACGCGGTTGTCGGAAGAAGGGTGCTCGGCCTGCGCAGGCTTGGAAAGCAGATCGTAATCGCCCTGGAGGACGAGTACTTCCTGGTGGTTCATCTGATGATCGCGGGACGACTGCAATGGCGAGAACCCGGCGCCCGACTCTCCGGAAAAACTGCGCTGGCAGCTTTCGACTTTTCTTCCGGGACTTTGATTCTGACGGAGGCCGGTTCTAAGAAGCGGGCTTCTATTCACCTTGTGCGGGGCGAGAAAAGCCTCGACGCGTTTAACCGGCATGCGCTCGAAGTACTGGATTCAGATCTGGACGCTTTCAATTCCGTTCTGCGGCGCGAGAACCATACGCTCAAAAGATCCCTGACGGATCCGCGACTGTTCAGCGGAATCGGCAACGCGTTTTCGGATGAGATCCTGCACGACGCGCATCTCTCTCCCATGAAGCAGACGGCAAAACTATCCGACGAAGAAGTGCATCGGCTCTGGCTGTCGGTGCGGACTGTCCTTGCAGATTGGATCGCGCGCCTGCGTACTCAGGCCGCGGGAGAATTCCCGACCAAGGTCACAGCCTTCCGCCCTGAAATGGCCGTGCATGGCCGATACGGAAAACCGTGCCCCCGCTGCGGCGCACCCGTCCAGCGGATTGTCTACGCCGAGAACGAATGCAATTACTGCGCAAACTGTCAGACTGAGGGCCGCCTGCTTGCAGATCGGGCAATGTCGCGGCTTCTGAAGGAAGATTGGCCCCGATCCCTCGATGAGATGGAGAAGCATTTTGAATCGAGGCGGGGGTAAGACGCTCTCAAGGTCTGCGGGACGTCGTTCTTCCATCGCGACGGATTTGCTTTCCCCCGGATGAATTCGCCGCGTCCATTCGGCTGGCGCCGCCAAAAGCCGACCCCTCTGTTGCGTTGCGAATCGCGCGGTAAGTCATCAGTGCAGCGACAGGCTGCACGACAAACCAAAGAGGTGCGAACCACGACGCGGCATGCAGTCTTCGCGCATAGAGGAAGTAGCTGATCGTCATCAGCGCATAACTTACGGCGGACAGCGCGAGGATGCTCTCTTCGAGAAGAGCAACGCTGGGCAGCGAAAACCCGTACAGGAGTCCAGCGACGGGAATCAGCGTCGCCAGTGTTGCAGCAGTCAGAAGAGTTCCGGATCGTCTCGCAATCCGCCTGTCGAGATCGGAATAGTCGGGCCACGACCCCAGTACTGTCGCGCGCCATAACCAGCGTGAGCCGTCGCCGTCAAAGGTTCGGAGGCCCTCGACCTGATAGCTCCAGGACGTCCATCCGGCCTCGTTCAGTATTCCAGGCATCTGGTTGATGCGATGAACGACCTCAAAGGAATCCCGATTGAGCAGCAGATAGGGAGCGTCAAGGGTCATCTGACGCGCACGAGGAGAACGCCGGCGTTCCACAACACGCATGATATGGAAAAGACTTTCCATCGCCGGCGCCAGCACACGATGGGAGAACGAGGATGCCTGCGTTCCCGCTCGCAATGCGAGGGCACTGACCTCGCCGGTACCGGCGAATTCCATCGACGCTTCTATCGCAAACTGGTCGAGGGCAAGTCCGGACTCCAGAACGACAAACCAGCGTCCCTTCGCCGAAGGACGAGCCAACTCCAGCGCGCGAATCCGCTCGGCGGCGCTTTCGACGGGATGAGGAACCGGAACCAGGCGAACTGCAGTATGCGTCCGAGAACCGCGGAACTCCTGTGCAAGCGCGGCGATTAAGGGATCCTCGTCGGGAAAGATCAGGAAGAGTTCCAGGAATGGATAGGACTGCGAAAAGATGGACCGAATGGTCCGTTCGATTCCAACTGCGGGCCCGCGCATGATAACGAAAACCGAGCAGATTCCATAAGCGCCTGAGGCACGGCGCGCGACAAATCTTTCTCGTTCCGGCGAAGCGAACCAGCTCTCAAGAAACAGCAGCAGGATCCCAAGCGAAGCGATCCAGCAAAATGACAGCAGAAGCACCGAGGGTAAATATGCGGGCATTCTGTTCCCTACTAACGAGCCCCATCCTAAATTACAAGCAGGTTAACGATAGTAATTCCGAAGTTTGAGATACAACTGACCGGTCGCTTTACAGTCGCCTAGGCAGTATTTCGCAATCTCGTCCAGTTTTCCAGCCTTGAAATATTCCCCAACATTCTTGCCGGTAATGCCGTTCTTGGGAGACGGTACTCCGAAGATCTCGCAAAAGAATTCGAGTGTGCCCTTTTTATAGCGCTCGTAGTTCGTCATGACCTCACGCACATCAAAGTGCCGATCCGTACTGAACCGGCGCGTGTCGAGCACAACATCGCGGGGAATCGGAACGCCGTTAATGGCGCTGCGAATATTGATATAGGGGAAATCGAACGACTTGCCGTTGAAGGTAACGTATTTCTGAGGTCGAATCTGTCCGAGATCGTTCCAGAAATTGGCGAGCAATTCGCGCTCGTCTTCGTGACAATAAGCGCGGGATTTGTCCAACTCAATCCAGTAAACGCCTATGCAGATGATTCTGCCGGTGCAGGGGTCGAGACCGAGGCAATCCAGAACTCTTAACCGTTCTTCCTCAGTCTCGACGTCCAGCAGGATTTCGCGGGCTCGGGCAGGAATTATGTCCGGATCCTGCCCGACGGTTTCAATATCTACGACGAGCGTTGCAGGCTGTCCCATACCTCAGTTGACCTCGAAAGAGAATCGTAAGCGGATACCGGGACAGCTCCGGGTCCTACTTTTTCGTCAATTTGAAATCGCCCTTTCGGCCGTCATGATTCCAGGAACCGGTCATGGTCGTTCCTTCCAACTTTCCTTCGATGACGTACTTAATCGTTTGACCTCGGCTTTGGGCTTCCGCTTCCATCTTGACCGTGCGCGTCGTCGCGTCGAAGGAACTGTTGCTGAGCTTGACCTCCTGGCGGTTTTCCGTCTTCACGACTCCAGACACCGCTTTCCCGTCGAGTTTCAAGTCCACAGTCACCTGGTTGCGATCCTGCGCACTCGGGCCCCAATCCCCTGCCCACGTTCCACTTAGCGGATCTGCCTGCGAAAAAGCTACCGCTGCGACCATCAGACATGCCAGAACAGAAAGCGCACCTACGATTCTTTGTTTCATCGACCCTCCAGTAACGTTGGTTTTCGGCATCAGACTATACCAAACTTTTGCCGCGGTAACGGAAGCTTGACACTCCATGACCCGGTAGTAAGATGTCCAAGACTTAAGGTCTTCCGCCGGAAATATACATGTAAAACCGGGAGGAAAGACCCATGAAACACCCATGAAAAAGGCAGGAGGCCGTCGGCTCGATCCAATCCAGTTTGAACCCGCTTGGAATCATTGTCCCCAGGGTCTTCTAACTCGAGCAAATCCCCCGGTCGCAAGGAGGAAGTGGATGTCCAGAAAGTTAATCACGGTACTGGTCCTTGGCAGTCTAGTGACGCCAGTCCTATACGGCCAGCTTGTCAGCGGAGCCCTGGTCGGGTTCGCCCTTGATCCTCAAGGGGCCGCAGTTGGGGCTGTACAGGTGATGCTCAGAAACTCGGAAACCGGTGTTGTGAAAACGACCGCGACCGCTGAAGACGGATCCTACCGGATCTCTGCCCTCGAACCTGGAGTCTATTCCGCCGAATTCCGGCGCGACGGATTCCAGATCCTGAAGGTGGATCCCATCAACATCACTACGGCCAAAGACACTACCGTTAATGCGCCACTGCAACTCGGGGCTCTTGCGCAAGAGGTCTCCGTCAGCGTTGCCGGTATAGAACTGGATAAAACGAGTCCGACAATACGCCTGAATCTGAGGGGACAGACTCTGGATGAAACTCCGCTGAGTACCTCAAGTCTTGTACCGGCCGGATCCAGGAATCAGGCTCGTTATGCCTTGCTTGCCCCAGCGGTCGCCCGAGTACCGGGCCAGAACGAAACATCTGCCAATGGACATCGCGGTCGGGACAACAACTTTCTTGCCGATGGCATCGAGAACAACGACAACACGACGACTCTGGCCGGAATCTTCATTCCACCGGAGGCCATCCGTGAGCTGCAAGTTCAGGTTGCGCCGTTTTCAGCGGAATTCGGCCACAGCATGGGAGCACAGATCAACGTCACGACAAGAAGCGGGTCGAATGCCGTACACGGGGAATTGTGGGATTTTTCACGCTCCAGTGCGCTGGAGCCTCTCTCGCTCTCAAGTCAGATTGCAGGCTTCACGAAGACCCCACATCTTTCGGCGCATCAATTTGGCGGAGCGGTCGGTGGACCGATCAAGCAGGACAAGACGTTCTTCTTCGGCATTGTTCAAGGAAACATTCAGAGAACCATCGGGACGCTGTCTGGAGTGACCATTCCAACTCCGACAGGTTACGCGGCGTTGCTCAACGCACCTCTCCGCCCCGCGGGTACGCTGCCGGCTCAGTCGTCGGCAAGCCGTCAAGTCATGCTCGACGCCATCAGTTTCCTTCCGGAGTTCTATGCGAAGGGACAGACCTTTACGAATCTGGCATCGGTGTCGGTTAATGGTTCGCCCATCGAGGTTGGAACGTTCCGCCCGGTCATTCCTCAGAACCAGAAGATCTGGTACTTCGGAGGAAGAGTCGATCATCACATTGGCAATGACACATTGGCATATCGCACCCACATTGAACACAGGAACAAGCCACTGGGCGCCGGTTCCAGCAACCGCACGTTCGGTGAACGATTCGCGGCAGATGACCTGACCGTCGGCCAGAACCATGCTCTGAGCTTCACGAAGATCGTGAGCACCAAATGGGTGAATGAAACGCGGCTTGCGTATGCCCGGCTGGACCCCTCTTTCATAGAACGCGATCCCGAAACTTCGACGACCAAGATCTCCAGTCCATCGTTCATGATCGGCGGAGCAGAAGGTTTCCCTCAGCAACGACTCGAACAGACGTATCAGATCCAGAACCTCAGCACCTACGCCCAGGGCAAACACGCACTCAAAGTCGGTTTTGATCTGGCCCGCACGCGGATGGACAACAACAACGCGCCGAATTCGAAGGGAACGTGGACTTTCAATAACCTTCAGGACTACATGAACAACCAGCCGGCCAACCTGGTCCAACTGGTTGTTGCAAATTCTCGATACTCATTTAACGACATGAGGCAGGCCTATTTCTTGCAGGATGACATCAAGTTCACTCCGACCTTCACTGCAAACCTCGGCCTCCGCTACGAATCGTATTCCGTCCCGTTTGGGTACTTTGGCGCGACTTCGCAAACGGAGATCGATGCTCTTGTGCCCGCTCCGACCAAGCGTGACCGGAACAATTGGGGTCCGCGCGTTGGCTTTGCGTACAGTCCAAAATTCACCTCAGGCTTACTGGCCTCGATTTTCGGATCCGGCCATTCTTCGATCCGCGGCGGCTTCGGCGTCGCGTATGACGTGTTGTTCTACAACATATTGGTGAATCCGGCGACGAACTTTCCTCGCAACAGTCCAAATTCAACAAGCACGACCGCGCTCGTGGATACATTTCCGACACTGGCATCAACATCGATTACGGCGCCGTCGATGAACGCCACGACCGGCTTCGTCAATGTTCCGACCGATACTCAGCGCCCAACCACCAACTACTGGACATTGTCGATCCAGAGACAACTGACCGAGGACGTCACCGTGGAAGTCGGATACACCGGGAACCGGTCGTATCACCTGTTGCGTCAGGGACAAGGGAATCCTGCCGTGCTCGACCCGGCCAAAGCGGCCTTTGTGGTTTCGACGTGTACTTTCGCCACGATCGCTACCTGTCCGGATCCGGCAGGATTTCAGAGATCCCCAACTGCCGCAACGACAACGGATTCGGGTCGTCTGGATCCACGATTTGGCAGTCGTGTCCTGTTGGAAGCAACGGGACAGGCGGAGTACCATGCAGCCTACGTTCGAATTGAGAAAAAGTTCTCGAATGGACTTCAGTTCGGTGGGAATTACACCTGGAGCGCTAACCTGAGCGACAGTGAAGACCTCCTCATCGGAGATTCTCTTCTCCTGGGTTCAAGCCCGGCGAATCCTCAAGACTATCGGAATCGGCGCAATGAGTGGGCTCGCTCAGCGCTCGATCGTCCGCACAGGGTTGCCGCGCACTACTCCTATCGCATCCCTGGCTTCACCGACTCGACGCGAGTTCTTCGCGAGTTGCTTTCCGGATGGCAAATCAGTGGGCTCACGGAACTGCAATCGGGTCAGCCCTTCACGATTCGTATTGGAGTCGATGCCATCGGCAACGGACTCAGCGCGGCCAATTCGGCAAGCCGTCCTAACTACAATCCGGGCGGTATCCTCGTTGAGGATCCGAACACAGGAAATCTTCGAACATTTACGATTCCTGTGGATGGAACAGGTATCGTGACGGCCCCGTTCGTCACAAGTTCTACGGGCGCCGTTTCTTTCATCAGAAACTCGATGCCTGGTGGAGGAACTCTCGGCAGGAATACATTCCGTGGTCCCGGCTATGCGAATACCAATCTGAGCTTGATGAAGCGATTCGTACTGCCAAACGAGATGCAGTTGCAGATTCGTGGTGACTTGATCAACGCCTTCAATCACGATAACTTTGCGAACCCCGACTCCAACATGAGCAACGCAGCTACGGGAACCTTCGGCAAGCAAACACTGACGCCGTTGACCGATGCCCGTCAGGTTCTTTTGGGTGCAAAACTCTCGTTCTGATTGCGTTAGAGGCGCGGGCGGGGGTCGCGCCTCCTCACATTCTCAGGCTCAATCCTCCGTCGACGGTGACGACCTGCCCGGTAATGTAGTTGTCTGGCTCGAGTAGAAAGAGAACTGTTCGCGCAACATCCTCGGGCCGGCCAAATCGAGGAATGACCTTTTTTTCCAGAAACGAATCGTACTTTCCACTCTGCACGCTTTGCTCCGCCATTCCCGCGTTATTGACTCCCGGCGCCACAACATTAATGCGAGCCCGCCACTGCTTCGCGAGAATCCGGGCCGTGTGGACGAGGGCCGCTTTTGGCGCGGCG
>Ga0111539_10004235_pt1 | contig 18801 bp, 11 predicted proteins | sample RhiMethybrSRZTD1_FD_79667 | JGI IMG/M metagenome (GOLD analysis project Ga0111539, IMG submission 79667) | Populus rhizosphere microbial communities from Tennessee, USA - Rhizosphere MetaG P. TD hybrid SRZTD1 (version 2) (version 2) | ecosystem: Host-associated > Plants > Roots > Rhizosphere >... | reverse complement strand
TGCAGCAGGTCCGAGCACAGCAGCACGCGGTCGTTTTCTTCGAACAGCATGCCCGCGTCCCAGCCGTGTGGCAGATGTGGTGTCGGAACGAAACGGTAGCGATGGCGTCCGGTCTCGAGAATCTCATCCGGCTTCAGCGCGCGTGGAGGACGGTTCGAGAAGTCACCGATGTTGACCATCGCGCCGAGCTCGCCGCAAACAGGCATCGCCTTTGGGGCGATCGACAGCCACTCGTTCAGAGCGCCACACTCGTCGACCTCGAAGTGGCTCCAACTAATCCACCGGAGGCTGGCCGGTTCTATCAACGACGCCACGGCTTCGCGGACCTCTGCGAACATCCCCCGCATCCCGGTATGAAACAGGAGCGGTTCCTCGTCACGAATCAGGAAATGATTGAATTGCAGGTCGAACTGCGGCACATACAGGCTGATACGGTAAAGGTCGGTCGCGACTTCATCGATGCGTGCGGTCATTGACGCCTCCTCTCGGCGCTCCTGGGCGCCGCGTCCAGACAGGAAGTGTCATGGCCCGGCCGATCGTTACAGCTCTATCTGCCCGATTGTTCCTGTCTACAGAGTGGATTATTGTGTCCGCCATCGCGTACAGGGGTCAGACCGCGGTCGTTCATTTACACACTTTTCGGGGAGCCACCGATGTACTACCGATTCCTCCGCCTGGTCGTGATTGGGGTTGCAGTCGCGGCGACGGCTTTGGTCCTCAACGCGGCGGGGCCGGCGAACTTCAAGCCGGATGGCATGGTCACCGGATCCACGCTCGCGGGCTGGCATGTTCTCGGAGACGCTGACTGGAAAAACCAGAATGGCGAGCTCGTTGGAACGTCAAAAGCGGGCGGGAACGGCGGCTGGCTGGTCATGGACAAGAGTTTCCAGGACGTTCAGCTCTACGCCAGCTACCGCTGCACCGGCGCGTGCACATCCGGTGTGCTCCTTCGCGCACAGAAGACGCCCGATGGCGGAATGTCCGGGGTGTATGTGTCGCTGACCGACGGCGATACCGCTTCGTATGCCGTCACGATCGATGCGAACGGTAAAGAGCTGGCTCGCGAGCGGCTGGCGGCACCTGCCGGACGTGGCGGCGGAGGCGGTGGCGGCGGTGGCGCCGCACGAGGTGCTGCACCTGGTGCGACGGCCGGAGCGCCACCAACTGCCGCGCCACAAGCGGGCGCAGCCGGAGCAGGTCGCGCTGCCCCGCCGGGAACGCAAGTTGGCTCCTCAGGGCGGCGACCACCGGTCCTGAAACCAGGTGAGTGGAACGATCTCTACATTCTCGCGTCCGCCGCAAACCTGCGGCAGACGTTCGGCGGCGTGGCGACAATCGACGAGAAGAACACGACCGGCTACGGATCGGTCGCACTCTTTGTCGGCGGCAGCGGAGAGGTGCGATACAAGGATTTCGCCTGGAAGGACCTGAACTCGATCGCCGACCCGAAAGAATCCGTGTCGCCGCGCTTCACGATGCAGCGCGTCAGCAGTCTTTACTACGGGTGGGGCGCAACCACCGCAGACATCAATCACGACGGCACTCTGGATATCGTGTCGGGACCGTTCTCTTACCTGGGGCCAGGGTTCACGGAGCGGAAGATCTACCGAGAGGGTCGGGTTTACAACCCGTCGACCGAGTTCGCGCCGGACATGGTCAACCTCGCCTCCGATTTCACAGGCGATGGCTGGCCCGACATCCTGTCGTCGCTGGGAAACCGTCACATGGATCTGTATGTCAACCCGCAGGGACAATCACGACGCTGGGACAAATTCAGCGTGCTCACCACAATCATGACTGAGATTGTCCTGCTCAAGGATCTCGACAAGGACGGGAAGCCTGAGGTGATCTTTGGTGGCGGCGGCGTGTACGCCTGGGCGAAACCAGATGCCGCAAATCCCACCAGCGTCTGGACGCCGCATCCTATCTCCAGTCCTGGAGAAGCCGTGAACGGTCATGGCATCGGTGTCGGCGACCTCAACGGTGATGGACGAATGGACCTTGCTGTCCCAACTGGATGGTATGAGCAACCGGCCGAAGGAATCTCGAAGACCCCATGGATCTTCCACGCCGTCGAGTTCGGTAACAACGGTGTGTTCGGCAATGGCGGCGGCGAGATGGGGATCTACGATGTGAACGGTGACGGCCTTGCCGATGTCGTCAACGGCTCGGCGCACAACTGGGGAATCAAGTGGTTCGAGCAGAAGAAAGCGAGCGATGGCACCCGGACGTTCGAACAACATTTGATCGCGCAGGATTTCTCGACGAAGAACGCGGGCGGTGTGGTTTTCTCAGAATCGCACTCCGCGCGCTTCGTCGACATGGATGGCGACAAGATTCCCGATTTCATCACCGGGAAGCGTCTGTGGTCGGAGCTGGAGAACTACAACGGAAATGATCCATATGGTGCGCCCGTCCTCTACGTCTACAAGACGGTGCGCAATTCGAAGGCGCCCGGCGGAGCCGAGTTCGTCCCCGAATTGATCCACAACAAATCCGGTGTCGGCTCGTCGTTCGACGTCGTCGATCTGAACAAGGACGGCCGGCCTGACGTCATCACCGCGACGGCATTCGGGACGTTCGTATTCTTCAACAAATCGGCGGCCGGTTCCGCGGGCGGCCGGGCAGCTGGCCGAGCGGCGAAGTGACTACTTGCGGGCACCTGCAGGAGTAAATGGTTTGATATCACCGCAATCCGCACCGAGCCACTTCGCCTGAACGATACGCGTCGATGTGTTCGTTTTTCCCGTCACTGTCGCGGTCGTCGTCAGCTTGACCCTGTAGCTCTCCGGATTGCTGAACGTGACCTCGCCATCGGACTCGGACTTGAGCGAGGCGCAGCTCGAATGCCATTTCCAGGTGGCCCCGGAGAGCGTGGAATATTTGGTCGTGCAGCCAGTCTCTGACGCCATCTCCTGCCACCTGCCGGATTCGAACGTTTCCTTGGTGAAACACGCCTTGGTCGCGCCGCTGGCATCGGGCATCGAGAGGCCGCGGGCTTTCATCGCGTCAGCCATGCGTGCTCTGGCCTCAGGCGGCATCTTTGACAGAGCCGCCTGTTCCGGTGGAACGACTTCATGCCCTTCCGCGTCGAGCGTAGACATCCTCGTTTCCCAGAGCCCCGGCTTCACGGGTGGCGCCGGCATTTGCGCGGCGGCAACGACGAGTGCGAGAGATAAAAGAACCGACAATGCCACAAGACGAATCGCGATCACGTGCATCGAATGCTCCTCGCAACGTTCAACTTCAGCGGAATGCTAGCGCCGGTCTGCTAACGCCGCAAGCTCGTTCACTGTCCACGGCGCCTGACGTCCTTGTGATTCTGTGCGAACGCGTTTGATGACTGCAGGCGAGATCGGTGCGGCGTCATGTCCCCAGGCGCGTCGGATATAAGTGAGGATGGCAGCAAGCTGCTGATCGTCGAGCGTACCCATAGGCGGCATCAAGAGTTCGCCCTTCAAGCCATTCAGCACGATCCGCGCGAGCAGGTCTTCTCGTCCGAGCACCCACCTGGAATTTCGTAGTGGTGCGGCAAGCCGCGGCATGCCGCTGCCGTCGGTCTGGTGACACTGGGCACAATGGATCAAGAAAGACTCCCGGCCACCTGGCGCCACTCCTTGTTCGAGTCCTGCCTTGGCGCCAGCAAGCAGCCGATCGCGTTCGGTGATGGGCGCCATCTCCAGTAGGCGCGTAAGTCGCGTGAGGTTTTTGTCGCTGATCTCCGGCGTGTAGTTAGTCTGCCAGTCCGTATAGTCACCCTTGCCGCCCGGCATCTGGCTTCGCGGGTATTGCGCATACTCCTTCCAGTTCCTGTTGGGATCGATGCGATCGAACGAGTGACTATTGCCACGCTCATCAGCGAGCCGACGGGCGATGCGACCCGCAAGGTGTGTGGCGAACACCGGTTCCTGCCAGACCGCGTCCTTCTCGAGCCAGTCCAATACGAGATCGGCATCGCTGGTGATCTTTTTCTCCAGCGTCCACCAGATACGCAGGGGAATGTGCTTGTCCGAGACATCCTCCGGCCGGCGGATCAGCTCGTGCAGCACCGCTAGTGCAACGGACGTCTCCAGCCGCGCCGCCGTGTTGGCGAGCTCGCTCCTCACCTCGGCGTCCGGTTCGCGGCGAGCCAGACCGACGAACCGCGCGCGCATCAGCGGCGCGTTCAGTTCAGCGTCACTCAAGAGGCGCAACGTCCAGGACCTGATGGCGGCGTCCGGGTGATCCAGCAGGGCGAAGGCCCACTCTGAATCCATCCCCGAGATGAGGTTTGCCGTCCAGAGCGCTTCGAGTGCGAGCTGTCCGCGCCGTTCTCGAGCAAGCCTGCGGAGTCGGGGAACGAGCGCCTGGTCTTTGCGTTCACCGAGCAGTCGTCGGGCGTGCTCCCGGTACCACTTTCTCTGATCCCCGAGCAGCTCGATCAGCTCGTCGCTGCTTTGCTGAACGAGATTGAATGGAGCCGCCGGGCGGTAATCCTTCCCGCGCAAACGCCAGATCCTTCCGCACGACTTGTCCCACGTGTCACGCGGGTCCGTGTGATCCATCCGAATGTCGCACCAATCGGCAAAATACACCGCACCGTCTGGCCCGACTGCGGTATCGACCGGACGGAAGCTGCGGTCGGTCGTGGTCGCGACAGCATCGGTATCGACTGTCCTGAACGTCGCACCGTCGGCGACCAGGCGTGAGGCTTGTATACGGCTGGTCAGCGCCATGCCCGAGATGAGCTGTCCCTCGTACCCGGGCAGCCTGCCCTCCTCGTAAACGACATGGGTCATGGCGAATCGCGCAGGATACCCCTCATGGTCCATGTGCGAGATGTAGCCGTAGGAGTACGGCCTCGTGAACGGTCCGTGCTTCGGCCAGTTCTTCTCGTACCGTCCGCCCTGCACCCAATGAAATCCGCGGTTGTTCCCGCCGTTATCGCCGGAGAAAGCCCGGCCCTTGCTGTCGAACGACAGCGTCCAGGGATTACCGCCTCCCTCCGCAAACAGCTCGAACTCGTCTCGCTCGGGGTGATAGCGCCACACGGCCTGCCCGAGGAACGAGACGCCTCTAACCTTCGCCGTACTGGTGCTGCCGTGCACGCCGTACAACCAGCCATCTGGACCCCACGTCAAGCTGTTGGCCAGCGAGTGCGTGTCCTCGAGACCGAATCCCGCCAGGCGCACCTCAGGATCGCCGTCCGGCAATCCGTCTCCGGTCCGATCGCGATAAAAGAGCAGGTACGGCGGATTCATCACCCAGACGCCACCGCGCCCGGTCAACACACTCGTCGTGATATTCAGGCCTGTGATGACGTCCTTGTGAGCGTCGAACGTGCCATCGCCGTCCGTGTCTTCAAGGACGGTGATCTTGTCCGCCCCACGGACATGGTTCGGTGGCGCCGCAGGTACGGCGCTGTATCGAGCCCGCAGATACTGGTCGTACGAGGTGATGTTGAGGCCAGCGGGAAACGGATACTGGATGTACTGCACGACCCACAGGCGTCCGCGGTCGTCGAAGTGCAGGTCGATCGGCTGGCGAATCACCGGCTCCGAAGCGACCAGCTCGATCGTCAATCCATCGACCGTCTTGAACGCCCGAAGGGCCTCGTCCGGCCGCGAGACTCTGTCACCCTGCACCCAGTTGGTCAGCTTGTCGCCGCCCGTCTTCAGATAGACGGCGACGAACTCTTCGACCTCCGGAGAAAACGGCCTGGGATCCTGCTGCGTCGCACGCGGCGCCTGCGGCCCGAGCGAGGCGACGGAGTGAAGCGCGCGTAGGCGCGCCGCCGAGCGAGAGCGAGTGGGGGTGGGGCCCCACGAGCAACCGAAAGACGTGCAGGCAATCAGCACGCCCGCCAGAGCCGCGCCGGCAACAACCCAACGCGTCGAGTAGATGTGCACGGAGCCCGATTCTACTCCTCGCTGCAACGCGATGCTGCCGTGTTAGGTTTATCAGTATGAACGTTCGCCTTCGCGTCGCCGCCGCCGCGCTTACTGCGACATTCGTCATCGTCGGACCAACTGTCGGCGTCCCGCGCGCTGCCGATCGTCCCACCGTCGCCGGCCCGAACGGCGCCGTCTCCGCCGGACATCCGTTGACCAGCGCCGCGGCATTCGAGGTGCTGTTGAAGGGAGGCAACGCGTTCGACGCCGGTGTCGCCGCAATGCTGGTTGGCGGCGTTGTCGAACAGGATCTCTACAGCCTCGGCGGCGAGGGCCTTGTTCTCGTCTACCCGCAACGCGAGCGCAAAGTCACCTCCATCGTCGGACAAGGTTGGGCCCCCAAGGGCGCCACGATCGAGTGGTACACGAGCCGTGGCAAAGACCTCAACGGCATCGGCCTCGACCCTGCCGTCGTTCCCGGCGTCGTCCACGCGGCGCTGACCGTGCTCGAACGCTGGGGGACGATGACGTTCGAACAGGTGTCGGTGCGGGCAGTCGACTACGCGGCGCGCGGGTTTCCGCTCCGGCCGAGGACGGCAGACGCGATCAACAACAACAGAAAGTTCATCGATGCATGGCCCGACAACAAACGCACATGGGTCAAGCCCGATGGCACTCCTTACAAGGCGGGTGACACGATCAAGTTGCCGGACCTCGCCCGAACCCTGTCATCGATGGTCGAGGCGGAACGCAAGGCGAGAAAAAAGGGACGCGTCGCTGGCATCGCCGCCGCGCGCGATCTCTTCTACAAAGGGGACATCGCGCGCGAGATGGTCGCGTTCCTGAAGGAGCACCAGGCGCCGTGGGAGCTGGACGACTTCTCCGAGTATTTCGCCAAGGTCGAGCAGCCGGCGATGACGACCTACCGCGGCTACGACGTCTACAAACAATCGTTCGGCAGTCAGGGGCCCGTGCTGCTCGAATCGCTCAACATCCTCGAGCAGTTCGACCTCAAGTCGATGAAACGCAACAGCGGACCTTACTTGCACACGATCGTCGAAGCGATGAAGCTCGCGTACGCCGATCGCGACAGCTATTACGCGGATCAAGTGTTCGTGCAGAGTCCGGCGGAAGGACTGCTGTCGAAGGATTATGCGAAGGAACGAGCGAAACAAATCGACGCGCAGCATGCCTCGAAGGGTTACCTGGCGGGCGATCCTCTTCGCTTCGATTCAAAGGTCAAGAGCTGGAATTATTGGATCGCGAATCTTCCCAACGCGGCGGAAACGCAGCAGCCGCCCGAGGACGATCTCACGGCTGGTGTGGTCAAGGACACAACGCATATTTCCGTGATCGACCGCGACGGCAACGTCTTTGACAGCACACCGAGCGGTGCGTGGCTCCCGACTTCTCCGATTCTCGGCAAGACCGGCATTGCGATGAGCGTGCGCGGCGAATCGTTTTGGCTCGATCCTTCACGCGCCGCGCAGCTGCGGCCGCGTTCCCGTCCGCGCTACACGCTCACGCCGACGATCGTCCTGCACGACGGCCAGCCGTTCCTGGCAATCGGCACGCCCGGCGGCGACAACCAGGAGCAGACGATCCTGCAGGCGTTTCTCAACATCGTGGAATTCTGGCCGGAGTGGTACCCGAATCTTCACCAAGCCTTCAGGTGGCCGCGCGTGCAAACGCTGCACTTCTACGGATCCTTCTGGCCGCATCCAGCCGGCTTCAACAAGCTGAATGTCGAATCCGACATGCCGGAAGCGGTTTACGACGATCTGAAGACAAGGGGGCACGACATCAGCAAGATCGCGCCTGCGAGCATCGCGAGCTGCGCCACGGCGGTGCTCGTTGATCCGACGAGCGGCAACCGCATCGCCGGCGCCGATCCGCGGCGCGACTGTTACGCGATGGCTTACTGAAGTCGTCGCCGCTCGACACGGACAGGATCACGGCTTTGCCGCGATGCGGTACAACCGGATCGCGGTCGCCAGATACAGTGCATCGCCGATCACCGCCGGAGGCGAATAGATCGGCGCATCCATCTGGATCTCTCCCAACAGCTGTTTTTGCCGTCCAGGACGAAGAATCGTCATGCTGCCATCAACGTTCCCGACGTAAAGCCGGTCGCCGGTCAGCAAAAGGCTTCCCCAAATGGCCCCGTTCGTCTCGTGTTTCCAGACGTGGACGCCGGTGGACGCATCCAGGCAGTGAATCGTTCCGCCAAGGTCGCCGACGTAGAGCAGACCGTCTTTCGCAATCGGCGTTCCCACGACGCGACCGACCTCGCGTGAAGTCCAGAGAAGTCTGCTCGTGGTGACGTCGCCCTGGCCGTTAGGACTGACCGCGTAAAGCAGTGAAGGGCCGTTGCCGTGGCCAGGACTCTGGCCCATCGCAACGAAAACGCGGCCATCGGCGAAGACCGGTGAAGCAATGATCGAACTGCGCGAAAGAACTCCGGGTCGAGGAAGCCAGCGCGCGTCTTTCGGATTGCCATCGAATCGCCAGACCTCGTGCCCCGAGGCCGCCTCGTAGGCGCGCAGCCATCCATCTCCGCCGCCGAAGAGCACCTGTATCCGCCCATTGACGTTGGCCGCCACAGGACTGGACCACTGGCCGTGCAGCACCTGCGCGCCCGCGCCGATGGCGCGCCACACCACGTCGCCCGAACGCTTGTTCACCGCGATCAGACTGGGAGCGCGCGGCGATGGGACGCGCGTGTGTCCCTCATTCTGGCCGTTGGAGGTACTGACCAACAGCAGATCGCCGACTGGCAACACTTCGCTGTTGGTCGCTTCATGCGGAAAGACACCCAGGCGGCCACAGATGTCCAACTCCCAGATACGGGACCCCTGTAGGTCCAGGCTCCGGAGTTGGCATTCGGAGGTGACATAGTACAAGCGGTCTCCCTCGACATACGGCGCGCCTGTCGTCGAAGGAAGCAGAAACTCCCGCAGGCCTCGGTCGACTCGCGCGGCCACATCCTGCCAAAGGAATGTGCCATCGTTCGCTCGAAATGCCATGAGCACCCCGGCATCGTCCCGATAGTCCGGGTCCATGTGCCTTGCGTTGTCGGTGCCGACGTAAACCGCATCACCAACAACCACCGGCCGGCCATACGTTTCATTTCCCAACTCGACACTCCAGACGATGTTCCGACCGGTGGTCGTGTCCCAGGAGATTGGAGGATTGCCTGCTGGGATCGCTGTCGTTTCGAGTGATGGCGCGACGGAAGACGCGGACACGACGTTGGACGTCAAAAGCCCTCCCGACTTCACTCCGGCGATTCGACTCAACGCCCACTCTGCTTCGTCGCGCAATCCAGGATCGCTGGCAGCCGCGGTGAGCGCCTCTCGCGCCGTCTGCGCCTTCGGTCCGATGCTGCCCAGAGCGCCGGCCGCGAAGATACGCACATAGAGGAATTCATCATCCAGCGCTTCGATTAATTGCGGCACCGCCGACTGCGCCGCCGGGCCGATGCTTGCGAGGGCCTCACACGCCGCCCAGCGAACGCCGGGAATGGGATCGTCCAGCGCTTCTGCTAAGCGGTCGGTCGCCCGCGCCGCGCTCGGACCAATCGACGCCAGGGCCTCCGCCGCGTAGATGCGGACGTATGGATCCTCGTGCGAGAGAGTCGTGACGAGAGCGCCTACCGAAGGGCTGGCCCTCTTGCCCAACGCGCCGAGGGCGCGCGCGGCATCGCCGGCAACGACCGAATCCTCGTCTCTCAGCGCCCGTCTCAGCGCCGGTTGAATCGATTCGGTGTGTGGCGACAGGTCAATCAATTCATCAACGGCGGTGCGCCGGATGGAGTTCGACTCATGCCGCAGCAGGTCCACCAGCAGCGGAATGGCCGGCGGACCGATCCGCTGGATGATTTCAAACGTCACCGCATGCAGGTCTTCGTGCTCAGGCGTGAGGAATCGTCTCAACAAAGGTAGTGAACGCGGTCCCTGTTGGACTAACGTAGCCTCGGCCGTTGCGCGGACCTTCGGATCTTTGGCAAGCAGGCGCGTCGCCCAGTCCCGTACTGCGGTGGGATTTCTGGGAACGCTCGACTGCGTCTGGGGGCGCGGTGATTGGGGCAATGCGACCGCCTGGTTGAAGCCAGCGGCAAGGATCATCACCGCCGCGACGATTCTGCAGTCAGGCATACGGTATCAGTGAATTCTGTCCCGCAAACGACGTGGGATGAAAGTGGTGTCGAACCGATCGCATTAGCAAACGGATTCACGGTTCGGACCGTCTGAGGTAAGAGGTCTTTAGGAGGAATCCCATGATGCGGCTCAGCCACTGGTTGGAGGAACTCGCAAGCGACGCGCGTCTGGCGGTGCGTCACTTGATCTCTGCGCCGGGGTTCACGGTGGTGGCTGCGCTGACCCTCGCGCTGGGCGTCGGTGTCAACAGCGCCATTTTCGCGCTCGCCGATGCGGCGTTGCTGCGGCCGCTGCCGTTTGGAGAGGCTGAACGGGTCGTGATGCTGTCGGAGCGCACGCTCACATCGTCGAGGACCGGCGTCTCGCCGCTGAACATGCGTGATTGGATCGCGCAAAGCGTGTCCTTCGATGGCATCGCCTACGTTCAGCGCGGCATGGGCGGGGGACCGCTGCTGACAGCACCCGACGGATCGATCGAAACGGCGGAACGTCAAAGCACCAGCGCCAATTTCTTCGACGTCCTCAAAGTGGTTCCGGTCGTCGGCCGCACTTTCAAACCCGAAGACGATGGTCCGTCGCCGCGAGTCGTGCTGCTCGGTGAAGCTGTGTGGCGCCGGCGGTTCGGCGCCGATCCCTCGATCGTTGGTCGATCCGTGCGCTTGAACGGGCAGCCCTACGCAGTCGTCGGCGTGGTGGCCGATGCCGTTCAATTCTCACGTCCGGCCGAGATCTGGACGCTGTCGCCGCCGTTTCCAGACGTTCCCGCTCTGCGCGCGATGCGCGCGTTCGAAGTCGTCGCTCGTCTGAAGCAGGGTGTGACGATCCAGCAGGCACAGGCCGAGCTTGGCGTCATTGCCGAGCGCCTCGCACGCCAGTATCCGGAAGCGGAGGGAGCCGGCGTCGTCGTCGAACCGCTTCGGGCCGGCATCGTCGGAAGCGATTTACGCGCGACATCGATCTTCTTGCTCGGAGTGGTGGCCTTTGTTCTGCTTCTTTGTTGCGCCAACGTCGCGAACCTGCTGTTGGCGCGAGCGACATCGCGGACGCGCGAGATCGCCGTTCGATCGGCACTCGGTGCTGAGAGCGGGCGCATCGTTCGCCAATTACTGACCGAGAGTCTCGTGCTCGCGGCGTTCGGCGGGGCGCTGGGCATCGGCGTTGGTGCGCTCATTTTGAGAATCGCGCCGGCGCTGATTCCCCCGGGGTTGCTGCCGGCGGCGGTCATACCCGCATTCGATGCTCGTGTTGTGCTGTTCGGTCTCGCCGCGATTGTGATCGTCGGTGTGGCGTTCGGTGTCGTGCCGGCGTGGCAGGCGACGAGAACGTCACTCGTCAGTGTGATGTCCTCTGAGAGTCGATCGGTGACTGGAACGGGTCGCCGTCTTCGCAGCCTCCTCGTCGCCGGCGAAGTGGCCGCCGCGGTGGTGCTGCTATCCGGTGCCGGCCTGCTACTGCAAACGGTCCTGACACTTGTCAGTCACGACACCGGTTATCGCTCTGTCAGTGATTCGGTCCTGACGCTCGACTTCAGCGTCCCCACAGGGACGAACTCACGGTATCCAAGCGAGGAAGCGATCAATCAATTCTACGAGGCGGTGAGTCGCGACGTCGGCGCGTTACCCGAGGTGCGCGGCGTCGGCTGGGCGTCGAGCCTGCCGTACGGCACAAGCGAGCTCGGTCGATGGGCGTTCGAGATCGTTGGCGATGCGAAGGTCGATGCCCACGATCGACCGACCGTGGAGTACACGACCGCCGATCCGGGCTACTTCAAGACGCTGGATCTCCCGATCGTCAGCGGACGCGGTTTCAACGATCGCGACACGCTGCGCAGCGTGCCCGTCTGTCTCGTCAACGAAGCCTTCGTGCGCCGCCACTTCAAGGGGCGTAATCCGATCAGCGCGCGGCTGTCGCTGACGGCGCCGCCCAACGGCCCGACACAGACTCGCGAGATCATTGGCGTGGCGCGGCAAACCAGCGGCGAGCCAGATGCGCCGGAGGAGTTGGTCCAGGTCTACGTGCCGCTGGCGCAGTTTCCGACCGGCGACGTCTACATGGTGGTGCAGCCCTCGGCCGGACACGCGGAATCGCTGACCCCGCTGGTGCGGCGCGTCGTCGCCCGGATCGATCCTGACCTTCCGGTGCGGCGCGATCGAACGCTGGAAAGACTGTCGATTGAGTCAACGGCCGGCTATCGTTTCAGGGCAAAAATGGTGGGGACGTTCGCCGTGCTGGCGCTGGCGCTGGCAATGGTCGGCGTATTCGGCGTCCTCGCCTACACGGTCCAGCAGCGGCAGCGCGAGATTGGCGTGCGCATCGCCCTCGGCGCGACGAGTGCGCGGGTGATGTGGATGGTTTTCCGCGATGCCGGACGGATGATCGCAAGCGGCACCCTCGTCGGCATGGTGCTCGCCGCCTTCTCAGGACGGCTCATCTCTGCATTCCTCGTCGGCGTCGATCCGCTCGATCCTGTGACGTTTGTCAGCGTGGCGACGATGATCCTGCTCACCGCGATTATCGCCGCCGCCGCGCCCGCGTGGCGCGCGAGTCACATCAGTCCGGTGGACGCGTTTCGGCACGAAGGATGACTCGGTGAAGACTCGATTTCGGCAGGGTCGTCGCACCGCTGGTATATAACCGTGGCATGCGATTCCACCGCGCGGTGCCCTTTGGCGTGGCCCTCATCTGGTTTGCCGTTAGTCCGCAGATTTCCCCGCGGGCCCAGGCGGTCAGGCCGAACGTCGTGTTCATACTCGCCGACGACCTTGGGATCAATGATCTCGGGCCGTACGGGCGAAAGGAGCATCGAACGCCGAACCTGGATCGACTCGCGGTAGACGGAGTCAGGTTCACCACGTCGTACGCCGCGTCGCCGATCTGCTCGCCGTCACGCGCGGCAATCATGACCGGGAAGGCGCCGGCGAGACTTCACATAACCACGTACATTCCGGGACGGCCGGATGCGCCATCGCAGAAGCTCTTGCACCCGCCGATGCAGCAGCGGCTTCCGCTCGAAGAGACGACGATCGCGGAACGGCTGCGAGCGGCCGGTTACGCCACCGCGATGATCGGGAAGTGGCACCTTGGCGAGCAAGGTTTCACGCCGCTCGAGCAAGGCTTCGATGTGTATCACGCCGGCCAGGCGACAACGAACGCAAGTGACGGCGAAGGCGGCAAGGGGGAGTACGACCTCACGCGTGAAGCAGAGCGGTTCGTCGACGCGCATAAGGACGGTCCGTTCTTTCTCTATCTTGCGCACAACAACCCCCACATTCCATTTCGTACAGCCAAACGAGAACTGGTTGAGGCCAACAGCGCAACCTTCGAACCGCTGTATGCAGCCACCGTGCAAACGCTCGACGACAGCGTCGGGCAGCTGCTCAAGCATCTCGATGCGGCAGGGCTTCGTGAGCGGACGATCGTCATTTTCACGAGCGACAACGGCGGACTGCACATGCCAGAGGGGCCGCATCCGCGCGTGACGCACAACACGCCGTATCGAGCCGGGAAGGGATATGTTTATGAAGGCGGCCTGCGCGTGCCGCTCATCGTTCGTGGACCGGGGATTCCCGCAGGGCGCGTCATAGATACGCCGTTCATCAATACTGATTGGGTGCCGACGATCCTCGATCTCGTCGGACTGCCGTCTGTCGCTGGCCTTGACGGCATGAGTCAGGCACAAACGCTTCGCACGGGCAACGGCCCGGCGGCGCCGCGGACGTTCTTCTGGCACATTCCTCACTACACGAATCAAGGCAGTCGTCCGGCCGGTGCTGTACGCGACGGCATTTGGAAACTCGTCGAGCACTACGACGACGAGCGCGCCGAGTTGTACGACCTCCAAACGGACTCGAGGGAGATGAAGGACCTTTCCGCCGCGCAGCCGGCGCGGACCGCGGCCATGCGCGCGCAGCTGAAGCAATGGCGTACATCGGTCGGAGCGCAGGAGAACAGGCCAAACCCGGCGTTCAATCAGAATCTGTACAAGCAGCTTTACGTCGATTTCGATCCGACGCGGTTCGACCCGCTCCATGCGGATGCGGCCACTTGGAAGATAGTGGCGACCTGGCGGGAGCGGATGAACGCGGCGATTAAATGACCCTGAGGAGTTACACGACCCTGAGCCGCGACGAATTCACCGAGCGGCTCCAGATCGCGGAGCCGGGCAAGGAATTCGAGTTCGTCGACTGGTGTCACAACTTGAGCGCGTGGACGTTCACACCCCTGACACCGTACTTGCGCGCGGTTCGCTCTTTCGACGTGCCGCCGAACGGATCGAAGTACTCGGCAATGCGAACGGCGCTGAAACCGGCTGACTGCAACACCAGGACGAGCTCTGCCTCCGGCAGAGCGCCGGCGATTCAACCAGTCCAGAGATCAATATCGCGCCTGACCGACTCAGACAGCTCGTTGGCGACGATGATGTCCCCGTAGAGGAACTGACCACCAGGCTTCAGGATCCGGAACACCTCGCCGAATGCTTGTCGCTTGTCGGGAGTCAGATTCAGGACGCCGTTGGTGATCACGAAGTCGACGCTTTCCGAATCGACGGGGACGTCCAGCGCATCTCCTGCCCGGACTTCGACGTGGGTAAAACCACGCGCGCGTGCTGACGCCCTGGCCCGTTCCGCCATCGCTTCGGTCATGTCGATGCCGATCGCGCGGCCGCCCGAGCCGACGGCGCTCGCCGCAAGCATCAGGTCCATGCCGGCGCCACACCCGATGTCCACGACAGTCGCACCTGCGGTGAGCGGCGCGATGCGAAGAGGGTTCGCCACGCCGGCAAAGGAAGCCGTCGTCTCGGAGGGAAGCGCGGCGAGCGCCGTGGCGTCGTATCCGAGTCTCTCAGCAGCGTAGCCAGGACCACGATGAAAGTGAAACTCGCCCGATGGCTCGGTGGCGACCCGCGCGTAGATCGCTCGAATCTCCTGGCGGAGTCTGATGGTATCGAGATCGAGGGGGCATGTAATCGCCATGCGATTTCCTTTCAGCGGGCCGACGTTGTTCCAACTCGAGCAGAGCGCGAGGCGCTGAGTGTGCCCGGGTGGCTTCCCTGCGAAACCGGGAATCCGGCCGACCTCCATTCCGGAAAACCCTCGGCAAGCCGGCGCGCCTGACGACCGTTGGCGCGAAGAATCTCCACCGCGCGATCGGCGTAGATGCAATACGGACCGCGGCAATAGGCCACGTATTCGCGCCTCTTCGAGAGTTCCTTCAGACGCTGCTGCAGATCGGCAACTGGGATGGACAGTGCGCCCGGGATGTGTCCGGCGAGGTACTCGCCTGCCGGCCGTGTGTCGAGAATGACGACCTGCTCTGAGCGCGCGCGCTTGAGGAGCTCGTCCATCGCCACAGGTTCCGCGTCGGTGCGATGGGCAAAGTGCTCGTTCACCAATCGGTCCAGTTCAGCGAGACGACGCTCCGCCACCGATCGAAGAACTTTGGACAGTTCGAACACCCCGGGATCGGCAAGCCGGTAGTGCACGAACAGCCCGTCTTTTCGACTCTCGACGAGGGCCGCCTGTCGAAGCGCCTGGAGGTGTTGCGACGCGTTGGCCACCGAGATACCGAGCTCGGTCGCCAGCGAATCGACCGTGCGCTCGCGCTGCGCCAGCAGCTCGAGCATCTCGAGACGATAAGGATTGGACAGCGCTTTCCCGAGCCGGGCGAACTGGCCGTACAGACGATCCTTGAACTCTCGATCGGTGCCTGCCATTTTCAAGTATTCAATTTATTACTTTAATACTGACCTTGTCAAGCGATGAACGGCAATCACGGGGCACGTGCGGCTGATCGGCGTGCGACGACGAGGCCACGACGCGGTCGTGACGTGTCGGATCTATTCGGCGCGCAACGCCGTGGCAGGATCGACCAGCGCGGCTCTGATCGCGGGCAGTGCGCACGCCACGCACGCGATCGAACCGACCGCCAGCGTCGTCACCGCGAATGTCGCGGTATCGCGTGGCTGCACGCCGTAGAGCAGGCTCGCAATCAATCGCGTGGCGGCCCACGCGCCAAACAGGCCGACCACCAGCCCCGCCACCACGCTCCACATGCCTTGCACCACCATCATGCTCACGACGTTGCGACGCTCCGCCCCGAGCGCCATACGAATGGCGATTTCGCGCGCCCGTTCCGAGACTGCATAGGCGACGACGCCATAGATGCCCAGCGCCGCCAGCACCAGTGCGACGAGTGCAAACGTGCCGAGCAGCAGCAGGTTGAATCGACGCGGAGCGATTGAGTCCGATAGCACGTCCTCCAGGGTCTTGATGTTGTAGAGCGACTGCGTCCGGTCGATCGCGGTGAGCGCATTCCTGATACCAGGCGCAGCAGCGATGGGATCGTCATCGACGCGCATCACCAGCGTGATGGAGGAAATCGGCGCGTCGGCGTAGTGAAAGAACACTTCCGGCGCAGCGTCGGCATCGATCGCGGCGTGCTTCAAATCGCGCGCCACCCCCACGATCGTCGCCAGGCCATTTGGGCCGCGCCACGGCATGCGAATGCGCCGGCCGATCGGATCGGCGTCCTTGAAATCGCGCCGGGCGAGGCTTTCATTGATGATCGCCGCTCCAGGCGAATCGCGATCGTTGAACCAGCGGCCGCTCACCAGCGACATTCCGAGCAGCGGTCCAAAGCCGGGGGAAATCGAGCTAATCGGCGCGCTGCGCCTTTCACGCTCGCCCGGCGGCGGCATGCCCTCGCCCTCTTTGATGATCAGCATCATCGATCCGCGCCCGGTTGTAATCGCGGCGTCGCGGACGCCTGGCATCGTTTTCATCTTGGCCAGGAGCGCTGCGGCGAAGTCATGGCGTGCGTTCTGCTCGCGGTACTGCGGACCGCGGATGTCCAGCCGCATCGTCAGGATCTGATCCGGCGCGAACCCGGTCGGATATCTCGTCATCCGCCACATGCTCTTGAACATCAGCCCGGCGCCGGCCAGCAGCACGATCGTGAGCGCCACCTGCACCGCGACCATCGCACGGCCGGTGAGCATCACGCGACGTGACGCCGACACGGTACGGCCCCCCTCTTTCAACACCTCGTGCACATTGATCACGACCAGAGCGAGCGCCGGACCGATCCCAAACAGCAGGGCGGTGACGATGGAGAGGGATGCCGCCGCTGCCAGCACGCGCAAATCGAGCTGCGTTTCGACGAGACGCGGCACGCCCGCGCCGATCACGGCGATGACCGTGTTGACGAGCCACGACGACAGCAACACGCCGCCGACGCCGCCCAGCACCGCGTACGCAATGCTTTCGGCAAACAATTGGCGGACGACCCGCCACGGTCCGCTGCCGACGGCCATCCGCAACGCGATCTCCTTGCGTCGCTCGGCGGCGCGCGACAGCAGCAGGTTCGCGACGTTGGCACAGGTAATCAGGAGCAGGACGAACGATGCCGACAGGAGGATGCTGAGCGCGCGTCGGGACGGGCCGACAATCTTGTCCTGCAGAGGCGTAACGACGACCGAAGTGGTGCCGAAGGGCGTCGGGTGGTCGTGCTGTTCCCGCGAATGAATTGCGTCGATCTCGGCGCGCGCCTGGTCGATTGTGATGCCCGGCTTCAATTCGCCGATGGCCTGATAGATGCGTACGGCTGTCATCGGCGTAATCGCTTGCGGCGGGGGATCCACACGCAACATTCGATACGCAGCCGTCTCGGCGGTGTCGAGATCCACGATGACGCCGAACGCCGGCAGCTGTGGGTGGAACGTTTCGGGGAGGACCGCCGCAATGGTGGCAGGCTGACCATCGACGCTGACCGCGCGCCCGATCGCGCTGGGATCGCTGTGAAACAGCTGCACGAAAGCGCGGTGTGTAATCGCAAGCGCTTGCGGATCGGCATCAGTCGGCAGCGTGCCGAGCACCGGTCGGGCGCCGGTCACGTCCCAGAATCCCTTCGAGGCCGAAACGATGCGCAGCCGCGACGCTTCACCGCTTACCACCAGCGTCGCATCGCTGTTGTCGTAGGCAACCATGTGCTCCAGCGAAGTGGCTTGCGACTGCCAGACAGCGAAGTCGATTGAGTTCATGATGTCGCGCGACGAATCCTTGGCGCGCGTGCTGAGCCACACCATTCGCGCTGCGTCAGGGTAAGCAAGCGGCCGCAGTAACACGGCGTTGACGACGCTATAGATCGCGGTGCTGAGCCCGATGCCGAGCGCCAGCGTCAGGACAATCGCGAGCGAGAACGCGGGACTGCGGCGCACATATCGTGCCGCGTCTCGCGCATCGTGCCGCAGGTGATCAAGCCACCGAGGAATCCACACGGCGAGCACCTCCCCTCACCTTCGCAGCAGCCAGACTTCTGCGATCTGATTGCCACGGCCGGAACCGCCGATTCCGGGCGGGCCTGTAAACGTCAGCGTCAGTTCACCGCCGCGGGTTGCCTCCATGGGCACATCGAACTCGATCGGCTTGATTGGTGACTCTTTTTTCGTGAGCGGATGGATTTCATACTTCTCGTTGGCCACCAGCCGTATCAGTCCGTTGGTGTTGAACACATCGCCGGCATAGACGACGCGAACGCGATAGTGCGCCGACCCATCCAGTCCGGAGTAGCGCATTTGCAACGGCGCATCCCACAATGATTCGGCGTGCGTCATCCAGGACAGACGCCAGTCGGGAGCGTAGCCGAAACCCGTCAGCGTGGATGTGAAGCGTTGCGGATCCTCTTCGTACGGCGGACCCTTCACGAGATGCGGCTGTTGCGAGGGGTTGCCGAGATCATCGTAAAAGCCGCCGACGCCCGGATCGGTCCAGTGG
>Ga0111539_10004233_pt1 | contig 18804 bp, 21 predicted proteins | sample RhiMethybrSRZTD1_FD_79667 | JGI IMG/M metagenome (GOLD analysis project Ga0111539, IMG submission 79667) | Populus rhizosphere microbial communities from Tennessee, USA - Rhizosphere MetaG P. TD hybrid SRZTD1 (version 2) (version 2) | ecosystem: Host-associated > Plants > Roots > Rhizosphere >... | reverse complement strand
CGCTTCATCACGTCGATGCGCCGTGCCACCATCTGGTCTTCGCGCTTCGCCGCGAAGAAGGTGCCTTTGTTCGTGAGTACGTCACGCTCGAACTCGGTCGGGAGCGGATACTCCGACCGCTCGTGCGGAGGAATGTGCTCCTCGAGAAGATACCGGCGCTCCGCCAGCTCCTCCTTCGGCATGGCCTCCATCGACGCGATCGGAACGGTGACCTGGTACGCCCGCAAGCGGAGCAGCTCCTGCCATACGCCGACGCTCGCGATTCCACCCTGGGGCGTGGCGTGCCACGTGAAGTAAGGGCGGATGTCGGCATCCAGCCCGGTCTCGTGCCCGAGGATGATCGCCATGCGCGTGAGCCGCGAGAGACCGCGAATGCCCCGCACATCGGGCACCGCGCTCGTGTCCGAGAACCAGTAGAGAAGCATCAGGAGGTCGCCCCGCGTCATGGGACCCGAGGCCGTGATGTTTCCGTGCGGAACCGAACCGCTCAAGCGTTCCTCCCCGTTTCAGTCGCCCTTGGCGCTGCCGGCTTTGTCGACCACGATGTTGCCGTTCGTGGTCCGCAAGAGAAGCGTCACACCGCCGCCGCCGATCCGTCCGTGCAACGTGCGCGCGGTCGATCCGCCTGCGCGCTGGATGGGGTACCCCACCCGCACGCGGCCGTTCGTGGTGCTGGCGTCGACCTCCGCATTCACCGCGGAGGGAAGGTAGACCTTCACGTCGCCGTTCGTGGTGGTGAGCTCGACTTCCTTCCCCACCTGCGTCAGCTCGGCCGCGACGTCGCCGTTCGTCGTCTCGGCGCGCATCTCGCCGCCCACGCTGGCTAGCCGGATGTTGCCGTTGGTGGTGCTCACCTCGACCGGCCCCGAGACCGATCGCACTTCGATGCCGCCGTTCACCGTCTGTCCGTCGATGTCGCCCGAGATCCCTTTGACCTGGAGATCCCCGTTCGAGGTCTCGAGGGTGAGATCGGTATCGATCGGCACCTGCACGTAGTAATGGATGTTCATGGACGTCACCCGCTGTCCGAGCACGTCCCAGATGCCGACGGTCTCGGTGCGCTTCGGGTAACGGCTCTTGATCCCGATGTGCTCGGGACTGACGCTTACGTCCGCCTGAACGTCCTTCAGAATCTCCTGAGCACGCTTCTCGTCGTTGGCCCGGACGATGCGCGTGATCTGGACGCGGGCTTCCGGGCGATTCCAGGCCTCGACCGTGATCCGGCCGTTCTGACTTTCGATCAAGAGCTCGCCCCCCGGCTTGAGCGGGAAGACGCGCTCGGTGACCGCACGGGCTTCCGCCCCCTCCGCGGTGCGGGTCGTAGGGGCGATCCCCACCACGACGCCGGCCAGAACGAGCGCCGGGACGATGCCAAGTCTCATGTGAGCCATCATGCCGCTTCTCCTTCCCCGGGACAGGCCGAACTGCTTCCAGATCAACTACGTCCGACCGTTCCTGGGGGTTTCCCTAGACGCTGAAGCGGATGTTCACGATGTCTCCGTCGCGAACTCTATAGTCTCGCCCCTCGGTCCGCAAGAGGCCCCGCTCCCTGGCTTTGGCCATGGTCCCCTCTCGGATCAGGTCGTCGTAGGCGATCACTTCGGCCCGGATGAACCCGCGCTCGAGGTCGCTGTGAATGGCCCCGGCGGCTTCCGGCGCCGCGGCCCCCTCGCGTACAGTCCAGGCCCTCACCTCGTCCGGGCCCACCGTGAAGAACGACAGGAGCCCCAGGGCGCCGTAGGAGACCCGGATCATCCGCGTCAGGCCGGGCTCGGCGATCCCGAGCGCGCCCATGAATTCCTTCGCATCCTCCTCGGAGAGCGCCGCCAGCTCGGCCTCGGTCTTCGCGGAGAGCGCGATCGCGGCCGGTGGCGATTGCGCGAAGCGTGCGCGGACCGGCGCCACGAGCGCCTCGTCTCCCTTCTGGAGCGACGCGTCGTCAACGTTCACCACCCAGATCCACGGACGCCCCGAGAGGAGCTGGAAGCCGCGGATCGATCGCTCCTGCGCGGGAGTGAGCCCGGCTTCGAGCGCGGGGCGCTCGGATTCGAGCGACACCTTCACCTTCTTCAGTGCCTCGTACTCGTTCGGATCCTCGGGCTTCTTCCCCACCTTCACCGCCTTGTCGATCCGCTCGAGCCGCTTCTCGACCACGGCAAGATCCTCGAGCAAGAGCTCGCCCGCGAGCCACGAGGCGTCTCGAGGAGCGTCGACCGATTCGAGGAAGTGGGGCACGGAGGGATCCTCGAAGGCGCGCACCACGAGGACGAAGGCATCCACGTCCCGGAGCGCCGAGAGCGCGGCGAGCCCGCCCCGCTCGCCCCGCGGCTTGTCGACCGCGGGGGCGTCGACGTAGTCGACCTTGGCGGGGGTGTACTTCTTCGGCGTGTACATGTCGCGGAGACGCTCGAGGCGAGCGTCGGGGACGGCGACCGAGCCCAGGTTCACGCGCTCGCCGCGCGCCGAGCCCGACTCGGCGGCGCCCTTGGTGAGCGCGGTGAAGAGCGCGGTCTTCCCGCTCTGCGGCGGGCCGAGAATGCCGAGCTTCACGCTAGGAGATCGAGAGGGTCAGGGCGGGTAGGGCCGCTCAGGCGCCGCGCTTCGCGCGCTCGGCCCGGGCCGTCATAGTGTCGGCCTGCTCCTGCGCCCAGGGAGCGTCCTCGTCGCCGGGGTACTTCTTCGTGTAGTCGAGATACTTCTCGCGGGCGTGCGTCCAGGACTGCTCCCTCTTGTACGAGTCGGCAACTTGCAGGAGCGCGGTCTTGGCCTGGTCGCTCTCCGGAAAACGGTCCAGCACGACTTGCGCGAACTTCCGCTCGCCCGGGTAGTCCTTGCTCTTCCGGCTCAGGCGCGCGAGGCTCGTGAGCGCGTCATCCACGAGGTCCGTCTGGTTCTTCGGATCGAGCGGCAGCATCCGCTCGTATCGAGCCTTCGCTTCCGGATAGAGGCCGTGCTCGTAGTATCGATCCGCCAAGCGAGCCACGAAGCGCGGATCCTGCCCTTGCGTGGCTTCGGCGGCGATCAAGGAGCCGAGCGTGTTCCGTCCGGCGAGATAGTCCTCGACCAGACCCATGAACTCGGGCGCGCGATAGTACCCCACCACGCGATCGATCTCGGTGCCGTCCGACTTCAGGACGAGGATCGTCGGGTAGCTTTCCACGTGGTAGCGGGCAGCCGTGACCGTGTCCACCTCGGCGTTCAGCTTGGCCGCGGTGAACTTCTTCGTGTATTCGATGAACTTGGCGTCGGTGTAGGTAGACTCTTCCAGAGCCTTACACCAGCTTCACCAGTCGGTATAGAAGTCGAGCAGGATCGGCCGGCCGTTCGTCCCCGCATCCGCGAGCGCGGTGTCGAACGTGGTCTTCCACGCGATGCCGACCTCCTCGTGCTTGGGGGTCGTCTTGGCGCACGCCCCCACGAGGACGACGGCGAGCGCGCCCGCGATCCAGCTCCAGCGTCCGCGTTCCATTGGGTCTCCCTGTCGATGTGTCGCGGCCGCCTTGGGCCGGCGGCAACCTGGATTCCGATCATGAGTTCCACCGGCGGGTCCTGTCAAGCCGGGGTTCCGATGCCGGGTGCCATCCCGTATGATTCCGGATGGAAGGAGACCTCCCGATGAGCGCCTGCCATTTCTGTGGATCCGCCTTGGATCCCAAGCAGCGGATCGTGCGCGACAGCTCCTGCCCCAACTGCGGGCGGGATCTACACGCGTGTGTGCAATGCCGCTTCTACGACCGCCACGCCCACAACCAGTGCCGCGAGCCCAACGCCGAGTGGGTGACGGACCGTGAGCGGCGGAACTTCTGCGATTACTTCGCCCTCAATCCCATCGCTTCGACCGGTGGCAAGGCGGTGGACCGCGCCAAGGCGGCCCGTTCGAAGCTGGACTCGCTTTTCGGCAAACCCAAGGAGACGGACGACGAATGAAGATCGACGCGCTCGCCTTCGGACCCCACCCCGACGACGCGGAGATCGGCGCCGGCGGCGTGCTGCTCAAGATGAAGGATCTCGGCCGCACGACCGGCATCATCGACATGACGCGCGGGGACATGGGCTGGGGCACGCCCGAGGAGCGCGATCAGGAGTGTCTCGAAGCCGCGAAGATCTTGAAATTGGACGTCCGCGAGAACATGGACCTCGGCGACTGCCGGATCGAGGACACGTTCGAGAATCGCTGCGCGGTCGCGGCGATCATTCGAAAGTACAAGCCCGATGTCATCTTCTGCCCCTACTACGACCTCCCCATCGGACGCGGCCTGGGGCACAACGATCACTTCAAGACCGGCATCCTCGTGTCGCAGGCGTTCAACCTGGCGCATCTCCGGAAGGCGCCGATCCCCGGCGACCCCTACCAGGCCAAGGCGATCTACTACTACTTCATCCCTCCCGGGATGCGGCCGACCTTCATCGTGGACGTGCGGGAGTACTTCGACGACTGGCTCCGGGCGCTCGAATGCCACAAGACCCAGTTCTCCAATCCGGAGAAGCCCAAGCACAAGAGCCATGCCTGGAGCGTGGTGGATCTGGTGCGAGCGGAATCGTCGGTGCGCGGCTACCAGATGGGGGTCCAGGCGGCGCAGGCCTTCCTGTCGGTCGCGCCGATCCGGGTGCACGACCCGCTGGACCTCGTGCGGGGGGTTGAGACGAGGCCCTGACGCCTCTCGCTCCCCTGGCCATCTTCCCTACCGGGTGTTCCGACGCTCCTCGCGAGCCCGCCGCTCGGCGTCGGATTTGATCTGAGCCAAAATCTGCTTTCGAATGAGCAGGATCCCCGGAGAGAACTTCGACCAGTAGGTTCGAAACCGAGCGCGAGACTCAGGGTCGGTCGTCTCGACCCGGGTCTGGGTTCGCGCGATCGACTTCGACGGAGCCACGGAGTCCGCCTCGATGGTCCAGATGATCTTCACGTAGCCGGGCTGATGGAATGCCGCGAATTCATCCGGCGGCAGCGACCGGAAGCGGACGTTCGCCTGCCAGGGCTGCGTGTACGCGCCCATGACGATCGCCCGACCCGGGACTTCCGCGAGCACACCCCATCCCAGATCCTTCGTCACCTCGAGCAGCGGCCGCCTCGGCATCGCTGCTTGCCCCTTCCCACCCATCAGACTTTGCCTGGCCTCGAAGATCGCGCGCACCAGGGGAGAGCGGTTGGGATCAGCTTCCTTGCTGACCTCGTAGGTGATCGACACGGGCGCGTCGACTGGAGTCTCGTGCCGCTCGGATACGTCGTACGTGGGTAGGAATCGATCGAGCAGCGAGCGGGTCGGCGTCGATGTGTCTTTCGCGGCCTTCCCATAGCGGCTCCAGGTCGTGGCGACATAGATGCCGTATGCAAGCGCGCCCACCAACACGAGCGCGACCAAGGTGAACAGGATTCGCATCGCAGGCTTCATCGGTACGCCCTTTCGTCCAGGCCACTGTATCCGCCGGGGCACACCGCGGACGGTACCACCTTCGACCACCACCACCGCCTACTCTCAGACCATGGCGCCCACGCATCGCTGGGAGCATCGTTCCTTGTAGTGGATCGAGCGCGAGCGATGGGCACGCACGAAACCGGGAGGAGGGTGAGATCATGAAAACGCTCATGCCGGGGAACGGGCTCACGGTTCTTCGGAACGAGATGGACCGCCTGTTCGACAGGATATGGGACGCGGACATCCCGGAACGGCGGTTGGGAGAATGGACCCCGGTCCTCGACTTCTCGGAGACCAAGGAGTTCTTCTTCGTGAAGATGGAGGTCCCGGGAATGGATCCCAAGGAGATCAAGATCTCCCTTCAGGATCACATCCTCACCATCTCCGGTGATCGCAAGAAAGACGTAGAGGAGAAGGACGAGCGGTTCTATCGGATCGAGCGCTCCTACGGAGTCTTCACGCGGTCCATCCGCCTACCATTTCCGGTGGATGACAACAAAGTGAACGCCGTCTTCAAGAATGGCGTCCTCACGATCGCGATCCCGAAGGCCGAGTCGAGCAAAGGAATCTTCGTACCGATCAAGACCGCGTAACGCGTCCTTCCATAGGGGGCCGTCACGTCTCGGCGCTGAATTCTCCACCTCTGTGCTCGTCGACAGCTCGGTCGACACTGGGGAGAACCGCCGGGGAACGTCGCGGCCCCCGCATCCTTATGCCCGCTGTGTTTGTGCCTGAGCCTGGCCGGGCCCCTTGATCGCTCCTTCCAGTCCCGCAACGCGTCGCGACATTCCGAGCTGGCCCACATGGTAGGTCTGATGGAAGGCAAGCGTGTTCAAGAGCTCGGCCTTGCTGCTGGTGCCCCCGAACGGATGCGGCACCGTCTCCTCGAGGGACTGGTCCGGCAGGGCCGCGATCGCCTTGAGACAGCGCTCGCGCGAGCCGAAAAAACGGTCCTTGAGCGTGGTCCAATCGATGGCTTTCGTGGGACCCGTGATCGGTTCGAATCCGGCGCGAGCCAGCTCCTCGCTCTCCCACACGGGCTCTTCACCGAGCAGTTTCATCGCCCCGTTCTGCACCTGCGTGAGATGCCCGAGGATCCAGTTCGCGCAGTTCCCTCCCCCTGCCGGCTGGGCCAGCGATTGCTCGGGGGTGATCCCCTCCACGTTCGCGGCGGCTACCTGATACATCAGCCTGAAGTGGTGTCCCAGAGCGTCTTGTAGTTTCATGATTCCATCTCCTCACGGTGTGTTCCCGGGCCTCGGTAGGTCACTCCACTTCCATGGAGCGCTTGAGCCGGGTCAGTTTCCTCGCCCATAGATCCTGGTACTCGCTGACCCAGCGCTCGTAGATGAGGCGGATCGGCACGACGTTCAGGCTGTTCACGACGGTTCGCCCTTCCTCACGCGACTGGACGAGGCCGGCCCTGCGAAGCACGGCCAGGTGCTTCATGATCCCGAAGCGAGAGAGGTCCGGGATGCGCTCCGCGATCTCGCTCGTTGTCTGGGGCTTCCGTCGCAGCTGATCGAGGATCGCCCTTCGCGTCGGATCCGCGAGCGCCTTCCAGACCGGATCGAGATCGTGGTTCATTGGACGGAGCCCCCAGCGACCGGATCACTGCGCGAGATTCCGACCGTCTCAGCCCTCCACGTCGCGCTTGATGGCATCCAGCATCTTCTCCCAAGCCTCTCCCATCCCATCCTTCATGTGCTCCCTGTGTTCCTCGGGGATGGGACCGAACACCTCGTTCTTGAACACGAGCTTCGTTCCGCCCTGGGTCGGGGAGAGTCGGGCGATGAGATGGCAGGCCACCGGGTTGGAGATCATCATCGGCCCCCAGATCTCGAGCAGCGTGGGCGGCTTGATCGCCTGCACGAAGCCCCAGAGATGACCCGCGTCGTTTCCGAGATCGCGGTACCACCGGCCGCCTGGCTTCCGCTCGAGCTTCAGCTGGATCCCCGGCTTCCCAGGCTCGCCTTCCATCTCACACAGATGCCGGACCAGGCCCTCGAATACCTTCTCCGGCTCAGCCTTGATTTCAATCGTCTGGTCGATGCGGATCAGCAGGTCGTCCATCGTCGCCTGTTCCATCGAAACCTCCTTGAATGACCGCAAGACCCCTGCCTGCGTGGCCTGGGGCCAAGAGCGGTTATGTGACTAAATGGTCACCTGAGCCTGGGGGCGAGTCAAGCGGAAATATTCTGCCTCGAGTTCAGATCGGTTCAAGCCCCCGCCGAGACCGCTTGTCGATCCTGACGACCACTCATCGAAAAAGGTTAGGCCTGCTCGTAGCCCCCTTCGCACCATCGCTTCCTGTCGTTCGTTCACACCCTACAGGAGGCAATCATGCGCCATGCGATCGCAGCCCTAGCCCTCGCCCTCACCCTTGTCCCGCGCCCTGTCTCGGCCCGTGACGATCTCGGCTCTGCCCTCGACACCTACGTGCGTCCCTTGCAGGAACTCGACGTCTTCGGTGGCGCCGTCCTGATTTCACGAGGAGACAAGGTCCTCGCGCGACGGAGCTACGGGTTCGCAAACCAAGAGCTGGCCATTCCCAACAGCGCGGACAAACGGTTTCGAATCGCGAGCATTTCAAAATTCTTTACGAGCGCTGCCATCGGCTGTCTCATCGAGGATGGAGCGCTGACGTTCGGCACGCCGCTCGGCCGCTTCCTTCCCGAGTTCCCCAAGGCGGACAGCATCACCATCGAGATGCTCCTTCGGCATCGGGCCGGGATCCCGAACGTGAACGAGCTCCCGATCCTTGAGGACTCGCCCATCTCCAACTCACTGGACGACCTGATCGCGCACCTGGCTCGTCAGCCGCTCGCTTTCGCTCCGGGAACTCAGACCCGGTACAGCAATGGCGGGTACGCGATCCTCGCGAAAGTGATCGAAAAGGCCTCGGGGCGCTCCTACGAGGAGTTTCTCACCGCCCGCGTGCTGTCCCCTCTTGGCCTGAACGACACCGGTCATGAGGGCGACCCGTTCCTGCTCACGAACCGGGCCTATGGCTACGCTCCTGACCCGCGCCGGCCCGGTCGGGTGGTTCCGGCGCCCTACCAGCAGATGGCGACGAAGACAGGGGGAGGGTCCCTCTATTCCACTGTGCACGACCTCTATCTGATTGCCCGAGCCTGGGGCCGCGACAACATCCTTCGCCCCGCGACCTGGGAGGCGGTCTGGCCGTCGGAGGAGGGGGTCGTGTCCGCGCAGGGGCGGTGCCCCGGCTACAACAGCCTGCTTTTTCGAAACCTGAAGAACGACGTCATCGTGATCATTCTGAGCAACAACTACGCGAGCGGGATGCTGGCGAAAATGGGACAGGATCTCGAGAGCATGGCACTCGGCCGCAAGGTTCCATCCCTGCCGTACCACCGGGGAACGGTCGCTGAGGGCGTCGATCTGACACGATTTGCGGGCCACTACCGGATCCCGGACGGTGCTCTGTCCTTTCTCGAGGACCGGGAGCTCGACATCCGGCTCGAAGCGGACCACCTCGTTCTCTGGTCGGGACGCACTCCGGTCGATGTCCTCGTGGCCCAATCGGACACAACGTTTCTGGCGCGAAACCTCTGGTCCGAGCTGGCATTCGATCGCGACGGAGCACATCTGACGTATCGACTTCTCTACAGGCCCCAGGAATTCACGCTACCCCGGAGCGGGACATGAACACCGCCAAACAGCGGAGCCTTCCCGAACGTTGGCCCGCAAGGGGCCAGCCGCTGGCTCGAAGATTCGTGTGGATCCAGCTCTGCGGCTGGGCCCTCTACGGAGTACTTCATTTCCTTGCGGCCTTGCCCGTGGTGCCGGCGGAAGATCGTGCGAGCCTTGCCATCCTGAACTCGATCCGGGCATGGACGGGCCTCGGCATCAGCTCCCTCCTTCCCATCGTCTACAGGCGCCTCGACGGAATGGGCCGCCCCGCACAAGCCGGCGTCATATTCGGCGTCTGTGCTCTCTTGTCCCAGGGCTGGACCATCCTGGACCGCATCGTCGTCGTCATCGTCTCCTCCGTGATCGATTTGACGGTGAGATGGAGCTGGTTCCCCCAGGGAATCGACCTCGACCCGCTGGTCACGCTTCTCGCCTGGAGCGGTGCCTATTGGACCGTGACTTCCTGGAACGAGACCCAGACCCATCGCCGTATGGCGCTCGAGCAGGAGCTCACGCTGCGTCGGGAGCAGCTCCAATCCTTGAACCAGCGACTGAGCCCGCATCTTCTCTTCAATGCCCTGAACACCCTTCGCTCTCTCATGGCCGAGGACGTCGGGCGAGCACGAGAGATGCTGACGCGTTTGTCCGCGTTTCTGAACGCGACACTCGCCGTTCAGGCGAGCACGTCCCTGGTGGAGGAGCTGCGGACCGTCCGTGCCTACCTCGGCATTCAGGCGATGAGATTCGAGGAGGATCTCGAGCTCGACATCCAAGTGCGTCCGGGCGCCGAGCGGAATCGGGTCCCGTCCATGGTCCTTCAGCCGCTGGTGGAAAACGCGATCAAGTATGGATGTGGCCATCGCGGTGGACCGCCGCGAATACGCATTCGGGCCGAATCGGATCCGGAGCAACTGCGGATCGCGGTCTCGAACACGGGCCGGCTGCTTTCGGATGCAGCCGAAAGGGAGGGATGTCTGGGCCTGAGCCATGTTCGGGCTCTCCTGAACGGCTTCTACGCCCTTCCAGCAAGCGTGGACTTGGCGCAGGAGGGTGAGTGGGTGACGGCTCGAGTCGTGATCCGTCGGCCGGGGCGAATCGCGTGCGGGTCGTGATCGTCGACGACGAGCCCCCGGCGCGGCGGGAGCTGCGCCGCCTGCTCTCCGTGGAGGCCGGGGTGAAGGTGGTAGGTGAAGCAGCCTCCGTGGAGGAGGCGGCCGCACTCCTTTCCCGCGAGACGCCCGATCTCGTGTTCCTCGATGTACGGCTGCGAGACGGTTCCGGGCTGGACATCGTTTCGAAGGTGCCGCCTCGGACAGCCATCGTCTTCGTCACGGCGTTCGACGAATACGCGATTCGGGCGTTCGAGGTGAACGCTCTGGATTACCTTCTGAAGCCGGTCGAGTCCGAGCGCCTCACGCTCGCGCTTCGACGGGTGGCCGATCGGGAGACCCGGGTACCCCCTCCACCGCGCGCACCCGTTCTCGAATCCGGCGACTGGCTATTCCTACGCTCGGAACACGACGCGGGCTTCTTGTCCGTGGAGGAGATCAGCACCATCGTCGCCTGCGCCGACTACTCCATCGTCCGCAATTCTCACGGGAAGGAGCGGATGGTGCATGTCTCGCTCAACGATTGGGAGCGCAGGCTTCCGCCAGGCGACTTCGCACGAATCCACCGGTCGGCCATCGTGAACCTCCGATCCGTCCTGAGCGTGGAGCCGGTGGCGAGCGGAGGATACCTGGTCCATGTCAGGGGTGACGCCAAGCCGCTGACGATGAGTCGCCGATTCGCCTTTCGGCTCAAACGAAGGCTGGGGCTTCCTCGGGGACGAACCCCTCGCCACCTCAGCCATTTCCGCCCATGAACAAGCGGTGACCCACAAGCGGGCCGGCGCCCAGATTCAGGCGCCGGCTCTGTGGAGCATGAGGACACTGCTTCGACGAGGTTATTCTTGCGGCTCACCTTCGATGGGAATCCCCTCGACGGCGGCATTGAAGTTCACCCTTCCCGTGCCGAGCATGCCCGGGAACGTCGGGTTCGCGGCACTGATGTTCGTCGCGGTATGGAGCACGCTGTTCGCCGCGAGGGCTGAAGTCGTCTGCCAGCGCGACCGTACGATCGCGATGGCCGCCGAGACGAAGGGAGCGGCCATCGAGGAACCGTTCGCAGCAGCATACACGCCGGCCCCATAGGAGCTCGGGATGGCGCTGACGATGTCCGTCCCCGGCGCAGCGATATCCACTGTGGCGCCGTAGCTTGCGAAGTCGGCCTTCACATCGTGTGCGTCGACGGCCGCCACCGACACGACCTCGTCGTATCCGGCCGGATACTGGATCTCGGAATTGTTCCGATTCCCCGCGGAGGCCACCACCACGATTCCCTGTGAGGTCGCGTGGGCGATCACGTGGTGCAGCATTCGGTTGTCCGCCTCCAGTCCAAGGCTCAGGTTGATGATGTGGACGCCTGCGTCCGTGGCGTTCTTGATCGCCTTGGCCAAACCGAAGGAAGAGCCTCTTCCTTCGTCATCGAGGACTTTGTAGACACGCATCTTGGCCTGACGCGCCCCGGTGTAGATGATCCCAGCGACGTGGGTGCCATGGCCCACACCCTCATCAATCCATCCATCGTCGTCCCCATCCAGATCGTCGCCCACCGGCTCGGCCATGCCGGCCGTCGGCGGAAAGACCGTATAGTTGCCCCCCGCCGTGAATCTCTTGGGCGAAAACAACGGGTGATTGGCATCCACGCCGGTATCCAAGAGAGCGATCACGGAGCCATATCCCTCGGAATGAAGGCGCGCCGCGAGGATGTCGACCTGGCTGATCGCCGGCTGGCTGAGATACTGGCTGCTCGAGCGCCATGTGTGGTGATCGTCGAAGCTGAGGCCGTCTCGATCGTCCTCGGGCATCCACACCGTGAGGTGGGGTGATCTGTAGGAGACCTCGCTCTCCAAGAAGCCTGTGGTATCGAGTGGGCTGCCGTCATCGCTCTTGACCAGGTAGTAGGTCGTTTGGGGAAACGCTCCCGCCGCCGGCACGTCCAGATCGCTGATGAGACCCAGGTTGTTGTTCGCGAGGAACGTGCTCAGGGACACGCCCGGCTGGAGCGCGACGATGGCTTCGGAAATGACCGAGGTCGGGGGGGCGAGGGACGGCGCTCCCTTGGTGCTCGTCGCGGACGCGCCCGGGGCCACCGGGACGGAGTCCTTGCCGCAGCTCGAGACCGCGAGGATGAGAAGCAAGAGAGCGAAACGGATGGCGGCGGTACGAAGGGACACGGCCAAACCTCGGTTCATTGGGTCACTCCTCCCCGGCGGTCGGCGCCGTACGGCACGAACGGCGCCCAGTAGTACGGATCCGGCTTCACCTCACGAACGACACGACGCGATGATCCAAGAGCCTCGAGCACGGATTTTCCTAGGGTGAGATCGTGGTGGAACGCCGACATGAAGATGCCCGTGGCCTGATCGTCCGCCGGCCAGAGGCTCACGACCGCGGTTCGCGGTCCCTGCTCGAAGAGCGTGGGCAAGAGTCCGACCTCGTAGTCCTGCCCCCAGATGATCGAACCCCCGCTGTGACAACTGCTCAAGACGACCAGCTCGGCCCGCGTCGGGACCGTCCGCAGGTCGTGGACGGTCCACGTTCCTCCCGACAGCTGGATTCCGGAAAGCCTGGGGTCGTCGGTTTGGAGGGATCCGTGAGCCGCCACGTGGATGAGCGTCGCCCGGGGCCAGCACGAGCGCACGGCCCGTGGAGTGGCGTCCTTGCCCAAGAGCAACGTGCCGCCGGGGTACGATCGGGCTACGGCGCGGGCCTCGCGCTCCGCCTCCGGCGCATCCTCGGAGGACACACCGATGATGAGCACATCGTCTCGAATCGACGTCGGGGCCCGCTTCTCCGCAACCAGAGACGCTCCCGACGGGACGTAACGGACACACCGGTCCTCGACCATGGCATGGAAGGGGACCACGCGGAGCCAGGCGTGAGGACTGACGACGAGCTGGCTGAGGTTCTCGGGAAGGATCTGCAACACAGGGTCCAGCAGGTCCTGTCGAAGAAGGCGTAGAAGATGCGCCGTGGTTGCAGCGAGAGTGTTCTGGTGGCGCCGCACGAAGGCCGAGCCAAGCCGATAACGCTCCCAGACCTGGCGAAGACGGACCACGGTCTCATGAATCTCGCCCGGGTCCTTGGTGGATTCGATCGCCCTCATGGATTCGCGCGTGACGACAAACGTCATGAGCCCATGCCGCCCGACGAAGAATTCGATGAACGCCTCATCCTTGGAAAGTGTCTTCTGGATGGAGGCCGCGCTGGGCTCCGCATCGGGCCCCGATCCGCGCTGTCGGATGGCGCGAAGCTCGAGTCTCCGCCCAAAGCGCTCCAGTCGAACCATGGCCCGCGCCCGTTTGCGTCGCCATTCAGTCAGACGCCGGGATGCGGGACCCGCCGAGGCGCTGGACCACCGCCTGGATCGCTCCCCCGCGTCGAGCCAGTGGATCTCTTCCCGGGCCTGCTCGAAACCCTTCCAGTCGGGATCGGCTCCCGGCTCGACAGAGCTCGGGGCGGCCCGGAACATCCGGAGCGGAGCGCGGGCGCGCTCGCTCCAGAGGAGCATCCACGGGGCCTCCCCTCGCGCGACTCCGGGATGAAGGGCCAAATCGAAAAGCTCATCGCGACGCCCGAGCCACTCGGCCTGGAGCGATTCGAGGGGCGCCAGGGATCGAAGGTCCTGCGCGATCCGGTACGCGCGATTCAACGCCAGGCGCGCCCGTCGGGATGAATCCGTCCGAAGCGCTAGGCGCGCCCGAAGGATTTGGGTCCGGTACTCGGTCCATGGATCGTGAATGGCACGCGATCGCCGCTCGACGAATTCGAGGTGGCGCTGGGCTTGCCGGGGACGCGGCTCCAGAACCTGATCGGCGAGAACGAGGCGTGCCTCGATCTCGGCGGAAGCCGGTCCGTGACGCTCCAGTCCTCGAAGGGCGGAGCGAAGAAGCGCCCGGCTCTCGTCGGCACGGCCGAGCCGAGCGAGAATCTCGGCGCGCGCGAAGCCGGCTCGAGCGGCTCCGCTCGCATGGCGAATGGAACGATACAGCTCCGCTGCGCGCGCCCAATCTCCGAGGGCGTCGTCCAGCCGCCCCAATTTCGTCCAGAGCGACGCTCTGAGGCTCAGTGACTCGGCCTGGTCGTCGCGTATGCCGAGGGATCGAAAAGCGCCGATGGCCCCCTCGAGCCTCGCGGCAACGCCATCGAGACGCCCCACGAGAAGCTCCGCTCGAGACCGATCGAGCGTGGCCGTCGCGGCCACGACGGGATCGTCCAGACCAAGGGCGAGCTCGGACGTTTCTTCGAGCTGGCGGAGCGCTTCATCCAATCGTCCCAAGCGGAGCAGGACGCTCCCCATGGCGAGCTGACACCGGCAGAGGGTCGACGTCGCGTCCAGGGACTTCCATGTCTCCGCGCTCGACCGGTAGAGCTTCAGGGCCTCTTCGTACCGGTCGAGGGAGACGAGCGCGTTGGCGGCGTTGAACCGGGCCATGGCCAGGTCCGACGTCGCGCCCAAGCGCTCGAAGATCGAGGCAGCTCGACGATGAACATCCAGCGCCTCCCGGGGCTTTCCGGCCCGCTCGAGAATCAACGCCAGATTGGTATCGAGGCGCGCGGCCCGACCGTGCTCCTCATGGCGCAGGAAGACGCGCCTCGCCCATTGCCCCGCGGCGAGGGCATCCTGGTTACGCCCCAGCCGTCCCAAGGCGTCCACCATGCCGATCACGGTGCGCGCCGCCTCGAGGGTCATACCCTGCTTCTTGAACCCAGCCTGAGCACGGCCATAGTCTAGGAGCGCTTCGTGATTGCGTCCGAGCCGACGGAACATATGCCCGCGACACCGCCGCACGGCGGCTTGAACGGCGGGCTCCCCCGCACGCGCCACTTCCACGAGAACCTTGGATAGCTGTAGGGCCCGGGACGGGTACCCTCGAGAGAAGGCGACGATCTCTTCGCTCAATGCCAGGGTCTCGGCCAAGGCGGGCGGAAGCGGCGTGAGAGTTCGCTCACCACGCGGGGTATCGGCCCACCGCGTGAGGCTGGTCAGCGACCATCGGGCGTCGCTCGGTCTCGGATTGGCCTCGTCGGCGGATGCCAGACTCATGCGGGACGTGGATCCGTCTAGATCCTCAAGCAAATCACACGGTGGAGCTACGGCTCGAGAAGAGGAGTCAACAGAGACCAGCCATCGCCTTCCAGACGAACCTGGAAGGCTCCCGATGGGCGATCCGCAACCAAGAACTCTCCGGTAGCCCTCGTCATCGTTTCGGAAACGTCCTCCCCGCCCTGCATCAAGATGATCCGGCAATCACCCACCTTCACGGGCGCGCCCTCAACCTGCATGACCTGACCGCTCAAACCAGGTGGAACGCTGCTGCCGGCCGGGGAAGTGGAGATCTCGATTTCCAGACGATCCCCAGCCACGATCCACTGCCGTCCCTGCAAGGGGTCGTGGCGGGTTCCCGGAGCCAACGCCAAGATGCTGTCGAACACGACATCCGCTCGAATTTTTCCGAGCAGGGGGCCGAGGAATGACCGTGGTACAGCATGCTCCTCGGCACGGCGCACCCATGCTTCCGGGGCGTTTCCCGCATCCCCGTAGCGAACGGCGTCTCGCCATTCCTTGAGCTCCTGGAACAGCTCCGAGCACGTTGGACACGCGCCCACATGCTCCATCCATTTGGGATCGACCGGTGCCTCCCCGGGAGCCGGGGCTTCGCCCGTGAGGGCGAGCAAGGCTTCCATCGAAGGGTGTCCGGGATCCGGCAAGCCACGATCCTTTCGGTCGAGGGACATCACGCCTTCCGCGAGACGTCGGCGGCCATGTCCTTCGTTCGGCTTTCACCCTTCCAGAACAGGACGGTCCGCGGACGCCGAAAGTACATCATTTTATCAGGGCGCCAAGTCATGGCGCGACCCCGCGCCGCCTTAGAAGTCGGAGCAGCTCCTCGAGGCAGCGCATGCGGGTGGGTCCGACGCTTCCCAGAGGGATTTGAAATCGGCGGGCCGCCGCCTGGTAGTCCGGAGTCTCCTGCTCGAAATAGAGGGTCCACAAGAGACCACGGCATCGCTCCGAGAGACCGGCCATGGCTTCGCGGATCTCCTGGGCGCGTTCCAGATGCATCATCTCGACGAGCGCATCCGAAGCGGGGGACACCGGGTCAGCCTCCAGCTCCACTTTGCTTCTCGACCGAGAGCGCTCCAGATGGTCGAGACAGAGATTGCGAGCTGTCACGACCAGCCACCGGGCCAGGGCGCGGCTATCACGAAGCCCGTTCGCATGGCGATACAGGCGGAGAAATGTCTCCTGGAAGAGATCCTCGGCGTCGCGCGGGGGGACACGATGGGAGCGGATGGTGGCGAATACCAGACGTTGGTAGTGCGAGACGATCTCACGCCACGCTGCGTCGTCTCCCTCCGACGCCCGACGCAGCAAGTCGGGGGAAACATGCATGTCCGGATTCTAGCGCAGCCGTCGCCGATTTGCGACGACCCATGGTTGAGTCGTCGATTCCAGGCGTATCGCGATCATTGTCGGTACTTCACACGGACGACAGCCGTCCTATGGACTGTCCCCAATCCGGTGACGGGTCTATCCCTTGTCCATCCCATCCGAAGGAGAACGGTCCATGCGTCTACTCCTGTCGAGCGTTGCGTTGTTTCTCTGCCTGCCTGGCTTCGCGTCGGCTTCGAATTGGTGCGGCGGACAGTGCGCGAACTACTACTGCATCCTCTTTTGCAGCGGCGGCACTTGCCAAGCGTACTGTATCAACCCTTGTCCTACCTGCAATGGTGTCTATCTGGCGCCGAAGACTCAGTACACGAGCCCAGCCACGACGAATCAGAGCATCACATTCAACGGCGATCCCACGAGGGAAGTCATGGCGAGCGCTCTCCACGAGGTTACCGGGTGGGCCGTGTCGACTCCCGCGTTCGGTGGCGTGAACACGTATCGGGGCGGGACATACTCTGGAACGGTCGCGCAGATCGCCCAGCAGATCGCAGCAGCTGTCTTTACGAGCGTACAAGTGGATGAAGCGAATCACATCATTACATTCGGCGTGCTCGAGTAGCCTCGCCGTACCAACCCATGTCCGAAGGAGCCCGTCATGCGTTTGTTGCTCGCGATCATCCTCGCCCTCTGCACGCCGGCTCTCGTCCATGCCGCGTACCCCAATTGTTCCACTTGCCCCTCGCACTATTGCTACAGGACCTGCTATACGGACCCCTACCCCACGCCTCACGGAGTCTGTCTGGAATATTGTGCGATCGGGCCTCGGACCGGTTTCCGTCTGGCCCCGAAGGATCCCTCCACTCTCAACCTGACCCCCACTGGGACACAGACTGTCGGTCTCTATTCGAGCACGGCCATCCAGCTCGAAGGCCAGTACCTGGCTGACCTCCTGAACCAGGCCACAGGGTGGGGAGTCGAAGTGCCAAGCTTCGGCATCGGCCAGTTTCAGTTCGGAACCTACTCGGGCACGATAGCGGAGATCGCACAGCAGATTGCTGCGCCGGCCGGTGCATCCGTCCACATCGACGAGATCAACCACATGATCATCTTCGGGCTCCCTGAGTAGAAACGTCCGCCTATCGAAGCTTCTGCCAGCCCCAGTAAGCGCCGGCGTGGAGCTCGTGGATGGAGCCCTTCTCATCCTTCCGGAAGACGATGTAGCCGGTCCCGTCTTCGCGGACGAATCGAAGCGAATCCACCTGGACCCACCGCCGTCCGGCGAATCCGAGGGTGCCGTCCTCGTTGGCTTTGACCTGGAGCTTTCCCCAGATGCGCGGTGGGTCGCAGCTCCAGCAAGAAGGCAGGGAGCCATACTCGCCGGCGAAGCGTTCCGCGTCGACGCTCGCTGGACTCGGTAGCGCGGGCACGGAGCGGCGTTTCCGTGAAGCCGGGAAAAAGCGCTCGAGAAAAGCCTGCTTGAGGTTGTTCCGGAGCTGGCTCCCCTCCCGATGGCTGACCACGAAGAAGCCGGCGCGGGCCTCCGGGACGAGGACCATGAGCGTGCTGAATCCCGCCATGTTTCCGCCGTGTTCGAGAACGCGCTGCAACCCGACGAAGTCCTCGCTGAATCCCAGCCCGTACCCAGGGATGGAGTCGTCCATCGAGATTTGACGCCGCCTCATCTCGCGGGCCGCCTTGTCGCTCAGGATCCGCTTCCCACCCAGCGAGCCGTTCTCCAAATGGGCAAGCATGAACCGTCCCATGTCCGCGAGCGTGGCGTTCACCGAGGACGCCGGAGTCGTGTGGTACCACTCCCAGGGCTGCGGCACGAGGGAATCGCCCTCGATCTCGTAGCCGACGGCCACGTCTCCCTTCAAGGGAGTCGGCACGTTCAGGGAGGTGCGTGACATTCCGAGCGGCTCCCAAAGGTTGCGGCGCAGGTAGGCCTCGAACGGGAGACCGCCCACCTCTTCGACCAGCAGGCCCGCGAGGGTGATGCCGTACGTCGAATAGGCGATCGTCCGTCCCGGAGGGCGTATGCGCACGAGCCTTCCTTGGAGGAACCGATCGAGCGGGAGCACACTGTCCGCGGTCTCGGCCTGGGTGCCAGGACGGATCTCGTCGAAGCCGGCCGTGTGCGTGAGGAGATGGCGCACGGTGACGGGCTCGGGATAGGTCGCCGGGATGGCGACGCGTTTCACGTATCGACTCACGGGGGCAGCGAGGTCGATCT
>Ga0111539_10004232_pt1 | contig 18811 bp, 14 predicted proteins | sample RhiMethybrSRZTD1_FD_79667 | JGI IMG/M metagenome (GOLD analysis project Ga0111539, IMG submission 79667) | Populus rhizosphere microbial communities from Tennessee, USA - Rhizosphere MetaG P. TD hybrid SRZTD1 (version 2) (version 2) | ecosystem: Host-associated > Plants > Roots > Rhizosphere >... | reverse complement strand
GATCTCGCGGAAAATCCGCAACGCGGCATCGGTTGCATCGAGGGAAGCTTCGGTCTCGCCCTGCTGGAGCTGGATGCGCGCGAGGTTGTTGTGCGAGATCGCAAGGCCCTGGCGGTCGCCGAGCCGCTCCCGCAGGGCGATCGACCGCTGGATGCACTCGAGCGCCATCGCGTCGTCGCCGCTTCCTCGGTGCAGGTTGGCGAGGTTGCTCAGGATGGTCGCGGCCTCGAGGAGGCTTCCCGTCTTTTCGGCGCTCCGCAGCGCGGCCTGGAATCGCTGCACGGCGGCGTCGATGAGGTTCTGCGCTTTCTCGGCGGCTCCGAGCGTGAACTGCACCGACAGGACTTTCTTCTCATCCCCGAGGGACTCGAAAATCAGGAGGCTTTCCTCGAGGTGCAGGCGCGCGCTTCCCGCATCGCCTCGGTCGAGGTGGAGCCCACCGAGGCGAAGCAAGGCGCTGCCGCGCGCTGCGGCATCCGTCCCCGCGCGATCGAGGCTTCGCGAGAACGATTCGAGCGCAGCATCGAACTCGCCTTGCCGGTGGAGGACGCGCCCGACTTTCTCGAGGAGGCGCGAACTCTCCGGCCGGGCCGACAGTGCTTCCCGCAGGCGCTGCAGCGCGCCGGGATAGTCGCCGACGCGCGCGAGGAGGTCCCCCAGCTCCTCGAGGACGGCCGGGCGGACATTCTGGCCCGTGGACTCGGAGCAGAGCGCGAGCGCTTTGGAGTAAGCGTCCAGGGCGAGCCCGTTGGCAAAGCACCTCGAGAGGTAACGGCCTGCGGCAAGGTAGCAGCGGAGCGCCTCGCCATCCTCTTTCGCTTGAGCGAAATGCTGAGCCGCGCGAAGGAGCGTGCGTTCGGACCCCGAGCTCGCGAGCGCGCGCGCCGCGCGCAATTGCAACGCGCGCTCCGCCGATTCACCGATGCGGCGCGCAGCGTGCTCCGCAGCGGGCGTCGAATCCTCGACGTCCGGGGCCGCCGCATAGCCATCCGCGTCTTCGACGAGAAGGCCGGCACGCGCCAGCGCGACGAGGTCCTGCTCCCGCTCGGTTGCATTGCCTTCAAGCCCCGCAATCTCCTGCAGGCGCGAGGCCCCCGCGGGGGAGCCTACGGCCTGCGCAGCGCGGAGGAGCGCGAGGGGGGCCGGTCCGAGGGAGTCCACGAGAGCGTTCTGGGCATCGTGGGCGGCATCCGCTTCGGCGCCGCGGAGAGATTGCACGGACCACTCGCCGTTCTCGATCGCAATCTGCCTTCGAGCCCAGAGGACTTGCAGCCAGCGCGTCCATTCGAGCGGGTTTCCGCCGGATTTCGAGGCGAGCAGCCGCACGAGCTCCTCATCCACGGAGCCCCTCGGGACGAGCATTGCATCGAGAAGCGCCCTGGCGTCGCCGTCGGTCCAACCGGCGAGCTCGATCGAGCCGCTCACGGAGCACGCCGGCAGGTCACCAAGCCATTTCGAGAAAGCCGCAGGCAGTGCGGAGTCCGACCGGTGACTCAGGACGACGCCAACGCGCAGGCCGGGGAGCGCGCGCACCATCCGGGCGATCACTTCGAGCTCGAGGTCGTCGCAGCGGTGAACGTCTTCGAGGAATAGCGCCAGCGGCTGGAGCGAGGCCGCCTGCCGGAGGATGCCGGCGACGCCATCGGCGAGGCGGTCCCTGGAGAGCTTCGCGGCGGCGGGGCCGGGATCTTCCCACGCTTCTGGCGCCGGCTCCTCTGTGGCGCCGACAACGGCGAGCGCTGCGGCGCCGCAGGACTCGAGCAAGCCGCGGGCGGCCGCCCCGCCCTGGCGCGATTCGATGACGGCCACGAGCTCCTCGATGAGGCTGCGAAGACCCTGATGCACTGCGCTCGTCCGGTGAAAAGCGATGCGCATCGGCTGGAGGCCATGCTCCACCAGGCACTCGCACGCGACCCCGCTCTCGCGAAGCAGCCAGGTCTTGCCCGCTCCCCGCTCGCCGCACACTCGGATCCAGGCTCCTTCGCCGCCGGCGACTCGGGCGAAGAACTCCCGCAGCCGGTCGATCTCGCTCGTGCGGCCGACGAACACCGGCGCCAAAAGGCGGGGCGCGAGCGCCGGACGATCGCTGCCGCGGAGAATCTCGAGCAGCTGATCGCGTGCCTCCTCGGCGGAACGCGGCCTTTGGGCGGGCTCGCGCTGGAGGAGCTCCGAAAGCCAGGCCGAGACCGGAACCGGGCACGCGGGATTCCGCTCGGCGGCAGGAACAGGCTCCGCGCGCCGCGAGAGGACTTGCGTCAGGGTGGCGTGGGGAGGGACCCCGCACACCAGGTGGTAAAGAAGCGCGCCGAGCGAGTAGAGGTCGGACCTCTCCGTGGAGGCGCCGAGAGCCTGCTCGCTCGCAAGATAGAGGAGTGTGCCTGTCACCTCTCCGGTCGGAGTGGATTTGCTCCGCCGCTGTCGAGAGAGTCCAAGGTCGAGCAGCTTGACGCGCACCGAGGAATCGCCGAGAAGCGCTCGCGCGTTCGCTGCGCCGGGCTGGCCGGCAGCGCCTGCCGGTACGACCATGACGTTCGATGGCTTGAGATCGCCGTGGATGATTCCTCGTGCGTGGAGCGCGGCAAGGCCCGAGAGGATCTGGACGGCCACCTCGAGAAGCCACTGGATCTCGTGAGCGCCGTGAGGCCCGAGGGGGAGGAACTCGTCGAGCGCGGCTCCCTCGAGCAGCTCCATCGTGAGGAAGAGCTCGCCGCCCGCGAGCCCGACGTCGGCAATTCGTACGACGTTCTCGTGGCGGACTCCCGCCAACGCGCGCACTTCGGCGATCAGCCGGTCTTGGTCCCCCTCTTTCGCGTGACGGAGAATCTTCAGCGCGAGATGCTCGCCCGTCCTGCGATCGCGAACTTTGAAAACTCGGCCCATGGCGCCTTCGCCCAGGAGCTCGAGGATCTCCAGGTGCGGCGGCAGTCCAGGTGGGGACGGGGCGCGGAGAGAGGGCATGCGGCAAAAAAATGGCCGGTCGCGGCCATTGTACGGGGCCGTCCGGACGGCGCTACATCCGCGGCTACAAAATAGCCACTCGAGGCGCAAAGCCAAGCCGCTCGTGGAGTTCCGAGCTCTCCGGCGGGGGGGCTCTGCCCTGGCCGACGACGTGATGGTATGCATTCAGAACGCGGTCCAGGTTCTTTTCCAGGCCGTACTGCTCCGCGGTCCGGCGGGCCGCCCGGCCGATCCGCCGGCGCTCGCTCGGGTCCGAGAGCCTCTGGAGGTGCCGGCGAAGCTCGCCGGCGTCGGTGGGCCGGGCGAGCACCAAGGCGTCCTCCCCATGGCTCACGACCTCGCTCACTCCAGCTTCCGCCGACAAGATGCACGGCAGGCCGCAAGCCATCGCCTCGAGCGCCGCGTTTCCGAAAATGTCGTAGCGGCTCGGGAAGACGAAGAGGTCCGCGGCGTGGAGGAACGGCCTCGGGTCCGGCTGCGCGCCGAGGAATCGGCAGGCCAGGTTCCGCGATCGGGCCCACGCCTCGTAACTCCGCGCGCGGCGATCGAATCCCACGACCCACAGGATGCATTCGGGCATCAGGCCTCGGGCCGCTTCGAGTGCCGTCCGGACTCCTTTCCTGCGAAAGTCGTTGCCCACGAGGAGCGCAACGACGGCGCCATCGGATGCTCCGAGACTCTGGCGCAGCGCTCGCGCCGCTTTCGGGTCCGCCGCAGGCCGGAACTTCGCCGTGTCGGCGCTGCCGTGAAGCACCTCGATGCGGTCGGCGGGGTATCGGTGGCGCTCGAGGATTTGCCGCCGGGTCCTTTGGCTCATCGCGAGGACCACGGGCGGAGCCGGCGCGCGGTAGCGGAGCGCTTCGATTTTGCGGCTCGCGTAGACCAGCAAAGGGCGGAAAGTGGTCACGCGCCGCCAAAGCGACGCCGAGCGGAGGTAGCCGAGGTACTCGTCGAACGCCCCGCTGCCGTCGGTGTAGACGTCCTGCCGGAACCCCTTCGTGAACCCGTGGATGACGTCGAAACGCTGCCGTCCGAGCAGGTACGACGAGAAATACGCGAAACTCAGCGCTTTCACGCCTTCCCCGAGCGGGATCGCCGGCACCCAGTGAAAAAAGAGCCGCGGATGCTCGAGGGGTTCCCAACGCCGCGCGAAGCAGTGCACTTCGTGGCCGTCGGAGAGCAACCGCTCCACAAGCCGGTATATGTACCTTTCGATCCCGCCGGAGCGCGAGAATCGCGTGTGGTTGATCGCGATCTTCACTCGACTTAGTATGTTGAATCGGCCCTGGAACGCAACGGACGCGCACGGGGCGGCGACGGCAAGCTTCGCTCGGCTGCACTGCCCGGAGGCCTCTCCATGATCCACGAAAAAACTCGCTCGCTGATTCTCGGCAACCCTGAGAAGAAGATCATCCTTCTCGTCCTCGACGGTCTCGGCGGCCTCCCACACCCGAATACGCGTCGGACGGAGCTCGAGACGGCGCGGCTTCCCAACCTCGACCGCTTGACGGAGACGTCGTCGGGCGGCCGGATGCTGGTCGTCGAGCCCGGAGTCACCCCGGGGAGCGGCCCCGCGCACCTGTCGCTGTTTGGCTACCACCCGTACGAGGTGGAGTTCGGCCGCGGCGCCCTCGAGGCCCTCGGCAGCGATTTCGAGCTCCTGCGAGGCGATCTCGCCGCGCGCGCGAACTTCGCCACGATCAGCCCCGACGGCGTCGTCCTCGATCGTCGAGCCGGGCGGCCGTCCGACGACGAGAATCGGCGCCTCTGCGCGAAGCTGAGCGAAGGGCTTGGAGACCGGGTGGGGGACGCGGAAGTGTTCGTCCTGCCGGGAAAGGAGCATCGCTTCACGGTCGTTTTCCGCGGCCCCGGTCTGGACGCGGCGCTGAACGACAACGATCCGCAGCGGGAAGGAAGGGAGCTGCTCGAGATCCTCCCCCAGCGCCCCGAAGCGAACCACGCCGCGGATATCGTGGCGAAGTTCCTCGCACGCGCCGCGGAGGTCCTGAGCGACGAGCCCCGCGCGAGCGGGATGCTTCTTCGAGGCTTCTCGGGGCTGCCGGAGGTGATGCCGTTCACGGAGCGGTACGGCCTCGCGGCAGGGGCGATCGCCGCCTACCCCATGTACCGAGGCGTCGCGGCGCTCGTCGGTATGACGGTTCTCGGCGCGCCGAAGAACTTTGAAGAAGAGCTCGCGCTCCTCGAGCGTCGTTACAGCGAGTTCGACTTCTTCTTCGTCCACTACAAAGGCACCGACACTGCCGGCCACTCGGGCGACTTCGGCGAAAAAGTCCGCCACCTCGAGATCGTGGACTCCCTGCTGCCCCGCATCGAGGCGCTGAAGCCGGAGGTCCTGATCGTGACCGGCGATCACTCCACGCCGTGCATCCACAAAGAGCACAGCTGGCACCCCGTGCCGACGATCATTCGCTCTCCGCTCTCCCTCGGCCTTCCGGGCGCGACGTTCAATGAGCGGTCGCTCTTCCAGGGCGACCTCGGCACGTTCCACGCGACGGACCTGCTGCCTCTCGCCCTCGCGCATTCCTCGCGGCTGAGCAAGTTCGGCGCGTAGAGCGCGGATTGCCACTTTCCGAGCCGTTGCTGCCCCGCATTTCCGTCATCCTGTCGACGTTCGACCGCCCGGACTCGCTCCGGAGGGTGCTCGAAGGCTACGACCGGTCCACGTACCGCGATTTCGAAGTCGTGGTGGCCGACGATGGCTCCCGCGAAGAGACGGGCCAGATGGTGGATGCGTTGGCCCGCGACGTCAGCTATCCCCTCAATCGGGTCTGGCATCCGCACGAGGGGTTTCGGTTAGCCGCCGTGCGCAATCTCGCGGTGCGCTCGGCTCGAGGAAGCATCCTCGTTTTCTCCGATGGCGACTGCATCCCTTTCCCGGACGCGCTCGCCGTGCACGCAGCCGCGTGCCGGAAGGGCCGGGCCCAGACAGGAGAGCGATGCCTCCTCGATCCCGAAGAGACGGACGCGATTCTGAGCGGGCAACTTGCTGCGCCGGTGCTCGAGGAAGCTGCGCGCGCGCGCGAAGCGGGCCGGCTGCGCAGGCTCCGCTGGAAAAATCGCCTCTACGCGTGGACGCGGACGAAAGCCCGGCCGAAGCTGCTCACGGCCAACGCGGCAGTCGACCGTGCCGATTTCGAGGCCGTCAACGGTTTCGACGAGAGGTTTGTTGGGTGGGGCTACGAGGACGAGGACCTCGCGCGCCGGCTCCGGCGCGTCGGGGTCGACGTGCTCGACGCGACACTGGAGTCGCTCGTCCTCCATCTGTTCCATCCCGTCCACACTTCGCATCGGCCCAACGCGCGCCAGAGCGCCAACTATCGGTACTTCAGGACGGGCTGTTTCCTCACGCGACCGCTCCGCGGCCTGCACGCAAGGGGCGTGGAGGACCTCGCCGTCGAGATCGTGGGCGGCGGAGTCGCCCCATCGCTCCGCGCAGAGCTCCCGACGCGGAGCGACCCGGAAGTGACCATTGTGTGCGGGGGGCGACGCCGGAAGCGCTTCCCCGGACTCGAGCTCGCATGGCCCCACTCCGATCCGCCGAAGGACCGCGAGGCCGTTTTCGAATTTCTCCGGCGGAGCCTTGGGGCGCCTTCGCTCTGACACAGGAGTCAGAGTGGAGAGACCACCTCGCGGCGGAGGATGCGCGCCGCAAGGACGCGGGCGGTCAAAGGGGCTAGGAGGATGCCGTTGCGGTAGTGGCCCACGGCGACGAAGTATCCTTCGGGGCCGTGCGCTCCGATGCGGGGAAGCTCTGTCACGCCCAGAGGCCTCAGCCCCGCCCAGGACTCGGCGACGGGAGCGCGCGCGATGGACGGCCACAAGCGCGTAGCTCCGGCGAGCAGACGCGCCACGGCGCTCGGCTCGACGGACTTGTCGAACCCGCGGTCTTCGACGGTCGTGCCGATCACCACGCGGCCGTCGCTGCGCGGAACGAGGTAGGCCTCGTGGCTGTAAATCACGCGGCGAGGCCAACTGCCCGGCGTGCGGCGCGTGTCGACGGCCACCATTTGACCTTTGATCGGGCGAGTCACGACCTCGCCGCCAGGCACGCGGATGCTGCCGGCCCAGGCGCCAGCGCAATTGATCACCGCGTCAGCGGCGAGCTCGCGGCCCTGCACCCGCACGCCGCGTACGCGGCCCGCGTCGGTGATCACTTCCGTGACGGCTGCAGGGCAGCAAATCTCGACTCCTCGCGACCGGCAGGATGCTGCGAGCGCCCGAACAAGGGCGCGGTTGTCCACGCTGCCGTCCTCGTCGAAGATCAGCGCTGCTTCGACGTCCGGCGAAAGGCCCGGTTCCGCGGAGCGTGCCTCGTCGCCGTTCACGCGACGGCCCGAGAACTGGGCCGCTGGGCTGGAGGCGGCTGCTTCGAGCGGAACGAGCAGGCCATCTAGGCGGAGGTCCAAGTCGATCCCTGTCTCGTCCTCGAGCTCCGCGACGAACGATGGGTACATCGCTCTCGATTCGAGGCCGGCGCGGAAGAGCGGCGAGTCTCCGACGAATTCGCCGTGCGGCGCGAGCATACCCGCGGCGGCGCTCGACGCCTCGCTTCCCGGGGCCGTCCGTTCGAGGACCACGACGCACCAACCCTCCCGCGCGAGCTCGCGAGCGACGGCAAGGCCAATCACGCCGGCGCCGACGACGACGGCCCGGCTGGCCTGCCCCCGGCTGTAAGAGTGACTTGACAGTGGTGCCACGGGGAAACGACGGATGCTACGGCGCTGTTTGCCGACTTTCGAGCCGAAAGCCCTGCATCACCGCGCACCGCGCTGTTGGCGCGCAGTTTGCTTCCCGCGAGGGCGTTGAGACGACCAGACCGGGGCGCTCCTCGAAAAGGATTGCGCGACCCCGCAGCCCAGTAGGCATGGCGCGCCCCGGCTGGCTCTCGCTCGGCGACGCGCCCGCTCCGCCCGTCAGCCTTTCGGGCACTGCACCTGGGGCTTCGCCACGGCGAAGTTGAATTCGGTGCGGAGTTGCTCTTTGTTGTGGCAGACGATGCAGTCGCCGCGCGCCACTTTCGAGAACGTGAACTTCTTTGGATCCTGCACGTGCTGCGCGTTCGTGCCGTGGCAGGACTCGCACTGTACGTCGGCGAAGACGCCGATTTTCGACGTGTCGAGATAGGCCTCGCCATAGCCGAGCGAGTGGCAGCCGACGCAGTCGTAGCGGTGCTGATCTCCCGTTTCGGCGAGCGAAGCCATGGCGTGCGAGTGCTTCGTGTTTTTCCAGTTCTCGTACTGCTTGACGTGGCACGTTTTGCACTTCTCCACCGTGAGGAACTCGTCCTTGCGAGGGAGGTTGGCCTCGAAGCGCGCCACCTGAGACGGGTCGATCTTCTTCTTCCATTCCTCGATCAACTTGTCCATCTCGGGGTCCGTGCGAAGGTGAGGTTCGAGGGAGACTCGCTGGAAGAGGAACCGGTTTTTGGGACGGCTCTCCGCGAGTTCGGTCGCTTCCTCAGCCGAAGCCTTGCCGGCGCCGCTCGCCTCTTCGAGCTCCTGCAGCCGAGCTTCATCGACCAGCCCCGTGTGGGGGCTGAGGACGGTGACGTCGAGCACGCCCATGCGGGCGCCCTGTCCGTCGCTTCGCAGCACGAGCGTCGCGTCCCTGAAGCTCACCCACTCGTCATCTTTGATCCACGTGTGGTGGTTGCCGTACTGGATGTACGGATCGATCACGATCTCGAGGTCTTTCAGCTTCGAGATCATGTCGAAGTTGTACTCTTCCCGCAGGTGGGAAAGAGCGACTACGAGGTCAACTTTGCCGCGCAGCTCGGCGGCGGCTTTTTCTGCAGCCTGGAGCGGATCCGTGACTTCGACGGTCGGCGCAACTTTGGCCAGATAGACTTTGTCCATCGTCTGGAGCGTCAGGCCGATGACGCCGATTTTGACACCGGCGGTCTCGAGGATGGTGTACGGCTTGAAAAAGAGGCTCTTGGTCTTCGTGTCGACGACGTTGGCGGAGAGGAATGGGAACTTGGCGCGTTTCTGGAGCGCGAGGAGTGTGTCCATGCCGCCCACCAGGTCGAACGAGCCAACGGCCATCGCCTGGTAGCCCATCCGGTTGTACGCCTCGACGATGAGCTCAGCTTTGCGGATGGCTTCGTCGCGTTCCGCATCCTTTAAGCGATCCTCGAAAGCGAAGAGCGAGCTGCCGCCGTCGAGCAGGCAGATCTGCCGCCCCGTGGCGCGGAGCTGCTTCAAAAAGCTGGCACGGCGCGTGATGCTGCCCTGCCGCACCTCTTTGTGCTTGCAGCCGCACACGTCGATGTACCCCGCGTTGTTGACGTTGTAGACCAGTGTGAATTTCCGAGCGCTGTCCTGCGCGGATAGCCTCGGCGTCGCCGCGGAGCACCCCAGCACAACGAGGCCCAGGATGCCGATCCAAGGCGACGGCGACGTAATCACTCGAAACCGCGGCATGGCTTTAGCCTTTCTCACTTTTGCATCTTGGGGCACGACGCCTTCGGCAGCGCCTCAGCGTACTTGAATTCCTTCTCGGTGATCTGCGGATTGTGGCAACCCCAGCAGCTCTCTTCGTTGACGGCTCCCATGGGAAATGCCTTGGGGTTCACTGCGTGATCCGGCTTCACGCCGTGGCAGCTCTCGCACTGGACCTCCTTGAACTTTCCAACGGTTTTCGGATCCGCGAAGCCGACGCCATAACCGAGGGTGTGGCAGATGATGCAGTCCCCGCGGAGCTCATCTTTCGTCTTCTCGAGGGTCGCGTAGGTCCGCGAGTGCTGCGTGCTGTTCCAGAACGCGAGCTGGTCCGCGTGGCACCCACCGCACCCTTCCTGGCCGAGGAACTCGTCGTACAGGTGCGGCTTGTTGACGTCGAACGAGACGGGATACGGCTGCACTCTGCCCCGCTCGAACTCCTGCACGAGCTTCGTCATGTCGGGGTGGCGCATGATGTGAGGCTCGAGGGCGCCATCGACGAAAAGGTAGTCCGCGAGCTTCGGGCTGCCTTTGAAGTACATCTCGAAGACGCCGACCCGGCTGCCTTGACCATCGATCCGCAGGAGCGGAGTGCCTTGGATGATCTCCAGGTACTCGTTGTCGGCGACCCAGATGTTCTTCGTGCCCGTGCGGGCGAGCGGGTCGATGAGGACGTCGATGCCGGGGTTCGCTTTCAGGATTTTCTCGTTCGAGTCCACGTTGAGGTGCGAGAGCGCGATCACGACGTCGCACTTCCGCTTCAACTCAGGCACGAGCTCAGCGGTCACTTTTTCCGGATCGAGCACTTCCGCGCCCTGGAGCACGCGGTTGGCATAGGTCTCATTCGTGAGGAGCATCACGACGGAGTAGACGCCGAAGTTCACGCCACCGGCCCGGATGACGACGTACGGCTTGAAAATTGGCTTCTTCGTCGCCTTGTCGACGATGTTCGCGCAGAGGAAAGGGAACTTCGCCTCTTTCTCGAAATCCTGCAGGACCGGGAGGCCGAGCTGGAGGTCCGCAGGCCCGATGCCCATGGCCTCGTAGCCCATCATGTTCATCGCGTTCAGAATCGTCCTGCCCTTGCGAAGCTCCTGAAGCTCCTCCGGCTTGGTGGGGGGCTTTTTCGTCGGGCTCGAGAAAAAGCTGTCCCCGCCATCGAGGACAAGGACGGGATGGTTCTGACCACGCACCTGCTGAATGAAAGTCTCGCGTCTGGGCAAACTGCCCAGTTTGATCTTCTTCTTCGGTCAGCCACAGGTGTCGAGGTAGCCGAGGTTGTTGACCGTGTAGACCAGGTCGACTTGCGGCTCGACCGATGTGGGGCGCGCGCTCTCCTCGGAGGCAGCGTGGCTGATCAGAGCTGCCCACGCGAGGAGGGCAATTGCCCCGGCGCTCAGTTTCGGCAGGAAGTGGAAGAATCGGTTGCGTTGGCGTTGCATGGCTTTCTGGTGGGGTGATGTCGGAACCTGGCTCGCACCCGTCAGGCGCGGATGCAGAACTCGTCACATTCCGGAGACAGAGGGCGAGGGATGGCGCAGGCCTCGAGAGTATTCGGAGGCTCGCCGACGAGGAGGAGCTGGCAGGAGTAGGCAACGTCGATGATGTCGGTCTTGCCGTCTTTGTTGGGGTCCGCGCGGCAGGGGTCATCGACCGTGAGCGCTTCTGCCGCCCTCACCGCCGGCAAGAGATCGCTCGCGAGCGAGAGCACGTGGTGGAAGCTCGGGACGAAGACTTCGGCCGCGACGGCGACTTCGCCGACGGATGCGAGGAGGCCCCCATCCTCCCGCGTTGCGAGCTGCGGCGCGCCCGAGGCTCGGACTGGTGTGGAGGCCGGGTCCACGGCCGCAAGGCGGGCGGAGCGCAACCCCTCCGGAGACTCCGGCGCACGGAAGAAACTCAGGCCGAAAAGGCCCGCGGCGGCGAGGACGAGAGCCGCAGCCGCGCCACCGAGCATCCTGCCGGCGTACGCCTTGCGCTTCCGTCGGAGCTCGTCTCGCTCCATCCGTTCGATTTTCCGGAGCACTTTCTTCGAAAATGTCGCGGGGAGCGCGGGGCTGTCGAGTGCCGCTTCGAGGAAAAACCGGCGGTCGTTCTGAAAAGCCTGCTCGAGCCCGCGGCAGTCGCTGCAATTCTGCAAATGCGTCCGGATGAGCCGGCTCTCGAGCGGAGCGGCCTCTCCTTCGACGTGCGCGTGCAGGCGCTCGGCGACCCAGCGGCAGTCCACTGGAGGCAGTGGATCGCTGAAAGTATGCGGTGTCTTCATCGTGTCTCGCCCTCTCCTGATCCCTCCAGCCGCTCCCGTAAAAACTGCTTGCCCTTCCGGATCAGGTAGTCGATCCGGTGCGTATTGATCCCCAGCCTCTTTTCGATCTCCTGGTAGCTTAGCCCCTCGAGGTATTTGAGAGTCAGCGTCTCGCGGACCTCCTGGGGTAGCCGTGCCAGCACCTCGGAAAGGTGTTGCGCGCGCGGCGACCCGGCGCTGCCGCCGGGGGCGTTCATCGCGAGCGCCGAAGGACGGCTCCGGGCGGCTTCTTCCCGCTGGACGCGCTCTTTGACCTCCTGGATCTTGAGCACCTTGTTGCGCTCCCGGCGAAACCACTTGTGGCAGCGGTTGTAGGCGATCCCGAAGAGCCAGGGGCCGAAGCTGTCGGGAGTCTTGAGCGACGCCAACGATCGGTAGGCGGCGAGGAAGATGTCCTGAGCCAGGTCCTCGGCGTCGAAGTAATTGCCGCTCTTGTAGAGCGCAATGTTGAACACTGCGCGCTGGTAGCGGGTCACGAGCGCCTCGAAGGCCTCGAGACTGCCCCGCAAAGCGTCGGCGACCAGTTCATTTTCGGAGCGCTGTTCGGGCTCGCCCATCATATCCCTAAGTCTATCGACCATTGATTGGGTTGCTGCGCCGTAAGTACCCCCGGAGAGGCGCCCCTCGGAAAAAAAGAGGAGGCGTCCGACCGCCCCTCCCGACTGCCGTAAACGGAGGCCCCGCAAGCCGCTGCGCGCGACCGGGGGGGCCTCTGCAATGGCCGCCGGCCCCGCCGGATCACCTCCCGGATGGGCGCAGCACTTGCCCGAGGACCTCGGCGGTCAGCTCGGCCGCCGTGGCGGTGTCGGCCGAGCTCACGTCTTTGTGAAAGACGAAGCGCAGGGCGCGACCGAGGACGGCCAGCGTGAGCACGTTGCGCGCTTTCATTTCTTCGACGACTTTCCGGTAAAGCTCGATCGGCGCGCCCTCCACCTGGACGTAGACCATGTTGGTCTCGGGCTCCGCCACCTGGATGCCGGGCAAAGCAGCGGTCTTCAGCGCTCGGCTGAAGCGCTGCGCGTTGGCGTGGTCTTCCGCCAGGCGCGCCACGTTGTTCTCGAGAGCGTGGAGGCCGCAAGCGGCGAGGATTCCCGCCTGGCGCATCCCGCCGCCCAGGAGCTTCCTCACTCTGCGCGCTTCATCCATGAGCGCCTTGGGGCCCCCGAGGACTGACCCCGCGGGAGCTCCCAGGCCCTTCGAAAGACAGAACATCACGGTGTCGGCGCAGTCAGCGTACTCTTTTGCGGGCACCCCGCTGGCGACGGCGGCATTGAAGATGCGCGCGCCGTCGAGGTGGAAGCCGAGGCCCAAGCTCCGAGTGAGCTGGCGGACGCCGCGCAAGTACTCGAGAGGAAGGATTCTGCCTCCCGAGAGGTTGCTCGTTTGCTCGAGGACAACGAGGCGCGTCCGCGGCAAGTGGATGTCCGCAGGACGAACGGCGGCCCGAAGGCGTTCCAGAGCGACGGCGCCGTTCTGGCCGCCGAGGGGTACCATTTGCACCCCCCAGAGCCGAGCCGCGCCTCCGACTTCGAAGAGCAGACTATGTGCTTGCTCCTCGATCAGGGCCTCGTCACCTGGCCGAGTCAGGACCGCAATGGCGATCGAGTTCGCCATCGTGCCCGAAGGGACGAAGAGCGCCGCCTCCTTGCCGAGCGCGTCGGCGGCGCGTTCCTCGAGCCGGCGAGCGGTGGGGTCGTCTCCGAGGACGTCGTCCCCCAGAGGCGCGCTGCAGAGGGCCTCGTACATCGCGCGGTCGGGCCGCGTGACGGTGTCGCTGCGCAGGTCGATGGCCGGCATGTCGCGAGATTGTGGATTGCCAGCTGCGCCATTGCGAGCCAGAATCCGGTATGGCTCGCCCACCCGCGAAGGGCTCGCGGCAACGACGCGTCGGGCGCTCGGAAGGCGAGCGCCATCATCCGCTGCGACAATTCGTCGGCAGCGGCAACGACGGCTTCGTGTGCCTCGTCTGCGGGACCAACGTGCTCCCGCTCTTGAACGGCAGCTTCCGGAGCCATTGCCCTGAGTGCCTCTGGTCGCGCCACGTCGACGAGGCTCCGGGGGATCGAGCGTCGGAGTGTCAGGGCCTGATGGAACCGACGCGCCTCGAGGGCTCCGCCGCGTCCGGATGGACGCTCGTCCATCGCTGCGCCAAGTGCGGCGTCCTGCGAAGGAACCGCGCGGCAGTCAACGATCCGCGGCAGCCGGATCGTTGGGAGCGCATCCTCGACCTCTCCGTGGAAAGCAGCCGGTAGAAGAGCCGGCCGGTAGAAGCGCTACGGCCGGTACGCGACGAGGCGGCGGCGCAGATCCCACCGGATCTGGTCGACGCAACGGGACAGTGCGGGGCCCGGGCACTCGGTCTTGCCGTTGAGAATCTCGCGATGCGTGTACACGCTCGTTGGGGCGAGCCCGAAATGCTCGCAGAGAGTCTCGAGAAGGAGCGTCAAGCTGTCGCGCTGCGCCGCCGTGGGCTGCTGGTGCGTGAAATTCCCGAGCAGCACGATGCCGATGTTGCCGTTGTTGGCGGAGCCCCGCGCGTGGGCGCCCTGGTAGCGGATGCGCCGGCCCTGCCAGATCGCTCCGCTGCGGTCGACGATGTAGTGATATCCGATGTCCGCCCAACCCTGGTCGTTCTGATGGTAGCGCTGGATTTTTCGGATCTCGGCAGCCGCGTCGGACGCGCTGCCGCTCCAGAAGTCCTCGCCGCCCGTGTGATGGATCGTGATCTTGTCGACGTGGCCCATCGGCTCGATATTCGGCCGCGGCGCGCGGGCGTTCCAGCTCTGCCGGCTGTAGACGCGCAGCTTTTCCACGCCGTCGCTCGACGAATCGCGGCCGGCGGAATGACGCGGCGCCTCGTCCGTCGCGTTACCGTCGTCGACCGCAACGGCCTGCCGCACGTCATCGACATGCGATGCTGGCTCGATCTCGGTGGAGAGGATGTCCTGCACCTCGGCGGCAAACGGCTGGCTCAGCTTTCCCCGGTACGCCGTGGCGGCGGCCACGTCGTCCGTGGCGCGGCAGCAGATGACGAGGCGGGCCGTGACGCGCTCCCGCTCGGGGCCCCTGGTCGCCTCGACGCTTTTCTGCAGGTACCTCCGGGCGAGGGAATAGTCTTCGAGCTCGTAGTATCCGTCTCCGATGGCGAGATTGATCTCGTTCGTCAAGGGCTCCTGGTAGAAAGTCTTCCGGGCCTCGTAGAAGCACTTGACCGCGCTCCGCGGTTGACCCGCCGCCAGGTGCACGCGGCCGAGGCTGATGTACGCCCTCGCTTTCTCCTGCGGTGTAGACGCGAGCGACACCGCTTTCTCGAAGCCCGTCCGAGCGCTGGAGAGGTCGGTCGCGTCGGTCGACGCTGCCTCCGGGTTGCGCCGGTTGGAGGTGCTCCGGGCGGCACCCACTTGGCAACCGGCGAACGAGAAGCCTGCGACGAGCAAGGCGCAAAAAATTGCGATGCGCGAAGGCATGTTCTTCCTCTTCAATTCTCTTCTTTTCGAGCCGAGCCCGGAGGTCAGATTCCGGGGCGGCGCCTCGGCCGGATTCTCTGCTCCTTCTCTATCTGCTCTTTTCTGAGCCGCTCCGCTGTCGACCTCGAGACGGAATCGACCTCGAGACGGAAGATGAACGGCTCCATCCGGAGCCCGCTGGCCACAGTGCGCTGGCTTGCCGCGCTTCCCGAGAAGCGTCGCTCAGCACCTCGACGCCTATCTGGTCACGCTCGTCCTGATGCGCACCGCCGACAGCTGCGGAATGGTAGCATATCCGCCTTTTCGCGACGAAGCGAATTCGCGCGCAGTCAGCGGGTTCCGATATTATCCCGAGCCGGAACGCTATCTCAGTTACAGTTCGCCGCGGGGCAGGCGACTGTGGAGACCAAGTCGAAGCCGCAGGCGGGGAACGGTGCGGGCGGCGCGGTTCCCCCTTTGAAGAGGTAGCTGAAAAGGAAGACTGCGTCCGTGATATCGACCGTCTGGCTACCGTCCACGTCGGCCGAGCGGAGGCAAGCGGGGGCCGCGCCCCCTTTGAAGAGGAAGCTCAAGATCGCGCTCGGGTCGGAAATGTTGAGGCTCGCGTCGTTGTTCGCATCGCCTCGCCGGAACGCCACGGCGCCCGGCGGCACGTTCGAGTCCATGCTCAACTTGTAGATCGTGCGCGTGTCGAGTCCGACCACGTATTCGAACGTCTTTTGATCGTCCCCAGTTCCCGTCTGCACGAATTCGATGCCTCCGAAATCGGCCGCTCCGGTGGCCGTGGCGAGGTCGAATCGAGCCGTCTCTTTCTTCGAGGCGGGAGCGCCCCGGTTGTACTCGAACCTGCCGACCTGGTTGATCACTCCCGTCGTGCCTTTCCCCAGCGTCACGTCGAGCGTGAACGTCGTCGCCGTCACCGCGTTGAGCGCGATCCCGCCGCCGAGAGTGCCTCCGGTTTCGGGATTCGGGATTTGCGCCGAGTGGAACTCCGCCGGGATGCCACCAAGATTGTTGATCGCGTAAATCACGCCGTTCAGCAAGTCGACGGTCCAGAAGTAATTCGCCTCGGAGTCGTAGACGATGTCGCCGAGACCGATGCCACGGTCGAGGTTGAGGGGGGAATCCACGAAAACGCGGCTCCCGATCTTGACGCCGGCGGCATCCGTCGCGTGCAGGTAGTGCCGGCCGCTCGCGTTTTCGAGCCAGTAGAGCTGGCTGTTCTCGCCATCCCACGCCAGGCCGATCGTCAGACCTTCCTCGACGGGACCGTCGACCGTGCCGGTCGTGTTCAAATCGAGGTCGAACACCTGCGTGTCCGAGGTGTTCAGGTCCGCGACGAAGATCTTGTCGCCGTTGACTGCCGTGATCGCGTACGGCGTGGGGTCGGTCGTGGACGGACGCGCCGTGAAGCGAGCGTGCGCCAGGAGGGAGCCCGCTCCTACCGCGATGCTGCACGTCGTCGGCGGGACAGGAGCTGCGGCGGTGACCGTCGCTTTGTACTCGAAGCTTCCGTCCGTGGGGGTGTCAAGGAAGCTCTCGGGATCGTTGGCGAAGTCGGAGCCCTCGAAAACCGTCGACTCGACGGCGCCCGCGGCCACCAGGTTTTTACGGGTGATCTTGAGCGTCGTGTAGGGCAGGGTCTTCCTCCAGGTGAGCCGCACTTGCAGCTCGTCGGCCGGCGCGCAGGCGAAATCGGCGACGTTCGCCGCTGTGGGGCTGTCGCCCGCCACTTGGAGGATCTGCGGCTTGCCCCCTATGTTGTCGAGGTCGAGGAGGATCTCGCTGGCCTGACCGGCGCCGCACGAATCCTGCCAGGCAGCGATGCCGGTCGTGTAGACGGGAGAGCCCGCGCCGGCGCCGAGCGTGTAGAAGACCCCCGTGGAATCGCCGACTTTGTGCGTCTCCGGAGCGATGCCATCGGTCGCGCGGACCCGGTGGACTTCGCTCGGGCGGCGATCGGTCAGCGACCCGACCGGAATGTCGAAGTACTCCTTGCCTTCCGACAGGACGTACGTGATCGAGTTGCCGTAAGCGCCTCCCGAGAGTCCGTTCCGCTTCGGGTTGAAGAAGAAGTGGGGCTTCCCATCCACCAGCACGAGGTCGCCGTTGTCTTTGAACTCGAAGTAGACGTCGTTGACGATGTCGACGCCCCAGAGCGTATTGGTCGAGCCGTGATTCGTAATGCCCCCCAACGTGCCCACCTCGATCGACATGTCTTCCGTGATCACTCGAAGCGCCGCGGCCAGCTCGGCCAGTTTGACTTCTCCGCGGTTCTGGGCCCTGCCGAGATCGCCGTCCGTCGAGCAGATGCTCCCTTCGACGGCCCAGAAGAGAGTGATTTCCGTTCCATTCTGGCGATAGGCGATGCCCGAGGTCGTTCCGGTGCCGCCGGGAGACGAAAACTTCACCGGCGTGGAAGTGTCGAACTTCGTTGCGTCGTAGCGATAGCTCTGGCCGCTGTACAGATCCGCAATGAGGAGCAGCGGAGTGCCGTTTGCGCGGGGGACGATGGCGGCAGCGCCAGGGAACAGATCCGGATACGCGGCTTTTTTCTCGAGGCAGGAGCCAAGCGGCTGCACGGTGTTGCAGGGACAGGTCTGCGCGTGGGAGTCCGACGGCAGCAGGCCCGCGAGGCAGCACCCCAGAGCCAAGATGAAGCCAGCCAGGCGATTCCCAGAAAATACGGCGGCGCTTTGCATGGAGACTCGCGAATCCTTGATGGAAGGAAGGAAGCCAGGCCAGCCAGACCGTGCCGGAGGCTCGAACCCGTCAGGGGACAATCGGAGCCCCGAGTATACTGAGGGCCCAAAAGCGAGTCAATTTGACCCGGCGGGCGTACCGCGGGCGAACCGGCTTCGGCGCCAGCGCGTGTCCCGAAGCGCGCCGTTACCCCGTTGCGCCGTCTCTACTCAGGGCGAATCGATTCAGGGCGAATCGATCACGCCCAGCTTGGACGAGCCGAAGAAGGTGTAGAAACCCTTCAGCCGCTTCCCGACCGCGGCTTTCGCGCGGACGAGCGCGTCGCCTACGGCTTGCTGCGTGATCTTCAGCGCTTCCGCGATCTCCCGCTGCTGGAGGTTCTCGCGGTAGTAGAGCTGCACCACTTGCTGCTGCCTCTCCGTGAGGATCTCTGCGTTTTCGAGCAGAGCGTGGGTCATGATTCGACCCTGATAGATCCGCTCCAGGTCGCCCGCGTCGACACGGCCCGCCTCCACGCTGGGGAGCTCGAGCTCCACGTACTGGCAGATGCTGGGGCAGGTCCGCCGCAGCGGACAGTCATGGCACATAAATCGTCTCTCGCGGGCGAAACATCACGGCCCTCGGGAGGCTATCACGGCATCCGGGGAGTGTCAAACTGCGCAGGATCCAGCGCTTCGCAACGCCGCGCGGCAATTGCGCCTCGCTGGCCTGGCGCTGCATCGAATTCACGGCCTGAAGCCTCGACAGCCATCCCCTTTTTTCGATATTTCCTCGATGTTTCGCTAGGGGACCTTGCCAAGCCCTCGGCGCGCCCCGATATTGGAGCCACGTGCTGCGCGAGGCATCGAGATCATTGCGAAAAATCCAGCTTACATGGCTCGGGGTGGGGGCGTGGGTCGGGGCGATCCTCGGCGCGT
>Ga0111539_10004231_pt1 | contig 18817 bp, 20 predicted proteins | sample RhiMethybrSRZTD1_FD_79667 | JGI IMG/M metagenome (GOLD analysis project Ga0111539, IMG submission 79667) | Populus rhizosphere microbial communities from Tennessee, USA - Rhizosphere MetaG P. TD hybrid SRZTD1 (version 2) (version 2) | ecosystem: Host-associated > Plants > Roots > Rhizosphere >... | reverse complement strand
GGCGACACCACTTACGTCTGGGTGAATGCTGTCGACGGAACGCTGCTCAAGACAGAAAAGGAAAAGCGGCGAGAGCCGCGCAGTCCCGAGAAATAATGATGCCTGCGATCCGTGTCCTCCGGCGTAACACGGAGGACACAGATCACGCCGCCTTCGCCTCCCGCACGGGCGACTTACCTAACTCCTCCATCAACTGTTGAAAACCTGGCAGATCGAGCGACTGCGGTCCATCCGACAGCGCGCGCTCGGGACACGGATGCACTTCGATGATCAATCCATCCGCGCCGCACGCAGCCGCCGCTTTCGACATCGGCGCAATCAAACTCCGTAGTCCCGTGCCGTGCGACGGATCGGCGAGCACCGGCAAGTGCGACAACTCTTTCACCAACGCGACGGCTGCGAGATCCAACGTGTTGCGAGTCGCAGTCTCGAACGTCTTGATGCCTCGTTCGCACAAGACGACGTTCGCATTGCCGCCGGACAGCAGATACTCCGCCGCGAGCAACCATTCCTTCACCGTCGCCGATGGCCCGCGTTTCAACAGTATCGGCTTCTTCACTGGAGCGAGCTTTCGCAGCAGCGAAAAGTTTTGCATGTTGCGCGCACCCACCTGAAGCATGTCGGCATATTGCGCAACGATGTCGACGTCTGTCTCGCTCATCACTTCAGTCACGATTGGCAGACCAGTTTCTTTTCGCGCCTGCTGAAGGAGACGCAAGGCTTCGACCCCGAGTCCCTGGAAATCGTAAGGGGAGGTGCGCGGTTTATATGCGCCGCCGCGCAGCATGCTCGCGCCCGAGGCTTTAACTGCGCGCGCCGTTTCCATCAATTGATCTTCTGACTCGACCGAGCACGGTCCGGCGATCACGACCAGATCGCCGCCGCCGATCTTGGTCCCACGCACGTCCACGACCGTCGGCGTCTGACGCAATTGCCGGCTGACGAGTTTGAACGGGTGCGCGATCTGAATCACTTCGGCAACACCTGGCGCCGCGCGGAGTGCTTCGATTTCCGAACGGTTGCCGCCGCTGCCGACAGCACCGATGATCGTGCGTTCCTCGCCCTGAATCACGTGGGCCTCAAACCCAGACTCCTTGACTCGGTCGATGATGTGTTTGATTTCTGCCGCGGTTGCGTTGCTTAACATGTTGACGATCATGATTCGTGTTCCTTTACTGATAACAAGACAAAGCGGGTGTGGTTTTTCGGGTGGTCCTGAATGCTTTCGAGAATGATTTCGCCGCCGTAGACTTCGGCCGCGTGCCGGCCGGCTATGGCTGCGAGTTTGGGGTCGTTCTGTTTGACTATTTCGGCGACGCTGCCGGCGGTGTCGTCGGCGACGACCTGTTTGATCCGCGGATGCCGGTCGAAGAAACGCGTGCATTGCGCGAGCGCCACCGGATGTGAGTGCACCGTTTCGACACGCTCGAATGTGGCGCCGGGGCAGCCGATCAGATGTTGATCGATCTGAAGTTCGAGTTCGTTGAGAATCACGAGCGAGCTGGCGCGGATGCGACTGACGGACGCTTGCACGATTCCGGCGATGCTGTTTTCGACGGGCGCGACAAGATAGTCGGCGACACCGTCTCGCAGGCTATCAAACAGCGCTGCAAACGTTTGTTGCGGCACCAACTCGATCTCTGCGCCGAGCAGTTTGAGTGCTGCTTCCTCGCTGAACGCGCCGCGCTCTCCCTGAAACGCAACTCTCGGTCTTTGCTTAAGAGTTTCCATTGCCATTGCCATAACTCACACTTACCAACTCGATGCGTTTCGATTCGCGAATGATGCGGCGGAAGAGTTTGTCGACGGCGCGCTGGTCGAGCGGGCCGCTGTTGAGCTCTTGTAACCGCTGCAGGACGAGGCGTTCGCGGTCGGGATCGGGGATGGGCAAGGCCTTGGCCTTCTTCAGTGCACCGACTTTCAAGGCGAGGCGCGCCCTCACGTTGAGCAGTCGAAGCAGTTCGACGTCGACTTCGTCAATTTCTTTGCGCCAGTGTTCGATATCCATGGTTCGTGCTCCAGGCAACAAAAAACCAGCCGCGACATTTCGGAATCGCGGCTGGCTCGTTGAAGGTGTTGTGCTTTTTATTAGGTCGTCAGCACATCGTTTTCGCACGTCGCCAATCCGCTCTCCTTAAAAAAGAAGAAGCGGTAGGTAAAGGCGAAGTAGAAAAATGTACGAGTGCTACTCATGACCTCGGCTAATATAGGCGTGTCGTAAAAACCCTGTCAAGAATTTTGTCACCTAAGGCGAAATGATTCGTGTTCTTGCCTGCCTGGCGCTGCTGGTCATCTTTGTCCGTGATGTCCATCCCCAGCAACACTACGTCCGCCTGAATCAGCTCGGTTTTACGCCCAAAGACGTCAAGTCGGCCGTTGTATTTGCCAGCGAACCGCTGCCGGCCTACTTCATTATTCACCAGGCGGATAGGGGCGATTTTATGTTCTCGGGGAAGTTGCATCCGGTCGCGGGACGCTGGGGAAAGTTCGATTTCTATGCGGAGGTGGACTTCAGCAGCTTCAGAACACAGGGAAGCTTTGTCATCGACGTTGGAAACGCGCGATCCCTTCCGTTCACTATCAGCGCCATCGCGTACGCGGGAATTGTCGACCAACTACTCGATTTCATGCGACAGCAACGTTGTGGCTACAACCCATTCGTTGAAGCTGAATGTCACACGCTCGACGGCCGCACGGCTTTTGGACCCGAGCCTGCTGGAACGTACGTCAATGCGTCAGGTGGTTGGCACGATGCCGGCGATCAACTGAAGTATTTGCTGACGTCGAGCAATGCGACCGCGCAGATGCTGCTCGCTTACCAGCTTGCTACGAGTCGAGTCCATCGGTCGGAAATAGTCTTCGATGATCGTTTCAATAAGCTGGGCCAACCCGGGGCAAATGGCATCGCCGATATTCTCGACGAAGCGCGTTGGGGACTGGAATGGATGCTACGTCTGCATCCGAAACCGGACCAGCTTTATCACCAGGTCGCAGACGATCGCGATCACAAGGGTTTCCGTTTGCCGCAGAATGAGACGGTCGATTATGGCTGGGGACCTGGTAGCTATCGCGTGGTCTATTTCGCGGATGGAAAGCCCCAGGGATTGAAACAGTACCAAAGTGAATCAACTGGAGTAGCGAATCTCGCTGGCCGCTATGCCGCCGCGATGGCGCTCGGCTACCAGATTTGGAAAGACAGTCCGCAACAAAGATCATTTGCCCTGCAACTGCTTAAGGCCGGCAAAGAAGTTTACGAGTTGGGTCAGAAAAAAGAAGGAGTGCAACAGGGCAACTCGTACGGCGCGCCTTATCGTTACGCCGAAACAACGTGGGCTGACGATATGGAATGGGGTGCTGCCGAACTCTTTCGCGCCACCAAAGATCAACGTTATCTCCGCGACGCGAAACGTTACGCGTTGCTTGCCGGCAGCGAATCGTGGATGGGAAAGCAGGAGGCGGGGCACTATCAATACTATCCGTTCCTGAACCTCGGCCACTTTCGACTCTACGACCTCGTTGATGCGCGGACGAAGCAGCAACTCGCGGCGTTCTATCGCGAGGGAATTGAGCGAGCAGCAGAGCAGGCACACAGCAATCCGTTCGATTTCGGAGTGCCGTTCATCTGGTGTTCTAACAACCTCGCGGTTGCTCTCGCATCTCAGTGTTTGCTGTACGAGCGGATGACGGGCGATCGCCGCTTTCGCGAGTTTGTCGCCAAACAAATCGATTGGTTGCTCGGCCGCAACCCGTGGGGCGTTTCAATGTTCACCGGCATTCCCGAGAATGGCGTTTACGCGCACGACGTACATCTGTTTCCAAACGTTCTGCTGAAGCGAATGGTGCGTGGCGGATTGGTGGATGGACCAGTTTATCGAAAGGTGTTTCAGAGTCTGCGCGGTGTATCGATCAGAGAACCCGATCCGTTCGCGCGATTTCAGGACGAGCGCGCCGTCTATCACGACGACGTCAACGACTACTCGACCAACGAACCGACGATGGACGGCACTGCCGCGGCGATACTGCTTTTCGCAATTCGCGGCTGATCGTTCCTACGGCTTCAGCAGCAGCTTGCCCGTCGTCTTACGCCCCTCCAGATCGCGATGCGCCTGCGCTGCTTCAGCCAGCGGATAGACGTTATGGATGCGGAGTTTGACGTCGCCGTCGACGATCATCTGTAATACCTCGTTTGCGCGCCATTCGAGCTCTTCGCGGGTGGCGGTGTAGTGGGCCAACGTCGGGCGCGTGATGTAGAGCGAGCCCTTTTGCGAGAGCCGTATCAGATCGAAAGGGGGAACAGCGCCGCTCGATCCACCAAACAACACGAGATACCCGCGCGGCCGTAAGACCATCAGGTCCTTCTCAAAAGTAGCCTTGCCTACCCCGTCATAAACGACGTGTACGCCTTGTTCCCTCGTCATCATCCACGTGTCAATTTCGAAATCCCTTTGCGTGTAGATGATCACGTCGTCAGCCCCGGCCTCGCGCGCGAGTTGCGCTTTCTCTTCAGTTCCCGCGGTGGCGATCACGCGCGCGCCGATTTTCTTCGCCATCTGCACGAGCAGTAGACCGACGCCACCTGCTGCCGCATGCACGAGCGCGGTTTCACCTTCCTGCAATTTGTACGTGCTGAAAACAAGATAATGCGCCGTCATGCCCTGCAACATCGCGGCCGCCGCTTGTTCGAAGCTCAACGCCTCGGGGATCTTGACGAGGCGAGCAGCGGGAACAGCCGCATACTCCGCATAGCTTCCGAGCGAGCCCGTATAAGCGACGCGATCGCCAACCTTCAAATCCTGAACATCGCTTCCGACTTCCGTAACGACGCCCGCGCCTTCCTGTCCATTAATAAAAGGAAGCGGCGACGGATAACGGCCTTCACGGAAGTAAACGTCGATGAAGTTCACTCCGGAGGCTTCGATCTTCACGAGAGCTTCGTTCGGCTTAGGCGTCGGCACCGGCAGATCGACGACGGTGAGCACTTCGGGCCCACCCGTTTGGGCAACTTGTATGGCTTTCATGATGGGCGCAATGTTAGCATACGCGCGCACACCTGCCGGATGTATTCATTGCCTGGAAATTATCAGACAGCAATGCGAAAGGAGCCCACTGTTGATTAGTAGAAGAAGAATTCTGCCAGTCGTCGCGCTAGCGTTGACGATGTGCTGCGTCTTGCAGCCGGTGCTGGGCCAAAGAGGTTCAGCCAACGCGATCAAGATCCCATTTGAAACTTACAAACTGCCGAATGGTCTGACGGTCATTCTTTCAGTGGACCGCGCGATTCCGACGGTTGCAGTCAACGTTTGGTATCACGTCGGCTCCAAGAACGAGATGCCGGGCCGCACCGGTTTCGCGCACCTGTTCGAACACGTGATGTTCACCGGCTCGGGTCACATCCCGTACGGCACGCATGACAGACTCACCGAGGGTGTCGGCGGCAACAACAACGGTTCGACCACCAACGATCGCACCAACTACTTCGAAACAGTACCGGCAAACTATCTCGAAACCGCACTATGGCTCGAGTCGGACCGCATGGGCTTCCTGCTCGACACGCTCGACCTCGGCAAGCTGAACGCGCAACGCGACATCGTCAAAAACGAACGGCGCCAGAATTACGACAATCAGCCGTACGGACGCGTCAGCGAGATCTTCGCCGCCGCGATGTATCCGAAAAGCCATCCGTACTCCTGGCCCGTGATCGGTTCGATGACCGACCTCAGCGCGGCGTCGGAAGAAGACGTGAAAGCTTTCTTCCGTCTTTACTACGCGCCTAACAACGCGACCCTCGCCGTCGTCGGCGACTTTAATCCGCTCGAAGCAAAGAAACTGATCGCGAAGTATTTTGGCGACTTGCCTAAGGGCGAGGCAGTGCAGCGACCGGAAGTGGCACTTGGCAAACTCGAAGCTTCGAAACGTCTCGTTTACGAAGATCGCGTGCAGGTTCCGCGACTCTACATTCAGTGGCCGACCGTCGGTTTCAAACGCGACGACGATTATCCACTTTCAGTGATGAGCTCGATTCTTTCCGGCCCGCGCACCGCGCGACTGACGAAAGCCTTGGTTTACGATTCGCAGATCGCTTCGCAGGTAAATGCTTTTCAAAACTCGGCGGAAGATGTCGGCGTGTTTCAGGTCGTCGTAACACCACGTCCGGGGCACACGCTGACGGAGTTGGAAGCCGCCGTAGATCAGGTGATACAGAAGTTCCTCGCCGAAGGTCCGACAGCGGACGAGTTGCAGAAGGCGAAGAACGGTTTGGAACTCCAATTTCTTCGCGGGCTTGAATCGAACCTTGGCAAAGCAAACCAGTTGATCTCAGGATCGATTTTCTATGGCAATCCGGCGCAGTTCCGCACCGACTATCAAAAGACGCTCGCCGTTACCGCAGCCGACGTGAAGCGCGTCGCTTCGCTTTATCTCGTGCGGCCGCGCATCGTGTTGAGCGTCGTGCCGAAGGGAAAGAAGGATCAGGCGTCGAAAGCAACCGAGAGTGAAGCAGTCAGCGTGCTGCCGGCGAACCGGCGAGGAGGTAGATCATGAAAAGACAGAAACCATTGCTCGCGTTTGCAGTTGCGCTGCTAATCACGCTCGCAAGCGTCGCCTCGCTGGGCCAACAACCGCTTGATCGCACGAAACCTCCTACGCCGGGGCCGAACCCAGCACTGCGCGTTCCAACCTGGACGAAATCACAGTTGCCAAACGGTGCGACGCTGATCGTCTCCGAGCGACGCGGTCTGCCGTTGGTGTCGTTCAACATCAACTTTATCGGTGGAGGAAATCAATTTGAACCGGCGGGAAAACGCGGCGTGGCGGCGTTGACTACCTCGATGATGACCGAAGGAACAAAGACCCGCACCGGCGATCAACTCTCGGACGCGTTGCAGTTGCTCGGCACCAACATCGGCGCCGGGATAAGTGGCGAAGAAGGGACCATCAGTTTTGTTTCGACGACGAAAAACCTTGAAGCCACGTTGGCGATCCTCGCCGACATGATGTTGAACTCGACGTTCCCCGCCGAAGCGCTCGATCGTTTGCGCGGACGCGCATTGGTCAATCTTACGCAGGCGAAAGATCAGCCTACGGTCATCAGTGCGCAGGTGTTCGCGAAGATCCTGTACGGCGAAGCGCATCCCTACGGTCAACGCACGACGGAAGCGTCGGTTAAATCAATCACGCGTGACGACGTGATGGCGTTTGCCAAATCGTATTTTCAACCCGGGCGCGCGATCATCACCGTCGTCGGCGACATCAGTGCACTAAGAGCAAAAGCCGCGGTCCAAAAAGGCCTCGCCGCATGGACCAAGTCTGGTGACAAACCGTCGTTCAATTATCCGAAAGTTCCTGAACTTCAATCCGCCAGGATCTATCTCGTCGACAAGCCTGGCGCGGCGCAGTCGGTCTTCAACATCGGCTTGCCGGGACCGCCGCGAAACACGCCCGACTACTTCGCGATGCAGGTGATGAACACGATTCTCGGCGGCATGTTTCAGTCGCGCTTGAACGCGAACATTCGCGAGCAGAAGGGCTACAGCTACGGCGTGAACTCGAACTTCGCTTACGGCAGAGGTCCGGGTGCGTTTCGTGCCGGTGGCTCGATCGTCTCCACCAAAACTGACCTGGCGCTGATCGAGTTCATGAAGGAGCTGAAGGGAATTGTCGGAGAGATCCCGATCACGGATGAAGAGATAAAGGTGGCGAAAGACTCGTTGATCCAGCGTCTGCCGCAGAGATTTGGTTCCGTGAACCAGATCAACGACACGATCACGGGTCTCGTGCTCTGGAACTTACCCGACGACTATTATCAAACGTACGCGAAGAACATCGCGGCGGTAACGAAAGAAGACCTGTTGCGAGTCGCGAAACGGTACATCGATCTCAATCACCTGGCGATCGTTATCGTTGGCGATCGGGCGTTAGTGGAAGGTCCGCTGAAAGCGACGGGAGTGGCGCCGATCACGATCCTCGACATCGAGGGCAATCCGGCGTCTGGTGGCGGTGCGCCGTCGTCGAGTAACTAAACGGAAAACCTGAACCGCGGCGGATCTGGTTCAGTTTTCATCGCCATCGAGTACGTTGTCCGCGGCGTCGCGCAGTTCGTCCACCAGCGCGAGGGCGTGTTTGCGCAGCGGCCGCATGAAGGGATTGCTGCCGAGCGAGATCATTCGATCGACCATCTCGACCGTCCGATCTATTAGTCGATACGTACGACGGTGCTTTGGGGATCGATCGTGAATCCAGAAAAGGATGATCCCCATGTGGTAAACCCAAAGCAGGTACGGCAACTCCGCGCGCAGATCTTTCGGGATGCGCGCCTTCGAACCCTCCACCACTTTCTCGAAAAGCTCAATGCTCGCCTGACGCACCGGGTTCGCCTCGTCGGCAAACGGGTTCAACGGACTCTGCGGATCCGCTGCCGTCTTGAAGAGCACGCCCGCAAACTGGTGATACGGTTTCAGCGTCTCGATCTTCAACCGCACCACAGTCAGCAGGCGTGTCTTCAAGTTGTCGTCCTTCTCCAGCGCGGGAAGAGCAAGGGCGACGTGATGCTCGTGCGTAACCTGATAGAACGCCTGGATCAGGTACTCCTTCGATCGAAAGTAGTAGTAGGCGTTCCCGAGCGAGACGCCGGCCTTCTCGGCGATCGCGCGCATCGTCGTCTGCTCGTAGCCTCGCTCGCGAAACATCTCGAGCGCGGTGTCGAGGATCAGTTTGCGCGTCTGGTCGCCCTTCGGCGTCTTGACCGCTTTCTTTTTGCGCATCGCCGCCATGTCTGTTTACCTGTTGAGACCCGTAGCGCGTGAGATCTGATACCGGTTCTGCGTGATCATCGAGACCACCCGCTTCGTGGTTGGCAACAACTCCGGCCGCGCCAGTCGATACGACCAATCACGGTAGCGCGTGAGCGCCCACAGTACCATCAACCACGCTTTTGGACCGAAATAAACCGCGCCGTCATCTGCTACCACTGTCAGGTCCTTTTTCGTAAGGTCGTGATCGAGCTGCGGGTACCGCTTGCGAGCTTCCTCTGAAGCGCAGGGCACGAAATTGAGTTCCACCAGCTTTGACTGTTCGGCCAGCCATTGATGCGCGCGCCGGCACAAACCGCATTCAGGATCGTAGAGCACAGTCAGCGCGAACATGGTCACACCTCCTGTCCGACTTGAGTGAAAGAGTCAGGATTGACTGGCGGATGATTGTTGTGGCGTCCATGCGAGCGGCGTCGCAGGTGCGTGAAAACGAAGAGGTTGAAGAAGTGCATGGTGCCGAGGACGACCAGCACAGTCCCTACTTTCCACGACAGGGCCTCGATTCCTTCCTGGGCGCTGGCGATTTCGTAACCGAGCTTGAGCGCGAGGCTGACGTAGCCGAGGACAATGAGGTAGAAGCCACAGACGAGCAGGTGATTGACCGAGTCGGCGAGTGTTTCGTTGCCGTGGTAGACGTCGATGAGGAAGACGCGGCCGTTTTTGTAGATGGTGCGACCCACCCAGATGGTGAGTGCGATGCTGATGGCGAGGTAGAAGAGGTAGGTGCTGATTCCGATTGTCATGGTGTCGCCTCCTAAACCGAATTTGAACACGTTCAACTGTGCGCAGCCTACGCCTCTGCAAAACTCCTGTCAAGAAGTTTTTGAACGAGTTCAAATCCGCGTCTTCTTAAGGGTGTTTCAGGAACACGGATGGGGTGTGTTATTGTGCGAGGTTCTTGAACGTCCGCAATTCACTCCCAAGGAGAAGCTAATTGGCAGCAGAAGACCTAATCCCGGCGGAGGGCGTTATCATCGATAAACAGCCCAACGCCTTTTTCAAAGTCCGTCTTGATAACAGCGAGCACGTGGTGTTAGCCGCCATTTCCGGCAAGATGCGCAAAAATCGCATCCGCATTCTGGTCGGCGATCGCGTGAGCGTGGAAATGTCGCCTTACGACTTGTCGCGAGGGCGAATTACCTACCGCTACAAGTAGCTCAGACTACTTAAACTCAAAAGACTTCAGATAAGCGACAAATCCGTCGTTCCAATGCGTGACGGTCTTCTCCGGACCGACGAGTTTCACGTAGTACGATCCATTTGGAGTCTCGACGACCGCGGCGCGTAGACGAAATCCCGGTTTATTCAGGAACTCGCCACTGCCCGGCGCAGTCTCCGCGACGTACGTTCCGGCGCCGTCGACGGTCGTGACTTTCAGTCCGTTCGCGGTAAAGCTTTCTTCAGTGATCTTCGCCTTCGTGCCGTCCGCCTGCTGCATCTGGCTGGCCCACCGCTCGACGTTGGCCGTCGCCGTCCCACCCTGGCCTTTTCCGAAATAGTAAAGAACGAGCGACGCGTCTTCAGTATCAGTGTCGGTGCGCGGCAGTTTGTACTGGGCCACGCGCATGCTCGAACTTCGCTGTTCTTCGACCCATCCGGCCGGGACTTTGTAACGCAACGTCGGCTGCTTCTGCGGTTCCTGGGCGATCGCAAACGAGCAGATGGCAGACACTAACGCTAATAGTAAAAGTGGGTATTTGGGGCTTCGCATGGCGCTCATTTAAACGCACCCAACTTCAAGCCGCAAGGCGCGGCGAAACACCGAGGATTTCCGTGACGATGCGGATATTGGCGTGGTAGTATGCCTTCATTATGCATGCCGATGTCGTTCTTATACGACTTATATTTACGGCAATCTTGGTAGCGGCCGGATATATCCTCAAACCAGTAGCGAATGACTCGTGGATCTCCGCAGGGTTGGGCGCTCTAATCGCCGTCTGCATCATCCTTTTTGAGATGCGGATTCGCCGCGCGTCGTTGAAAACTCTCATCGGCGCGGCCGTCGGTTCGATCCTCGGAATCATCGGAGCTTACCTGATTGGTTCGTTGATCAGCCGGCAGGAATCGATGGCTGTGGCGCCCGCCGCAAAGACCTTCATAACCCTGGCCCTAACGTTCTTCATGGCCTATGTCGGGTTGATGGTCGGTGCGGCCAAAGGAGACTATCTCGATCTCTCCGCACTGGGCGGGATTTTCAGCGACAAGGTTGCCAGGCGCGACTTAAAGATCCTCGACACTTCCGTGATCATCGACGGCCGTATCGCCGACGTCGCGGAGACGGGATTTCTTACCGGGTCGCTAATCATTCCCCAGTTCATCCTTCGCGAACTGCAACAGGTGGCTGACTCGCCTGACTCTTCGAAGCGCCAGCGTGGGCGAAGAGGTCTGGACATGCTCAACCGTCTCCAGAACAACAGCTCGCTCGACATTCAAATTGTCGAGACTGACTTTCCGTCAGTGCGCGAAGTCGATCTGAAGTTGATTGAACTCGGCAAACAACTCGACGCAGTCATCGTCACGAACGATTTCAACTTGAACAAGGTGTCCCAGTTGCGCGGCGTCAGTGTGCTCAACATCAACGAGCTGGCAAACGCGCTCAAGCCGGTCGTGCTGCCCGGCGAGGCGATGCGAGTATTCATCCTCAAGGAAGGGAAGGAATACAATCAGGGCGTGGCTTATCTCGACGACGGCACCATGGTGGTCGTCGACAACGCGCGCCGGTTGATCGGCAAGAATGCCGACATCGCAGTCACCAGCGTGTTGCAAACGACCGCCGGCAAGATGATCTTCGGTCGTCTCTGGGAAGAAGCGGAAAATGGCGGGCACAGCGAGATTCACCGCACCAACGGCGGTTCGCGCCGGCAAACGCGTGACACTCGCAGTGGTGCTCCGGGTCCAGTGCGTATCACCGACAGCGAGCCAATCACCGAGAGCTGATGCGGGTGGTCGTAGCCTACTCTGTCCGTGTGGTCCGTGTTCTAAACTTTCCTCCTAATGAATACCGCGATCATTGCCGCCGCCGGGACAGGCAGCCGGATGGCGAGCGATCGGCCGAAGCAGTTTCTGCAACTGGCAGGAACTCCGATTATCTTTCATACGCTCGCGCCGTTCGAGGAGTGCGAGAGCATTCAGGAAGTGATTGTCGTTCTACCGGCAGAAGAGGCTGCGGCTTTTCTCACTCTCGCCGGAAAACGCGGACTGAGAAAACTGTCGCGCGTGGTGCCAGGTGGAACAACGCGAGCTGACTCGGTGAAACGTGGGTTGATGGCGGTGCGTCCGGCGACCGCGGGAATCGTTGCCGTTCATGATGGCGTTCGTCCGTTTGTGACGGTCGAGGAGATCGAGAGCGTTGTCAAAGCCGCGGAGACAGACGGCGCAGCGATCCTGGTCGCACCGGTTACGGATACAATCAAGCAGGTAAACGACGGTCGCGTTGTAAACACGCTCGAGCGCCGCGATTTGCGACGCGCACTGACACCGCAATGTTTTCGTTACGAACTGCTCCGCAAGGCGTACGAGCAGGCCGACGTAAACGATCCGTCGCTCACCGACGAAAGCGCCTTGGTTGAAAAAATCGGCGTGCCGGTGACGACGATCGAGGGAAGCAGTAGAAACATCAAGATTACGACTCCGCAGGATCTTCTGATCGCGGAGACTTTTCTTAAGGCATGATTCGGATCGGCATCGGCACGGACACGCATCGCCTCGTCGAGGGCCGCGCGCTCGTGCTCGGCGGCGTGCACATCGCTTCCGATCGCGGCGCCGATGGTCATTCGGATGCCGACGCCCTGGCCCACGCGATTGCCGACGCAATTCTCGGCGCGCTTTGCGAGGGCGATATCGGGGTGCATTTTCCCGATAAGGATCCACAGTGGGCCAACGCCGACAGCATGGAACTGCTCTCGCGTGTAATGTGGTTGGCGCGCGAGCGGAGCCTGCACGTCGTGAATGTCGACTCGACAATCCTGCTCGAAGCGCCGAAGATCCGGACTTATGTCGATGCGATGCGTGCGAACATCGCGTTCGCGCTCGGTATCGACGCCGGATGCGTGAGTGTGAAAGCCAAGACGGGTGAAGGACTCGATGCGGTCGGTCAGGGTCTCGCAGTAACGGCTCAGGCCGCTGTTCTGATGGAGAGCAACTAAGGAAAGCAGCTTGAGACCACAGGACGTCATTAGAAAGAAGCGCGACGGTCAAAGCCTCTCACGCGACGAGATCGACTTCTTCGTAGCCGGAGTAACCAGTGGCCGCATTGCCGATTACCAGGTCAGTGCGTTGCTGATGGCCATCTATCTCAACGGCATGGACCAGTCGGAACAGCAGGCGCTGACCGAAGCGATGCTCAACTCCGGCAACATCCTCGACTTCTCCGATATTCCCAGACCAAAAGCCGACAAACACTCGACCGGCGGCGTCGGCGACAAGACTTCCATCATCATCGCGCCGCTGGTTGCCGCATGTGGTGTGTGCGTGCCGATGATCTCGGGTCGTGGTCTTGGTCACACGGGCGGTACGCTCGACAAGCTCGAGGCGATTCCCGGTTATCGCGTGAATCTGAGTGCGAGTGAGTTCAAGCAGGTATTGGACCAGGTGGGCTATGCGATGGCTGGGCAAACGGCCGAGATCGCGCCGGCGGACAAGAAGATGTACGCCTTGCGCGATGCGACGGCGACTGTCGAAGCGATTCCCCTGATCGTCGCGTCGATCATCTCCAAAAAAGGCGCCGCTGGTCTCGATGCGATGATCATCGACGTGAAAGTCGGTAACGGCGCTTTCATGCGCGAACAGTCGCGGGCGACAGAGTTGGCCCACGCGCTGGTGAGCACCGGCAACTCGTGCGGGATCAAGACGCGCGCGTTGTTGACCGACATGAACCAGCCGCTGGGACGCGCCGTCGGCAACTCGCTCGAAGTCGAGGAATGCATCAACCTGCTTCGCGGCGACGCGCCCGAAGCAGCGCAGCCCGTGCTCGACTTGTCGCTGGAACTCTGCGCGCACATGTTGTTGCTGGCTAACGTCGAACAAACAATCGAAGCTGCTCACGAACGGCTCCGAGGAGTTTTGGAGTCGGGTAAGGCGCTCGAGTGTCTGCAACGAAACATCGAAGCGCAGGGCGGCGACCCGCGCGTATGCGACGACCCGGCCGGTTTTCTGCCTTTGGTAAGCGAAACCATTAAGGTAGAATCCCCGCGCTCTGGCTTCATTACACGAGTTGATACGACTGAGATCGGTCATGCAATCGCAGCAATCGGCGGCGGACGTGTGCGCATCGAAGATACGATCGATCCCACGGTCGGTTTTACCTCCGAGTTGAAGATTGGTGACCGCGTGAAGGCCGGCGAAGCAATCGGCGTCGTTTATTGCGCCGACAATGCCGCTGGTCGGGAAGCCGGGCGCAGAATTCAAGCCGCGTATCACGTCGACGACGAAATGCCCGTGGACGCGTTGAAGTTAGTGAAGGAAATCATAAACGAATGAAGTACAAACTCCTGGTTCTAGTCGCTCTCATCTGCTGCGTAGCGTTTGCCCTGACCGGCTGTCACGAGACACCCGCGTCGCAGGATCATTCGAAGATCCGCGTCGGGATCGTTTTCGACATCGGCGGCAAAGACGATCGCTCGTTCAATGCCGCGGCATGGCAAGGCGTGCAACGCGCGGCGAAAGATCTTCCGATCGTTTTGCGCGACATCGAACCGGGAACGCCAAACGCGATCGAACCCGCCATGCGCGCTTTCGCCGAACGCAATTTCGATCTGATCATCGGTGTCGGCTTCGCGCAGGCGCCGATCATGGAGATGGTGGCGAAGGATTATCCACACATTCAGTTTGCGATCATCGACGGCGTCAGCAAGTTGCCGAACGTGGCGTCGCTCATCTTCAAGGAGCATGAAGGTTCGTATCTCGTCGGCATTATCGCCGCGAAAGCGTCGCGCACTGGGACCATTGGTTTTCTTGGCGGTATGGATATTGGACTCATTCACCGTTTCGCGAAGGGTTACGAGGAAGGCGCCCGCTCGGTCAACTCCAACATCCGCGTGATTGAGAATTACGTCGGCGTCACCGATTCCGCGTGGAACAATCCCGGCAAAGGCAAGGAGCTTTCGTTGGCCCAAATCGGCAAAGGCGCCGACGTGATCTTCACCGCTGCCGGCAACTCCGGCTTAGGCGCGTTCGATGCCGTCGAGCAACAGGGCAAACAGAATGGACGCGCGACGCATTTCGTCATCGGCGTCGATTCAAATCAAAACATGGTCAAGCCCGGGTTCGTGTTGACGAGCATGGTCAAGCGCGTCGATAACGCTGTTTATGACATCGTCACCGAGGTGGTAAACCATAACTTCCAACCCGGTCTGCACATTTTCGGGCTCGACAAAGACGGCGTGGGCTACGTGATTGACGATTACAACAAGGACCTTGTTTCACCGGACGCGCATGAGGCCGCCGAAACCGCCAAGAAGAAAATCATCGCCGGCGAGATTAAAGTGACGGACGCGATGGGGAGCTGAGGATAGTCAGTGGTCAGTGGTCCGTAGTTCGTAGAGTTTTCAGGATCCCTCTGGACTTCACCAAAGGAGGAACAAGGGTGTCTAGAACTAATTTTGAAAAATTACGCGTTTACAAACAGGCAGAAAAGCTCGCTGATCAGATTTGGCAGGTAGTTCTCGGTTGGGACAACTTCGCTCGCGATATAGTCGGAAAGCAGGTAGTGCGGTCGGCCGATAGTATCGGAGCCAATTTGTCGGAAGGGGCGGGACGGGGCCGTTACTTAGACAATAAACGTTTCGTTCGGATGGCGCGGGGCTCCTTGAATGAAACACAACACTGGCTTCGACGAGCGTACAAGCGCAACCTCTTGACTAAAGCACAGGTCGACAAATTAAAACCGGTCATTGCCGAGCTAGGTCCGTCTCTTAACGCCTATTTGAAATCAATAGGTGCAAGTCACAAAACAACTGACTACGGACAACTGACCACTGACTAATGCTTGAACTCCGACAAATAACCAAACGCTTCGGCGATGTGCTGGCTAACGATCAGGTCGACATCGTCGTCAAGCCGGGAACGATTCATGCCATCGTGGGCGAGAACGGCGCGGGTAAGTCGACCGCGATGCGCATCGCTTACGGTTTCTACACCGCCGACAGCGGTCAAATTCTCGTCGACGGCCAGGTGCGCGACATCAAGTCGCCGCACGATGCGATCGCGCTCGGCATCGGCATGGTCCACCAGCACTTCATGCTGGTCGAGGACATGACGGTCGCGGAGAACATCGTCCTGGGCGCTGAACCCGGCACTTCTCTTTCTCTCGATCTCAAAAGCGCAGCCGCGCAGATCCGTCAACTCTCGGAAGAGTTCAAGCTCGCCGTCAATCCGAACGAACCCGTCGAACATCTGTCGGTGGGCCAACAGCAGCGCGTCGAATTGTTGAAGGCGCTCTACTGGCACGCGCGACTGTTGATCCTCGACGAACCGACCGCCGTACTCACACCGCTCGAAGTCGAAGAGTTCTTCACGATCCTCCGACGCATGCGCGAGCAGGGAAAGACGGTCATCATCATCACGCACAAGCTCTCCGAAGTGCTCGCGATTTCCGATGAAGTCACCGTGATGCGCGACGGAAAGGTTGTCGGTCGGGTGCAGACGAAAGACACGAACGCCGCCGAGTTAGCGCGAATGATGGTCGGGCGCGAGGTGCTGTTGCGTGTCGAGAAACCCGATCCGAAGGTTGGTTCAGCGCAGCTCGAAGTGCGAAATCTTTCAGTCGTGGCGAATGATGGAACGAAGCGCGTGAAGGGTATTTCGTTCGATGTTCGCAGCGGGGAGATTGTCGGCATCGCGGGGGTCGAAGGAAACGGGCAGACGGAGTTGATGGAAGCGCTGGCTGGTTTGGTCGACCTGTCGCGCATGACCGGCGAAACCATCTACGCCGGCAAGAACATCAACGGCGTCGGAGCGCGACGGCGCCGCGAGCTCGGCATCGCGCACATACCCGAAGATCGCCACCGTCGCGGACTCCTGCTCGATTTTAGTCTCGCCGAGAACTCGATCCTGGGCGTGCACTATCGACCGCCAATCGCTGCGTACGCGGGCAACATCTTTCTCGACGAAGGCGCGATTCAACGAAGGGCCAACGAGATCATCAAGGCTTTCGACGTGCGGCCGCCAAACGCAGCGCTGCCCGCGCGTGCGCTTTCCGGCGGCAATCAACAGAAGCTGATCATCGGCCGCGAATATCACGTCGATCCGAAGTTGTTGCTGGTGTCGCAACCGACGCGCGGTGTCGACATTGGCGCGATCGAGTTTATTCACCGGCAGTTGGTCCGGTTGCGTGACGATGGTTGCGCCATCCTGTTAATTTCAGCGGAACTCGAAGAAGTGACCAGTCTTTCGGATCGTTTGCTGGTGATTCACGAAGGCAAGATTGCCGGTGAGGTCGATCCGAAAGTCGCGACGATGGAAGAGATCGGGTTGTTGATGACGAGAGGACACTAACCCCAAACCAGATGGCCAAATTCGCGCGTGACCTCATTTTCCCGCTGATCGCTGTCGTGGCAGCTTTTATCGTCGGCGGCATTCTCATCCTACTCGTCGGCGACAATCCCATCGTTGCGTATCGATTGCTATTGGGCAGCGCGCTCTCGTGGCCCGACGGGATCGGCTACACGCTTTTCCATGCGACGCCTTTGATCTTTACCGGACTCGCCGTGCTCGTCGGGTTTCGCTGTGGTCTATTCAACATCGGCGTTGAAGGACAACTCTACGTCGCGGCGTTTGCGACGGCGTGGGTGGGAATCACACTCGCACATCGCTCGGCCTGGTTCCTCGTTCCGCTTTGTTTCCTGGCCGCGATACTGGCGGGTGCGCTCTGGGGCGCGATTCCTGGCGTGCTGAAAGCGTATTTTGGTTCGCACGAAGTCATTAACACGATCATGTTGAACTTCATCGCGGTCGCGCTGGTGAGTTACCTCACGCAGTATCACTACCGGGAAGCAAACGATCCGATTCTGCAAAGCTCGCCAATCGGCTGGGGCGCGCACATCGCGCGACTCGGCAAGTTTATTCCTGGTTTGCCTGAACGCATTCCGCTGAACCTCGCATTTCTGCTCGCGCTGCTTTGTTGTCTCCTGGTCTACCTGTTTTTGTGGCGCACGAAGTGGGGCTATGAAATACGCGCGACCGGCAGCAATCCGTCGGCGGCGGAGTACGGTGGTATTTCGATCCGCAAACAGATCGTTCTGGCGATGGCTGTGTCGGGCGCGCTTGCGGGCATGGTGGGAATCAACGAAGTGATGGGTTATCGCTATCGTTACTACGACGGCTTCTCCGACAACTACGGCTTCACCGGAATCGCCGTCGCTTTGCTCGGACGCAATCATCCGGTCGGCGTAATCCTCGCGGCATTGTTGTTTGCGGTGCTCCAGCATGGCGGGATCTATGTCGACGGTTTTTCCGAGCACATCACGAAGGACATCGTGCAGGTGCTACAGGGAATCATCATTCTTTTTGTCGCTGCTGAAGCATTCTTCAAATGGTCGTTGGGCAGGTTTGGATTCAGGCGGTTGAGGGCGTAAACGAATGAGAGACGTGTTTACGTGGTCACTAGTTGCATCGACGATCAGGCTCGCCACGCCGTTGATCCTGGCCGCGCTGGGCGGGCTGTTTTCCGAGCGGTCGGGTGTAATTAACATCGCGCTCGAAGGAAAGATGCTGGCGGGCGCGTTCACCGCCGCGGCTGTGACCTATGCGGCTGACGTCGAATTCGGACTGGGAAACGCGAGCCCGTGGGTTGGTTTACTGGCCGGCATGCTGGCGGGGTTATTCATCGCCGCGATCTACGCGATTAGCTGTATCCAATTCAAAGCGGATCAGGTCGTAAGCGGCACGGCCATCAACATTCTGATGCTTGGCATACCGGCTTTCTTGAGTGGTGCGTTGTTCCTCTCGTCTGGTTCAACACCTCAGCTTCCGAAAGATCATTTATTGCCGCAATCGCCGTATGTTATTGCCGT